>JAESFQ010000414.1_pt1 | contig 15552 bp, 15 predicted proteins | sample 9269431 | NCBI WGS metagenome assembly JAESFQ01 (sample SAMN14502588, study PRJNA617103) | algae metagenome | isolation source: Plectolyngbya sp. WJT66-NPBG17 and co-occurring heterotrophs from well... | place: USA: Mojave Desert, Joshua Tree National Park, California | collected 2006-08-06
AGGGCAAGAAGGTTGTTGAACTAAAATGAATACACACGATACCACGCAGTAATGAATTTAATTGTATAGAAAGGAAGGACTCTTTTGGATGCGAACTGATGTGGTCAAAAAAAAAAGAAGAAAGTGATGAGGCCAAAACATACAACAGCGGGGATTTGCTAGTGGTCAGACAGCCATCGGGGCTCTCTTTCGCGCTTGTCTTTAGAGTTATACTTCAGCGGGCGGGATGAATGTATTGGCTGTTGGGTTCGCCGGCTGTATTGCTTCTCTCGCACGTGATTTCAGGCTTCGGGAACTCCACTTATTTCATCCTTCCCGCTCCGTAGACTGTCGGAATCCGCACGCCGCCGCCTCTTGAGGCCCTGTAGCCATGCAGTGGCTCTCGTCGTAGTCGCAGTAGGCGGTTTAGCTACGAGAAAGACGACGATCGTTACAGGTATGGCCACCACGAAGTAGACCCAAAAGTGCGAACGACCCGGCAAATTCTCTGTATTCATACTAAACAAACTGGATACAAATGTTAAAGGCACGAAGACGAGTGCGAGTACGGTTAGCCGGCTGATGTTTGCCGTTTCCGCAAAGGACTGCCGTGCATCGATAATCTGAACTAGCGATGTGACAACAGGAAGCATGTTCTCTAATCTGGCACCGGCACTTTGTATATTGTTGCTGATGACTTCGTAATCTTCGACAAGAGGGTCGGTCAGCGCGTCGCTTTTGCCAAGATAGTCTGACTTTAGCTTGCGAAGGATGGATCCGACCTTTTGTTGGGAGTTCAGGGAACGCAACCTCCAACCCTGGAGCTCACGTAGGTCCATGTTGAATTTGTCGAGATCAGGTAGTGCGTTTCCTTTGTACTCGTACAGTTTCATGCAATGCTGCATCACTTCGACGTACTTCACCCACTCTGCTGCTACAATACGGAGTGGATAGTAGGCTAGGGAACGTAAAGTCGGATCTTCTGCATCAAAATGTGCCGGCGAATTACGTTCCCAATACTGTATGATGTCCTCTAAGGGTCCTGCGGGTGGCTGACTGGTCAAGTTGCTCCAGTCATCGGAAAACTTGGGTGGTTCTGTGAAGTCTTCGTATGTTCCTAGGAAGGGTCTCAGATTTAGATGCACTTTGTGCGCAACATCATCTTTGTGTCCCAGACTGAAGTGCGTTTCGCCAAGGGGTGGATCGATTAAGATTATAGCAATCCAAAATCCGTTGCCACGCCTCACTTTGATCACAGATGCGCAATGTGATGCAAGGGCGATTGTTGTGGAACGCAACAACACGACTTTGCGATCGACGGCTGCGTCTCTTATCCACTTTCCACCCGAGGCACCCATGTTGTCGCATATGACAGGACGATGGTAAGATATATTGATGTAATCGTTAGATCGAAGACGAGATGGCAGCGTTGCTTCGTCCGGCATCTGATGCCGCATGCCTGTACGGTGGACTGTATGCAAATGCATTGCGAAGAAAAAAGGATCAATATCGAGCTCTGCGCCCAGTAACTTGAGTACATCCACGGTAACGTCCTCCATGACCAAGATGCGCCCTTGCAGTGGGCGCTGGTGGTGATCGTACTCGCGCCCAAGCTTCCCTGGCAGTTCACGTGGAAGGCAGTCGATGTCGGCCACCCGACGTATGCTGGGTTTCGATAGTCCTTTCCGAAAATCGAGCGCAGCCATTCGGCAGCCATAATGACGAGCTTTTGGATTCGACAAGAAGTTTTTGAGTGTAAGAAGAGATGGATTGCGATGGCACAAGGCTGCCACGTAATCTCGATAGTCGGGTGTTGCCGCATGCAGTTGCTCAAGCCTGTTGCGGGAAAAAGAAAGCGGATCACGGTGTATGTCTGTGGTCATTCTTGGCGAATGTTGCGATAGCGAGATCGTCGAACACTTTGATGTGTGGAAGTTCGACGTCTGGTGGCGCGGAGGGAAATCGGGGAGTTGGTGCCTGTCACCTACTTTACCTAGGTATACTCGGTTAGCGCATCTCGTCATGCAGTGTTACAACAACGCGGGCGATGTCTAATCTGACGGGCTGTGTGATAGGCTTTGTTGTAGGCAGAATTTTGCGACGGCTCCAGACTGGAAGACAGCTGAGTCAAAGGGCGCTTTCCATCAGGCCAAAAGGACAGCCATCTGACCTTCCAGCCTTACACCACTTTGGTATGCCCCTAGCACGCCCTTTCCAGGATTCGTAGCCTTGGAGACTGAAGATTTTGTCACAAATGACCATCAACACAAAACAACCCAGCCTTTGTATTACAATTTAGTGCACTAGACGCACAACATAAACAATATTTGGAATATTTGGAGTTTGTATAGGTAATCGTGATTTCAATTCGCTCCCTTAGATTTAGCGATCATGCTTCAGCCTTGTCTGGTCCCGCTGATCTTTAGCCGCCCCAATGTCAAGATGCAGCACAGCGATACGACCACCGGCCCAATGGCAAGTGAGCAACTTGCCATGCACGATGGCGTGTCATTGGGGGCGATTGATAGGCGTTCTCCCAGAGCCTCAAGATCCTACAAACATAAAGTAGGCTGCCTTCCAGTTGAAGTTTTTATTCCTTTTCTCTCCAGCCTGGCACATTCATTTCAAGATGGACGACGAAGCCCCACATCCCAAGCCAGGTAACTTAACCCAAACGACCACTTGGCTAGATCAAATCCCTACGCTGCAGATTATACTGGACTTCGTCGAACGTTATCCCTATGACCACTATCTGGCACTCGCCGAGCGAGCAAAAGACTTGGTAGCCAAGGAACTAAAGATGCTCAAAGACTCAAACGGTCAAGGGATTCAAGCCAAAGTAACGTGTCGAGCAAAGATGAGAGACAGTCTTGAACAGAAATTGAAGATGAGGAATGATACACGCCCAAAGCCATATTCGAAGATATCAGAAATCGAGAACGATATTCATGACCTGGCGGGTGTCCGGATCCTTCTCTATACCCCCAGTGCAGATGAATATGACAAAGTGGAAAAGATGATTCAGGCCATCTGGGGTCACAATGCAAAGCGCAAGCCACTCGGCGGCTTCAATGCACCTCTAGCCAATAATCCCTTGGTGGAAACTGAGCGCGACTGGACCGAGCTAAGGAACTCTCATGGCTCAACGAAAAAAAGGAAATATGTACCAAGACATGCCGGCTACCGGGCTATTCATTATCGTGCCTGGATGAATAAAGAGGACGACGAAACTGTTCACACTGGTAGAGGACCTTATAGCTGGATGGCAGGTGACCGAGTGGAGATACAAGTTGTCTCTGCATTTGGCCATGCTTGGGCAGAGGCAGAGCATAATGTCAAGTACAAATCCTACGCATACGGGCGTCCAAGTAAACAGGAAGAGCGCATCCTGGATTCCCTCAGTGGCCTGGTATCTTCAGGGGATCTCCTCCTGGAGCAATTTCGCGAGATATTCGACAAGCGAACATACAAGAAAATTCTCTCTCGCGATGAATTTGGAACGTTCCTACGGGGCCTGGACATACTCGAAGATCCAGAGCTAGAGGAAGGAGATGAAGAAAACTCGGGATATCAAGATCACTTTGGAAGAGAGGGTACAGATATTCTGTTTCGCTTCTTAGTCAAGCGCGGGAAAAACTACCCGCTGGCCGTGCGCAATGCACTGAAGAAGCTTGGGTATCCAGAGAACCCGGAGGCCACCTTGAACGAGATTCTGGGTACCTTCAATCCAGCCCCAAGTCCTCCAAAAGGTCTTCTCGCTCCCTTGTGCCTCATCCACCATTTTGCAATCGAAGAAGAACAAAACGAGAAGAAGTCAGAGGATGCAGCAAAGTGTGTAGAAACTTACGGACCTGTTCAGCAATGCTCGATCATGGTCAATGCATTGGCGCATCTTCAAACCTTTGCCGGTGGGCCTGAAAAAGCCAAATGCCTTCTACAGGCTGACATTCCCAGGGCTAACCCAGTGCGTGAAAGCCTAGACTTCTTGCTTTCGAGTACGCGACGGGGTAAATGTCTCACGGAGCCAGACCCAGAGATTGAAGCTATCGTTTACCCTGACTTGCAACCAGCGTGGAAATGGTTCCAGACACAGGCAGCGTCAAGGGAAAAGTATTCAATCTACGGCTTGCTGTTCAAACTTGCAAAGATGGGGGTCACCAAGGATGTTGACGCGGAGACTTTGCTACGAGAGCTTACTATCGGGCGCTTGTCTAGGAACAACACTTGCATTATTGACGAGGGTCTGATTTTGCAGTAGGGCCCGGCCCAGCAGTGTTGTTGTCAATTGCGATAGCCATTTCGGGAAACCATAGTGATGTCCTCCTAAGCAGTACTCGTTGCGACTGAACAGATAGAAGAATGAAGTCTACGTTACTCATTGCAACATCGTGCCAAACTTTCACTCACTAAATGCTGCAAACATTAAAGATACGTAAATCTGCTGTTAGTATGAGAATTGGCCACCCGGGCAACGAGGATTAAAGTGGTCAACGATTCGCAGCCTTTTCAAACGAAGCACACGGGCATCTCCTGCTAATTATGTCTTCTTCGAAGCATTGTGGTAGGCGTCGTAATAGCAAAAGGGAAGTAGGTATCAGCACCACCGGTCGATCTATCGGACTGTTTGATGATGTCTTGCACGTCCGCATTTTGGTGTCGCTTCAGAACATGTTGCTTGAAGCTGTCGAGGCGCGTCCATATCTTGTCCGCCTTGGGACATCCTTTAAAGGCACACCTATACCCCTGCCGCGATTCTTGTCGCATGTGAACCGTTCTCTGGTGCCGAGAAAGGTCGGAATAATGCAAGAATTGGCTACTACATTCTACCAGTGGACATGCATAGGGTTTTTTGGGAGATTGCGCGTACGACGCTGAGTCTTCGGTCTGTGTTTCCGTAACGCGTCTCAGTCGCGTTGGATCGTCTCGTTCTCCTGTCCAGTCGCAATGACAGCGGGAGTCGGCCCAGTGGGTCAAGGGAAGTGTTCCGGAGAATGAGATATCATCTTCAATATCGCTCATAGATAAATTGTATGACTGAGTGTCGAAAGGCAGGTCCGTTGCGAATTCGGAATGTCTCAATTCCCATGACGAAAGTTCAGCGCGAGAGGTACTATGCCCAGTAGCCCAATGACTATCGTATACGGTCTCGCTGACGTATTCCGACGACCAGGGATTCGTGCTAGAAATCAAAGGTCGTCTATGTTGGGACGACAACGTCCCTAACCCAGGCTGATCTCCTTCTGACCGATATGTGCCAAAGCTCCAATCGTTTTCACTACCCATCGACTCGGTATGGCTCGTAGATGGGGATAAGATCGGTTCGAAGGCTTGCGGGAGAAGAATCGAACCACCCACTGGAAGCAGTGGTTCCCAACGACGTGGTGTGTAGCCCACGCGGCTCGCGGAAGAGCTTGGTTCGGCGGGTAGGGCGGGGTCGAAGAACCATCCTGGCTGCTCTGAATCAGATCCAGAATGAAAACAGAATTCGGGTGCTGAAGACTCAATTGACATGTATTCGCGGCTGTCCATGGGAGTAGATGGGTTGAACAACAGCAACTGGACAGTCTTGGGACTGGGATCTTGCAGGTGCGATCTAGCCAAATATGCCAAGGCCGTGCTAACGTTTCTGGGACTGCTATGTGAGTACAATGGACTGTCGTGTCCTGCGTACCTGTAGATAGTCACGAAGCGTTGTTTTTGCAATCGCACGTTTTATGTACAGTCGCTGTGAGGCCAGTGGCATTTGAAGATCGTGGATCTTATTGTGTCTATTCTTGGTGCTTTGAGGCTATGCTTTATCGGGCTAGAAACTCTAGTCGACATTTATAGAAGCACTTGCCCGCCACAGACGGAACGATGTTTGATGAGAATGCGAAGCAAAGAGTTGAAGACAACTATGCACACTGTTCCTGTACTGGTTCTATACTTACCAGTCTCGTCCAGAGACTACATGTATCAACGCGTCCTGCGGACATCAGTTATTTAGCATCAATAACGATTTAACCATGGAAACATCCGACTACAGTCTAGTCTGCTTTGGAAATGCCGGACGCTCCGCTGGTACCCTGACACATCAGCCAATTACGTACGCGCGTGCTCCACACACCCATTCTAGCTGCGCGATCACTTAGGAGCGTCATATTGCGACTTCTTTTTGACACGACTTTCGCGCAAAGCTTCTCGAGGGTGCCGCAATTTCTGCCTCTCCTTTCAAAGGTACCTATCGGCAGCACGTCACAATTGAAACACCTACTCCTTTCCTCCCTCAACTGATCACCTTCGTTACGTCTCAAGTCCGCCGCGATAAACTGCCACGATACTACCAACGACACCACCAACCACAGTTCCAACGACATCTACGGGTGTCGTGCAATGAGGATAGCTCCGGATTCATATCAGATAACACATGTATATCGTAGTAAGTTAAGCTACTTTCCGAGTTGTGCAGTGCGACCGACTGACCCACTTGCAGGTTCGCGACTTCCCCAGCATCGTCCACCGCCACACTCCCGCAAGCCCACCGCCGCCGTATAACTGTCCCAATGGGAACGTACAATATGGAGGGCTATGCGGGCTCACGCCTACAAGCTTTGGGTAAGTGTTCTTCTCACTGGCACTTTGCTTTGGCATCAAGGTCTTGGCAGCGTCGGAAATCCGAACATTTCGCTGCAAAGCTCCACCGCCAATGATGCATTGTACCATGTATGCCCATTTCAACCACCACCTTATGTACGGTACTGTATATTCGTGTACGGTGTGTGGGGATGCGTCGTGGAAGGCGAGGTTTCGGTCGAAGAAAATTCGGAGGAATGGACGTCGTCGTCGCTCTGGTTTACTAGAACAGCGCAAGCTTGTGAGCAACATGACTAACCATTAGCAGAAAAGCCGAACGCTGAATGCCTCAACAAAATCAGTAAGGTCATCCTCAAAGGCGTTGGTAGTAGTAATCCCACCGAACAATTGGTGGTTGAGGTAGAGTTTCGTCTCCCTGAGGCAGTGAAGAATGCAGACGCAGAGATCAAAACAGAAATGATTGGCAAATTGATCAAACAGTTGGCGAGCCATCTTGGTCCGCTTGAAGAGGGCCGGAAGGTTGAAGACCTTCTAGGGAAGGCTCAAGTCTTCCTGAAGGGTGAGGGCAATGAGTGGGGTAGGTATCATCCCAAGAATCTTGTTTCTAGTAGGTTCAGTACTGACTGTGCGTAGTTCGCACTTGGTTCCAGAGGTCTCCACAGGCGCCGCTCATACCTGCAAGTAATGAATTGGAAGTTGGGGATGCCATCGCGAGCTCCATCGGTCTGTTTCCAACTAATACACACCCTCTCCAAGGGATGATAGTCGACCCCATCTCCCAGGACAGGATGCTGAACGACGCTTCCCTTGTCGCCGCCCCTCCGCACAGAGCTGAATTGCAGAATGGATTCGTAAATCTCGGACGCCCTGTGGGCGTTCCAAGACCCGCCAACCATGAAATTGACGCCATCTTTCATGGCATGACTCAGAGTGCAGGCCTTCATCTTCCTCGTCCATGCGTTTGCGGCCGTTTCCATGGTCTTAATATCGACTACAGCCCTGACACCATCCGCGGCCCTACCATCGTCGTCTTCCAGCCTCTCAGCAGGAGGGCTATCTTCTGCTATGTTCTTCTTCTCTCTTTGCAGTCAGTCCTTTTTTACTTGTGTTCGCGGATATCTGTCAAGCGTTGATGGCTATTGTTTAGGGTTTGGTTTAAGGGCGTTTACTGGCATATCTGGAAAGATACAAGATACCATGGTGCAACGAGATAGAGTTTGGGGAAAGGCAATGAGCGGAGGTTTATTGCATCGAAGCAAGGAGGAACTAGCATTAGCCCATTTAATGAAGATCTTTCATGCATAAGTATATTGTGCCCCGGTGGTACTTTCCGAATACGCTAGCCCTGATGCGACCGAAATCTGGCTGCAGCATTTGTTACGTCCCCCATTTTTGCTGCTTGACTCTCCAATCAGATGCACAAAGGCAATCACACCCTTCCGTTGGCACGACTTCTATTACACCCTCCCCCCTGGCGCGGGTGCGTGGCTGCTGATCGGATTTTTTATGTTGCCCGGGCCTTGAAGTGATCTTTTACAAGAGAGAGCTCGATCAGCAGCTATGCACCCGAGCCAGAGGGGAGGGTGTACATTCCATGCTGGTTAACACGTGTTTCCATCAAACTCGATATCTCATAAGATGCCCCATCAACTGTGATCGACCCTCCCTTGCGCCTTGGCGATGGCGTAATTTGTTCTCTCACCGGAGAGCACCATATCCCGCGCCCTGATCTCAGAATGACCAGGCTCCGCAGCCCGCCTCGGTCGTATCGCCTCAGCTTGCATCACAGCAGTCTTGCACTTCTCCAATCAAAACACAGCGCTCTTGTCCGTCAGAGCTTGGATCATAGGAGGTTCCAGGATCTTAGCGGTCGCATTTCCCGAAGTCGCTACCCTACTGCGGTGTGGCTCGGTCAGTGCGGCTGTGCTGCACTGGTGGTCACGAACTTCACCCGACGCTTGCTGCCATGCTGCATCGAAGTAAGCTGTCTGAAATCGGATAACTACTATGGTTACAGACGTAAATAATGTATATGGAGATGCTAGTTCGGTGGGACTTCGGACTGCTTTCCACCAATTAAGGAGTGCTTGTATAATCAACTATGTGTGAAAGCACGTGACTTTTATCTAGATGAAACAGCCCCTTGCTAGTGGCCCATGTACAAAACTTATGCCTCGTACCACAGTAAGGGCATAGGACCTTGCAATGTTCTGACGACAAGCGCATGTGTTTGATGACGCGTCAAATACATAACTGAATGCAAAAAAAAAACAATAGCACGCCGCACTCACGGCCAAAAAGAGGCAGAAAACGTAAGAAAAGAATAACGTCCTTCTACGCCACAACGAAGAGAGTACATTAATGCGACGAAGGTAGTGGACGTCATCGGCTTTACGTATCGCTGTTACAAAAAGAGGCTAGGGACTGTAGCAAGCAATTGCTGTCAAAAGCCGCCGCCGTTTGGTATGTACAGCTGGATGATGATGCGCAGACTTGTCAACAATCAATCAAGATGCAATCAAGTATCGTCGTCATCGTCAAGAATGCAAATCAGTCAACTTAATCATAGTGCTGCTGTAACTGCAATTAAAGCAAGTCGTGATGTCTTACTTAATTAATTTAATTGCAGTATTTCGAGTTGTAGGCGTACGTAGGCGTAAGGTTGTTGGGTTGGGTAATGGAGCGATCTCCCGATACTTTTCCAGCCTTGTGCTATCGTTCGAAAGCACCTCAAACGTTGTTTTCTGCCTAGGTTATGCGTCGTCTCATCTCCCTAACGCCATCAAGAACCTAATGACAACCAACCTATGTCTTTTGTATTGTTACGATGCCTCGTCCTCTTACAAAACTGGTTAAAATGCGCTCTGCTAAGCACAACAACGCTGACGCCCGCCCAATTAAACAGCGTAGGAGCTCCGCGAAGGGCACCAAAAGCCAACCCGTAGTCGCCGAGGATACGCAGCCAAGTTCTCCGCGTGAAGCCCTTTGAATCACTAGCCAGGCCGTCGATTCCGAATCACAACTGCGCGACTCGCGGCTAGAAGCTGAGGTTGTTGTGTCCACGCTGTCATATGAAGCTGTAGAGGATGGCTTTGATCAACACTTCGCGGATAACTTTGACGGCGTTGACTAGATGCGCTGGAAAGGTTATATAATGCCACCGCGGACGCAAATGCAGCGCAAAAGCTGGGTATGCAATCACGGCCATCGCGTCGCGTCGCTGCACGACCTAGAGCGTCTCTACTAGTTCTGCCGCATTCCCCACCGCAACAAGAGGATAGAGGGCGTGGTGTGCCATCTCCTCGGGAAACACCAAGTAGACCCGACAGGCAAGGCGATGAACAAGCTGCCGACTAGTTAGAGGACGCTCTCTACGCTGGCACACTCTGTTGTATTGGTTAGCCAAGCTATTGCTAACGAGATAGGTCACTTCGACATTCAGACGTTTCGATTAGCAGCTGTCCGGTGGCTTATCGATGGCAATATACCGCTGAGGCAATTCGAAGAGCCTGCGTTTCGACGGATAATGGAGTTTACAAACCCAGAGGCAGCGAGGGCATTATAGCGCAGCCACAACAGCGTCAGTCGGTGCCTGATGCGGCTGTACGAGTTTCTATTCCCGCAGGTTATCGCCGAGCTAGAGACGGCCGCCAGCAAGATCCATACAAGCTTCGACGGGTGGACAACTAAAGGCGGAAAACGTGGCTTCTTTGGAGTAGTTGCGCACTGCGCAACTACTAAGGGCGTCGTCAAGGACCTCGCGATCAACTTGCCGCAGCTATCAGGCGTCCACTCGGGCGAGAGGATAGCAAGTTGTATCGAAAATACACTGCGAAAGGTCGGAATAACGGCGTCAAAGCTGGGGACTCTGTTGGACGTCATCAGTTATATCAAGAAGCCTCAACAGCACGAGGTTTTCTAGAACGTGTAAGACCTAGCGAACCGCAAGCTGCCTGCCAAGAACTAGAAGATACTCGAGCTCGGTCATCTCCTCGCTCCTCGACGACGCAATATCGGGTCGCAACTCCTCGCCGCGCTTCAATGCATACGATCCTGGATGAGAGACGGCACCAGAGCTGAGCAACGACGACCTCGAGCGGTTGTACGACCTCGCGTCATGGGATAAGCCTGAGGAGACGGGTGAGTACACAAAGCCCAAGTCCTCACAACTTAGCTAACTTTTTTTCTGGAACAGACGATCATCGCACCTAATAGAGCTCGATATACGAACGTTGCTGCCTCCAACTGCGTTGATTATCCTCCACGTTATCCGCTACATCCCACATTGCCAGCTCGCTGTGTGGCTCCTCCAGGGCTCACAACTTTGACAAATAGACGATATACCACCCAGAAACGCCTACATCGCAAACGACGCCGCCCTCTACAAGCCCGCGATATGTTATACTGTTGTTGTTGGATTGTCGTTCATGGCTGGAGACCTCCAAGGCGATAGTTCATCGGTGATCGATAAGGACGCGCTGCGAGCGTTATACACAACACTCAGAGCCTGGATAACTTGGACTGCGCTCACGATAGCTGTGCAACCTCACAAGTTTGACTGCGGCGACATAAAAGAGGAGGTTGTATACAAACTACTTCTACTATACTCGATCAAGTAACACTATTGGACCTACTGCAAGGCAGTTCGTTGAACTAAAGTGAATAGCACACGATATCACACAAGACATGAATTGATTTGCACAGGAAGGAGGACCCTTTTGTACGCGAATCCAATTAGTCAAAAAAGAGATGGAGAATGGAGCAAAAAACATACAACAGCGGGGATTCGCTAGTGGTCACCCACCTAACTACTAATCCGCCGGTATCCTGCTTGAGTACCGCTGAGCGAACGGGAAGCGCTATATTCAGGATCCTATGGTCGTATGTGGAAAAACAGCCACTTGAATGCATACTTAACTCACTGCAACAACTTGGCGCTTCTGAGTAAAACAACGTTGATCAGGCGTGTTACGGTTATCCACAGAGTCAAGGGGTTCAACAAGCTAGTCCAGCCTAGCGTAGCTGTTACCTTTGTACCGTGCTGTTGGAAGAGACTTCTTTGTTGAATCCGACACGTTTATATGGCTATAGGTGCAAATTATAAGAACTATAGGATAATCGGACTAGTCGTTCACTTTCGACAACGACCTCGCTAAAAGATTGCATGGGGCCTTTCCAGAGCCTAAATCCCAAGGGTACTCTAGCATCGTTTACCCTTGCGCCTGTTGCAGTGTCTTTGGCGCAGCACTTTGCATAGTATTGTGTCACTGATAGTAATCATCCTCTGCGATGAAAATGTTCACTCCTTTGAAGTGCACTATATTATTACCCGCAGTAGTATGTCCATATATGAAGAATCTCACCTCACTCTAGATTTGGGACTTGGGTGGTTCCACCCCCTTCAACTTGCGAAACAAGAAATCCCTCGTCCGTCTCAACGCATATGGGTTCGTGGTTGCGACGCCATGCTCGCCTCCCGGAATAACTACCAAGTCGAAGTCTTTGTCCGCTTGCGTGAGCGCGTTGACAACCTGCATTGTGCTTGCCGGATCAACATTCGTGTCGAGCTCGCCAACGGTAAGCAGCAGACTGCCTTGCAGTTTTCCTGCATTCACAACATTGGAGCTGTCCTCGTAGCTCTGGTCGACTGGGTACCCCATCCATGCTTCGTTCCACCACAGCTTGTCCATGCGGTTATCGTGACACCCACAGTCTGCGGCTGCCACGCTGTAGAAGTCGTTGTGGAAGAGGAGAGCACCCATGGCGTTTTGGCCGCCGGCGGAGCCGCCGTATACGCCAACGCGGCTGATGTCCATCCAAGGGCGGGTTGAAGCCGCGGCTTTCATCCAAGCGATACGATCGGGGAATCCTGCATCTTTGAGGTTCTTGTGGCAGACGTCGTGGAAAGCCTTGGAGCGCCAGTTGGTGCCCATGCCGTCGATGAGGACAACAACGAAACCCTGGTTTGCAAGCTGGTGGGCCTCGTCGTGGAGCATGTATGCCTTCGGTACAAAGAAGTCATGTGGTCCAGCGTAGATTTTCTCGATGACGGGGTATTTTGTGCTATTGTCCGTCTGGTAAGGGCGGAAAATAAGGCCGTAGATTAGGGTGGAGTTGTCTCTGCCTGGCGCTGCGAAGCGCTCGGGAACGGGCCAGAGAAGCCAGTCCAGATTGCCTTCCGATACATCCGCGGTCTTGTTTCCAGTCTCGGCGTCACGCGTGACGGTCTTCTCGGCCATGTCCATGCGAGACCATGTATCTGTAAAGACCGATCTGTCTTCACTAAAATACCAGGAATGGTCGCCATCGCCCTCGGTCAGGATCTTGAAGTCTGAGCCATCGAAATTTACTCGCGCCAGGTGGGCGTAGTAGGGATCCTGGCCGGACACAGCGCCGAGAACCTTGATCCAGATTTGCCTTTTCGACTCATCCACGTAGTCCACGGAACGCACCACCCATTCTCCTTGCGTGATTTGGTTCTTCACTTTCCCGCTTTTCATGTCGTAGAGGTAGAGATGGTTCCAACCGTCACGTTCACTGGCCCAGATCAATTCATTGGAGTTCGAACTCGAATTCGACCCTTTGAGCTCCCTGTAGTAAAGCTTTTGCGAGTAATCAACAAAGGTATCGCTTTTCTCCTCGACTAGGGCGCGCACATCTCCCCCGGTACTCATGCCGACTATACGCATGACCTGATGTCCCCTTTGATTGTATATGAAGCGGAACTCGGTGCCCTCTGTATTCCACCCGCCATCCAGCGAATAAAGCTGGTATGGGTTCTCGAACAATGTGTTTTCAGTGGAAACCTCGCGTTTGTTCGTCAAATCGAACATTCGAGGCCGATCAATGGTTACATTGTCACCAGGCTTCAAGTATTGGAATTGATGTAAGCGGGGTTGCAGCTGGTCGTAAGGGCTCGACTCCACTGCGTATACGGTGTGATCCTGGGCCGGCGTAGATTGGAATATGACGACAAATTTGTTGTCCGGTGAAGGGTACGTTATTTTGCTGAAGGGGCTATCTTCCGTTCCTGTTGTTGACATCTGAATCTCCTGTCCATTCGTATCTCGATACCAGACATTGTTGTCTCTAAAGAAGACAGGCGAATTATCCGTCCCGTTACTCTGGCGTTTGGAAAGGCTTCCCGGATCCTCGGTAAGAAGTTTTGGAGCAGGAAGTCCCTCCTCAATGACAGCTGATCCCTTCTCAGACCCAGCCGCAAAGCTCGCAATCGCTTCGTCATCCCTGCCTTTAGTAACGCGCCAGATGTGGCCTTCATAAGTATGCTGATTCGCTGTGCGTCCGGCGGCCACATGCAGATAAAGTTTCGCTTTTCCAGATTGGTTAATCCAGTACACTGATACGCGCGATTTTGTGCGATTGATGAACTTGATTGCCGTTTCTTTCGTGCTCTTTACCGTGTACCGCTCCTCGGATAGTGGTTTTAACTCTTCCGTATCATCATGTTCTCGAATGTCGCCATGGAAGAGTGCTAAACCGCCGTCGTCCGTCCACTCCCAGTTCTTCTCCCCGGCACGAAACCTCACAGTCGTGCAGCCATCACTAACATCGATGTGTGAGAAGGGAAGCTTCGTAGCTGAGGCCTCGATCCCTTGCTGTCCGAGCGCGCTTGCTACTCCCTCATGGTCGAAGGCTGGCCGGCGCAGGCCTTGTTTTGGGTCGACATAGAGAAACGTTGGCCCCTCCTCCTTATTGTTCTCCTTGAACCAGAACTCATTTTTGCCTGAGATCCAGTGAGGTCGCATTGCGGATGTCAGCGTACGTACATCCTGCTGCTTTGGCGAAATACTGGTTGCACGCTCGTAACGAAGAGAGTCTTGTGAAGCAGACGTCTGAGGTACAGATAATAATAACAAAGAAAATGCAAAATGCATGTAACGAGTGTAGGTTCGCATGATTAAAAGCAGATTAACGAATGTGGTTGCCTGAGATGACTGCGTCTCTAACGGCTATCATGTGACCTTACCCAATAAACGAAGGATGGGCAAGGTGGAAGCAGCAGCGAACGTTTGGGTACTGAGACTAAATTTGCAACACATTACAGCCTTCTTTTAAACGTCGCCTCGTATTCGGTGTACTTGACGCCTGGTTGGTGAAGACTCCTGAATCTTGATGGGCTCCACTTCCGAAGGCTAAAATTGTAATTCGGCGCTTTATGCGCGGCCGTTTTAGTTTCACCTCCAATTGTGTCCCTGCACGACTCGCTTTGCTCTCGGAACGCCATGCCTGTGCCTCGGGATTTTTGGTAGTAGCATTGGTGTTCAGACTGTCTTAGCACTACTACATCGCCTTACGCTATTTAGCCCTATCTGAGGGTGTAAAGGCAGACTAATCGCCATCGTAGCTTAGTAGCGATTCGTCTCGAGTCTTACCAAGCAATATACCCAACCACTAGTCTGAATCGTGCATCCAGTATCGTAACCTACTGTATTGCTTAACAGAATGCGTGATTTGTATACTTGCTAGTGCGTAGTGCGTTCTGCAACAACATTTTAGTAGTAACGTAAACGGCATACGCTTGTATTACTCTATTAGAGTCTTAGTACAGGTAGACCACGAAGCATGCACCTACGTTACCGCTTCAACTTATCCTCTATCTAGGTATCCTAAACTTGAGTATGATATTAGATAGACACGATGATAAAATTCTGTCACATTCGCTCTAACAAGGACACTCTAGCTGATGCTACATAACGTCGCTAATGATAGTATCGAAAAAACAACAAAACAATAACATGAAAGAGTCCTTTTTCGAACCAATCTATTACAACGTATATTGTTGACGCAGCGCCGTGAGCAATTGAATGGTATCATGTAAAGGAAAAAACTCCCATGTTGCGCCAGGTGTATATCTCGCGCCCAGTATCATTCGTATCAGCCATTTTGGAACGCCAGAAAGCCCGAGAGAGAAAGGGAGAGGGGAGGAGTGCTGAGGACATGTGTGTGTGTGTGTGTGTGTGTGTGTGTGTGTGTGTGTGT
>JAESFQ010000415.1_pt1 | contig 15502 bp, 14 predicted proteins | sample 9269431 | NCBI WGS metagenome assembly JAESFQ01 (sample SAMN14502588, study PRJNA617103) | algae metagenome | isolation source: Plectolyngbya sp. WJT66-NPBG17 and co-occurring heterotrophs from well... | place: USA: Mojave Desert, Joshua Tree National Park, California | collected 2006-08-06
CCACTACGAAGTGTGCCACGTCGTCCGCTGGCAGCCAGTCCTTGGCATCCAGCGGCCGCAGAAAAGCCCGCTCGCGGCTGACCGGAATGAACCCTGTCATGCCCGCCAGATTCGCCGATTTCAGACCAGATGGGAATCCGACAGGCTGCTAGGTCGCAATCCTGGTGGAACCAGGCCTGCACGGAGCCAGCCAGGTGCGGGTAGAGCGCTGACAGGGCTGCTACCCCGCGAAGGGGTCGCGCAGCGTGATCGTGTCGTCGCGGTCCGGGCTGGTGCTGAGCAGCACCACCGGCGCCTCCACCAGCTCCTCGATGCGGCGGACATACTTCACTGCCGCGGCCGGGAGGTCGGCATAGGAGCGGGCACCGCGGGTGGAGCTGGTCCAACCCTCCAGCACCTCATAGACCGGCTTCGCGGCGGCCTGCGCCCCGGCGGCGGCCGGCAGGCGGCGGACATGCTCGCCGCCGATCGTGTAGCCGGTGCAGACCTTCAGCTCCTCGAGCCCGTCGAGCACGTCGAGCTTGGTGAGCGCGATTCCCTGGATGCCCCCGGTCTTCACCGCCTGGCGCACCATGCAGGCATCGAACCAGCCGCAGCGGCGGGGGCGCCCCGTCACCGTGCCGAATTCGCGGCCGCGCTCGCCGAGGCCCCGGCCGATCTCGTCCTGCAGCTCGGTCGGGAAGGGCCCGCTGCCGACGCGTGTCGTGTAGGCCTTGGCGATGCCGAGGACCATGCCGATCGCATCCGGCCCGATCCCCGCCCCCGCCGCGGCATTGCCGGCGACGGTGTTGCTGCTGGTGACATAGGGGTAGGTGCCGTGGTCAACGTCGAGCATCACCGCCTGGGCGCCCTCGAAGAGCACCCGCTCGCCCTTGTGGCGCGAGGCCTCCAGCCGCTCCCACACCGCCTCGGCGAAGGGCAGCAGCCGCGGGGCAAGGGCCAGCAGCCCGTCCAGCAGCGCCTGCTTCTCGAAGGTCTGCGCGCCAAGGCCGCGCAGCAGGCTGTTGTGGTGCAGCAGCAGCTCGTCGAGCTTGGCCGAGAGCGTCGCAGGCTCGGCCAGATCGCAGAGGCGAATGGAGCGGCGGCCGACCTTGTCCTCATAGGCCGGGCCGATGCCGCGCCCGGTGGTGCCGATCTTGTCCTCGCCGCGTGCCGCCTCGCGCGCCTTGTCGAGCGCCGGGTGCAGCGGCAGGATCAGCGGCGTGTTCTCGGCGATGCGGAGGTTCTCCGGCGTCACGGAGAGGCCCTGCGCGGTGACCTTCTCGATCTCGCCGAGCAGCGCATCCGGGTCGAGCACCACGCCATTGCCGATGATGCCGAGCTTGCCGCGCACCACGCCCGAGGGCAGCAGCGAGAGCTTGTAGACCTGCTCGCCGATGACGAGGGTGTGGCCGGCATTGTGGCCGCCCTGGAAGCGCACGACGATATCGGCCCGGCTCGCCAGCCAGTCCACTACCTTGCCCTTGCCCTCGTCGCCCCACTGGGCGCCGATTACCGCGACATTGGCCATCACACATCGTCCTTGCTGGAAGGCATGGCGGCGCCGTCGCGCAGGATATGCGTGCAGCGCAGCGCGGCGGGGCTGTCGCCGGGGCCGAGCGCGGCCACCGTGGCGAAGCCCTGGTCCCGCAAGGCCGCGGCGGCAGCGGGCGAGGTGCCGAGGGGGAGGAAGATGCGCGGCCGCGCCGGCGCCCGGCCGGCGGCGCGCAGCACGGCATCGGGGTAGAGGCTCATCCCCGTCGCCGGCTCGTCATTGGCCGAGACATAGCGGCCGCCGCGTGCCAGCTCGCCCGTGGCGCCCGGGCCGTAGAGGGTGAAGGCGACGCCGACATGGTAGCGGAAGCCGCGGAACTCCACCGGGTCGAGGGTGAGGCGGAGATCGGGTGCGCGGGCCCGGATGGCGGCGATGACGGCCGCCGCATTGTCGGCGATCGCCCGTGCCGCCGGCGGCAGGTCGGCCGCGGCCAGCGCCGCCAGCGCCCCGTCGGCCGGGCCCGCGGCGGCGAGCAGCACCGGCAGCGCGGCGGCCAGCGGCCCGGCCTGCTCGGCCAGCTCCGTCGCCGCAACGGCATCCTTGCGGTCCAGCGCGCGCGCGAGGCGCTGGCTGAGCGCAGGCGGCACGCCGGCCGCCTCCAGCAGGGCCGGCGCCATGGTGGGGAGGGTGATGTCGAGGCTCACGGCAGGAACGCCGGCGCGCGCCAGCGCCTCGGCGGCGACCAGCGCCACCTCGGCATCTGCCTCCGCCGCGTCGCTGCCGATCAGCTCGATCCCCGTCTGCGGCAGCTGCCGCTCCGGCGCGAGCTGCGTCCCCCGCACGCGAAGCACCTGCCCGGCATAGCAGAGGCGGAGCGGCCGGGCCTGCAGGCCGAGGCGCGTGGCGGCGATGCGGGCGACCTGCGGCGTGGTGTCGGCGCGCAGCCCCATCATCCGCTGGCTGACCGGGTCCATCAGGCGGAAAGTCTGCTCCGCAACCGCAGCGCCGGAGCCGGCGAGCAGGCTGTCCTCGAATTCCAGCAGCGGCGGCTTCACCCGCTCGTAGCCATGCCCGGCGAAGGCGGCCATCAGTGCCTCGACCAGCGCCGCCTCCCGCTCCGCCTCGGGGGGGAGGAGGTCCATCAGCCCGGCGGGCAAGAGGGCAGGGTTGGGCAGGTCGTCGGTCATGCGGGCGCGGGTGTGGCAGGGGGGCGGGGGCGACGCAAGGGGCTCGCGCCCTTATTCATCCAGCGGATAGTCGGCCAATTCGGGCCGCATGGCCTCGATGACGAAGTCGACGAAGGCGGCTGGAGCGTCGAGGTAGAACTCACGCTCCGAATAGGCCCCGACCCGCGCCTCCACCCCCTGCCCCGCCAGCCAGGCGGCGAGCGCCTCCAGATCCTCGCGCGGCGTTTCGCTGAGGAAGGAGACCTGGGAGCGAAGCTTGTCCGCATCCCGCCCGGGCGTCTCGCTGCGGCTGAACTGCAGGTCCACATTGGCCCCCGGCTGCCGCAGCCAGATGGCACGCTCCGTCCGCCGCAGCACGGCGAAGCCGAGCCGCTTTGTGAAGAGCCCGACCACCGCCTCGAAATGCAGGGGGTTCAGCCGGTTGGCGACGTGGTTGAAGCGCATGCGGCGGGCTCCTTCGGGCTCTCCCCGGCATAGGAGCGCCGGAGCGCCGCGAGGTCGAGCCGCCCCATGCCCATCAGCGCCCGCATCACCCGCTCGGCACGCTCCCGGTCGGCATCGCGCAGCATGGCGCCGAGCTCCTCCGGCACCAGTTGCCAGCAGAGGCCGAAGCGGTCGGTCAGCCAGCCGCAGCGCTCGGCGGCCGGGTCGGCCGAGAGCCGGTCCCAGATCGCATCCAGCTCCGCCTGGCCGGCGACGGTGACGAAGACCGAGAGGGCGGGGGTGAAGCGGAATTGTGGCCCGCCATTGAGCGCGACGAACTCCTGCCCCGCGAGGCGGAAGGTCACGCTCAGCACCCGCCCGTCGCCGAAGCGCATGGTCTCGCCGAGGCCGGCCTCCTGCCCGGCCTCGCGGAAGGCGGCAACGTAGAAGGCCGCAGCCTCGGCGGCCTGGCCGTCGAACCAGAGGCAAAGGGCGAGGCTGGCCATCACGATATGTCCTTCCCTGGCCCCATCGCCTTGAGGGCTGCGTCCAGGTCCATCCACATGATCTCCCAGTGATGCCCGTCCGGGTCCTCGAAGCTGCGGCCATACATGAAGCCGTAATCCTGCAGCTTGCCGGGGTCCTTGCGGCCGCCGGCGGCACCGGCCTGCTCGACCACGGCATCCACCTCGGCGCGGCCCTCGGCGGAGAGGCAGATCAACGCGGCGCTCGAGGCATGCGCATCGGCGATCGGCTTCGCGGTGAACTGCCGGTACTTGTCATGGGTCAGCAGCATGGCGTGGATGGTCTCGGAGAAGACCATGCAGGCGGCGGTCTCGTCGGTGAACTGGGGGTTCAGCCGGGCGCCGACGGCCTCGTAGAAGGCGATGGAGCGCTTCAGGTCGGTGACGGGCAGGTTCACGAAGATCAGCTTCGGCACGGCGTTTTCTCCCTCTGGCTTGGCCAGCCTGCCTGAGTGAGTTATCATTAGCAACCATGAAGTCAGAAAAAATAACCGAAACCCCGCCGCCGCGCCGCTGGTATGAGGATGCCTGCGCCGCCGCCCATGCCCTCGACCTGGTCGGCGAGCGCTGGGCGCTGCTGGTGATGCGGGAGCTGATCTTCGGGCCCCGGCGCTTCAGCGAGCTGCGCGCCAGCCTGCCGGGGATCAGCGCCAATGTGCTGACCCAGCGCCTGGCCGGGCTGGAGGCGGCGGGGGTGGTAGTGCGCCGCCGCCTGCCGCCACCGGCTTCGGCCCAGGTCTATGCGCTGACCGAGTGGGGGATGGAGAGCGAGCCGATCTTCCAGGCGCTCGGCCGCTGGGCGGCGCGCTCGCCGCTGCATGACCCGACGCTGCCCTTCAGCGCCGCCTCGCTGCTGCTCTCGCTGCGGACGATGCTGCATGCGGGCCGGGCCGGGGAGCTCGCCGCGCGCATCGGCTTCCGCCTCGGCGCGGAGCGCTACCTTGCACGGCTCGAGGCGGGGCAGATCGCCATCGCCGCCGGCCCGGTCGAGAGCGCCGACCTCATCCTCGACGGCGCGCCCGCCGTCATCGCCGCCGCGATCTTTGGCGGCCAGCCCCTCGAGGCGCTGGAAGCCGCGGGCGCGTTGCGGGTCAAGGGCGACCGGGCGCTGGCGGCGCGTTTCCTCACCCTCTTCCCCCTGCCGCCCAAGGCCGGCTCAGAACAAGGATAGCTGCGGCCCCGCCGCGCGGAAGCGGCTGGTATCGAGCGGCGGCCGCGGCCGGTCCAGCCCGAGCCGCGCCGCCGCCAGCGCGAAGCGCTGCCGCAGCAACTCGGCATAGGGACCGGTGCCGCGCATCCGCTCGCCGAACCCGGCCTGGTTCAGCCTGCCGCCCCGGCATTGCCGGATGAGGCCCAGCACCCGCCCAGCGCGGGCCGGCACATGGGCGTGCAGCCATTCCTCGAAGAGCGGCCTGATCTCGTGCGGCAGCCGCACCAGCGTCATGCCTGCGCCGGTCGCCCCCGCCTCGGCCGCCGCCTCCAGGATCGGCTCGATCTCATGGCAGGTGAGGCCTGGGATCACCGGCGCCGCCATCACCGTGACCGGAATGCCAGCGGCCGCCAGCGCCCGGATCGCCGCCAGCCGCCGCCCGGGCGTCGCGGCGCGCGGCTCCAACCGCCGGGCGAGGCCGCGGTCGAGCGTGGTGATGGAGATGCCGGCCCGCGCCAGCCCCGCGGCCGCCATCGGCGCCAGGATGTCGATGTCGCGCTCGATCAGCGCCGACTTGGTCAGCAGCCCGACCGGGTGCCGGAACTCGGCCAGCACCTGCAGGATGCGCCGCGTCAGCCCCTCCCACCGCTCGAAGGGCTGGTAGGCATCGGTGTTGATGCCGAGCATGACCGGCTTCGGCACATAGCCCGGCGCCATGAGCTCCCGCCGCAGCAACTCGGGCGCCGCCGGCTTGTGGAAGATGCGCGTCTCGAAATCGAGTCCGGGCGAGAGGTTCAGATAGGCATGCGTCGGCCGGGCGAAGCAGTAGATGCAGCCATGCTCGCAGCCGCGATAGGGGTTGATGGAGCGGCTGAAGCCGATATCCGGGCTGTCGTTGCTGGTGATGATCCGCCGCGCCGCATCGATGCCGAGGGTCGCCGCCTCGCGCGGCGCCAAATCCTCCTCCTCCGCCGCGCCCCAGCCATCGTCGACGGCGTAGCGGTCGGCGAGGCCGAAGCGCGCGCTCGGCCGGTTGGAGACGGCGCCGCGGCCTTTCCGGGGCAGGGCGGGCAGGGCGTCGTCGCTGGGCGGCATGGCCGGGAGGATAGGCCGCCCATAGAGAACACATCAAGAACAATTACCCGTCCGCCGGCCCCGCCTCCACGAAGGCCATGAGGTTCTCGAGCCGGTCGGCCTCGCTCGCCGGCTTGTCCGTGCGGATGCGGGCGATGCGGGGGAAGCGCAGGGCGACGCCCGACTTGTGCCGACCCGAAAGCTGCGCCGCGTCGAAGATCACCTCCAGCACCAGGCTCTTCTCCACCTCCCGCACCGGGCCGAAGCGGCTGACCGTGTGGTTGCGGATCCAACGGTCGAGCCACCCAAGCTCCTCATCCGTGTAGCCGGAATAGGCCTTGCCGACCGGCACCAGCTCCTCCCCGCCGCCCTCGATCGGGCGCCAGAGGCCGAAGGTGTAGTCGGAGTAGAAGCTGCTGCGCTTGCCATGGCCGCGCTGGGCATACATCAGCACGGCGTCGATCGAGAGCGGGTCGCGCTTCCACTTCCACCAGAAGCCCTTCTGCCGGCCGGCGAGATAGGGGCTGTCGGCGCGCTTCAGCATCAGCCCCTCGATGGAGGCCGCCCGTGCCCCGTCCCGCACCTCGCCCAGCTGCGCGACGGAGCCGAAGGCGATCAGTGCCGAAAGGTCCATCCGCGCCGGCGCATGCCGCGCGACCCAATCCTCCAGCCGTCGCCGGCGCGCGTCGAAGGGCAGCGGGCGGAGATCCTCGCCCGCCTCGAAGAGCAGGTCGTAGAGCCTGACGCCCACGGGATAGTCCCGCAGCATCTTCGGCCCGACCTGCTTGCGGTTCAGCCGCTGCTGCAGATCGGCGAAGGGCGCGACCACACCATCGCGGATCACCAGCAGCTCGCCATCGAGCACGGCGTGGAAGTCCATCGCCTCCAGGATCTCGGGGAAGCCGCCCGAGATGTCCTCCCCGCCCCGGCTCCAGATGCGGCGCCCGCCCGGCCCGGCGGTGATCTGGACGCGGATGCCGTCCCATTTCCACTCGGCGCGATAGGCCGAAGGGTCGAGCGCGGCGAGGTCGCGGTCCTCCAGCGGATGAGCGAGCATGAGCGGGCGGAAGACCGGGGCGTCGCGCGGATCGGGCTTGTCCGAGTGCCCCTCCAGCCAGCGGAAGAGCGGCAGATAGGGCGGGGCGATGCCGTGCCAGAGCTCCTCGATTTCCTCGACCGGCTTGCCCGACCACTCCGCCAGCGCAACGCGCGCGAGCCGCCCGGAGACGCCGACGCGCAGCCCCCCGGTGATGAGCTTGATGAGCGCCAGCCGCCCGCCGGAATCGAGCGTGTCCAGCCAGCCCGCGATCAGCGCCGGGAGGTCGGCCTTCGGCGTCACCTCCAGCGCCTCCACGACATTGGAGAGGGCGGGCGGCGGCGCGTTCACGCCTTGCCGCTCCGGCCAGATCAGCGCCACGGTCTCGGCGAGGTCGCCGACATAGTCATGGCTGAGGGCGAGCAGCACCGGGTCCGTCCGCGCCGCCACGAGGTCGCGGATCAGCATCGGCTTGGCCGCGGTGAAGACCAGCTCCTCGGTCAGCGCCGCCAGCCCGACGCCCCGATCCGGGTCGGGCTGCGTTGCGAACCAGTCCCGCAGCAGGGCCAGCTTGGCATTGCGGCCGGGGGTGAAGATCAGGCGCTCCAGCAGCTCGGCGAAGGCCGGGACGCTCATGCCGCGGGGGCCCCCTCGGCCACCACCTCGTCATCATCCTCCCCGAGCCCGACCAGGTGCAGCGCCCGGCCGCGGATGCCGCGCCCGGCCAGCGCATGCACCAGCGCATCGTCCCGCCCATGCGTCACCCAGACCTCGGGCGCGCCGACCTCGTCGATGGTGCGGTTGAGGTCCGGCCAGTCGGCATGGTCGCTGATGACCATGGGCAGCTCCACGCCCCGCGTCTTCGCCCGCTGCCGCACCCGCATCCAGCCGCTGGCCAGCGCGGTGACGGGCTCCGCCAGCCGCCGCGCCCACCGGTCGGCAATCGCCGAGGGCGGGGCGAGGACGATAGCGCCCTTCAGCTCCGCCTTGTTGGCCACGGTCGCCGGCCGCAGCTCGCCGAGCGGCACGCCGAGCTGCTCGTAGAGGCGGCAGAGCGGCTGCTGCGCCCCATGCAGGTGGATCGGCCGGTCCCAGCCCGCGGCGCGGAGCAGGGTGATCAGCCGCTGGCACTTCCCAAGCGCGTAGCAGCCGACGACATGCGTGCGCTCGGGGAAGAGGGCGAGGCTCTTCAGCAGCTTCGCCACCTCATGCGCCGGGTCCGGGTGGCGGAAGACCGGCAGGGCGAAGGTCGCCTCGGTCACGAAGACGTCGCAAGGGACCGGCTCGAAGGGCAGGCAGGTCGCATCCTGCTGCCGCTTGTAGTCGCCGGAGACGACGGCGCGGCTGCCCTGCCACTCCATCACCACCTGCGCCGAGCCGAGCACATGCCCCGCCGGCACCAGGCGGATCGTGACGTCGCCCTGACGCAGCACCTCGCCATGGCGCATCGGCTGCTGGGTGGCGCCCGCCCCCTCCCCCATCCGCGCCCGCATGATGGCGAGCGTCTCCGGCGTCGCCAGCACCGCCTGGTGTCCCGGCCGGGCATGATCGGCATGGCCATGGGTGATGACGGCGCGCTCCACCGGCCGCACCGGGTCGATGAAGAAGCCACCCGGCTCGCACAGGAGGCCATCGGGGGTGACGCGGAGCCAGGTCTCTGGATGAGGCATCGGGGAGAAGCTTGGCCATGCGGCGCACGGCTTCAACCCATCACCTTCCCGCCATTGCGGCGGGAAGAAACCAACCCGGTATCATCACATGGTCGCCATTTGCGAGGCGGCAGCCGCTCATCGAGACTGCGGCGCAGCCTGGCCGGCTGGTTTCGGCCGCGGCAGCAACCCCGCCCATGACGCGCCGTTCCCAGCAGCGTGGGCAGAGGCGATGTCAAGGAAACCCATGGTCGCCTCATGCGTCATACGGGACCGCAATCGCAACGGCCATGCGGCGTCGCGGCATCGATGATGGACAAGGGAATTGGATGTCGCCAGGGCCAGGGGGTGCCTCGGATGCCAGGATGGCGGCGCAGGCGGAGCCCTCCCTCCTCGTGGATTATGCTCCGGTGATGCTCTGGCAGGCTGGGCCCGACCGGGCCCGGACCTTCGTCAACCAGCCCTGGCTCGACTTCACCGGCCGGCCGCTGGAAGCCGAGCTCGGCTTCGGCTGGATGGAGGGCGTCCATCCGGAGGACCGGGCGCGCTGCGAGCGGGTCTGCCTGCAGGGTTTCGCCGACCGCGCCCCCTTCACCCTCGACTTCCGCCTCCGCCGCCATGACGGCGCCTGGCGCTGGCTGCTGGAGACCGCGCGGCCGCTCTGCCAGGACGGCGCCTTCGCCGGCTTCCTCGGCTCCTGCGTCGACATCACCGACATGCGCCAGGCGCTGGAGGAGCGGCACCGCGCCCTCGCCGAGCGGGAATTGCTGCTGGCAGAGCTGCATCATCGGGTGAAGAACAACGCCCAGGCCACTACCTCCTTCCTCGGCCTGCAGGCGAGCCGCGCGACCAATCCGGAGGTGGCCGCCGCCCTCCGCGGCGCGGCGACGCGCGTGATGCTGGCGACGTTGGTGCAGGACCGCATGTTCCGCATCGCCGAGAATGCGGTGATCGACCTCGGCACGGAGCTGCTGGCCACCGCCCGCAGCGCGCTGGACGTGGCCGGCCGCTCGGGCATCACCCTCGCGGCGGAGGTGGAGCCGGGCCTGCTGCTGCCGGTCTCCCAGGCGACGCCGCTCGCCCTCATCGTCAACGAGTTGGTGGTGAACGCCGCCCGCCACGCCTTCCCCGAGCAGCAGATCGGCACCATCCGCCTCGCGCTGCGCCGGCCGGCGCCGGGCCTCGGCGAACTCGTGGTGGCGGATGACGGGATCGGCCTGCCGGAGGAGCAGCGCCGCAACACGCCGCAGGGCTGCCTCGGCCTCCATCTCGTCCCCCGCCTGGCGCGGCAGGCCCATGCCAGCCTGCGGATCGAGACCGATGGCGGCACCACGGCGACGCTGCGCTTCGCCTGCGGGTAACGCCTTCCCGAGCAGGCTCCTTCCCGCCATATAAAGGGCCGGATGGGAACATTGCCGGAACCTTTTGCCGCCTGGTTCGCGCGGCGGGGCTGGACGCCGCGGCCGCACCAGCTCGCCCTGCTGCGGGCGGCGGAGGCGGGCGAGTCCGCCCTGCTGGTCGCACCCACCGGCGGCGGCAAGACGCTGGCCGGCTTCCTGCCCAGCCTCGTCGACCTCGCCCGCAACCCGCGGTCGGGGCTGCATACCCTCTATGTCTCGCCGCTGAAGGCGCTGGCCGTCGACATCGCCCGCAACCTGACGGCGCCGGTCGAGGACATGGAGCTGCCCATCCGTATCGAGACGCGGACGGGCGACACGCCGCAGAACCGCCGCGCCCGCCAGCGCGCCGACCCGCCCAATCTTTTGCTGACCACGCCGGAGAGCCTCGCCCTGCTGCTCTCCCAGCCCGAGGCGGGGGAGTTCTTCGCCGGGCTCGGCGCCGTCATCGTCGACGAGATCCATGCGCTCGCCGGCACCAAGCGCGGCGACCAGCTTGCCCTCAGCCTCGCCCGGCTCGGCAGGCTGGCGCCGGGGGCGCGGCGGGTCGGCCTGTCGGCGACGGTCGCCTGGCCGGAGCCGCTGCGCGCCTTCCTCTCGCCTACCGGCGAGCCCGAGGGCGTGCGCCTCGTCCAGGTGCGCGGCGGCGCGGCGCCCGACCTCGCCATCACCCTGCCCGAAGGGCGCCTGCCCTGGGGCGGGCATATGGGCCTCGCCTCCATGCCGGAGGTCTATCGCCGCATCCAGGCGGCGCGGGTCACCATCGTCTTCGTCAACACGCGGGCGCAGGCGGAGCTCTGCTTCCAGGCGCTGTGGCGGCTGAACGAGGATGGCCTCTCGATCGCCCTCCATCATGGCAGCCTCACCGTCGAGCAGCGCCGCAAGGTGGAGGCGGCGATGGCGGCGGGGCGGCTGCGCGCGGTGGTGGCGACGGCCTCGCTCGACCTCGGCATCGACTGGGGCGACGTGGACCAGGTGATCCAGGTCGGCGCGCCGAAGGGCGTCGCCCGCCTCCTGCAGCGGGTCGGCCGCGCGAACCACCGGATGGACGAACCCTCCCGCGCCATCCTCGTCCCCGCCAACCGCTTCGAGGTGATCGAGTGCACCGCGGCGCTGGAGGCCGTACGGCACGAGGAGCTGGATGGCGACCCGCCGCGCCCCGGCGGGCTCGACGTGCTGGCGCAGCACATCCTCGCCATGGCCTGCCACGCCCCCTTCCGACCGGACGACCTCTATCAGGAGGTCCGCTGCGCCGCGCCCTACACGGCCCTCACCCGCCGCGACTTCGACGACGTGCTCGGCTTCGTCGAGAATGGCGGCTACGCGCTCCGCGTCTATGACCGCTTCCGCAAGCTGTTCCGCGATGCCGAGGGCATGGTCCATGTGCGCGACCAGCATGTGGCGCGGCAGCTGCGGATGAATCTCGGCACCATCGTCGAGACGCCGCTGCTGAAGGTGCGGCTGCGCGGCGGCCCGGTGCTCGGCGAGGTGGAGGAGTGGTTCATCTCGACGCTCGTCGCCGGCGACTGCTTCATCTTCGCCGGCCAGACCCTGCGCTTCGAGGCGCTGGACGGCGTCAGCGCCGTCGTCTCCCGCGGCGGCGAGGGCGAGCCGCGCGTGCCCGCCTATGCCGGCTCCCGCATGCCCCTCACCACCTGGCTGGCCGCGCGGGTGCGGGAGATCCTGCACGACCCGCGCAAGTGGCGCCTGCTGCCCGCGCCCGTGCAGGACTGGCTGAAGCTGCAGCGCCGCCAGAGCATGCTGCCGCCCAAGGACGGGTTGCTGATCGAGACCTTCCCGCGCGGCGGCCGCTGGTTCCTCGTCGCCTATTGCTTCGAGGGGCGGCTGGCGCATCAGACGCTCGGCATGCTCGTCACCAAGCGGATGGAGCGCGCCGGGTTCGGCCCGCTCGGCTACCTCGCCACCGACTATGTCCTCGCCGCCTGGTCCGCCTTCGAGCCGACCGGTGTGGAGCATCTCTTCGAGGAGGATATCCTCGGCGAGGAGCTGGAGGAGTGGATGGCGGAGAGCTCCATGCTCCGCCGCACCTTCCGCAACATCGCCACCATCGCCGGGCTGCTCGAGAAGAACCACCCGGGACAAGAGAAGCGCCCGCGCCAGATGACCATGAATGCCGACCTGATCTACGACGTGCTGCGCAAGCACGAGCCCGACCACATCCTGCTCCGCGCCACGCGGCAGGAGGCCGCCGGTGGCCTGACGGACGTCGCCCGCATCGGCCTGCTGCTGGCGCGCGCGCGGGGGCGCATCATCCACAAGCAGCTCAAGCGCGTTTCGCCGCTGGCCGTGCCGGCGCTGATCGAGGAGGGGCGCGAATGGGTCGCCGGCGGCGCCGAGGACGCGCTGCTCGCCGAGGCCGAGTCGCTGGTCGAGGAGGTGACCGATGGCGCCGAGCTCTTCTCCGGCCTTCTCGCCGATGTGACGGAGGGCGTCGCCATCCGCCCGCGCGACGTCGACAAGCCGCGCCACCGCGAGCGGCCGCGCTACAACCGCTTCATCCGCAACGCGCCGAAGAGCCTCGGCCGGGCATGAGCGCCGCGCCGATCCACCTGGGCGGCGAGCGGCTGATGCTCGACCCGGCCGGGGTGCTGCACTGGCCGGCCCGGCGCACGCTGGTCGTCGCCGACCTCCATCTGGAGAAGGGCAGCGCCTTCGCCGCCGCCGGCCGCTTCCTCCCCCCCTATGACACGCGGGAGACGCTGGCCCGCCTCTCCCTGCTGCTGCGGCGCTGGAAACCGGCGCGGATCATCGCCCTCGGCGATAGCTTCCATGACCGGCACGGCGCCAGCCGCCTGCCGCCGGCGGAGCTGGAGGCGCTGCAGCGCATGCTGGCCGGGCTCGAGATGCTCTGGGTCCTCGGCAACCACGACCCGGAGCCGCCCGAGGGCCTTCCCGGCCAAGCGGCGGCGGAAGTGCGCGACGGGCCGCTCGTCTTCCGGCACCAGGCGCAGCCGCCCGCCTCCCGCTTCTCGGCGGCCGCGGGCGGCGAGGTCTCCGGCCATTTCCATCCGAAGGCGACCATGCAGACCCGAGCCGGCGGCATCACCCGCCCCTGCTTCGTCGCCGATGGCAGGCGCGTCGTGCTGCCCGCCTTCGGCGCCTATACCGGTGGGCTCGATGCGCGGGATCCGGCCATCGCCGGCCTCTTCCCGCGCGGGGCGAGGCTCTTCCTGCTGGGGCGGGAGCGGCTGTTCAGCATGGCCGCCGGGGCGGCAGCGGGATGAGGACTAGGCGTGTCGCGCTTTCGCCGCGGCTGCCTACATATCGGCGATGACCCGCCTCCCCCCTGCCCTTTTCTGGTTCCGACAGGACCTCCGCCTCGCCGACAACCCCGCCCTTGCCGCCGTGGCCGACAGGCCCGTGCTGCCCGTCTATGTGCTGGACGACGACGCGGCCGGCCGGTGGGCTCCGGGCGGGGCGGCGCGCTGGTGGCTGCACCACTCCCTCGCGGCGCTGGCCGAGGCGCTGGCGGCGCGCGGGGCGCCGCTGCTGCTGGCGCGCGGCCGGGCGGAGATCGTCATCCCGGCCCTGGCGGAGGAGATCGGCGCCGGCGAGGTCCTGGCCGGCCGTCTCTACGAGCCCTGGGCCCGCGAGCGCGACGCCCGCGTCGCCGAGGCGCTCCGGGCCGGCGGCCGCAGCCTCCGCCTCCTGACATCGACCCTGCTGCGCGAGCCGCCCGAGGTGATGAGCGGCAGCGGCAAGCCCTATACGGTCTACGGCCCCTTCGCCAAGTCGATGGCCGCCCGCAGCGAGCCGCAGCCGCCCCTGCCCGCCCCCGATCGCCTGCACCCGGTTGAGGGCGCGCCGCAAGGCGACCGCCTCGCCGACTGGACCCTGCTGCCGCAGCCCCCCATCCCCGACTGGGCCACCGAGTTCGGCACCGTCTGGACTCCGGGCGAGGCCGGGGCCGCGGCGCGCCTCGCCCGCTTCCTCGCCGGGCCCGTCCGCGACTATGCGGTGAACCGCAACCTGCCGGGCGTCGAGGGCTCCTCCATCCTCTCCCCGCATCTGCGTTGGGGCGAGGTCTCGCCGCGCCAGGTCTGGCATGCGGTGCGAGAGGCCATCCCCGGCGACCTCGACGCCGCCTGGCCCTTCCTGTCCGAGATCCTCTGGCGGGAATTCTCCTACCACCTGCTCTGGCACCGGCCGGACATGCCGGAGTCGGCGCTGCGCGAGCGCTTCGCCCCCTTCCCCTTCGCGCCCGACGCGGCGCTGCTGCGCGCCTGGCAGCGCGGCCGCACCGGCTACCCCATCGTCGATGCCGGCATGCGCCAGCTCTGGCGGCATGGCTGGATGCACAACCGCGTCCGAATGATCACCGCCTCGCTGCTGGTGAAGCAGCTGCTCCAGCCCTGGCAGGCCGGCTCCGCCTGGTTCTGGGACACGCTGGTGGATGCCGACCTCGCCTCCAACAGCGCCTCCTGGCAATGGATCGCCGGCAGCGGGACGGATGCCTCGCCCTATTTCCGCGTCTTCAACCCGGTGCTGCAGGGCGAGAAATTCGATCCCGAGGGCGCCTATGTCCGCCGCTTCGTGCCGGAGCTGGCGCGGCTGCCCGACCGCTGGATCCACCAGCCCTGGGCGGCGCCGGAGGCGGTGTTGCAGAAGGCCGGGCTCGTGATCGGCCGCGACTACCCCGCGCCCGTGGTGCTGCCCGAGGATGGCCGCCGCCGCGCCCTCGACGCCTTCGCCCGCCTCCGCGCCGGCCCGGAGGCGGATGCGTGACCGCGGCGGCCCAGGCCGACCTCGCCGCCCGCGGCTTCCGGGGCCTGCGCATCGTCGGCGACGTGCATGGCGATGCGGCGGCCTTCGAGCATGCGGTGGCGGGGGCGGAGGCGGAGCGGCTCTTCATCCTCCAGCTCGGCGACCTCACCGACCACGGGCCCGACAGCTCGGCCGTGCTGCGGCGGATGTTCGGCCTGCTCGATGCCGGGCGCGGCCGCTTCCTCCTCGGCAACCACGACCACAAGCTGCGCCGGGCGCTGGTCGGGCAGCGGGTGCGGATGGCCGCCGAAGGCCTCGGCCGGACGCTGGCGCAGCTCGCCGAGGCGCCGGATGGGGAGGCGCTGAAGCTGCGCGCCATTGCAGAGATCGCCGCGGCCCCGGCCTGGCTCCGGCTCGGCCAGTCGCTCTTCGTCCATGCCGGCTGGCACCCGCGCATGCTGCGCGAGCCCTCCCCGCCCGATGCCGGCACCCGCAAGCCGGACCCGATGCTCTCACGGGCCCTCTTCGGCCAGGTGACGGGGCGGATGATGGCCGATGGCTATCCCGAGCGCCTGCACGACTGGGTGGACCGCATCCCTGCCGGCTACACCCTCTATTGCGGGCATGAGCGGCGCTCGACCGACGGCCGCCCCTATATCCAGCCGGGCGAGGCTGGGGGCCGGGCCATCTTCCTCGACACCGGCGCCGGCAAGGGTGGCCACCTCTCCTGGATCGACCTAGTGTTCTGACCGAGACAGAGGTTTCCCTATCCGGTTGGGATGTGCGATCCGGTGCTGATGAGGACCGGGGTAGAGATCCAGCTTTCACCTGAGGATCGGGGGCGGCTGGAGCGGCTGGTGGCG
>JAESFQ010000416.1_pt1 | contig 15491 bp, 16 predicted proteins | sample 9269431 | NCBI WGS metagenome assembly JAESFQ01 (sample SAMN14502588, study PRJNA617103) | algae metagenome | isolation source: Plectolyngbya sp. WJT66-NPBG17 and co-occurring heterotrophs from well... | place: USA: Mojave Desert, Joshua Tree National Park, California | collected 2006-08-06
GTAGTTAGATTAAAATAATCACAGTTCTTTCTCGTATATCTTGTATATTGTTATCACATCGACATCAAACATCAATTGCTAGAGAGCGCTCTACGCTCGAAATCTAGAAAGCAACAAAGTTTCTATTCATAACCGATTGTCTAAACCTTATGTCTAGGTACCAGCCACATCGTCTATGCTAAGCATCTATAAGCCTGGCATTACTAAAGCCAGGTCGATCCCATACCCATCAATTCATAATCCATAAAATGCTGCCCTTCAATATATCAACGTTCCAAAAAAAAAAAAGCTTTCCTCAAATCTACAGCTGTGTCAAAAGACCCTGGCTCTCCAAGAGCAGGACAATCTGGTGTACCGCTGTCCTGACATTGGTCTTCGACAAGTCGACAGTGAGGTCGGCGTTGGCAGGCACCTCATACGGGTCGTCAACACCAGTGAAACCCTTGATCTCACCGGCGCGCGCCTTGGCGTATATACCACGCTTGTCGGTCTTCTCGGCATGCTCGAGCGGGGTGGAAACGTGGATGAGGTAGAAAGATCCGTATCGCTCTACAGTCTGGCGGGCTGCCTTTCTTGAGTCCTCGAAAGGAGCAATGGGCGCGACAATAGCTGCCGCACCCGCCTTGGTGAGCTCGGCGGCTACGAAGGAGATACGGGCAATGTTCTTGTCACGGTCGGATCGGCTGAAGCCCAACTCGCTGGAGAGCTCACTGCGAATGGTATCGCCGAGAAGGAGGGAAACGGAGCGACCGCCCTGCTGGTTGAGGGTGACGTTGAGAGCGCGTGCGATGGCGTCTTTGCCAGAGTTTTGGTAACCTGTCAGGAAAACAGTGAAACCTTGTTGGTTGCGAGGAGGGTGGGATTCGCGAAGGACGCGGACGACTTCGGGGTACGAAAACCACTCGGGAATCTCTTGACCGGTGCGGAGACGCTTGCGGAGCTCTGTTCATTGTGTTAGTTCCCGGGTCGTAAACGAAGAGAGTGAATTAACATACCAGTTCCAGAGATGTCGAGGGTCTTGACACCCTGCTCAACCTCGTTCTTGGGCCTGTACTCATCCGACTCGGGGAGGTAGGTCATCTGGAGGAAGGGCACGACCTCGATACCGAGTTCATCCCTGTACTTCTCGACCGCGTCCTGGGCGTCGTACGGACCATAAAAGTCGACACCCTTGGAGTTTTTGCCTGGGCCAGCGTGGTCACGACCGACAATGAAGTGGGTCGCACCATGGTTCTTGCGGATGATAGCGTGCCAGATGGCCTCACGAGGACCAGCCATACGCATAGCAAGAGGCAGAAGAGCAAGGACGGCCATGCCATTGGGGTAGCGGGGCATCAGCGCCTGGTAGACACGGACACGAGTGAAGTGGTCGATGTCACCGGGCTTGGTCAGCCCAACAACGGGGTGAATGAGAACGTTGGCCTGGCGAGCGCGAGCAGCGCGGACGGTCAGCTCACGATGAGCGCGGTGCATGGGGTTCCTCGTCTGGAAAGCGACGACCTTGGACCAGCCAAGCTTGTCAAAGTGCAGACGCAGTTCCGCAGGTGTATATCGGAGGCCGACATAGTCGTAGTGCTCCAAGCGGTCGATGGCCTCGACCTTACCACCGACGTAGTACTCCTTGACGGTCTCGTAGAGGTACTTGATCGCAGGGTGTGCTACGTCACCGTCCTTGTCAAAGACTTCCTTGGCCTCCTTCTCCTTGTCCGGCTGGTATACGTCCTCGACGGTGATGATGGCGAGGTTGCGGTCGTCGCGGAAGTCGCGAAGGGCAATGCGAGCGCCCTGCTTCACGCCAACTTCGTCGATGGTCTGTTTCGAGACATCGAGTGTGATGGGAATGGAAAAGAGGTTGCCGTCGGCGAGGCGGTTGTCTGCAACTACACCATCGTAGTCTTTCTGGCTCATGAAACCTGCATGATGTTGTCAGGGGTGTGTTGCTGCAAACATGGCAAACATGGAGGGGCCGGCATCTTCCGTGCCCCTCGGCTAGCGCAACGGGATGACGACTTACCCTCCAAAGGTGAAAAACCACCGTTCATAATGAGTTCCAAGTCGCAAAGCTGCCTCTCGGTGAGAACAATTGCGGGAAGCTTCTCAGCCTCGTCGAAGAGTTCCTTGCGTCGGGGCGCATCGCGTGCGATCAGGTCCTTGAGGACGCCGCCTGTTGTCGCCTGCCGTCAGCGTCCATTACCAGCTCCAGCGAGTTTGCTGATCAACTCACCATGGGGTGCGTTCGCCATCTCTGTGGGATATGTGAAGAATGAAGAAACTGAGAATAGATTTGGTCAAGTGCGTCGACAAATTCTTGATGTCGTTCCTGACTATACAAGGCTGGCTTCGCGCAGGAGGTTTTGGGTCACTCGGAAAGAAAGATGCGCGACTAAGAACTACATGTCGGGACCGGGTGGGATGGGCTTTTTATTCCCCGGGTTCTACGGAGACACCAGGTTCCATACTCCGATTGTTGACCATAGGCCTCTCTGGATTTTCTCTGCTGCAGAGACTAGGGCACAAAGCGGGTTGTTGTATGGGTCGGCAGATCTTGGGAGCGATTGCGCAATTGCACGCGATTGTTAGAGCCTGTCTCGCCCGGTTTTTTTCGTTGGACAAAGTAACCACAGTGACGTGAGCGGAGCGGAGAAAGAGCACCATGTGCTGCAGTTTGTGATGCGCTTTAGCGATTTTCAGGTACCCATCACGTATATGACAGGTTTAGCGCATTCATGATATTCGTTTGATTCATGCTTGAGCGTCATTGGCTCGTACACCGGTGGTATCTCGGCCCCGTATATACACAATCGGATGCGACTTCCGCAAACCCAATACTTCCATGTCCCAAACCCTAGGCTATGCCGTGTCCCAGGAAAACCCCAAACGCCGATGCTAATGCGATATAAGTAAACGGAAATGAAGATATCCCCCAGCAAACTAAACGTTCAAAGAGACTTGTTGCAGTTTGTTGGCCAAGTCTTCGTTTTGTTGCTTCATCGCCTGCTCTTGAAGGAACTGAGCGTACCGCGACTTGGGGTTGTGGATACCGCACTCAGACTTGTTCTTGCCCTTCCAGCGTCCTGATCGCTCATCTTCTCCCGCAGCTACTGGCTGGGTAGAGTGCCAGTCACCAACACTCTTGTAACCCCTGTTGAGAAGATCGTTGTACGGGACGTCGTTGGCGTCGACGTATTCCTTAACTTGAGCGAAGCTCCAGTTGGCTAGAGGGTTGATCTTGATGAGGCCGGCCTCGTCGATCTCGATGATGTCCAGGTCTCCACGCTTTCCTCCTTGGCTGCGTCGGCGACCAGTCAGAACAGCCTTGACCTGAAGTTCAGAGTAGGCACGCTCGGCAGGTTCCACCTTGGCAACGTAGTCGTAGAGCTCGTCGTTGGTATCCCATAGCTTGTCGCCATGCTTGGCAGTAAATTCATTGACGTTGTCGCAACCAGCAGGCTTGTAGACATGTACTGGTGTTCCGTATCGCCTTCTTACCCGGTCAACAAGGGCATATGTCTCGTCGAAGTGGTAAAGGGTGTCTAGAAAGATCAGGTCGATGTTGTGCTTCAACGGTCCATCGAGCTTTGAAAGCATGTCCACAGTGACTAGGCCGGTAAGACCAAAGGCGGTGGTCTGGAATAATCCAGGCAGAGATGTGATGCACCATCGGAGGATGTCTACTTCAGTCAGTTCATGAAACTTCCCAAGGATAGACTATCACCACATACCTTGCGGCTCGAGCTTCTGCAGCTGGGCGTTGATGAACTTCAAGTGCGGCTTCGTGAAGTAAACTTCAGGCAGACTCTCCTGGCTGGATTCGGCTGAAGCATAGCCTGACTCCTCACGGAGTGTAGGCTGCTTGTAGGAGTCGACATTGGCGAACAATGGTGACGACATGTTCAAGATGGTGTGGCGGAAGTCTAGGCTATGGCAAGCACGTGGGGAGAAGCCAGAAGCAGAATGTCTTTGTGGTTTGGTGTCTAATGGAGGCTTCCCAAAAGAAACTACTATTATCAATCGTCGAGATCTGGAGGTGGGAAGAGGGAGAGTGACCACGGCCTGGAGTATATATTGGGCGCCGTCATCGGGATCGCTTTGTAACCCATCTCCGCAAGGTGCGATACTTGGGGGTGAAGACGTGCGATCACGCAATTCGCGCTAGTACATGGTGGAGCAAAACTCTTCCTGCCAGCCTTATGTAAGGCAGCCTCGCCAATCATTCGGCGACAGGAAGAGTTTTGCTACATCTGAGGCTCAGACGACGTCTATGCTCATGCACTCCGCGGCTGTGCGTTGATTGGAAATCGCCCGATAGTTTGAGGTTTTGTCATCAACGTCATCCCGTACACGTTTGCCGAACAAGGCGAGAGGTTGAAGTCATTGTGATCTGGCTCTGGCTGACGGACTAGGCAGGCGGAGTAACTGTCTTGTGTGAAGGGTTCCAGAATGCTATCTTGTCTTGTCTTGACCCTTTCTTGACGTTTGCCTTTGCTGACAATATGGAGTCGGTGGAGTGCCCCGGTCCATCGGCAAGCGCCGGGCGATCGCGTCCGGGGCCTCGCTCAGAAGACTTGCGACACGCATCAGGAGTCTGTATAGAATCGTCGGTTAGTGCAAGTTGTTGTGGAACGTCGTGTATATTTACCTATAGCTGTCCATGCTGAGGCTGAACAAATTTTTTAGCCTCCTGCACGACTCGATGCATCGTGTGCCTCTGGGCTGTGAGACCCGTCCGGCGTATTCATTCTGAATTTCTCATCTGCGACAAGCAGCTGCAATCTTCACCTGGATAACATTGCGACGCCTTCTCTTCCGTGTGCTTTGTGGCAAGTTGGTGTCGTGAATGTGGCGGATGTCATGGCGGGGTCGTTGATCTCTTAACAAACTTCGCCTCTCACTAAACCGCTCCGTGGCTAACCGGCGTGGTTTACAGCTTCGCGTCAATTGGATGGAGGTTATCACCGCGCTCAACAACCCATCCTCAGTCTTTCCGCAGGCAATATTGTCGATTCTTAGAGTCTAGTTTCGTTGATGCGACAAGCTGAGGAAGGCGTGCAGACATCATGCTATTGATAGCCGTCGAACATTACCGGAAGCAGACAACAACAACAGACAAATATCCATTATCAAGCCCTACTCCCCCATACCACGCAACACCCCAATCTTCCCCTTCCACAACTCTTTCGCATTCCCCCAAAACACCCTCTCCTTCTCCTCAAACTCCAACTCATCCGCCCGAGCCAACCCATTAATATTAGCATCCACATCCCAAAACCCAATTCCATACGGATAATCCGTCCCAAACACCATCTGACTGATCGGGATACCCATCCCTTCCGTTAGCCCTTTGACTTGGTTGGGCCACACAGGGCCCGCACTATCGTACCAAAAGCGCGTTTTGTACGCTTCCCGTGCCGCAGATGAGATGGTGGGGAAACCAAGGAGGAAGCGTTCGGCGATATCGGGAAAGGCGCCTGCACCATGGGAGATGCGGAAGTGAAGGGAGGGGAACTTGATGATGGTGTATGAGGCTGTCAAACTGGAAATAGCGCGGGCAGTTTCAAAGTAGAATTCTCCGAGGCCAGAGCGTAAGGGAGCTTAGGCATCTTGGTCAGTCTGTCCTCTTCATTCTTTGCCAGACTGGGTTTGGGGGAAAGAGAACTCACAGGGTCGAGAGTTTATCAATTGGCCGTTGTCGAGCTTGATGATGGGTTCCGTGGGATGCACAAACACCACTTCCCTCCCATCTCCCCCTGCTTTTCCGGCCCTCTGTTGTAGAAACTCCCATAGCGGATCGAAAGCTTCATCTCCAGGGTACATTCCCTCATGGTTTGTCAACACGCCAACGCCCACTGGCTGTCTCCCTACCATGCCGAACATCCGCTTCAACTCAGCAATCGACTCTTTCACATGAGGCAACGGCATAATGGCCAGCCAACTGAATCTCTCTGGGTAGATTCTGCAGAGTTCTGCAGCGAAGAAGTTGAGTAAGCGAGCAAGGGCAAGCGTCTTCTTCTTTCTCAGCGCTTCGTCTCTTTCGGTCAAAAAGGCATTGGCCTGAGGCGTGGAGATGCAGAGTACAGAATGGGCGATGTGGTGTTCGCTCATGAACTTGAGGTGAGATGATACATTCCAAGATGGTGTCGCGCGGCCTGCAGCGTTCAATTCGAGGACTCGGAACCAGTCCGGGATAGGGCTGTTGAGGTTTGTCAGTAAATCTCCGTACGTATAAGTTGGCGATTCTGTTTCGTGTGGGATGTGAGCTTACTGTGTATGCGTATCAACCCTCTTTGCAGTCGAGAAGTCAAATTCCTTCATATCCACCTTGCTACTCGCTAGTGTAGCGATGCTTGCAATAGCTTCTTTGGCAAAGGGCAGTACGCTTAGATCGATACCGTCAACGTATGCTTCGTATTGGATCTGCATCCAGAGTTTGTTCTCATCATGTTGTGTACCTTTTGAGGGCGCAAGGTGTGGTTTGCCGTAAGGATATGCCTTCGTTGTGTTAGTCTTTCTTATTTAACAGCAGTGCATATCGAACAAAACAAGCCACCATTCTCTTTCCAGCACTCACCATTGCTTCGCTGGACGACATTCTGATATGAGGAAAGATGTTGATGATGCTTGCGGTTGTGCTTGCAGTCCAGATATAAACTGCTCCGCACGTCAGTAAAGACAAAGAGGGGATTCGCATATTTGACAGCTGTAGTCCACTTACATTCCCGCGCGCAAGATGTTTGTTATAATTCACGTACCTTTGTAGACGGCCTTAACCGTGGTTGTTGTTGTTGATTCAGTGCATTAGCTCCAGGTACCTAGCAGATGGGCATGTGCGGGGAGCCGCCACCAACAGAAGTCGCACTTGTACCTTGTAATTTCCAACCTGTTTGCTGCGCAGGCGATCTAGCTGTACTACCACTAGATCCATTCAGCTTAGCAGGTTTAGTGATACTTCGGAAGCATTCATGCAGGAGACAGACCTTACCCAAAAAGACGCGCATATGTCCGGAACTATACCCAAGTACGCACGTGCATCCAAGAAAAGCACTTTCATTCAAACCCAGATCTACCAACCACATAGCTATCAATCATGCAACCTGAGCAGTCGTAACAGCACTCTGATACTTCAAATCCAACTGCGGCACCTCCACCCCCTTCCCAGGAACTTCGTCCAGCCCCTCAGGTTCCACATAATCCCCCTCTTTATACCCATTGACCTTCAGCCTCAACTTCCTACTCTCCGCATAGACAACACGGCGCATTCTGTTCGTGCTTCCCAGTGGCTGGTGCTCCTTCAGTCCGTGCCAGCTATTCACCGTAATGCGATCATCCCACCACGTCCTGAACTCTGGTAGCCACGAGTCCTGCGGTGGGAACTCAATAGTGGCGATCTGCTCAAACGGATACTTTTTAGGATCCCATTCGATGCCGATGTCGTCGACGGGCTGTTCGGTGAGGTCCTGGAGGAGTTGTGCGCAGAAGCTGTAGGTTATGGTGTTGTTGAGGTGGTGTGTGCGAAGGGTCTGGGAAAGGATGTTGATTGGATCTGACTCTTTGACTTCGCTATTCTCAAGGTCCTTTTGGAGTTCGCTAGCGGGGAAAACTCCGTATTTGGCTACGTAGGTTCCGTGGCGGTAGGCAGATTGAGAGTACTCGGGCATAGCGACCATGTGCTGTTTTGGTAGTTGCCCACCAAGCGTTGCTACATCGGCGTCTACCCTTTTGCTCTGCTCGTCTGCAAAGGTAGGTAGATCATTCCAATTTCGTTCCAATGCGTCTGCAATATCGTATGTGGTTTGTGGATCACGCAGCTCCAACACTGGGTAGTTGTTGAAGGTCCAATCTTGCGTCTTCTTGTCTTCTCCCCAGATCTTCTCGCCCTCAATGCCAAAGATCTTCATGCCAATGCCGCGCGGTGCTGCCAGGTTGTCGGGCAGGATTTTGGGTGTCAAAGACGAGTAGCGCATGATCACATCGTAGCTACCAGGTTTGGCGAACATGCCCTGGGCAAGATGTTCTGGGAGGTTATCGTGAACTGTGAATTTACCCATGACGCACTGAATTTTGGATCAGTATGTGATTCATTATTGCGAAGCATTAGGAGATACTTACACCTTGTGTCTTCAAATGCGTGCCCCTCAGACAATGCATATGCTCATTAAAGTTCATCATTTGGAAACGATTGAACTGAGCGGAAACCTCTTTGATCTTCTCCTCTTCATCGTCCGGAATGTTCTCAACACCTGGCGCATCCCACTTGATGTATGTACCAGGAGCTTTCTTGTCCTGTCCTCCGGCTTTGATGGTGCCGCTGGCTACCTTCCCGTTGTGAATGTTTTCGATCCGATGACAGCCCATGGGACACGTTTTGGTCTTTGTTCCACTCATCTTGATGAATTGATAGTGGCTTTCTCTCTCTGTAATCTGTCGCATGCTGTCGAACGGACGGCAGCCTATTTAAGTCGCCAGCATAGTCCTCGTAGCCACCCCGCAATAGCATCTAGCCTCTGCCTCGCCGACAGCTGCTTCTCCATATCGCAGTCTGGATGGGATGGTTCGAAATCATGCGGGGTAGCGTGTCACCGATTCCAGTTCTTCGAGATCCGCGCGTGCGATGGATGGTCGGAAGCCGCCCCGGAAGACCCTTGCCGCATGCGTCGACGATCTAGTCCGCTGCAATGGACCAATGACATTGACGGAATTGCAGATCATGATCTCGAAGCGCATGGCGTCCCGCAGTTGCATGTTCCTCGAGTTCATGATTTGGAAGCATATTAGCGCCTTACGCCTCTACAGTCTGTTCGTAATCAAGGAGGAGTATGTATGCTCTTCAGTTGCGACTGTACCTATATCTCAGCCTCTGGTATGAATCTTTTGGCACCAATTGCCTCCACAACCCGGGCTTGGGTACCATGCAGTCCCCATGCACAACTGGAAGCCACCAAATGTAAAGTGTTCGTGCATATGCAATAACCATTCCCCTGCTGCCATCTTACGGGACACCGTTCCCAGCTCCTCCCAGCATATAAGGCATTGTCTGTAGACTGCGATACTTCCGTCGGTGCTCCGGATCCTTGGGTCTAATGGCACATGCTGTATGTACACAAACGTGTAAGCCATATCGTTACAGCCCGTTGCCCAAGCAGGCGGTTGTACAAAGTACTCAGCTGCAATAGTAAGTGCATTACTTTGGCTCCAACCTTCAGGCGGTATGGTGTATCCGCAACTGAAGCAACTCCACTTCAGAGTTGCGATGTAGCTATCCCGTCGTAGAGCAAGAGCTCCAGGACAGAAATCAGGTTCCACAGGTGACGGCGGAGCAACTATGAGCGGCCTTGCGATGGGTGCAGCAGTGCTGAAGCGTTGATACTGCTGCGCTAAAGCAGAGATTGAATCCATTCAGGATCGATCCGAGACATTGAAGAAGATTTCATAGTCCATGGCAGGTTTTGAATATGACGAAGAGAGCAGTTGTTGGAGCTTCGCAATCGTATTTTGCTGCATGTTGATCAGAATGCTAGTAAGCTGGCTTCGGGTGATTACTATTGTAAAAGATTCTGTCAGTAAAGCAATTCAATTTGATCCATCGTGAATCTAGAGGACTTAGAGTTACCACTAGCGAACGTTGGTCCTATGCGTGCGACGTTAACGTCGTATTCGCGTCGTATTTCTTGTGGTGCTGCGACGACGGTTCTCTGAAGCGTCTTCAACCCCTCGAACCTCCTTCGAGCCTTATTAGATTTTTGCCCGGCTCTGCCACGCTTCTTTCGGCCTGCAAGAAAGGTAGCTGTACCAGCGAAGGCACTAACTATACTGGCCACCAAAGCCAGGACCTCCATTCCGAACACTTGGAATTTTTTTACAAGTAAATTAAGATGAGAGGATATACTGCCAACAATTTGGTAAAGAAACAAACAAAATGAGATCTGAGATATCAGCCAGCTATCGTTCTTCAGCCTCGCCTCGTCTCTACGTGGCGGGCAGGGTATAGTGTTTATGCAGCCACAAAACAGCCAGCCTCGTGCTTTAGCCAGTATATTTGTCGTAGATCTTTACGGTGGTGACTGAGCAAAAAACATGACTTGTTGGTGGTCACCTGCTACCACATGCTCCTGCCCAACCCACCAAACCCCTCTTGCAGGACCTTCCTCCCGGCCAGCTCATTCGCAAACTCGAGTTTCCGCTGCAACGACCAGTTCTCATGTTCATTAATTGCGAAAAGCATACCAGCAATAAAAGTATCCCCAGCACCAATCGTATCGACAACCTTCGCCCGCTCAGCCCCTTCTGCCTGCCACGCCCTAGCATCGGCCCATACTTCATCATCCCTCTTCTTAACCGCCGTAGCACCCCCAGAACCCCATGTACAACATAGTACCGCTCCATCTCTTGTGTCATCCCGCCTTGCTTCAAGGAAACTCCTAGCATTCACATACCCATTCTTCTCTGCCCAAAGTTTCGAGTAAAACACCACGTCCGCATACTGCGCCACTTCGGCCATTCCCGTGCGTTCAGGCTTCTCACACTCCACGCTAATGCTGAAATGAGGGAAGTTTTCGCGGAGAAAACGGACGCATGTCAGTGTGACTTCGGGAACACGGCCTTCGAAATGGAACCACGCTTTCTCCCAAACCTGCTCCTTCTCCGTAGTAAAGCTTTGGACTTTTTGCATAAACTCTTCGGCTTGCATCTCGGGTAGCTGATTGATGCTGACTATTGTTCGCGAACGCCTTTCTTCGCTTTGGATGATGTAGCTGGATGCAGCTTCTTGATGATGGTTGCGAAACAAACTGACGTTGGATATTTTTACCCCAGGAAGTGAATCGCAGATGAATTTATATGCAGTGGACTGCTCATTAGGTAGCACTGCTAGAAGATGCAAATCTGTGGATTTCTGACGTTGTGCTCTTTCGGGGTCGTGTTGTTGTAGCTGCAGCAACACTTCTAAGCTATTTGCCGTATTCCCACCCCTTCTTCTTGTGAGGGCTTTGGCTCGGAGTTTCTCGTCTTCGATGGGGAAGTGGGGTACTCTGGGTGTGTACGAGTTAGTAAATAATGGGTTCTGTGTTGATCGTCATAATAAGTATGGCGTACGTCAAGATGGTGTCGATGTAGACGGCACCAACGCAGACAATATGGTTCGCGATACTTTCAGGCATCTTTCAATGCGTGAATCAGTATGCGCAATGGATTTAGAATGGGCGGAGAGTGCCTAAGTTTCGAAAACGATAAGTTTGGACATTGTGGAGCTCGAGTGCTAGAGGTTACGTCAAGTGTCGCGTGCCCTTCCAACACGTTTGCGCGACATCACATGCCCGTCGAACGAAGAAACTTTCGTGAGACCAGATAGTTGATCAGACAGAGCATCCACTTTGACGGTACATATATCCAAAAAACAAAGGGATAAAATTCCAGGTACTCTACACTACCCCAACTTATCGCTTGTTGTCCAGGCCCAGCAGCCCCATAGCCTCCTTTTCCACATCTGTCTTCTCCTCCTCCCCCTCCTCCCTAAGCGCTACCTTCTCGACCTCATCAAAAGCCTTGAGCGCATCGCCATACTGCTCGAACACGCCCTTCCTATACCCTTCGCATATCTTCTTGACAAAACCTTCTTCGTTCCACCGCGCTTCGAGGAAGTCTTCAAACTTCTCTTGCGGGGACGAACGTTGTACACCCCAAGCAGCTTTGTACGCGGCTCCAAGAGCACATGCGTTTCCCCCGATCTCAAGCTTATACACACCGTCAGAACCACCAAGAATTTGGCCCGCGAGTTCGGCGATGGCGGGGTTCACGGCACCACCACCAACCATGTAGATTCTGCGGGGCTGGGCGGGAAGAGAGCCCTGAGGTTCGACGAGGGATTGCGACCGCAGCCTCAGAGAAAGGAATTGAGATTCAAGGATTGCGCGGGCGTCAGCTTGAGGAATGGGCCAGGACTTGTCTTCTGTCTTGCCCTGAGCGGCTTCTGGTGCTATGGGCGAGAGCTGGTTGTCCTTGGAAAGGAAGCGCCATGTTCCTGCTTTGACGTTTGGTACAATTTCTGGGCGAGGGAAGAAGAGACCTAGACGCATGGGGTCGGAAGGTTGGGCTTGGCCTAGCGCGGGGGTTGTGAGAGCGGTCTCATTGAACTTGTCCCAGGATTTGTCGGATGAGCCCGAGGCTTTGTTGATAGCGTCACGGATATGCTCACGTGCTAGACCACCGTTCTTATAACAGAGCATGAACATGTAGAGGCCTGCTGTGGTGGGGTGGTTCATGAAGTGGTATGCTGGGTCGGGTCTGTACTGGGGTGTAGACATGAGGAAGGTTGTCGAGGTTCCTAGCGAGACAATGGCATCTGACGCGCGAAGAGGAAGCGCTAGGATAGTCGATGGGTTGTCGCCGGTGAAGGCGATGACCTGAGCTGAGGAAGGGAATCCATAGCGCTTGCTGAAGTATGGCGAGACGGTACCAAAGCTTGAACCACCGTCTTCAGGAACATCTCCCAGCTTCTTCCTCAGGTCTTCAACGCCGTCGCTCCCTCCAGCTGCAAGTGCAAGGAGATCCTCATGCCAGCGACCGTTCTTGATGTCCCATAGGTTGGCCCCGCATACGTCTGCGATATCAATGGGGGCGACTTTGCCGAGGAAGATAGAAGCGAGGAAGGAGGATACGAGGGAGATGCGAGCGGTCGCCTTGTAGGCTTCGGGATATTTGTCGTGGAAGCGAAGGATCTGTGGGCCACTGAAGCGCTTGGTAGTGTCAGTATTAACAAAGACTGTGAAAGGATAGGAAACCCACGTGGTGGGCGCTGCTTCCAGTAGCTAGCGCTAGGTTCCTGGGTTCTTGCAGTGTCGCGTCGAAAGCATCACACTGCTTCTGGGTACTTGCATCCTGCCAATTCGGGCTGAAGGGGTGACTAAATGCACCCTTCCTCTCGCCTTTGGCACCACCTTCCAGCTGCTCGAGCAGTGTCTTGCCAGCATCCAAACTGCCAAGTAGCGACTCTGCGTCTTTGCTCCAGAAGACAGTACCATGCTGCATGCCCGCACCCGAGATGCCCTGGACCTTGGAGAAATCGGCGCCTTGCTCCTTCAATCGCTGCAGAACGAGGTCGATGGCTTCGAGCCACAGGGCGACGGGCGCGAAGACCTCGCCTTCATCGGGGTTTGTGAGGACACCCTTTTCAATCCCATATTTAGAGAGATCGGCGTCGAAGTCAACTTTGGCTTCGTGGATAAGCTTGAGGTCGGAGCCAACGATGATTCCTAGAACACGGCCATCGCGTCAGTTCGCGTTGGAGGCCCAGATAGTGGGGTAGCTCCAGCGGGGTAATTTCACCTTTGAGCTGCTGGGTGCTCAGATCGAAGCCCAAGAATTGATCAGCCATGGTCAGAGTATGGTAATGCCGTGTCGAGCTGTGAAGGTGAAAGTAAGGGTGTGATGGCTTGACAGGACATGGCTAAAATAAGCAGATCATGTCTCGTGGTGTTGGAGGACCCTCCCTCACACCCCAAGACACAGCTACGGCACACTTACGCAAGACCCACATAAATGGGCAAGCTGCATCACAGGCAATTTTGCCGGCGGTGCCTGCAGAAGCGCCAGTACTTTGGCGCATAACCATTGGGCGGCGGATAAATTCGTGCCGAGACATCGTGACTACAGCTGTGATTTCCTGGAGTTGCATCTCGGCCAAACGCCGATGGTAGCTGATTATTTCTGTTAGCGTGGGCAAGTACGAGTCTGGAGCGTGGGCTCGTGTTGAATTTCAGATGACAGATGATGGATATTCAATAGATATATACAATTGTCATCTGTCTCGTATATGCCACCAAGTTCCATCGCCCAACTCCAGAACGCCCAGCCATGCTTGTCTATAGGTATACGCAAATCATTTCCTCCGCCTTGCGTTGCCATCCATGGCTTCTTGCTTATGGTCATGTTCGTGGTCGTGGTCATGGTCATGGTCATGGTCATGGTCATGTTCTACTTCAGATCCTCGGCTCGCCGTCGCAGTAGGATCGCCAGGGATGAACTCGTCGAGAAAATCTGGTACCTGCGCTGAGTTGGTTACAAAGCGCACGCGTACCTTCTTTACTCCACGCACATTGGCACCAACGCGCTCCCGGACTAGCTTTTCGACATCGCGTGTCTGCTCAATTGTCCAGGTACCAGAAACGCCAATCTCAATATCCATCAGATAGTTCTGACCGGCTTTGACCCCCTGGATTGCTCGCACTTTCACTGGCTCCGATGCGGTACTGATTGTCTCAACAGCCGTGGTCGCGGCTTTCCGCACGTTGTCCTTCATTTCTTTGTCTACGCCGACGTCTGCCAATTCTAGTAGTGCCTGCCTCGTGTTTCCCCAACCAGCCTGAACAACCATGAGCGAGATGACCAATCCGCCAATGGGATCTAACCATTTTGCATTGTTGAGCACGTTGGAGCCGCCGATCAGAAGGAGAGCGACAAAGGCCGTAAGGGAGTCTACGCGGTGGTGGTAGGCGTTAGAGGCGAGGACCGTCGACTTGCGCTCTTTGGCGATCTTGAGGGCTAGAATGGGTGTCAGCGCGCACTTGTTGGGTTGCCATTGGTCTACTTACTCGCTCGGTACAGCCACTCCTTAATGACGATTGATCCAGCAGCAAGCCATATAGCATTGATATTAGGGCCCAGATCCTCGATGCCGTGGTGGTGGTGATGCGGTATAAGTCCCCATTGCTCAGCTATCTCGGCGGCTTCAGGGAAAAACTGCTTGCAGAGGGCAAGTAGAGCGGTCCAGCCCATGAAGAAGCCGCCTGCAAGCAGTATGCCACTGACACCGAGCGAGCCCAAACTCTCGACCTTTCCGTATCCGCTAGGGAAGCGGTCGGTGGGTGGCTTGATGGACCAGCCAACGGTTGCAAGCGTCATGATGTCGCTCACAAGGTCGGTGAGACTGTGGATGGCGTCGGCAATGAGTGCTGGCAGGTGTTAGTTCAAGTCAATGTAAACACGCATGTGCATCTCACCTTGACTATTGAAGACGTAGCCTCCAAAGCCCTTGCTAACGGCCATGCCCAAGTTGACGTAGAGGCCGATTTTGGTGATGCGCACGCCGGCGTCATTTTTGTTCTTGGACAGTAGGAACGTGTTATCGTGGTGATGGTGGTGGGAATGGCCAGCATGGTCCCTTTTCTGCGTCGCGCATGTCATGGCGGAAGGGGAAACGTGTGGTTTGCGGTGAACGGTGGAGGACCAGTTGAGTAGGGGCGCCGTATGCGAAGGATATAAGGGATATTGGGCGCCTCTAGTCGTCGTCTGGGTGCAAAGTACGCGCAATCTGGGTCGGCAGGTAGGAGGCTTGTGGGCGTAACGTGATAGGACGTGCGGTCGCACTGAGGGTTGCGTCGAGTAGTGGGATTGAGCACCGTGCAGGGTTCGGGGTGAAGGTAAGACGCGTCCACGCTGGCTAAACTGGACACGCATGCCATCTCCATTTCTGCAGGCGGTGCGCAGTAACATGGGACGTG
>JAESFQ010000417.1_pt1 | contig 15474 bp, 13 predicted proteins | sample 9269431 | NCBI WGS metagenome assembly JAESFQ01 (sample SAMN14502588, study PRJNA617103) | algae metagenome | isolation source: Plectolyngbya sp. WJT66-NPBG17 and co-occurring heterotrophs from well... | place: USA: Mojave Desert, Joshua Tree National Park, California | collected 2006-08-06
CTGTGTTGACTAAGCCGGAGGCATGTTCACTGTACGTCTGTGCCAAAAATAGTGCATCAGGAGGAACTCGTTGCTTGTAGGGCTGGCATTTCACACAACTGCCCAGAACCAATCTTAGTGCTGCCCTTCATACACGCAGTCTTATTCGTCTTGAATCGAACACGTTTTCCAGCGACGTCCCGGGTAGCACATCATCTACGAGAGTGCTCCCCGAAGAGGCATCATCATCAAATATTGAAGCAATTATGGTGAGTCCAAGGAAACCATTTGAAGCCTAGTTGCTGGGAGGTCGTGCGCTCCACGGTCAGGATCCAGTACGGTCAGTCTCACTCTAGTGTGTGACTCGCTGTCATCCTCTAGTTGTCTTCGTCCGCTTTGGCGATGCAGCCCAACGTCGCCTTGCCCCACGATGGAGCAAGCAGACAGGTCCCTCCACTAGCGCGGAGATGCTCCTAAGAAGTGCTGCTTTTGCAAGCACTATCGCGTTGTACCTGAGCCCGTGGGTGTCTCTGAACCACACGCACTCTTTTTGTAGCTACCTCGGCGAGTTTCGGGCGGGACTGTCGGGTAGGGTGGAAACGTGTGGCATGTGGCATCATCAATCGCTACGAGCTGAAGTATTCGGTGACTGGCCATCAATTAGCTTATACAATTGGAGACAGTACATTCCAAGCAGCCCCACAGAGGTGTGAATCCGGTATAGTCTCTAGTGAAGCTCGCTGGCAGACTCTCAGCGACAGGTACTCCCTATTCACGTCGCCAATCACGTCGCTAATCACGTCGCGCGCCATCTTCCCATCCTCTCAATGTGAGTAGGAGAGCTTCTCTCGGGAGGTTGGTTGCATTAGGTTTACGTTCGGCCACGCTCAATGGGAGCAAGGTCCGCGCGGCGCGGGAATGGGAAGGATCTCTATAATAAAAAAGACGCATAGACATGGAGTCGTGTCTAGGTGAATGCCTTTCCTCAATAAGCTCAAGTATGTACAGCGCGGAAGAAGATGAACGAGCGCATCTATCAGTTCGGAGGTAAGATAAGGTTGGCTCAGATATCTCCGCGCAGTAGCGCCAAGATGATCTCATCGCAACACCGCGAAACCTCATCGCGCAATCGTCAACGCCCAACATGACGCGTCTCGACACTCTACCACCCGAGATCCTCTTCAACATCCTCTCCTACACCGAGCCCACCTGCAGCCCAAACCTCCCAACCTACCCACTCAACGCGCTCGCGGAAACAAACAAACAACTCAACGCTATCGTCGAGGAATACGCGCGCAACCTGCTCAAACGCCATGCCGACATTGTGCTCCCGCGCAACACACGAGTCTTCACATGCCGACGCAAATGGCTAGGAGAAATATGTTACTTCTGCAAGAAGCCCAGTAAACGGAAAGCGTGTCTGTACAAGGCGCTAGCATGTTGTCACAAATGCGATAAAGTCGAGTTTCCAAAGATGGTACGATTACATTGCTCTGCTTTGTGATTTTTAAAGGGCGAAAGTGCTGATATATGGACAAGACAATGACCCAAGCAACGCAAGCAACCCATCTCTCCAAACTCGACCTCTTCACCCCATCACCCTTACACCCAGACCTCCCACCGCTAGCAACAGGCCTCTACTACGTCATGGGCGGCGCCGCAACCATGCTGTCAACCCCCGACGTCCTCGCCCGCAGCGCATACATCCGCAGCCTCCTCGGCAAGACAGCGCAGGACGATGCGACTATGCGCGTGCGTCCCGCGAGACACGAGCGTATTATCAAGCACCTGAATATCGCATACTATGATGAAGTGGGGTGGGTTATGCGCGAGGTTCGGAACTTGGATGGGCATGCAGGAGAGGCGGGGAAGAACACAGGGCCGAAGAGTATGCGGACAGAGGAGAGTAGGAGGGAGTATGCTGAGAAGGGGTTACGCAGAGAGTGGGCGGAGATGGGTGTGGAACCGCGCAGGGATTATATGGCGTGTGTAAGGAGGAGGACGGGTAGAAGGGGTAGGAGAGTTGGGGTGGTGGAAGAGGATAGCGCTGGTGAGTCGGAGGAGAGGGCGATTGAGATTGATTGAGAGAGGTGTTAGCATGGTTTAGTGCGTAAGTTGCACTTGGACAAATATCATGAGGATGCGTGAAGTCGCACGAAGTAACGAAAAGGAAAAAGGCATTGTGCAACGATGAACAAGGTGACACAAGGAACATCAAGTAGTAAGCAGTCACAGAAGAGGTTCCTCATGGTAAACATGAATGTGAACAAGATGATGGTAGCAAAGTTGGTTTGATTCATTTGAGGATCCAACTGCCAGTCGCCCTTGATGACCTCTCCTTCCTTCCTTCCTTGATTGAAACATGTTGAACCACCACACTTGGTACCCTGAAGTTGAAACACCACACTTGATACCCTGAAGTGAAACCTTGCACCAGGTCCTTGCACTATCCAACCAACCATGAAGACATCTGACCACCACCAAGTCCACCAAAGACCATCCACCAACCCACTCATCCAACCATCCATCCATCCATCCATCCGTCATCCCCGGGCTCACACGCAGTGAGTTGAGCAGTACTCGTTGGAAGCCGACACCACACTACCATTCCCAGAATTGACTCGAACCCCCCAAAGAGGGCCACCATCTGGTTCAGGCAAGAAGATCCACCATCCAAGGGCTATTACACCCTTAGAGACAACAAGAGGCCCAGTGTAGCGCAAAAGCACCATTGACCGTCTATCCTCCAACCTTGTTGCTCGAGGCACTCTCAAGATGGCTTCAACCTCCAATGTGAAGAAGTGTCGACCGTGAACACTCGCTGACTCAACGCCACTGATCCTCCTTTCTTGCTAATACTTCTGATCCAAACCGCTACCAACTCAAGGGTCGTCCTGCAGACTGATCCGCATCCCTGTGCCATAACTTGACTTTCAGCGACGCGCATACGATCGGGAGTGGCGTGAGACTGTCGACAGTCGAAGGGAGCCGGTGCCAGAGAGGTTGGTGTCTATGCGAGGATGCCGTCGGTGATGCATGTCGATGAGTGGTAGTAGGATAGATCGAAGGTGACATGTGTGTCAGGGTAGGTAAAGATTGGATCGAAGTGAAGTAGGTGTGATGGACCGAGGCGGGTATGTGAGAGGCATGTGGAAGGCGGTGAGGTTGATGTTGATCAAGGCGAGGCTGAGTGATGGAATGGCAGTGAAGTCATGTTGACTGTCGACAATCGAGTGGAAGTAGTGTTGCTTTTGTTGTGACTCATCATGTTTGTTGATATTGTTGGTGAATGATGTCATACATCATGGGATCTTGGCCAATATCTGAAAGTGTTAACAATACCTGAAGTGAAAGAGAAGGAAAGAAGAGCTGACTTGGAAGAACGCAACCATGATGCTGAAGTTTGATGTGGGCAGACAACCCGAGTTGATGGAGCAGTTGAGCGAGTGGGGAGAAGGAGTGAGGCGGGGGGAAGGGGGGTTTATATAGACAGGAGGACTGCTGGCAGATCACCGGCAGTCCACTAGCGCGTCCGGAGATCAGGCAACGGGCGTGGTCTGTGGGTAGTTCGCTGCCTGGGAGAAAGTTCTAGGCGAGTGATCTGACGAGTGATCTGGCGGGCGGTGAGGGCGCGGCAGCAGGTGAAGGCCGCTTTGGGAGCGCGAGATCAATTTGAGGCACGGGCCAAGCGCGCGTTTGCGACGACGAGGTACCTAATTGGCTTTCGAGGTCAGACCTGCGGCGAGAAGGTTCCAACAGATCTGTTGGTGACGGTGTTGTGAGGTGAGAGCACGTAGTGAGTGCGAGTTTTAGGCTGCGATATCGGTGATTTGCATGAGATCAATGGTGAATGAGCTGAGATAGGTTAGCTGGATGACAATGAATCTTGCCTAGAATGGAGAAAGCAAAGACGCGGAAGTAGGATACTGAGTGTATGAGAAATGGGATTGATAGTGACACTGAGAGACGGTAGACATACACCAACAGGCAGCAGCAAAGGTTCAATTGACCCAATAAACTAGATTGATTCGAGCGCGAGAACGGTTGTGACAGTGAGATAGGACGAAACTCATGATATCCTGACGACTCCGGCAGATATATTGACTGTGACTGAGCGCTAGAGGAGATGGACTGAATCATAGAGGGTGTAATCAACACGCACCATGAATGTACATTCGTCATGAGCTGCTGCAATGGGTCACTCTCCACTACCAGAAGATTCCTGAGTTCGTAAAGTGACTCCAATGTAAAGCGATTTGAAACGCTATACAGGACCTCAAGAGCCGACAGCCGGCAACGCAACCTCATTGAGCTCCTTCAAGTACGCCACGAGCCGTTCTTTTAACTCGGCCTCATCCTCATCCGTAGCTGTTACATCACCCAACTGAAACCTCACTCGATCAGCAATCTTTTTCAGCGGCGCCAACGTCCACTCCTTCAACTCCCAGTTAGCACTCTCCAACATTTCGTCAGCCACAGTCAGCGTGATGACCTGCAAGTTCGTAGCCGTATCTAGTAGCAGGTCGACCAGTTCCGCAAGCCACCCGTTCATGCTATACGGCAATGTAATACTGTCTATTCCGGGCTCCATCATGTAGCTATGCCACGTCATCCTCACATTGATCTTCTTCACTCTGTGGATGACGCCGAGCGAGATTGGATCGATGTTCCGGTCGCGTATCCATGGACGGGCGCGTGCAACGAATCCAAGGGTGACTTTGGAATAGAAGTAGGTGCAAAGTTCGTCGCACAGGTAACGACAAGAGACAAGGAGTGCTGTTGGTGGGCCTCTTTGATCAACCGAGGTGATTGGTGACTGACTAAAAGTTGGTAGTTGATTGAATGGGTAGCTCTTGGATTCCATGCGACACAGATGATCGTAGATCTCGTAACGTATTTCTCTGGGGAGACACAGGAGCGGACAGGACGGGGCGTCTGATTTCATGGTGGGTAGATGGTAACTGGGTGGCACGAGGTGGAGTAAGTGGGTAGGCTCAAGGATGTTTGAAAAACTGATGTGAAATATAGTAAACGACCGATATTAGGAACAGTTGAAGAACAACATGTGGGTTCGGGTTGCTGCAGATAGCTTTCGTGCGCGATGACGTAAGAGATACTAGCTTCTGGTAATATCACACGCAGGACTAAGGATGTACCACATCCAGATGCTCGTTGATATCGGATTCCGCTATCCTAGCACTGCAAATCGGACAGTCCACAAGCAGCTTCTTCTGGACGGCAACGTCATGATTCTCACTTATTCGCGGCCGTTTCTGGCCAGCTCTCGAGGCTATAGGTTTTGGTGGGTGGACAAAATCTTCCTCAAACAAAGACGCCACACTCTGCCTATTGTTCGAAGATTTGGCGGAGGTTTCATCCTCTTCGCCAACGACAATGGGCATAGCAGAGGTCTTACCCTCCACCTTGACGTCCTTTGTGATCCAGCTGTCCAGCTTGTTCTTCTGTCTCCCCGCACGCTCTTTGGTACTCATAGCCTCCAACTGTTTCTTTGTCGGCGCTGGTTCCTGTATCTTCTGAAAGGTCCCGCCGCATTCGGCCTGATGTCTGGAATACCACGTGTCACCCTTGCCAGGAGCTCGGTTCATGCTTCGCTTGACCAGGCCAAAGTACGGTGGCTGGGCCTTGCAAGGTCCATCGCACTGCCACACGTGTGTTCGGTAGCTGTCGACTTCATCGTGGAAAGTGTGGTATATAGTGACTTCGTAGTTGCCGTGATTGTTCACGGCGTCGGCAAGGAGTTGGAATCCTGCACCATGCCCGGTACCGTCATCCCCGCGCGAGTGCTTCCATGACGTTGTGATGAAGAAATAGGCGTGGATCGCTTCGTGCAGGAGGGTGTTGATGGTGTCGGACCGAGGACGATACTGCAGCAGAGGTGTTGACAACTTCAGACGGATACGCGTGAACTTGCCCGTCGAGGGATCCTTGGATAACTCACAGATGCCAGCGCACTGCGTCTATTGTTAGCCGCCGTTTGATACGGCAGTTTAGAAGCGTGTGGGGCAACGGTCCGGAGACACGAGGCCGGCTTCAGACGTGATGGATGAGACGGTCGCAGAAAGCAATTTGTGAAGCGCAAAGCAAACCTACCAGAGTCAAACGCGGCGACCAGACGACTTGGACTCGTGGCAACAGTAGCTTTCGGAAGTAGAGAACATTGAACAGGGCTAATAGTTCCTGTATGTCGACGAATGGCTCGCCGTTGTCACGAATGGCGTTGATGCTCGTCAGGGCATCGGCCTGGTCAGGGGATAGCTTCTCCAGGGTGGCAACGGCCGCCAATGCAGCATCTTGGTCGGTAACGGGCATGGCGCATGCGAAACATAGTTCGGCGTGGTTAGCAGGCCAGGGTGTTGGGAGTGAGGGAGATCGCCAGGCGAGATTGTTTCGGGTGCCATGGTGGCCCGTAGGGCTGCAATGCATGTGCACAAACCCGCCTTAGCGCATCGGGAATGAATGATTGCTTGACATGCACCACCCACACCAAGAGTCGCGATTGATCTGTGCCCGTGCCCCTTGCGTCTTCATAACTTAGAGCGGCCGCCGAGTGCTTTGTCTACCCCTGAGGACGTGGGATTTTTGGCCGTCTTTGCCGCTGTCTCACACATACAAAGAAGCGTGGGGCGACATCTGGACGACGCCATATGACGCAGCGCCCTCCACTTATTGCATAGTAGGAATCAATGCACGCGAACAAGACGCCGACCACGCACAACGTATACACACACACGCATATTCGGCGACTCCTTTCCACCAATACAGTCTCATACACAACTACACGAATGGGCCTGCTCATAGCCACGCTCGACGAACATGGCGGCAATCGATCCTCCACGAGCCGTTGACTTGGTACGCACGGCATCACAGAACTCAACCAGATCGAACCCGAGAAACCGCAGCATACAGCGCATGCGCCCCTCCAAGCGCAGCTCCAACACGTCTCTCAGCCGAAGCCGCAGTAGGGCGCCCTCCCCCGAAGTCGACACCAAAAGCCTCACCTCGTTCCCCTCACTGTCGCCTAGTCCGGAGACGTCTCCGGCACAGTCGCGCACAAACGGCTGGTTCCGCTCGACACCTGCGCCTGGGGAAGGCATCAAGGACGCAGAGAACAGGCTGGTTGCATCACCGGATACAGTCAAGGCCGTCCCTCCACCGGATCTGAACAAGAACACGGCGCCTGCGTCTACTGTCAGGAAGGTCACCAAGTCGACACAGCAAATAGTAGGCAGTCTCGTAGCTGCCACGTCCGCAAAAGATCGATCAGCTCTCTTCGACGACACACCCACCGAGCCGGCTAAAGTCCCCGGCAATCTGCACTTTGCGAGCGACGACAACATACAGGATGCACTGCGGCAGACGGGCGCCGTGGCACTGGTCAAGCAGCTTGCTGGGGACCTGGCACAACGCGATGCGCAGATCACCGCTTTGCGGAGAAGAGCCGAGGAGCGCGAGCGCATGCTGAGGAAGATGCTGCAGGAATGCGAGGTATCCAACATGGACATCGAGAACCGGTTGCGTGAACTGGACAAGAGCAAGGACCAAGGCAATGGCCTCACCAAGACCAGGACGAGGGGCGATAGCGGGGCCACTGGATTACACCCCGACGATCCCATGGAGGACAGGCTGGCCAGAGCCATGGAAGACGAGTTAGCTGAGCATCCCGATGCTCTGGGCATGGATACGGGCACTGCACTGCCACAGGCAGAGGTCATGTCTATCAACTCGGTCGCATCGGACGCGCCCCGCGATGCAGGCAAGCCAAATTGGAAGAGCTATATGTGGGCTGGCACGAGCAGGAAAAGCAGTCGAGCCCCATCCGTGGCGAGCATGGTCGACCGAGAAGCCGAGACGCTGGGGCATTCACGGTCGCGCGCATCCAGCGGTGCAAAGCTGCCCCGAAAGGGCCTCGCGAGCGATCTCTTCGTGCCTCCAAGCGGTGCTGTTCCGGCACTGCGCCGACTTAACAGCTCAGAGCATGCTACAGACGCATCGGCGCGTAGATCTTCGTCAACGTCGCTAGCAAGCTGGGCACTGAAAATGGTAGCAGGCAACAACTCTGCAAGCCCTAACAAGGCCAGTACAGTGCGAGGGCGTAAATCCACCGCTTCGGAGGCCGTCGATCGTGCGCCTTCCATGGACTCAACCAAAACTGCAAAGTCCGCCAAGTCATCGCTCGCCAGCACCCAGAGACGAGGTCGCGCCTTGGGCCCCAACGGAACAATAAAGAGCACCACCGTAGAGCAGCCCAAGAATACATCCAACGGTCTCGGTCCGATTCAGCCCACTCGTGGAATGAGCAATCTTGGGCCTGTAGAAATGGACCGAATCTTGCCTGAAGACTCACGACCACCGACCCTAGTACAACAGCACAACAGATTCGTCGGCAGTAGCGAGTATTTGACCGATAGATTCGGTTTCATCTATGACCAGCGTCGCAAGAAGAGACAGAGTGAAGCAGCAGCCGAGCTGATTAAGCAGAAGCGAAGTAGCAATGTCGAGTCACTCGGCGATGGCAGGACTGCACTTAATAACGTCGCCATAGACGAGGACCACGAATACACAGGCTCCGCTCCTGTCGACAAGAATGATGGCGCCACACGCCCATCGAGCTCCGACTCCGATAACCAACAGAATCAGCTAGCCAGCAAGACATGGGCCGATTACTTGAAGCTGGCCACGCATCCAACTGAGCTACTCTCACATACACCATCTGCGGCACCCATTACCACCGTGGAGTCCGCAGAAGGCGAGACCTCGAGTTTCAAGATTGGCCAGAATCAGATCACATTGATGAAGCGAGGATCCGCGCCAGCAACAGGCGTCAATCCGGAGCCGTCACCATCACGCATAGTGTCCGGTAATGCGGAGCTATCCGTCACGACTACCTCGCCAGGGCCATCTACGCCTATCAGTCAATACCCACCGCAGATCGATCCGGTGCAGTCTTTACTGGAGCAGATGAGTGAGTTGCACGACAATCTTCAGAAAGAAAGAACTGTCAAGTGGAACGACTTCTTGCGAAAAGTGCGTGCGCAAAATAAACGCGACGGGGATGTTGCCAGCACCGGCGAAAATGGCAAAGGCCACGCAATGCCCGAACAATTCCTCGCTGATGGCGAACTGGTAGGTATCGCAGGCCTGGGCAACAAAGGCAAGATTGGGCGCGCCAAATGGCAGGAGTTCCGCCGCCTTGTTCTTGGTGGCATTCCAGTCAACATGAGAGCCGCAATCTGGGCCGAAGGAAGCGGCGCGCTTCATCTGCGTACGCCAGGCTATTACGAAGACTTGGTGAACAACGGCGAAGACGATCCTACCATTGCGACCCAGATCCAAATGGACATTACCCGCACACTTACCGACAACATCTTCTTCCGCACAGGCCCTGGCGTCCAGAAGCTACAGGAGGTATTGCTCGCTTACTCTCGCCGCAACCCTGAGGTGGGCTACTGTCAGGGCATGAATTTGATCACCGCGTGTCTTTTGCTCATCATGCCTACACCGGAAGACGCGTTCTGGGTCCTCACTGCGATGATTGAAGAGATACTGCCTCAACATTACTACGACCAGCACCTTCTCACTTCCCGCGCTGATCAGTCCGTTCTTCGCTCCTACGTTAGTGAGATTCTGCCCAGGCTGTCTGCTCATCTCGACGAGCTAGAGATTGAGCTCGAAGCCTTGACTTTCCAATGGTTCCTATCCGTTTTTACCGACTGTTTGTCCGCTGAGGCACTCTTCCGCGTCTGGGACGTCGTCCTCTGCATGCACGATGGATCAACCTTCCTCTTCCAAATCGCGCTCGCCCTCCTCAAGTTGAACGAAAAGGCTCTCCTGCAATGCGATACCCCAGCCGGCGTGTACCACTACATCAACCACCAGATGACCAACCACGCCATCAGTATCGACGGTCTCATCCAAGCATCTGATGCTCTCGGAAAGGTCATCAAGCGCAAGGACGTCGAAGAACGTCGTGCAAAGGCCGTTGCTCATGAACAAGAGCTAATGCGACAAAGAGAAGAGGCTCGACAGGAGCGCGCGAAGAAGCGCGCCAGCAAGGCTTCTACTGACATGGTACCCATGCCTGTGCAACCGGAAGAAGACGCAAAGTCTCTCTCAGCAAGTCTGGACGCTGAACTGTCAATGCAGACAAGTCCTACGCGCACCCCGCTGAGCAGCGCGTTAGAAAGATCCGAAGAGGAGGAGGACGCCGAGTTTATGAATCACAGCCTAGAATTGACAAACCGCACGCCGATGCCAGTGGACGAGGAGTTCATGTGGCGCGGCTAGAAGCAGTGGGAAATGGGAGGTCCTAACAATGTCTTTCTTTGTCGAGAGGAAACCCACAGCAATTTCTTTCCCACTTTTCCTTTTGTTTCACACATTGCATCGCTGGAGTTGGACTGGACTGGACTGTGGCACCCATCATCTTTCATTCATCAATATACCCCTGTTGGATCGCTGAAAATCTTGATCTTTTGGACATGGATACCCTCCTCTTTTTCCTCGCTTCATTTCTTCGTCTCCTTCCCACTAGCGTGTCTTGTCTCGCTGTCGAGTTCACCACAGACTCTGATCAGTTTAGTTGGAATTGGGTAGGGCTAGGTCAGGTCGTCTGCTCAGTGCGTGACTTGAGATGGTTGGCATGAAAACATGAAGATGAAGATAAAGTTGAAGATGAATACTAGAAACTTACACCTGATTATTAAATTTCTAAGAGTGTGTGCGCGTATCGTGCTATTTGTACTCAACCACCTTTTTGAATATATGAATATTGTCGGTTCACGCCCACTCCTCTAAGAATGATCATGCAATTCCAACTTCTTAGTTAACGCGTAGACAGACAGACATATACTGCTCCTCCTATTCTACTAGACTATTAGGTAATAAACGTATAAACAAGTCCTTCTACGCTGCTGTTTAGCAACTCAGGATTATACCGTACCTTACCTTACCTCCACTAACTCTAGAAACTCCTTCTTCTACTTTATCAAGACTGAGTTTCTTACAAAACCATGACCAAACCAACACTAACACAAGAACTAAGACCAAGACTATACCTAAGATCAAGACTATACCTAGGATCAAGACTATAAACAGAAGCAAGACTGTGATATACCCCCTTTTTTTTTCTGATTTTCTGCAAGAACATGACATTAATTTTTTAAATCGCAGAACTAGAACTGCTGTTGCATGTGCGCCGTAGGAGAAGACGAAGAAGAAGGAAAAGGGCTAACAACACAATCAAGCTCAAGCTCAAAGTTTATTATTCCTGTTACTAGCAGATATCCCCCGTTGCAAGGTCGTGCTTCGATTTAGCTCTTTGTGTTAGGTTTTGAAAAGAGGGTAAGTGAAGAGTCTATGGAATTCTACTTGTCTTGCAGTAGTAATGTGTGTACGAGGTACAAGGTACAATCATAGTAGATATTATGGGCGGGTGTTGCAATGATACAGGTCCAGTGTCAGACAATAAGACGCTTAGGTTAGTACGACAATTGAGCTGAGATTGCCAACGTCACCCTACTGGAACCGACTTGAATGATTGCGATGCGTGATGAGGAAAAGGTGTGTTTATGTTGTCGTCGTATATTCTTCACCACTTTTGAGCGGTGACTGACTAGTGGTTTACCTGCTAAAACTTTTGGCACCCCGTCATCAGCAACACAAGTGCTGTACTATCCTTCCAAATGTTCGGCGGCCACCTAAATTGACCCGGGCTGGCTGACAGAGAACGTTTCTTTTCGACGTTACATTACAACTGATATAGATAGCCAGCGCAGGAGGTCGACCGCCGATGAGAAGACAGCCATCTTCGTCATCTTCCTTTTCCGCACCTTCTTCAGCATCTGACAGGCTCACGGTGCGGCCTCTCAAGCCACGCTTCTTGTTGCCCTTTTTAGTCACCCCGGTCTTGACGTGCCCCTGCGGGCGGCGCTGGGAGGGAGGCGTGTTCCGTTTGTTGAAAACCTCTTCAACTATCATCCTCAAGGAAGAAGTAGTTTCCGCTCAGCTTCTGCTCCTGGTCAAGCTGGGACTTATCTTTGTTGATACGGGGGCGGAAAGAGTTGGGGTCACGGCGGAAGGTGACGTCAAGGTTCTTCAGGAAGGAGTTGCAACCGGTGAGAAGAGACTCGGGCTTGTTGGCACGAGCCTTGACAGCAGGTTGACCGTCAAAGACAATGACACGGTCAGCGAGGTAAGTGGCCATGATGAAATCGTGCTCGACGACGAAAGCAGTCTTCTTGGCGTGCATGATGAAGCGCTTGATGACACGAGACGCGACGATACGCTGTTCGGAATCAAGGTAAGCACTAGGCTCGTCGATAAGGTAGATATCAGCTGGGATACCGAGGGCCAATACGATGGCGACACGCTGCAATTCACCACCAGAGAGGTTTTGCACTTCCTGGTCGATAAAGTCGTCCATCTTGAGGGGCTTGTAGACGTCCGTCTGGAACTGAGGGCTCAGGAAAGCGGTCTTGATCTTCTTGAAGAAAAGCTGGCGCACGGTACCCTGGAACTTGGGGGTGATGGTCTGGGGCTTCATGCTAATGCTCATCTTGGGGATCTTGGTGTCACCATCAGGCTGCAGAGCGCCGGCAAGCATCTTACAGAAGGTGGTCTTTCCAGTACCGTTCTCACCCATCATGACGATAATTTCGGAATCAGTAAAGGAACCAGTTTCAATGTTGAGCTCAAAGCCTCCGAGTGTCTTCTTCATGCTGGGATAGCTGTAGCCACGGTTGTGGTCAACCATGTATTCGTCACCAGCCTCGGCGATACGGAATTGCAGCGATTCCTCACGGAAACGCAAGTTCTCGGTAGGAATGTTACCATCAAGGAAGATGTTGATACCTTCACGGACGGATGCTGGCAGGGTAACGACACCATAGACAGCGGGCTTTCCGTATAGGACACAGATGAAGTCGGAGAGATAGTCAAGAACGGACAAATCGTGCTCCACAACAATGACGTAGTCGTCAGGGCGGAGCAGACTGCGGATCTTGCGGGCAGCTGCGAGACGCTGCTTGACGTCCAGGAAGGATGACGGCTCGTCGAACATGTACACGTCAGCCTGCTGAACGCAGACGAGAGCAATGGCGAAACGCTGCAGTTCTCCACCAGAGAGTTGTCCAATGTCACGTTCAAAGATGTGTCGCAGCTCCAGCTCGTCAATCATCTCGTCGAGGTTCTCCATCTGGGCGCGGGCGCCGATGAGTTTGCCCACAGTGCGGTCCGTCGACTTGATGGCCTTGGGGAGTTGGTCGACATACTGGGGCTTGACGACGGCCTTGAGGTTGTCCTCCAGTACCTTGGTGAAGTAGTCTGCGTATCGTCAGCCAGCTATTCCTTGGAGCGGAAATTACTATCCCCTACTCTGAAGTTCAGAACCACGGAAGTACTTCAGAATCTCCTCCCAGTCTGGCGGGTTGTCGTAACGGCCGAGGTTGGGCTTGAGCTTGCCACTGAGAATCTTCAGTGCTGTGCTCTTGCCGATACCGTTTGTTCCCACCAAACCCAAGACCTGGCCCGGACGGGGCATAGGCAGCCTGTGTAGCTTGAAGCTGTTCGCCGAGTATCGATGGGTGACCTGGGTCTCGAGGTTGGTGGGCAGGTTGATGATGTTGATGGCGTCAAAGGGGCATTTCTTGGGGCAGATACCGCATCCGATACAGAGGCGCTCCGAGATGAAGGCGATCTTGGAAGTATTGTCGACTTCGATACACAGCTTGCCCGTGCGGACGACTGGACACGACTTTTTGCATTCTTGTCGGCATTTCTGCGATCTGTTAGCATAGCGAAGGCGCGAAAGAGGCGTCGTACTTGCCTTGGGCTTGCACTGTCACGGCGAACATCCTCATGTTAGTCGGGGATCAATTTTTGTTTGTGTGGAGGGGTAGTGGGGTACCTTGTCTGAGTTGACAATGGCAATACTGGACTGTATTAGCAAATACACATGGGAGACGCGTCGTGGGCCAGGCGACATACCGGGTGAGCTTGTCAGACATGTTGGCGGCTGCTTTGTAGTTGTGGCGATTGCTGGCGCTGGTTGCCCTGGAGTCGCAAACTGAGATGAAGCTGACGGCGAGGCAGTGCGTGTGTGGACTCGGGAAGAGTCACTGCTAGAGAGGCGCGCGCGCTCGGGTGCTGGGGGCGGAGGACGGAAGAAGTGTCTCCAACAACTACACGAGGAAGAAGAGACGACGTGAAAGAGCAGATTGACGTTGCTGGCGTTGCCGTTGGCGTTCACGCTGCGTCAGGCCTTTTTGCTCGCCTATGATTCGCGCAGACAAAGGCGCAAGGCTAGAGGCCCGAGCGCGCGATCTGGCTCGCGGCTTCCAATGTTCCTCGCTCCCTCACCACCTACCCACATTCACCCTATCAAGACCACCCCCCACTACGCATATTGAGGGTGTCTTGACCATGGACTGTGAGTATATTCCCCTTTGAGTCTCCTGTCGCGTCGCTTTTATTCGCGATCCTGCCTGAATCGCCTGCTGTCGGCCTTGTCCATGTCCATCAGTCCCATCGCCAGATCACGCCCACGCATCCAACAACTCGCCTTTCACGTATAACACGCTTCTCCGCTGCGCAAAGAGCGTGTATAATAGCCGCCCACCGCCCCGTACACTCTCTCCGCCTACCCACCGGCTCACACGACTCCACCGCCCTTCTTCCATCAGGCGCTCAACCTACAACACCGTATTCCATCAGACTTCCATTGCACAAGTCTGTGCCCTTGTTCGTAGTCGCATTCTGGCTATTCTGGATCGCGTAGTTCTGCTCTATCCAACGCACCCGCTCCGAGCCGCTGGAGCCCACAGAAGGCTGAAATATCGTACTGACCATCTCTCGCAGCCGCGTCCATCATGATGCCCTCTTCACCGGGCCATGTCGCCTCGTTACCATACACAAACGGCCATTTGTCGCCTCTCGCAGCACATATGACGACCGCCGATAGCTCCTCCCACCACAGCGACAGCGATCAGTCCGACGCGAAAGAGGCCGCCGCAATCGACCAAGCCTCCGATGTCGACGCGCCGGGGGAAGAATACGACGAAGACAACGAGGTAGCTGCTGCTTCAGACTCGTCTGAGGATGTTGATGCCGAGGGCGAGCCGGACGGCGATTATGACTCTGAGTCACCGCCGTCTGAGCAGGCAGAGAGCGACCGCGCCCGCAGTTCGTCAGAAGAGTCAGTGAGGCCGCCCAAGCGCAAGGCCAGCGATGAGAAGGAAGACTACATCGAACAGAACCCGGAGCTATATGGCCTACGTCGCAGCGTACGTGGCATCTCCAGTCTCTATGCACATGAGCTAACTTCAACCAAGGGTCGTGCCCGCCCTAGTCGTCGCGTCGTAAGTGATCCTCAGTCGATGGAAGAAACCTCTACTAACAGCCTGCAGGTCGATAGCGATGATGAGGACGATGAAGATTACAGCTCTGATCAGCCCCGCAAGCGACAGAGGACAGCCTCGC
>JAESFQ010000418.1_pt1 | contig 15472 bp, 12 predicted proteins | sample 9269431 | NCBI WGS metagenome assembly JAESFQ01 (sample SAMN14502588, study PRJNA617103) | algae metagenome | isolation source: Plectolyngbya sp. WJT66-NPBG17 and co-occurring heterotrophs from well... | place: USA: Mojave Desert, Joshua Tree National Park, California | collected 2006-08-06
AGGCGAGGGGCGTGTGAAGCGCTTTTTGGAGGCGGGGGAGGTAGGGTTTGAGGGATGGAAGGATGCTGGTGAGGAGCAGGGGGAGGAGGCATATAAACGCCATGATCTGGTGGGGAGTGTTGAAGGCTTTGGACTGCGGGAGAGTGTGTTAGCATGGAGATATTGACATTTGGGGGGAAGAGTAACTTACGCGATTGTACTGCGCACTCGTCACACCGCCTAATACATAACTCACGACCAGGAACACCATGATGATTACGCTGAAGACAATGTGTATCTTGATGTTCTTGAAGAAACCCACCAGCAGCACGTTGAGCGGCCAGAGGACAAAGAGTGCCAAACATCCCATGACTGCGTGTGCGAGGTTCGCTCGGTCGTGGTCTCTTGTCATGTTGCCCACCATGCTTACGCCGTTTAGCGCGTTGCTCTTTGCTGGAACGCCGCCGGGTCCAATCGCCGTCGCCATGTCCATGGTGAAGTGACCATAGCGGATATGCCGTTTGAGGTTGGCAGACGGCGAGTTGGATTGCAGATTGTATCCGTGACCAAAGGCGAAGATCATAGGGTGAGCTGTCGCTTCTGTGTCGATGAAGGCGCGGCAGTTACTACAGCGCGCTCTTAAGATGAGCATGGCGTCGTCTACCCTGGTTCCTGGTAGGACAGTGAGGGATATCGAGGAGTTGAACGTCGGTTCCGAGGTCTTGGAGCCGATGCGTGCGGATATCGTTACGTCTGGTACTTGTTAGCTTTCTTTGTCTTGCGATTTGACGTGATCTTTGGGCGGGAGGAGACGTACTATCACTGTTGGCGTTCGGATACATGATCAACATCAGACTTCCTTCCATCTTCTCCCCAAACCCAACACCGACCCATGAATATGCCGGGCTGGCATAGTAAATGTAGATGTCATCCGAGTCATCTGCGATGTTGACCGAGAACTGTGTTTCCGTCTTGTCGAGGTAAAAGGTTGATGCCTTGGTGACATTCGTTGTTGTGTTTTGGCACGATGTGAGCGTGGAGAAGACTGGACAGCAAGTTTAGCAACGCCGCACAAAGAGACACAAAGTCCTATTCAGCTAACAGCTCCTAGGATAATAACTTACATGCCAACAGCGCAAGCACAACACCCACTCTCTGCCTAACATGCATCATCATGGCAAACATAACCAGCCAGTCTCAAAAGCGCGCGCTAAGATTCGCCACAACACTTTACTCTTACGTTCAACGCAGCCTAAGAAGAAAGCAAAGGAAAAGGGAAGACGGCACAACAAAACTCCAAAAGTCAAGTCCCTCAAGTAAAGTATCACAGCATAAGAAACAAGCCTCCAATATCCAACCGCCTCCCACCACCAACCTTATACTTTGAGCGACAAAACTCACTTACACACGCCATACCACATGCTACCCGCAGCCCTGACATGAAACGACCCAGGTCCGCGACCCCACCGCCGCAACCAACCACTCGCCTTGCAGTAAAAAGCCAGCTTAAAATGTCTTATCTTGGGGGGGAGGGGTGTGGGAAAGTATCCTATGACGAGTGAGCCACTCAGCAGCGCGCAACCAAGGTGAAATTGAGGACATGGGGGGAGGGGGACGGAGGAAGCGGGCGCTTAGGGACCTGACAGGGGTTTCATCGTGTTCTGCTGTGTCGTGTGTCGTGGAAGCGCCCGCCCGTAAAAGACAAGGGGCACCGGGCGTGCCAAGCGGGGTAATCGGCGTGAGGCTGCTTCGCCTGTATTTTTAGCATGTAGCGCGCTTCTATGCTGTATATAGGGACATACGTACAACACACACGGGGGGGAAAGGAAGAGCGAGGAATATTTGGAAATATGCCATGCAACAAACATTGGTTTCGGACGTGTTGGAGGAGTGATTACCACGGTGGTGGGGTGAAAGCGCAAGGGCTTCAATGAACTTGTGGTCTGATCGTCTGCGCGCAATCCCTTGCTTTTGCTGCATGCACACTGCCATGACTAAAAGCAGTTTATCCCGACCCCAGAAACACCAGAATAGACTTTATCGATAGTTTGCAAGCAGACAGGTCACAAGGTCAATGCCAATTAACTCATGAATTTGATTGAGAACAGCAGAAGAAAAAAAGAATTATGTACCTCCCTACCATCCGCCACGTTGATCGATTCCCACATCCAAAAAAGAATCAAAGAAAAGTTACAAAAACCACCTCTTTCTTACTCGCTCCGGGTATGCTAATCATAATCGTCATCGTCATTAGTACTACAGGCCGTGTCCTCGTTGCCGGTCGTAGAGATCTTGTGAGTCGTTCGGTGTCAGTTTAAGACTTTCTCCGACAAGCGCGCTGGAAGACCGTGAGCGTTAGTCAGGGATGGAAAGACATGCCCACACACGCTGGTCGGATCAAAGGATCTGCCCGCCCAGACAAACGATGTGGATTGTCGCAGGCTCAATAATGGTATAAGACTTGTGTAATGGGCTCGCGAGTTTCCAACCCGCAGGTCCGGCGTCATACGAAAACCGTACGAAAATCCTCATTCACGTCCGAGTCTAACGGTATCGGCTGCGACGGCTGTCAAACGATACTTCGTGCTCGTAGAAGCGGTCGTCGTAAGCTGACGCTGGACGAGAGTCGTGGATCGATTTGCGCTCGATCTCGATTTCCCGAATGCGGCTCTTGCGCTTACGACGGATTTCGTCAGAAATCTCCACGAGGTGCAACACGTCCTCCTGGAATGAGGATTAGCACACTGCACATTCGATCTGACGTTGTAAACTTACGTATCGCAGGTACTCCATGACGTAGAAAAAGTCGTCCGTCTCCTCGCACGAGTAGCCACAGGAGTCGATAGCTTCACGAATCACCAGGTCCTTTGTGATTTCGGTCCACATGTCCTTCTTCTTTTGTTTCACGGATCCCTGGTTGTAAATGTCAGTGGTATGTTCATCGTCACCGCTGATGAACTTTGATCTGCGAACGCCGTTGTAGCGCTGCCAGGTGATTTCTTGGGCACCGCCACCGATGCCATCCATGCGCACACGACTGGTGCCGGGTGGCACGTCGATGATGGACCAGTCTTTGGTTGCTCCATTCCAAGCTTCACCGGGATATGCGCGCTCGAGTGCTTTACGGTTGTAGAACTCGGCTTCCAAATCAAAGTCGGAATCGTGCATAGGGGCTGTGTGCACACGTCTTGGGGGACTAAACGACCGCTCGCGGTGACGTACCTGGTCGCGGTTGAAGTTGATATCAATATCGAGCTCATCGAAAGTGCTCTTTCCACGTCCACGGCTGTGGCTCCTGGAAAAATGTTAGATAGTGTGTAAAGGCACGAAAAGTGAGCACTTACTCTCGTCGGTTGATCTCGATCTCGAGGGTTTCGTTTAGTGGTGGAGGAGGAGACGGCGGCGCGGGTGGGGGAGGCGGCGTTGGGGTGCGCGCCCTGATGACACCTGTACGACTGTCAGTGTTGTGCCTAGACTGTGTCAGCCACACAACTTCTTACCATGGTCAATGTGTCTGTGATGTGTGATGATCTCCTGGATGATTGGGGGTCGAATCTCCGGCTCTGGCGCTGGCGCCGGTGGTGGGGGAGGCGGGGATGGAGAGGGAGAAGGACTGGGTGCTCGCTCCTCCTTGCGTCTGATGATGATCTCGTCTCTTATGACTTCTCGGTTGTGAGGAGGAGATTCAGCGCGTGGACGGCGGATGACAAACTCCTCGCGCTCCCTAGCGACCAGGTCGCCCCGGTTGCGTGCTGGGGGAGGGAGACTCCTCTCGCGGCCTCTAATCGTCAACGAGCTCCTCTCCCTGCTGGTGTCTCTGCCATCGCGGCTGAATTCTCGGCGGTTTGCACGAATCTCAAAGTTGCCGTCACGCTCTTGGAAGCGGATAGAGCCTCGTTCAGCAGAGACGTCCCTGCCGTGGCGGCTGACCTCGCTGCGAGAAGCGTGGAAGTCGATGTCGTTTCCACCACGGCCTCGGAAGCGCACATCGTCGTCGTCCACCTGACGCGGGGCAGGTCGGCTGACAGATCTGACTGGGGGACCATCGCCACGACGGAAGATGATGTCGTCGCGCTCTGGCGGGCCGCGAGACTGCTCACGGCGTTTGATTGTGATGTCCGTCTCCTCAACGTCATCTCGTCCGCGGCGTATAGGAGCCTCGCTGTGACGGATGCTGATGTCGTCCCGCTCTCGCACGGCTGACGGCGGGGGACGGCTTCGGGTCGAGCGCACATTGTCGTCGAAGCCGCCGCGGCTGCTGCGGGGACCTGCTCGGGAGAAGTTGTCTTCGTCGCGGCCTCTCAGGACCATGGGCCCAGCAGTCGGGCGGTTGTAGTCCTCGCGGAAGAAGTCGGGGGCACTGCGGCGCGGGTCAGGACCAGTGCCGCGTCGCAGCTCGAGGTCAAGCTCCTCGTAGTTGCGGTCGCTGCGGTTTCCATTGCGGTAGAAGTCGCGCTCACGCTCCTCATAGAGCTCAGCGGTTGGGTAGCGTCGCGACATTGTGCGGCTAAGCGACAAGTGAGCGACAGCGGGGGGGAAGTATAGTGGTGGGGTGACGTGCCGCTCGCAAGAAATAGCGGGATGATGGGCTCTGGAAGAAGGGGGCACGGGCAAGAACAGCACGAGGAGGGGAAGAAGAAGAAGGGTTATCAGGGTAGAGAGAAGAATGGACTGGCGCCGTGGCCTGACGTTATCGAGAAGGCTGGCCCAGTTGACTCCCCGGCGAGAGTAGTGGGGTTGGTAGCAGGACCTTGGTCGGGCGCCGTCTCGCTCTTTTGCAGTGACGTCACCTGCACGCTGCACTAAACCACCCACCCTGATCACCAGCATGCTTCCTGCCCAATGGCCGCCAAAGCCGCTGCACCTCTGGCCCAGTTCGCAGAAGCATCGCAGAAGCAGCCGCCTGCACGCCCACTGGCGGCGACTTGGGAGACGGCCGTCGTTCTGCCTGTCATGTGTCACTCGGCACCTTTCATGGCCATGTCCACGAGGCATTCCGGGGCTGCGTGTGTCAGTCTTGCCAGACCAGACCAGAGTACAGCCCCGGATGCAAACGCGCCGATTGACCCTGGAGTACATGCAACCCCCGGTGGACACTCGCCCCCAATTCAAGGTCGGAATCAGGTACAGTTCAGGCGCCGCATGGAGTCGCTACCTGACCGAACGACAGGCGCGGGAACACTATCTGCTATTACCATGCAACTTGGACCCATCGAAGCAGCCTGATCGGCACATTCGACACTCTGTCGTTGGTGAATCTCATCAGATCTTCGTGCCCAACAGCGTGCGACGGCGCGAGGCGACCCGCTCGTACCACAGGCCCATCTCGGCATGAACCTCATCTCCTGGATATCCCTTCAAGACAGAATAACTTGTTCAAACAATGTCAGATATCCGTGGCCGGTGACTTGATTCTCGTGCGCGGCTGCCCCCGCCATGGTCCCTCTCCTGCCCAGCACCCATGCAAGATGACGTTGTTCGGGCATACTCCCTTGGACCGCAATTTCCCCAACAAGCGATGGCATTCGAAGACATTCTGCAGCCAATAAGCAAAAATCCTGCAAGTCTTATGAGATGGTGAGAGGAGGAGCCCTGCCAACCGGTCAGAGTGGCATGTGAATATGTGCTGCGTCATTGCGAACAGCTTCTGGACGCAGACCACATCGTTGCATACTCGCTATTCGTATTCGTTCTTCATCCATCACTCTATAGTGCTGGAGAAGTATAGACTCGAAGTTGCCAGAAACTTGCAAAAGCTGCGCTAGACATCGCTACACCGGTGGCGGCGGGTGCAGCGCGACAGGTACGCTAAGAATGCGAACTGCCACACAACAACCTCTGCACTCAGTTTGGACTTCCTACCACCACCTTTTTCCGCATGTGTCTCTGGATGCTTCTTGTTCGTTTCTTCTCTTTTTTCTCTCAGTTTGCTACAATTGTGGCATATCAATTTCAGGTTCAAATGCTTGCTCACCACAGGCGCGATTTTCTAAATAGTCACTGTGGAGCGGTTATGTTGCTAAAGGACAAAGATCCGTATGGCTTGCAAACAGCAACTGATCAGTAGCTTGCCAGCAGACCGAATTGCTCTACGAGACAGGAGGGTTTGCTTTGGTCCCCTCCCCATGAGACTGTCTTACCGTAGATTGAAAATCACATTGCATCTCAAATCACACAGCAGTCATTCTTTAACGTCTTTAATGTTTCTCGATGTACGAAGAAGCTCATTTCCATAAGCTGCATCCTGAATATACCAAACCCGGAAGGTGTACACTGTATCTTATGTTAGGCTGTTGGTGTAGAGCCTACTGAGCACCTCTAGTCACCTTGCTGGAAAGATCCCTTTCCGTCTCGCTGATGAACCCCCCTCAGCAAATTCTAAATCATACTTGTATCGATTTGCGCGCGTCGTCTAAATCCTCTTGATTGGCTGGGTGATCCCTTTGCGGTGGCTAGCCGCACCTTCCTCCTGTCCACTGGTGAATGCGTGTTTACATCTCACCGCGCGAGCTTCTCGTCGCGAGCCACAGCAACACAGCACCGCGTCTCCAGTCTGTCCATCTTTACCTACCTCAACACGCAGTTCTTTCATTAGTCTCACGCACAATCACGGCACAATCACGGCACAATCACGGCGCAAACATGACGCGAAGCGGTCGTAGCAGGTCAAACCGAGCCAACCAGTGGGCAGGCGGTAGCACGGCTTCTCGCAGACGCCCACAAGCACTGCCGTCCAACAATGCGTACGCAAGCCTGGGAGCATTGGAGTATGAAGGTGAGTCTTGTCTCATGTCTTGTGATTAGCACTCAGCGTGTTTCGCTGCAGCAATAGAACCCCCACATCCCTTGTCTGCCAGCTTCAGAGAGCGATCATATTCGATTGTATCAGTAGGAACCATTATGGATATGGCTAAAGGTGCAACAGATGGCGAGATGAATGCCAATCTCACAGAGCGGTTCCATGGCATGCCATCCAGCTCTGTTCCCCACGACGACATCCCTAGGTCCGCACCAACCCGACCCAACAACGACATCCGCGAGTATTTCCAGCTAGCTAAAGAACCTGTCGCTGGTGGGGTATGGCTGGACAAGCCAGAGATCCCAAGCCCCTCGGAAGTCCTGCGCGCAGAATCGAACCTCAAGAACAGCCACTTGCTCATTGACATTGACGATACCATTCGTCCGCACAAACCAGAAGGTGCCTATGAAGACAACGAAGATTACCTACGAACCAAGTACGAGATTCTCCGGGAGGACTCAGTCCGATCACTGCGCGAAATCATCGACGAGGTTCGCGCCGACCCGTTCAAGGACGAGGCGGAGTACAGCAACCAGAGTATTGGCATCTACGATCCAGTCTACATCACGTCCCTTATCTTCTCTCCGCGAGGAATGGCAACGCGTGTTGCCTTCTCGCTCGGTCGGGTCAAGAAGTACATCAAGTAAGCCATGGACCACGGTGTGCGTTCAAGTCCAACTCTCGCTAACGAATGCAGATGGGAGCAATCGAAGAGACTTATCACTGGTACTCTTGTTGCTCTATCGCCTACCGACGATGCGTTCCAGACCCAGTGCGTGCTCGCTATAGTTGCAGCCCGCCCTCTCTCTGCACTGGAGCAAAATCCGCCTGAGATTGATCTCTTCTTCGCGCGTCCCGAAGACCAGGAGATAGATCCTATGCGCAAGTGGATAATGGTAGAATGCCGCAGCAGCTTCTTTGAAGCGAGCAGACACACTTTACTCGCTCTTCAGCATCTTATGAGGGAGCCATTTCCGCTATCGAAATATCTGGTCCACGTCCAGAAGGATGTTGAGCCTCCAGCTTACATCAAACATAATCCTTACGTCAACCTCAGTTCCCTCGTCAGCATGGAAGAAAGCGCCGATTACGAAAACGTCAACGTGTTGGAGAACTGGCCTACAATGTCTTCGCATTCCCTCGACAACTCTCAAAGCAGGGCTTTGAAGCGAATGCTAACAAGCGAGCTAGCCATTGTGCAAGGTCCTCCAGGAACGGGCAAGACTTTTGTTTCCATCGTGGCACTGCAGATCGCCTGTGATAACCTACGCAAAGAAGATTCGCCCATCATTGTTACTGCACAGACAAACCACGCTCTTGATCAATTGCTCCGACATACTTCACAATTCGAGCCAAACTACATTCGTTTAGGAGGAAGGAGCAAGGACAAGGAGATCAAGAAACGGACCCTCTTTGAAGTCCGCATGGAGCTACCTCATCAAAAGCAGCCAGGCAGCCAGAAGGTACAAGCTACTATCGCACTGAAGAAGCTGACTATTCAGTGTCGGCTGCTATTGGCACCACTAGAGGCCAACAAAGGGCCACTGGATCACAAATTACTGCTAGGCCTCGGATTGATAACCAAGGAGCAAGCCGAATCGCTCGAAATGGAGTCTCAGTGCACTATGGGAGGCTTGGCATCCGACAGTCCAGGGATTCTGATGGAGCAATGGCTTGGTAGATGTCTCGCTCCTTGCGATCGGCCAATTGGTCCAGAGCAGTTTGATTGGGGATATGAAGAAGATGACTTCGACGTCGAGCAACTGAAGGAGCTCGAGGCAGAAGCTGTGGCTCAGGATGACGACGATATCGAAGCTCTCCGTGGAGAGGTAACCTTGTTGCGTGACAACTATAAAGGCACTGGAGTCTCGCTTAGCAACGCCGACATTCAACAAATCTTACGAAAAACTGAAGATTTGACGACGATTGCGGTTACCAATCGCGGTACAATCTACAACTTCTTCAAGCGTGAAGCTAAAAGATTGATTGCTATCGAGATTCGCAAAATTGCAAAAAGCTACAAAGAGGCGGTGGTGCAGCGGAAAGTTGGCATGTGGGAGGAAGATGTACGCATCCTAAGCAAGGCACGTATCATTGGTTGCACTACGACCGGTCTTGCAAAGTATCGTGCTCTACTTTGCGGTCTTCGGCCACGCACCTGTATCGTGGAGGAAGCCGCTGAAACACTCGAGGCGCCTGTCACTGCAGCTTGTTTTCCCAGCCTTGAGCACCTCATCTTGGTTGGTGATCATCAACAGCTGCGGCCTCACACTCAAGTGCGTGCGTTTGAAGATGAGCCTTACTTCTTGAACCTGTCACTGTTCGAGCGTCTAGTTTGGAACAATATCGCTTTCGAGACTCTAACCCGACAACGTCGCATGATACCAGAGATCCGACGTCTCTTGTATCCTATCTACCAGGATACGCTGAAGGATCACAAGAGCGTAAAAGATGTCAGTAATCGTCCGCCTGTTGAGGGCATGGGCGGTAACAACAGCTTCTTCTTTTGCCACGAGTGGCCAGAGTCCCGCGATGTTAACATGTCGGCGGTCAATTCGATGGAAGCACAGATGATAGTGCACTTCTTCGACTACTTGGTCCTCAATGGTGTGGATGCTACCAAGATTACAATATTGACCTTTTACAACGGTCAGCGCAAAGAAATTCTCCGGGGCCTAAGGGCGCATCCGAACTTGCGTGTGTACCCCGGCATCCAGGTCGTCACGGTGGACAGCTACCAAGGCGAAGAGAACGACATCGTTCTGCTCTCTTTAGTTCGATCGAACCACAAGCATTCGATTGGCTTCCTGAGCTCTGAAAACCGCGCCTGTGTCGCTCTTTCCCGAGCCAAGCGTGGCTTCTACATCTTCGGAAACGCAGAGCTTCTGGCCTGCGAGAGCGGCACGTGGGCCTCCGTAGTTGATATCATGTTCAAGAACAAGAAACCCAAGATAGTGACAGGTCAGGAGCGACGCGTGGGTTACCAGTTCCCGCTCCAATGTCGCAATCACGGACGCAAGACATGGTGTGAAGTGCCTGAAGACTTCGAACTCATTAAGGGCGGCTGTGACATCAAGTGCGAAGGGACATTGCCGTGTGGCCATCGCTGCCCATACCCATGTAAGTTTACCAACGTACGAACTTGTTCCTATATGAGAAACATACTAAGTTGTTGTACCAGGTCATCCTTTCGAGCATGATAGAATCAACTGCACACAGAAGTGTTCTAGGCGCGTGGATGCCTGCGGTCATCCTTGCGTTGGTATGTGTAGCCATGATGAATATACAGGCAAGTCCCTTGATTAACAATCTACAGCGGAATGCTGCGATCCGTGCAAATGTCACATGTGTGAGCGTCGCAGTGGTGGCGTCAAATCGACCCTGAAACCAGCGAACGGGGCGGCATCGTTTCGTGGGGCCCGTCCAAACACGCAGAACTTGATGCTCGAAGACACGCGGCCTAGCCGTGAACCTTCTAGACGCGCTATCCCCACGGCTGCACTCACTCCACGCATGGTGACCCCAGGGTTGTCAGACTGCACTACCGTGCAATGGGATATTTACGCTAACGGCGGTGGCGTCCAGGAAGACGATGCGCGAGCTTTTGCGAAGATGAAAGAGGAGGAGGCGCATGATCACGCCCATCGGGCATCTACACCTCAGACTGGCGTTTCCACTCTAGGTGGCAAGCTTATCGAGGTGTCACCAGAGAAGGTGGCGATTATCTCCAGGAACACAGACTTGCTCCTCGATCTTGATGTCGAGCCACTAGTTCCAGTACGCCATCACGAAATGGGCCGATCGTATGCAACTGCTGCCAGTGCCTATGTCAACCTTCTCGACTGAACAGCCTCAAGCACATATGTCGTTGACGGCAGACAGCGGTTCTCAGTGTAGTCGGTTTGTTCGGTCCGCAGGGTGGAGAGGCGGGTGGCTGTCTGGAATCATTCGAATGTGAAACTGGGAAGATGCATCGATTCAAAGGGTCGATAGAAGGTATGGATGGCAACTCGAGTGCGAAGGCCTCACATGGCCGGGGTATATAGATAAATCTCCAAATCGCTCCAACCTCTTTCCTGTGCTCAGTCATTCCTGTCCTCATCCATTTGGACCTCAAATACCTCACCCGCCAACTTTGCGACCTCACCACCCAGTCCAGCAAGCCCAGACTTGATACTTTCAACCGTCTGCGGCGTCAAGCTGCCCTTTCGCGAATAAAAGTCTACTCCCGCAGGCGTAAACAGCGTCTTGGCGAAATATGTCACGACCCAACTGTTCCCTGTCACCTCTTCATCGCCATAACCCAGTATTTCCCACTTGCTCGTTGCAATCACCAACCAACCCTTGCCACGCCAATTGTACCCTAGACTCGCCACACCCTCAGCTCCCTCGGCATCTGTTGCTGGTGCTGTATTCGGTACATCAAACGGCTTGTCCACACCTTGAACAGTTTTTATCTTCTCAGAGCCCAGCGATTGATACGTGACGGTGTCGTCAATTTGCGCAGGTTGCGTAGAGGGGATGGCGGTGTATGTGATGCGCACGTTGCGCGACTTCTTCCACATGGGCAGCGTGGAATGGGTTACATTCCAGGAACCTGATAGCCATGATAGGGTGGGTGGTGCGAACGACGGGGAGGGTTCGGTGGACGGCAGGGAGGATGGGGCGCGGAGGGTTACCATGGTGAGGCGGTTGGTAATTGGCGGTGTTTTGTGGAGTTGGACGCGTGGAATCTCGAAAGATTTGTGGAGATTCGGAGGATGACGGCGATTGATGGTTGTCTATGATGGAGATGGGGCTGTTGACGAGGTTGGACGGACAACGATGTTTTTCGACGTGGCTGGGGTCTGACGTATCTCGCTGGTGTCGCGATGGTGTTGCGAAGTTCAGTCCCCCGACATGACGAACTTTGAGACTGCTATAAGCTTCATATTTGCGTTTGATTAGCTGTAGATCTCAATTCCCGTCTACTCATCGTCGCGTCTCAATTCATCAACACTTTCGATAACGCGACAGGGCTGACAGATCGACGCTACCGGGAGCCTATGCAGCCGGAGGCACGAGCCAAGCCTACAGCCGCATCCCGCCACTCCAACAATAGATCGTCGTCCCAACTCCGCCTCAGCAGCCTAGGGCCCCATCGAAAATCGAACTATGCCTGACATCACTACCTGCATCCCACCTTTGGACGCGTAACGCCTTTCCCCAAGCCGAACCACCAAGCCGGCCATGTCCCGCCAGCAGCGGACTTCCCAGGAGCCGATGTCGCCAGTTGATGCATCAAACCCATGTTTCGGCTGCGTTGCGGCGGCTCTCGGTTGGCCGGGGGCTGACGAGGCCTGAAACTGCTGCACTCGTCTTGTCCGCGTCGCTTCGCGGGCTGTGCAAAGCTGAAAGAGTACGACTGACCGTTTGTGAACTGCTGGCGCGTAGCTCCACTCTTTGTGGCAGTTTGATGGTTGGTAGCGTGCCACTTTTTTTTCTCTTGCGCCCAGCTGCCAGTTGTTTCCATGATTACTGCATACGGGACTGGGTGACTAGGCTGAGACGACTGCTGCGTAATGGTATAATAGCAGATGTGACCCCAGGCCCTGATGCCTCTGGAGTAAAACTTTTTGCTTTTTACAACGGTTTTTACAGTGTTGAACGACGTTGTTCCTTTGACATTTCACTGGGAATACCTGATAGATTGTTTGACCTTTCCCTTGCATACGACTTACGACTTCCGTTTGACGACGACAACGACGCCAACGGCGAACGGCTTCTAAGCCTACTATACGAAGAGAGGAACTATCCCACACGTTCAACGCACACACCAACATGTTTTCAAGAAGCATACTACTCCAAGCTTCGACTCTCTTGCCCTTGCTCTACACACCTACCTACGCACAGAATGCCTGCAACAGCTCGCCTGATCTATGCGCCCGCCCATATAACAACATCACATACCTAGGCGCACACAACTCTCCCTTCCTCCGAAACAAAGAAACAACATTTTCCACCTCTGGCAACCACTACTACGACACCACAACGCAACTCGACGCCGGCGTGCGCCTCCTCTCCGGCCAAGTCCACAGATCCAACGAGAGCGGCAACGCAGCATGGCATCTCTGCCACAGCAGCTGCGACCTCCTTGACGCCGGCACCCTAGAAAGCTGGCTCAGCGAAATTAAAACCTGGATGGACGCCAACACAAACGACGTCGTAACCCTTGTCCTTGTGAACTCAGACAACGCCTCCCCCGCAGACCTCGGCGGCGTCTTCTCCTCATCAGGCATCGACAAACTCGCCTACACTCCCCCAGACTCAACCACCGTACCGCAAACATGGCCGACGCTCGACACACTAATCGGCAACAACACGCGCTTAATGTCCTTTGTCGCCAGCCTATCTGAACCTTCAACACAATACCCCTACCTCATGGACGAATTCACCTACATCTTCGAAAACGACTTTGAAAACGTCTCCCCCACAAACTACTCCTGCAACCCATCCTGCCCGGCCGCCGTCGCAGGGAACCCCTCAACAGCGCTAGAATCCGGCCGCATGTTCCTGCAAAACCACTTCCTGTACGAGACGCAATTATTCGGCATCCAGTCGCCCAACGAAACATACGCCAATGTTACGAATGCGGAGACGGGCGTGGGTAGCTTGGGCGAGTCGATACAGGAGTGCACCGCTGTCTACGGCAAACCGTCAAACTTCGTCTTGGTCGATTTCTTCAACGTCGGTCCTGCGATTGCGAGTGTGGATCGCGCGAATGGCGTGAGTGCTCCGCAGGGCAGGAGGAATCTTAGCACCGATGCGTTAGTGCAGAGTACCGGTGCGGGTGTCCAGGAAAGAGGAAGTCTACTGGCTGTTGTTCTGGCGGTTGGTGTCGCTGTCCTGTTTGGCGCGTGATGATATGGGAAAGGGTTTGGCATTTCGGAATTTTTGCATGGCGATGGCGTTTTGGGTCTTTGGAACCTCCGGACTTTGACATTCGGATTGGGATAGGGATAACACGGCGTGGCATGCCATGGCATTTGGCATCGTTCTGGTAAGAACCAAGAATGCGGCGCTTTTTTTTCGCTCTGCTACGTCTGGATATGTAGTTCAAGTAGAGGTATGACATTATGACTCAATATCATCTCATCAACTATAAATTTTTCGATAAATCCATTGTTTAATCGTGTACAGTGAACTACTCCTGGAAAGGTGTAAACTTTTCCAATACCCTCTCAGCGTCCTTCAGATCCTCCATCAACACCCGTCTATGCGCCTCGCTCCTGACACGAATCTCACACTCAAATTTGCGCGGGCGGATGTTGAAGCCCTCGGTGTACGCAAAAGTATCGTACGTCGCCCCTTCCTTGGGCTGTATATCAAATGCCCACAGAATCTTCGCCAGCGCGATGTACAAACTATTCTCTGCGAGATTGGCACCAGGGCAGATTCGTCTTCCCCAGCCAAATGACGAGTGCCCTGCTTTCGCTGGGTGCGGCTTGCCTGTCCGTGGCGTCGGAGCTTTGGAGCGCTCGGCGAGCGCTTCATCGAGGAAGCGCGTGGGGTCGAACTGGTGTGGGTTGGGATAGTACTCCTCGTTTAGGTTGATGGCCCATGAGTTTCCTAGGACGGTGGTGCCAGAAGGGATGTAGTAGCCTTCGTAACGATCATCCTCTGTGGATGCATGTGGTGTACCTCCAAGGACTGCAACAGGGCGCCAGCGAAGAACCTCTTTGACTAGAGCGCGGGTGTATGGAAGATTCGCTTCGTCTTCGAATGTAGGGCTACGTTCAGCGCCAATGACAGTGTCCAGTTCATGATGGGCGGCGTTTAAGGCCTCAGGATGTGTGACTAATGCGAGGAAGGCGGTGCAAAGAGTCGAAGCTGTGGTGTCAGATCCCGCACCGAAGAGAGATGCTGGAATGTAGGAGAAGTTGCGATCCGACAGCGGAATATGCTCCTTCTCTCGCAGCTCTAGAAGAAGTTTGCAGAGCGAATCTGGGATATCGTCGCCCTGACTCTTTGCTCTCGCGAGATCCGAGCGTACGACATCCACCAGGGCCAGGTTCGCAGCTGCTTCCTCACGACCACGTGCTTTTATGTCCGCTTTCCAAGGCGCCAGTGCATCTGGAACGTACTTCAAGATAGGAAAAGACTCGACGAGGTATTTCCCGGGGACGTTGAGCGACGCAGCGACATGCATAAACTTGAAGCGTTGATGAATAACATTGGCGTTGAGCGAATCGATGCGATGTCCGTATGCGACGCAGAAGACAATACTGGAAGTGAAGCGTTCCAGGAGCTTCTCCCAATTTGCAGGGCTTTCGAGCAGCTGCTGGCATAACCGCGCTGCCTCCGCCGTCTGAACAGGCTTGTATAGCCTCAGCGCCTTGGGTGTCAAGGCTTGGTGTAACAGTTTTCTCCGTACACTCCATTCTTTACCATAAGGTTGTACCAGTATACTAGCATTGTCCCACAATATCTCGCCCATTGCTACCATACGCGGTCGCGACGAGTATTTTGTGCTCCGCTTCTCCATCAGCTCAACAGCGATATTTGGGTCGGATATAACAATTGTAGGCTTGCGACCTATCCATATCGTAAAGATGGGACCGTATATCCTGGACCATTCTTGGAACTGTATCCAGGGCTTCGACTTGGGGAGTTGGAGTTTGTTACCGATGAATGGGAGAGGTGTGGGACCCGGAG
>JAESFQ010000419.1_pt1 | contig 15460 bp, 17 predicted proteins | sample 9269431 | NCBI WGS metagenome assembly JAESFQ01 (sample SAMN14502588, study PRJNA617103) | algae metagenome | isolation source: Plectolyngbya sp. WJT66-NPBG17 and co-occurring heterotrophs from well... | place: USA: Mojave Desert, Joshua Tree National Park, California | collected 2006-08-06
AAAGTCTATACCATGATGACCTTGCTCGGTCGATGTCGTGCAATCCAATGTTAGTGAATTGTTTGGAACTCAAAGCGTCTTGCATGTGTTCTTTTATCGAATTGCATTCGCAAGCAACGTCCTCCTGACAGTCCCACATTAGCTCTTCCTGCGTGAAGTGCACAACACGCCTGGAAATAAGCTGCTCTTGAGCTATCCAGCCACGTGTTTGGCCAGGCATATCCCGAGGGCGGTAGCCACGGTTCTTTGCTGTCGCAGCAACCTTTTCGGCGTCTATAAGTACTTCAAATGTAGCATGGCATAGCATTTGTCTCACATAAACAGTGTATGGTATGCTGTCATGTGTGCCGGCAATTGTGTGTACTCCGGTGCGGTCAAGAACCAGTCCAGTTGCGCCATCCTTAGCACCAGTCGCACAAAGAGTGATGTACGCGTTTTCGTATATCGTTGCCATTTCTGAAGCTTGCTTTGCCCAGTCATTTGGGTCATCCTGGATGATACACAGAGAATCTATCCAGATGAAGTCAATTTCCAGCGAGACTGCAATCCGTATCGCATCACGAAATGTGTTTGGGAGGTTGGACCATGGTATTTCTTTCCTATATGAGTCGTAGTTCTCCTCCAATGTCTGGACCAACGGGTCTGGGCCCCAGCAATGACTAAGTGCAATGTAAGGCTGGTTGCGAAGGCCTGTCCATTGAGGCGTTTGGGTTTCGATAAGAGCAGGCCCAACGTCAAGTTTATGTGAAAGGTTGTGTGAAAGGTTGTGTGAAAGGTAATGTGAGATGTTATGTGAAACTTTTCTCAGATCCAGAAGGCGATCGGGATAACTAGCGCCGCGAGCTCCGGTTGAAGTGACTGAGCATCTTCCATGAGAACCAGTGCATTCCGAGAGTTTGAGTCGTATAAATGCGGTGATCTCCTCTACGCTCGGTCTACAGGGCGACCAAGATGAAGTACCGATAGCGTTCCATGGCGACTTTGCTCCTATGAGTTTACAATATCAGTCGTTAATGAGGCCAACAATATGAACCAGGGACAGCTTTACCTCGACCAACATGGAAGACTAGCGAAAGTGGCTCCGGGTATGTGCGTAAGCTAAGTCCATCGTCTCTAATCATTCCACCCCTGTCCCAATTCGTAATGTAGAGGTCATGATCCTCGTCAAGCCCGATTGTGTCTTTTGCGAAATGCTCAAAACCACTTCTGATAACACTGCAAGCTGGACATCCGTTCTGCGCAGAATTTCGTAGCTTGGACAGCTTTATCTTTATGTCGATGAAATGACCGAGGACGTCATCCCATTTGTGAAAGGAGAGATCTTTACACGTTGAACAGCGTGGTGGGCCCCCAATACCAACATCATCTGGTGTACGAGGCTGCGGGACATCGAACTCATCGGACATACTGAAGGTTCGGGGGTTGAGGAATCGAGGCCAGACTTTGTATAAAAGACAAAATAACCCGCGTTCTTGATATTGCGCTGTTAGCGACTGGTCATGGGCCGAATGTGGCGAGGGGAGAACTGCGCTGAATCAACTATCTGAGGTGTGCGGTGCTACATATATATATTAGCGTCCATGAGCTATCCCAGCTTGTACTAGAGTAAATCCAGGCATAGCCCAAACCGTTACATATATTATTCGACCATACTATAAACCTTGTCATAGCAGCAGCCGTGCCACCCAGAATCTTCTTGAATACGAGAGCGGGTAGTGAAACTTCGTGGCATTGAGATGTATCATTGTCATGTCTGGTGAGTGCAGGGATAAGATACCGGTAAGTCGACCGGTGAAGGCGCTGAACCAATCGCACTCGCACTCAGTCCCACCACACCGTGAATACCGTGTCCGTGCACTCAATGCACGCGCATTGTAAGCGCCTGCGTTCAAGGAGCAATTGCACGGGTATACATTATCTGTATTAACAGAGAACTAGGCTAAAAATTCTCTGAGCAGAAAAAACTATACCGCCGTTTACCCCTCAAAGACCGCCATAAGTAAAGTGGAAATCGGCGATTTTAGTACCATAATGCGCATCTAGCACTTCAAGTAACACCTGCAAAATTAATGCTGTAGAGCCACACACGAAAGCGTCTATTACGAAATTTTCTAGTGGAGTACCGCAGTAATGCTTGTAATTGAACGGTCTCACATACATGTACTTAGCCGATCGATGTAGCAGCCGCGGGGGCAGCTGCTCGTCGAGCTTAAGAACGACTCCTACAAGCTCGTAAAACATCCTAAAATGGCAATTTACATGAACTCAAACCAACGAGACTCGAATAAACCATTCAGTTGCTTAGGGCGGTTAAGTGCACGTCGTAAATGAAAGCAGAACGTTGTTCGCATAACATTTGTACTCAGGTACAAGACAGAGCCTTGCGACATCAAGACTGCGCTAGAGAGCCTAGGCACTACCTACGTTTCAACTAGTGACAGATAAGATCAGCATCCTGCACTTGAAATGCTTTACAATTTCTCGCATCTGGAGTTCTGTCTAACGTTGAAGTCGATGGAACTCGTAGTTATTTGTACATTGGTCATGCGTCTCAAGACGCGCTCTCCCTCTGCACTCTCCTCCCATGACAGTCAGCTCAGTATATTACAAACGAGGAGCCTTCATGGCGCTATACGCTATGCTTTCCTGAGCTGACCGAAAGAAAACAAAGGTATTCTGAAAGCGCTGCGTGCTAGCACAACTTCTAGCTGCTGCGCTCCGAATCTTCGCTGCCGTCTGGTTCTTCTGTGTTGCTATCCGAACCATCTTTTTAGCTCATTAGACTATCTTCCCAGTCGATGTTCACTCAAATACCTCCAAATCTAACACCGAACCCCAACTTACGTAAATCTGGTTTCGTGCCATTACTCTTTAGAAAGATATCAAGCTCAGCGTCTAAGCTTCTTCCAAGGAACCACTCTGGTATAGACAATCTATCCACCAACCGACAATCGGTCACCAAGAGGTTGACGCGAGCCAACGTCTCGAAGTTTTGGGCATCCATACCCCTCATCATGGTCACGACGGAGGCCACGTCTGCCATCTTGAATGACTCGTGGAGGTCAATGTGGAATATATTCCATACAGTGTCCAGTAATGGGTACTGACGCATAAGCGAGACGACTTGAAGCAGGTCGAGTGACCAATACCCTTCACCCCGGCCAAGGTACACACAGATCCCGCAAGCGACGTTCTTTGGAATTATGTTGGCAGGGCCGAGGAAGAAGCCGCGTATGAAGCTGTCGACACGGTCGGAAGCAACCGCGACATAGACCTGGCTTAGGTACAATGAGCCGAATTCGGAGCGGATCTGCCGATTAACGGAGAGTAGTTTGACGGCCTTCTCAATGGATGGGTCGGGGTCGATAAAGTGCTCGTAGATAGCGTTGCGTAGCTCTGTAATATTATGTCAGTTTGCGACAGCGAAAAGTCCAAGTATCATAATTTTACCTCCAGACAGGTCGAGGAACGACTTTCCACGGTGAGTGCCTGCCCTGCTTTGACAATCAGTATTTACTCATCAAGGAAAGTATTAGATCCCAACATACACTGCCGTCATCCTACCGTCGCGCGCTTGTAACCTGATTCCTGGGCGAAAGTTGTCGGATCAAGCGACTGCGCAGATGAGGTGGAGAGCGTTACAACTAAACAAAGGTGTTGTGGTCGACGAGGCGTTTGTCCCGAGTGCTTGCCAAGACCGCGCTAAGAAATAAGAGTCCAGGTGAGGAACGAAGGGGAAGAGATAACGGTGAGAGATGAGCAGTGATATGCAGGAACTTGAGCACAAACGGCATATTTTCGGCAGGGTTAGGAACTAGTCGGCGCTCATCTAGCACGTATAACATTCGCGTTCCAGTGACCTGTTTCAAGGAAGTTAAGCCAGCGTATGTCAGGCTTTAGTCCAAGAGGTACAAGACAGTCGTATACTCCGGTATATCTACCCGCTCATTCCTATCATAACTTAATACCGATTTGTCTCCGCCTTTTACTACAGTCCACTCTCTCTCTAATCCTGTCCCACTAACATCGTATCGAAACCTATCCTTTGACAGCACATCTCCAAGACATGAATGATGCGATGCGTACGCATTACTAGACTTACTGTACCTTTCACGCTTGATAAGAGAAAACGTCTCCGTCTTCAACAAGTCCCTCACGATACACCAAACAAATAATCACAACAATGTAAGAATGCGTTTCCGTTATCTACAAGACACCTAATTTTTACGTAAGTTCTTGAATTAGATCCTTAATAAGCGCCCTCCCTCTTCCCATACACATCCCCCACAACCGTACCCACCTTCTTCATGCCACTCCAAATCTGCGCATCAACCGTCAACTCCAACCCTTGCACCTTCGTCTCACCTGCATCAAGTCCCCAAAGCGCGATACCCAGATAATTCTTGCCGTTATAGTTCAGAATACCTTCTGTAACAGGGAACTTCGTCTGCGGCCCCACATTACTAACGTATTTGCCGTACTGCCAGCCGTTGACGTAGAGTTGGACGCGGTATGCAGGGACGCTGGAACCACCGCTGGAGTTGGTGGAAGAAGTGGCGTTGGAAAAGGTGAAGCTGAGAGGGATGTCGTAGCCAGATGGCATGTTGAGGTCGAATTCCGTGGCGAAGAAACCGATACCGGGGGCTGGGATGCCGTCGGCGACGGGACCGGCGGAAGGAGTCCATTTCGCGTCGCTGGCGGAGAGAGCACCGGGGAGGTGGAGACCCTGGCGCTCGACGTACAGACCGCCTTCGTTGAGGGGGCCGCGCGAGATATCGTGGTAATCTTCTCCACCGAGGTTGCCGGTTAGCTTCCAGCTGATGTCAGAAGCGGCGTGGCCGGATAGCTTGTAGTCTAGGATACCGCGCGGGTTCTTCATGGTCTCGGTGCCAATGGTCCAGTTCTCATCTAGACCTTGGTTGTCGACGACAACGGTGATTGTGTATGTCTTTCCTTTGGTGAGGTTGGGCAGGGTGAAGGTGGCGTTGCCGTTCATCGCTGCGTCGTAACCGCGCCATGAGCCGAGGAACTGGTCTCCGATCCACGCGGATGAGCCGAATGCAGAGCCACCTTGGGTGAAAAGGTAGAAGGTTGACTCGTTTCCAGATGCGGTGAAGCTACCACGGTAGAGTAAGGTGCCGGTATGGTAGCCGTAGTCGGAGCTGTATAGCGATACGGGTGTAGTCAGGGGGCGCAGAGAGTTGTATGTCTTCTTCATATCAGCTACAGTCCACTCGCTGTCATCGTATCCAGGCTGGATCTCAGGGAGTGAGTCGATATACTTCCACTCCAGTTCGCTAAGTTTGGGAATGCTAATGTCGGGCTTCACGAATTCGATGTCGGCATACAGGGTCCCTTGCTCTGAAGTAGTGACGGCGATATCTTGGCCGTTGAAAGTCATCTTAGACACGCCAGATGACGCGCCACCAATGACTTCGACAGTCGTTGTAGCGTTGAGGTCACCAGTGAGGGCGATGGTGTCGCCAGTAACCTTGGCAGTGCGCATCAGGTAGCCTGCCTTTACAATGACGGAGTTGGACGAGTCATGAGGCGCTTGATCAAGCGCCCAGTAGTTGAAGGCGTCTTTGCGATCGAGCATGTAAATGTAAATGAAGCTGTCGACTCCAACCTTTGCCACCTTCCTGGTTCCATCTGCCTTGAAGTTCAAAACCGTAACACCACGAGTAGTAATGCTCTTGACATCGCCTTCGACGACTTCCAGTCCGGTGACAGCGAGAGCCAATTCGTGAGTCTCTCCCAATCCACCGTAGACGACCAGAACAGTCCGGTCTTCATACTTGTGCCAAGTGAAGACCTCAGCAGTCGAGTAGATAAGAGTCGCACCGCCAATATCATAGTCGCTAACATGGATCTTCGAATCGCGGCCGTTCAGTGTAAGTGAAGTGCCGTTTATCTGGGGTACAGTGATGTTTCCAAAAGTCGAAGTCGCAATATTGAGCTTGTAGCTCGTCGACTCTAGCGAGTTGTACTTCGAATGTCTCACAAAGTAGAACGTCGTCTTCTCGTTGGTCGCAGGAGTGACGCTCAGAGCGCTGCTTGTAGTCCAGGCAGAGGTCGAAGCATTGCCGCGTGTAGCAGTGAGATACGCAGGGCTGACCTTGAAGAAGTTTGCCTGAAGCTTGAGCTCGGAGTACTTCTCGCGGTCGACTTGGCGGTCCTCTTTAATCGGCGCGGCGTAGTCGTAGCTAGTGTAACCGCCCGGATGACCAAGGTTTCCCCAATTGGTGCCGCCGTAGGTCATGTACAAGTTCAGAATCGTGACACCGAAACTGTACAGCTGCTTGTAGAACACCCGGTTGAATTCTGCACCGACTAGAATACCACATTTGTCGAAGCCCGGTCCACCCCAAGGGTCGAAGCTGCCTGATTGGAATTCAAGGATAGAATAAGGTGTACTAGGGCTCTGCTTTTCGTGAAGCTGATGCCAGTTGGTTGGTAGATTGTTGTCCGGCCATCTACTTGGGTTGGCGCAGTCAAACCCCAGAGGATAGCCATCATGGCCGTAGATGTCAACAGCTGCAGGTTGACCAGGTGCGTTGTTTCCCTTGGGAGAGGCGTCGTTGCTGATCAAAGGCACGACAATACCGGCGTTGCGAATCTGATCTTCAACATACTGCATGTAGACCGGATCGGGGAAGGGTTTGATGGCTGAAGTAGCTTGTGTATACTCATTCTCAGGTTGGACGAGAATGATGGGTCCGCCATTTGTGATTTGCGCAGGGGCAATAGTCGCCAGTACATTCTTCATGTAGCTATCTTCTCGTTAGCAACACGTCTCCTGAAATCCATAAAAATATACATACTTGTCAGTCGCTTCCAGGAAATCCGGCGCCCTCGTTCTGAGTGTGCCATTGATTCTCTGAATCCATCCGGGGAAGCCGCCACCAGATACCTCAGCGTTGATATAAGGACCAGGTCTGGCAATGAGGTAGATACCAGCTTCCTGTGCGGCGTCGAAAAAAGGCTTTAGATCAAAGACACCCTCTTCGCGGTAAACACCAGGCTTGCCCTCAAGCAGCGCCCAGTCAACGTAAAAGGAAACGCCATTGAAACCAAGAGCCTTGATCTTCTGGAACAGATCGGCGTAGAGATCAGGGACCGGTAGTCTGTAAGGATGAACCTCGCCAGAGTACAGGAAGATGCGTTCTCCATGCACGAAGAGCGAGTCTTCATCCCAGGTGACCTGCAAACACGATTAGACACCATCAACTCGCGGTATTCATCTTAACTCTACGACTTACAATATCCTGTAAAGCCTGTCTCTTATACGGCTTAATCCATTGCTGGGGCGAATACCCCACAGCCCTCGCCTGACTCTCAACCGCAAAGCACGCCAGCGCAAGCGCGCCACCAAGCCCCAAAAAGCTCTTCATGCTGACCAGAAAAGAGAACCAAAAAGATCAGTTTGCTCGTAGCCAGGTCAAAACTTCCGCGGGGGAAAAGGGCAAGCAATATAAAGCAATTTCCTGCCTCCCCCCAGCTTCCGGAACCTGTCTCGATTTGCACATCGCCGAGAACCAGGATGTAAACGCGTTTCCTGCCAGACAATCAATGACAGCATCGTCTTACTGCTCGTGCCATTACGATCCGAGCGCACATACCCTCTTTCCCCAGCAACTTTTCCCCCTCAAGTTCAGCCCCAGGTTGGGGGCGTGCGAGTTCCACCGGATGAGTAGCCGTAGTGATACTAGTCTCGTCTAGTCTAGGGGTGCGGCGAAAGCGACTAAAACGGGTGCGAAAAAGACGCAAGTACGGATTCCACCAATATGGCGGCACGGCAGTTTGTTAGAGTTTGTCGGCGCCCGCGTCTCGGTTGGCGCAGGCGGGGAAGTATGTCCGATGTGCGCCATGGCCGTTGCCCAGGCGGTGCAGAGTGGTGGCGATCAGTGGGGTTAGCGCTCGGGTTGATGCTTGGTGGTATGGTGGTGGAGCTTGCGGAAGCTTGGGTTGAGTACTTGTTCCGCCTCTGGTTTGGGCAAGGCTTCCGCGTTGTGACGACGACGGGCATCGGCGTATTGACTGGACTGTCTTTTCTTGGAGTGGAATAATTGTAGATGGTATGCCTACTGGTGGGATGGGATGGGGTGCGGATGTGGAGGGTGTATTGCCGAGGTACATCAATTTGGAGCTGACGTATCTAGGGCCTGACAATCGCAAAAAGCATATAGGCAACACAGCGCGCCGTCAGAAAAGATAGTAGCTAAGAATGCTAATCGCCCATTGCAACAAATTTGGAGATATACTACATGTCATACGTGCATCTACATTTTGTAAGGTAATCGATCCGCTCGCGACTGTTTCTTCGCACAACACAATGTTGCGCGTATCGTCGCATGCCGTCCCAAATCTCTGCATGACACAACCGCTTATAAAGAAACAAAACTCCTCTGCATGGTCTCCCATTGCTCTTGGAAACCCAATTGCATGCCAACGCAGCCATTAGAAGCGCGGGCGTATGATGCGCCCAGAAAACAACTGAAAAAAATATACAACAAGAAGCCAACCAGATATGCTAGAAACCGAGTATGAGGACGAAGGTTCAGCACACCTCTGCCAATGCGTGAAAATTTCTGCTGCTCATGAAAGAAGAAGACAGCGAAGAGTGAGACTTCCCCGACCTAGCAGACTATTGAGGCGGATACGAGTTGTACGAAGGGGCGCCCGGCTGGTAGTAAGGCGGATTGCTGTTTTGGAAATTTGGATAGACCACATGTCCCGGCCAGTCGTATGTCTGATCACTGTCGCCTATGATGATACCGGTAGCCCAGCTGTTGCCGAAGGTTGCAGCACCGTCTAATTCCATACCCATTCTCGCCGCAACCGCATCGGGTGGTCTTGGCGCTGTCTGCCAATCTTGATAGACTGGGTGTATCGGAACTGATGCGGGGCCTGATAGGGTATCCTGATTGGTGGCGGCCTCGTAGGCGGTTCGCCCTGAAGATATAGTATGCGAAGCAGGATTACTAAATGTATATGCTGGGTAGTTTGTTGGTGAGCCATGTGCCTCATAACGCAAGGCGGGGTTTGGGTCGTAAGACGCCGTGTTCGTTTGATGCCCATAGGTAGGTGTGTGGGTGACTGGGGGAGCTTGGACACCGTTTCGATTAACGGCCGTGAAGGAACTTTGTACTGCAGGATGCTGGCCAGGCCTATTGTCGGAGACCGCTAGCCTTTCATGCTTGACTGGAGCGGTAGTGGAGGGTAGGGTACGTTCTGCAGAATCTTCATCATGGGTCAGTCTGGTATCGGCAAGATCTTTGTCCTTGTTTGACCATTGGCTGTTATTGTCGTTGGCGATATCGCCGAATTGCTTGTGAGTTCTTTCGAAAAGTTGTGCGTAGTCTTTGAGCCCACCGCTAGCGATGCCGTCGCTAGAGTTACTCTTTGGAGAGTCGTCGATTTGGCCGCTCAGCTCTCTGTACTTCTTCTTTTCACGACGATAATATCGTTGCCACTCAGCCAATTGACTGAGCCACGAGCGGGCCATCTTGAAACGACTCAGGATCCGAAGCAGAAAACCGTTCGCGATATCGTGGGCGCGGGGATTCAAGCGGGATGAGAGAACGCCGTCAGGATCCATCTGGGGGAAGTAGTGGCAGTAGATAGCTGGACTGGTCAGCAACAGCCTACCAAAGAAGTGTGATATACTTACTGCCTATTCCTACCGCGAAACATGAGAAAGCTACAGTCGGTGTTTGCACCAGATTGCTATGAGCTCTTGAGGTTTCAATGGTATGAAGTAGATGTGTGAAATTGAAGCATGCCATCCAACAGTCCTTGGCTTGTTTTATCCAGTACTCAGGATCAGGGGGTTTCTCGTCAATCAGTGGCTCGTCCAATGGGCCGCGAGGATATGTTAGTGTCCATGGCGATGTGGGCATATATTCTCTGTACAGCCAAACGAAACACAAAGTGTACATGGCGTGTATCGCCACATACTTGCCGGGCTTGTTGTAGATGCGGTCCTCGGTATTGTCTTGGGTAAGCTTGAGGTGGTCAGGAAGGTCGCGCCTCAGTTGCTTGAGTTTGTCCTCTAGTTTCTTGAAACCTGTCGTTGCGCGCCATGGTGGATTCTTGCCTTCCTGTCTACACATTGTCAGCAAGATGTCGCAGCGATATGACTGGGGCGGGACATACCTTCTCCCCCGTTTGCAAGACCATTGCGACACTTCCCCAAAGATGACCACAACTTTGATGTACCATGTGAGTTCGGCCTCGTGCTCACCTATCTCCCACCTGCCCCCGTCTAACGGATCAGCTCGAACAACCCCGTTCTGTTCGGCACGACGATACTCGGTATGCTCATCCCACTGCGTCCTTCGTTTAGCATAGGCCGCGTCATCTTCGTCAAGAAGTCTTGTTCTTGATCTCTTTCCAAAGTTGAAGGCGCCATCGCTACACACCAGTTGAGTTCTTTGTAGTTGGTCAGGCGTGAGCATCCTTGGTCGGTCCTCCCCCCAGCTCAAATAACAATCCATGAGGCAGCAGCTCCAAAAGGTACGACGCTGAGTTTCGCGAAGGATGAACTGATCTTTCTCCGAGAGGCCCTTTTCAGATTCCTTCAGTGGTGCAGGTAGCCCATTGTCATCGACGTCTAAATGCGGGTAGCCAAGGCATATGGCGCATCTAATAGCTAAGCCAATCTTGATCCAGCCCTCGGTGCCTTGCAAGTTAGTCCATTCGTAGTAACCAAGCATGAGAAGTGTCTGGATCTTTTCCAGAGTTGGGAAGCCAAAGATCTCCGTGCCCATCTGCGTGCGCGTAGCCTGGGCATAGAATTCGGCGGTCTTGATAGGGTCATTTCCAGTCTGCTGCACGAGCTTCTCATGGAAGCGAGCCGTCTGAGTAAGGAAGGCTAGCAGTAGAGGAGGATACAGCTGGGGTGCCTGAGCTTGGGTCGGAGTCTTGGCATCAGACGAGCTGTCGGACGGATGTGGTTGCTGCACCGAGCTCAAGAAGGTTCTCTTGTGTAGAAAGGGGAAGTCGGTAGAGAAGTGCTTCTCGTAAATTTCAAACAACTCTTCCCAGACCTGAGGCGTCAATAGAGGTGATTGAAGAGCATCCTCGTATGTGCCCAAGCCTTCTACTGAGCGCTGTGCTGTAGTTGCGGTTGGTGCTAGCAACTTGCGCCGCTTTTTGGGTGGAGCCTGGGAGTGTCAGCACTAGCACACGTGACATGCGTCAGGACATGTATGCGGCTGTAAACATGTACATGCACAACGGCTGACTGAGCTTCCGAAGACACTGAAATGGAACGCCTTACATCAAAGTCGGCAGTGCTGTCACGGCGCACCGATGCGGTACTGCTCGCGACAGCTGCGTGGTCCCAGGTGCAGTCACGATTGGTATTCGCGCAAGCCTTGCATGTGGTTCCTTGGCCGGTGTTTTCGCACTTGGTCTTGCTTCGGCGACATCTGGTGCATGCAATCTGTGAGCGCATGCCTCGTTTTGCTGAAGGTTCAGCACTGCCACCGCTGGCATCAAGGGGCCCGGGAGTCTGCTGCGGAGACGCCTTGACAGTCGATGGAGAAAGCTGCGTCAGGGGCGATTGAAGTTGCTGGTGCTGGTGCGGGTGCTGGTTCTGGTGCTGTCCGGGAGGGGATGGTGGCCGTTGGGGTCGTTGTTGTGGGTAAGCAGGCACTGCCGTTGGCCGCGGTGCATTCTCTCCGCTCATGGGAAGATGCGCGACGGCGCCCAGCGGAGGCGGTGCGCAAATGTTGGCGATGTGTTGCAGAGGGTGGCTTGCCGGGAATTGACGATGCGTCGAGGCTGCGCGCGTTGTGTTGTTCGACTCTCTTCGGGTGATGTTGCTGCGACGTGCGGGCCGGAGAGATTAACTGCAACAGCCGGACGCGCCAGTCCAAGGCTGGGGCCGATGATTACCAGAAGACGACGACAAGATGCAAATGCAGGCGGACCGAGTTGCGCAATCGTCTCGTGTTTCACGGTCGCTGGCAGCACAATCCGCCGTCGCTCGGATCGTGTGGTGCCAGAGTCGGTGCTGTCTGGTGAAGGGATGCTGCGGGCGACACGGGTATTAACCTTGGACATTTGCCCTTCCGACGGGACGAGAGCAACTTGGCGGTGGTCCTTAGCAGCGAACACTGCCATAGCATACCCAGGTATTTAAGCGATCGCTTCATCCGACAAACTCGCCAGTCACCGTGATTTCTCTGCCCGTCTGCCGTCATGAGCTTATGCTTACCCTGACAGCCCACGACCGGACGACTCCCCGGCTGTTGGCGGGCGTACCGTCACGGCAACAACTGTACACTTTATCAGTGGCCCGGTTGAAGTCATCAACACATGGCCATTCCCTCTGGTCCGCATCTCCCAAACATCTCCATCATCTGCTTGCCTCTAGCTTGCCTCTAGCATCTCAGCCGTCGCACACAGAACAGGCGCTGACACGTGGGCAAGCCCTGCATGCAATAGCACCGCGTCGCGGAGCCTTACGGCGCACGTACAATACGCCCGGTCCATTGCGTTTGGCTGTAAGCCAGGCGCTTCACCGTCACCTTACTCTAGTCCCTGAGAACCATGCCCATCGCCGCCAGCGCATGTCCCGCATGGTCGTATGCAAGGCTCCGAACGGTACAACGTCTTCACATGATGCGAGCCTCTCGCCTATCTTTTGCCCCATCGAGCTGCCCACGCATATGGCTACCTATAATATGACCTGGCTATGTTGGCCGGTAGAGGTAGCCTCGTTGTCTTACCTCCTCGGCTTTGGAGCCCCATCAATCTCGATGGCTCGGTCTTAGCATGTGCCTCTGTTGACCAAATCATCCCTGTGCGCTCGGGCTACTCCGCGTCTCAACGGCCTCGTAGATGAACCATGCCAGGGATTTTTATCTACCCAGCGTACGCCGCACTCGCACGTCAGGCCAAATGGAACGTTTCTCCCTTCGCCACGGTTAGCGAGCTATGTCGCGCATGCGCATGTAACCAAGTTCAGCCTGACATGGACGTGTGAGATTTCTGTAAGCTGCCGAATCTGGCTGTTGCTTCATCGGTGTAAACCTTGCATCTTATCTGCCATCGGGGACATTATGTCGCACCTGTTGCGCTTGTTGAAACTGTGCAACATGAAGTCTTCAAATCGAGTCTGAGCATATCATTCGTTCACACCATGCTATAGGCGGGAGGTATCTACTCCATTTTTGTTCGCCGCTCCAACGTCGAAAAGTAGCCAACGGCCTCCAGCCTCATCTACCTGATGGTCCTTTCATCCATGAGCCTCATGCCAGGCAACTATGGTCCCTCTCTATTCCCTCTTCGAGTAGCCTCCATATTAAACGCTCAGACCCCGTCCAACAGGCTGATCCGCAGTGGAAGGGCGGCCTTGACGACCTCGGCCCATGATCTTGGCCATCTGATCTCGCGTTGCACGAATAGCAGCGTCGACCTTGGAGATTGGCCTCTGCGTCTCGACATGGACGGAACTCAGGCTTTCCACCAAATTTTGCCCACTAGTCGGTGAGAGTTTGCAGGCAGTCCCCGAGCACAGCCACTACCAGATCAGATCTTCAGAGAGGGACCAAGCTCGGAACGAGGCCTACTGCGGGAACCAAGTCGGGACCTAAAGCTATCCAGGCACAAATCATGATCAACGTGGAAATAACCCAAAGCCATAAAAACTTGGAGACGATCGCTTTGCGAGTATTAAATTGAACAAGGATATGGTTAGCGCATTTAGTCATGGCTACCAGTGCTTATTGAAATCAAGAATGAACCTCGAACTCGATGTCTACTGCTTTCGAGCTAGGCCGTTACGTATCGCCGCGATGTACTCGTCATACAACGGGCAGAAGTACAATGCTGCGAGAGTCTTCTGCCGTTCCGAGGTTGGCCTTCGCCGTTGCGCGAAAACGACATCAGTAAACACGGCCAACCACCAAACATCATCTATCACATGAGCACTCACCCTAATACCTAATCTATGATGTCAATTGCTGCACCCATACCGGAAGCATCACGTTTACGCGACTTCGACCGCGAGCAAGCGATTTCGCAACCTCTTCAGTCCCGCCCTGCCGCCCGCCTCCAGGCGTCAACCGCCCATCTGTCGACAAACAAAAGGAAGCCGTTCGGCAAAGTCGTCAATGTAGGGTATCGACCTATTTCAAGCCACCCACCACGGTATCTTCAACAGCACTCTGAAAGCTTCAACGCCTCTAGGAAAGCCGCAACGCACCGCGTAGAGGCCAGCTCCTCCATCAGATCCCGAATCAGCCGAGAGTTTGTGGGCAGCTGTAAAAAATATGAGTGTTCATGGTTCTTCCATTCCAATTGCGCAGGGGAGGCGGGGAGGTGGTAGACGAGTGGGCATAGGATGGGGACGAGGCGTAGGTAGGCACGGGAACCAGAAAATTCCTCCATCACCACCAGAGAGCAGAGTCGAGTGCAGTCAATCTCCGAACCTTGCAATGGAAATCTACCCCTAGAATCACAAAGACCCAGACTACGGGCCCTCGCAATGAGCGCTTCGAAGACGCCGTCCTCATCCCGCACAGTATCACCATCGATCACGCCCGCCGACTGACCGCAGGCGCCTCCCTCTACTTTGGCGCGTCACCTGTCCCCAACGATAATTATCACAGTTTGGAGGATCTGGATCACGTCAAGATCTGGCTAGACACAAGCAGTGAGCAGCTGACGGAGATCCGGCCGAACACCATGAGATGAAGCGGCGCAATCTATGCGAAGACGAATACGCAACCTTCGCAAGGAGAATGTGTTCAAAAGACTACGGCGCGCAGGGCAGCCTGCGCAAGACGAACGATTCCGCATAGAGCGCATGCTCAACCCGTCTCTGCAGCTGGATCGCTCTGGGACGTGGAAAAAGCCTCCGGGGCACCCAAACACAACATCCACAGACGAAACACTAGAGGAACCATTTGCGGGTAGAAGTAGTATTGAATGGAGCCGGGACGTCCGACCTGACTGCTCCTATTGTCTATCCCTCCAAGGCTTTAAGCCAAAGTGCCTCTTCCAGGTCAGAGATGTGACGTACGTGAAAGACGGCATCGTAGCCTGCCCCTACTTCACCGTTGAATTCAAGTGGAACGGTGGGCCGGACGATGATGCCATCAAGCAGGTTGCAGCCGCCGATTCAATAGCGCTGTATAACCGCTTCCGCCTCTACCGTTGCGCGATCTGTCTCTTACGCAATAATCAAGAGAAACATACAAACTTTAAATCCACCACTTGGCAGCAGCTTTGCCACTACGGTCTCACCGCTATTAGGTCTGCATTCGAGGTGTGGGAACTCAAACCTGTAAGCGCAAAGAATAATGCTTGAGGTGGGTTTACTATGCAAAGGCTAGAGTTCAGTGATTGCCAGCAACATATCTACGATACGCAGGAGTTGGTGCGCTGAAGAAATGAAATTTGCCGATAGGGTTCGTTGGTGCATGGGCCTCTGGTTAAGGATGAG
>JAESFQ010000420.1_pt1 | contig 15447 bp, 10 predicted proteins | sample 9269431 | NCBI WGS metagenome assembly JAESFQ01 (sample SAMN14502588, study PRJNA617103) | algae metagenome | isolation source: Plectolyngbya sp. WJT66-NPBG17 and co-occurring heterotrophs from well... | place: USA: Mojave Desert, Joshua Tree National Park, California | collected 2006-08-06
AGCACTGTGCTGATCAAGCTCCAGGTCTTAGCAATAGTCGGCGCAGCATGCTGCTACAAGATGGCAGAGGTTGGGGGTGGCAGGCACATCTGGGATCCAATATTAACACCCCAAAACCTGGAAAAATATCTCTACTTCTTGTGGCTGGGTCAACTGCTTAACCTGTATGGTATGGCCTTGATCAAGCTGAGTGTTTGTGCCTACATTTTTATGTTGGACTTTTCGAGAACCTTCCGGATCATTATCTGGATTTCGGTCGCGATCCATCTCTCCGTCAACTTCGTCTTTCCTACGGTCATCCTGTTCGGCGAATGTACACCGTACTCCAAACACTGGGACGTTGCTGGAACTAAACCTGGCTCCTGCTGGAGTTCGACACCACGAGTCGTCTCTGGATACTCGGGCGCGGCGGTCAACATATTGACGGACCTGCTCTACACGATGGCCCCGCTTATCTACATTGCGAGGGTGCAACTTCCCAAGCGGACCATCTGGGGTGTTCGCGCAGTGTTCCTATGCGGTCTTATGTAAGTTTTCCTCCCAGTACGTCTTTTCACCGCATTGCTAAGACCGTCCAGCACAACTACCATTTCCGCACTGAAACTTTACGAGATGAAGGCCTTGAACGAATCGCCAGATCCAACCTACACATCCGTCAACCTCAGCGTTTTCGCAATCGCTGAAGTCTTTGTTGGCGCCTTCACAGCCTCGCTTCCGCCACTACGCAAGACATTCGAGAACATGCTCCGCAAAGTCCTCCCCACGAGTATCACAGGAGGATCAGGAAAGGGATCAAGACAAAGCTATGCGCTCCAGGCGTCAGGGCCGCAGACAAGCGGGAAGTCATCAAGGCGGAAGCCCGAAACGGATGCTGATAGCGAGCTTGGTATACTGCCGGACGAGGAGGCGAGCAGTGAGAGGAAAGGCTCTGACCAAGCGATCGTGAAGACCACACACGTGAGTGTGACGGCTGATAGCAAAAGTATAGCGTCACGGCATCACAGTGAATGGGCTTGATAGCTTGATTATACCACAGCGTATTTAGTAATGATAATGAATTAATGAACCGAGAAATTACCTTGTTACCCATACCGTGGATGCACTCCCGCACTGTCAAAAGTGCTCACGGACATGGTCGCGCTGATGATCGTCATTGCATGATCAGCACCAGGGGCAAATCTAGCCGAGGTACATCGACCATCGATCAGCAAGCATTACCTGCACCACGCCTACCAAACACCAACCTCTGATCAACATGTCAAAGCCGTCCAAACCATATCGCCGCGATCTTGCGTTCCGTGGCTTCGCCGAGGGTCTGACGTACCTCGACAGCGACAGCCAAGCACAGTGCCACTATTTCGGTGGCGTCCCTTATGCCCTCCCACCCGTCGGCCCCTTTCGCTTCCAAAAACCGCGGTCACTCCCACCATGTTACCGGTACGGAACAAAAGCGAACCCTGGGCGATATACGGGCGGCTGCGGATTATGTCCACAGCCAGGGTCCAGCGGAAAAACTCTCAACGAGCCGGCATGGGACGAAGATTGTTTGCAAACCAACATTTGGATCCCAGCTGGTGAATCGCCAGCGGAAGGTATGTCCCTTAATCACACAGGCCTAAACCATTGAAAGCTGACTTTTGGGGAGGTTGGCCGGTGCTATTCTGGATTCGTAAGTTCATCATTTCTCAGCTCTCCGTCACCCTTTAGTGCTTGGCACCGCCGTTTCACGGCGAACACATTTTTTAGATGGTTGGCGTGCCAGCCTTGGGGATACATTGGCAGACGGGAAATAAACTCTGTCACCACGTGGTAGATCAGCGCTAAAACATGACTAGACGGCGGGTTCCTGCAATGGGGTAGCCCGAACGGTCTCGACCTCCGCGCACTACTCAGCGAATCCCCCACCCAATGCGTCGTCGTCGCTCCCGCCTACCGCCTAAATGTATTCGGGTTCCTCGCGTGTCAGGAGGTTGTCGACTCATGTCCCGACTTTGGTGTGAATCTGGGCTTCTGGGACCAGCGCATGGCTTTGCAATGGACGTATGAGAATGTTAGCTACTTTGGCGGCAACGCCTCTAACATCACCATCGGCGGATACTCGGCGGGCTCGCACTCAGTTTTCCACCAGTTGTCGTACGATCTCGGATTGCCCAATGACAAGGCTATTGTGAAGAGAGCGCTGATGCTGTCGAATGGTCCAGGCATGCAGCCGAAGAGTTTGAGCGAGGCGCAGCATCAGTTCGACGAACTATTGAAGGCGTTGGATATCGATTCGCAAGCGGCGCCAGCTGAGAAACTGGTAAAACTCCGTTCGTTAAGCCCGCGAGCAATTGTAGAAGCGAGCAACAAGATCAAGCATCACCAGTTTCGCGCAGTTACTGATGGGTCGTTTGTGCGGCATGGTCTTCTCGAAGAGTTGTCGAGCGGTGTCTACGCACAGCGCATGAAGCAGCGCAACGTCAAGCTCATCATCGGCGAATGCAGCGACGAGCATTTCGTCTATGGTCTCTGGCGACCACCCAGACCAGGCTATGACAACATGCTGCACCGTCTTGAAGCTGACTACCCCCGCGAAGCATGCAAAGTGCTCATGTCGCATTACTTCCCAAATCACAAATTGCCGTCAAAATACTCGAGCTGGCAGGCAGCTTTCGGTCATATCTACGCTGACGTGCAAATCCACGCACTGCGTCGCGGCATGGTGAACGCGTTGGTGAAGCACGGCGCAGGTCATCTCATCCACAGATACCGCATCGAATGGCGTGCGCAATGCGTCGACAAAGAGTTGCCCAAACACTTTGGTGCTAGCCACGCCTCCGACATGGCGATATGGTTCTGGGGGAATGGCAGCGATCTGACTGAAGAAGAGAAGCGCATCGTATCCAAGGTATTCCATGATCCGTTGAGCAGGTTCTTGAAGGGCGAGGAGATGGACTGGGGTACACAGCATGCGATGCAGTTGAGAACACTGAAGAACGATGGGAATGTCGCTATCGAAGAAGACACTCGACTAGATGAGGGTTTGAAGCTGTGGAATGCGCTCAAGGCAGTTGGTGCTACTGGCGACCCAAAGGATACAGCAAAACTGTGAGCAATCACATTAAACATTTGCGCCCTCACCTCGTTACACGGTGCAGATGAGAAGTTTACTTACATATTAACCTACCTGCCATTCGAGCACGAAGGATCTCTCGCAAAACAAGAAATTAGTACTCCTGGATCCGTTCCTCTTCAATCAGCCACCAATGTGCCCACTAAGTAGTAACTCAGTTTGTTCTTGATGTTGAGGAAATTGATGTCCGATAATCGAAAGCGAGAGCACGGTGTTCTTATCACTACACTTCATACCGGTGACATGACGTTTTGGCAACTATATCTAGCTTTCTAATAAATACCGCCGTCGCATTATCGCCTACCTTACAATGAGTTCGCCTTAGCACCTGCATGTCACTTATCTACACGTCTCAACACCTATGTACCTAATTCTCAATTACTTATACTTCAAGCCGCTATAGTCCGCTTTTCTAATTCCGTCTATTTTCCTCCCAATCTCGTCAACATACACCTACAACCACACTACACTACACTACACTACACTACCGTCAATCCACTGCTACCACCTACCCAACACAACATCAACCACAAACTCTTCTCTACCCTAATCTCCGCAACACCAAACCCCACACCAAACACTTCCCCATACTCCCCCCCCAAAAACCACTCTACTCCAACAATCTTCTTCCCCCAAAGCACAAAGAGAATAAGCGACGAAAAACTACACCTTCTTTTCCAGCGACACGAATTCCGAGTACGCGCTTTACTCTCAGACAATACGTTCGGTTACGATACTAGATGCACGATAATAGCAGGTAGTAAAGTATATTGTTCGATGAAGACTAGAGACGAATCGCTGCCGAGCCACAGCAGCGATGAGTAGGTCTTTTTACCCTGGGGCCTGGCGGTTCTAGGCCTGGCTACGCGGGGAGTGAGGGTTACTCGGGTAATAGTATGATAGTGTAAGAGGAAGTATACTATGTAAGTCTTGAGGGGGCGTACAACGAGGATCGTTGTATTACTTCAGAGCATTTAGGTGTAATAGAATTATATATTTCTTGTTCTGTTGGCGTAGCGTTTGTACTATAACTTTTTTTTTGTAAGAGAGGCGGGTTAGATTACCGAAGAAGGTCATGTAGGGATATCATGCTGGAGCATATATGTCTACTACTATAGAAGAAGAAAATGTGAAGTCACTCATATGCGTGCTACTCTCCGGGCTAATAATAAACATAACTATGTAAAGTGCAGCATTACCTAGTCTAATTCGAGGATTGGAAATCACCAAGAATAATCACATGCAGAGCCAGATTCCAGAATTGAACAGTTGGGCATAAGATTCATTGTGCTCGTGCTATTAACGTTGTACAATCCTTTGAGTCGTCAAGCAACATCAAGGAATGCATATATGTGGGTAGTGGGTGACGAGATCAAGGCGGAAGATTCTTGCCCAAAGAGGCCAGCTATCTAGTAGTAGCAACGGCCGCATCATCAAACAAATAGTCTATGCGCGCAAAAGGGGTATGAAGAAGGAGGTAGCAAAGAACAGATGTGCCGCCTATGGCTTGTGGACGTCAATGACCATCTCTGTCTCGACAGTTTCCGCCTTCTTGGCGAACCTGGCCACATCAGCACCCTCGACCTTTCCGTACATGGTCTCGGCGATTATGCCGGTGATTTGGTATGGGTCACCGTTGGAGGCGGGGCGGCGGTCCTCGAAGTAGCCCTTGCCCTCGGCGGCGACGGCACGGGGAATGCGGACGGAGGAACCGCGGTTGGCGACACCCCAGGTGAACTTGTCGTACGAGGCCGTCTCGTGCTTGCCCGTCATGCGGAGCTGGTTGTCTGAACCGTAAACGGCCATGTGCTCTGCTTGGCGTGTAGACAGCTTCTCCATGGCGGCCTCGATGGCCTTCATGCCGCCGTCAGCACGTGTCTCGTTGGTGGAGACGTTGGTGTGTAGACCGGCACCGTTCCAGTCACCGGGGATGGGCTTGGGTGCAAAGGTAACCTTGGCACCAAACTCCTCAGCGACGCGGTGGAGCAGGAAGCGCGACATCCAGAGCTGGTCACCGAGCGAGATGCCAGGGCAGGGGCCGACTTGGTATTCCCACTGGGCGGGCATGACCTCGGCGTTGGTGCCAGAGATGTTGATCTCGGCGTACATGCATGCCTTGTAGTGAGCCTCGACAATGTCACGGCAGAAGACCTTGCCAGTACCGACACCGCAGTAGTAAGGCCCTTGAGGGGCGGGGAAGCCGTTCTTGGGCCAGCCGTATGGCCAGCCAAACTCGTCAAGAAGGGTGTACTCCTGCTCCAGACCGAACCAGAAGCCGTGCTCCTTGTGCTGCTCGAAGATTATGGCGGCGTCGTGGCGGAAGTTGTATGCGTTGGGCGAGCCATCCGACATGTACGTCTCGCACATGACGAGGACATTGTCGCCCAGACGGAAGGGGTCGGGGTAGTATGCGACGGGGCGAAGGTAGACATCCGAGTTGTCGCCGGGCGCCTGGCCCGTCGATGAACCGTCAAAGTTCCATTCTGGGAGGTCGTCGAGGCTCTCAACCTTCTTCTTGAGTGTCTGGGATCCAGTCAGTATGCGTTGCGCCCATCCGAGGCTCGGATAAAACAGGGTGATGAAGGGTGGGGAGGGAGCGAGAGAGCGAGGGAGCGACGTCACAGGCCATGCAGGTCCTTCCGCCCACCCAGCTGTGGCTTGTGGCGGGGTTGCGATAAGGAACGCCAAAACTCGCGGCTGAGGGAACCATTGGCGCGATGTGCGTCACACATGCAGACTACCACGACGCTCACAACACCAGTAGTCAAATGACCGGGCCAGATTGTGTATCGCAGGGAGATCGGATCGAGGGATCAGAAAACGGGAAGAAGCTCACCTTTGATTTGGAGCGAATGCCGTTGGAACCGTCTATCCAGACATACTCGGCCATGACATTGCCCTTTTGGGGCAGGTCAAGGTACTTCTTGAGCTGAAATGGCGCGTTAGCACAGCCTCGGTGATGACACGCGAGCAGATGGCACCTACGTTCGCAGCATTGGAAACAATCGTCGAGTTCGCCTGTGCATGTGTGTGAGCAAGAGTCGCGTGCAGTAGCAGTCATCAAGACGTACCATGACTGTGATGTGTGCTTGTGTGGTGGTGGGTTTGGTGAGGGGAGAACAAGTAACGCTTGACTGTCGACAAAGACCAGGCAATAGAGTAGTTATAAAGAGGGGTTTCCAAGTGAAGTGGGGAGGTTGAATGGGCAAGTAGATAAGGATAGCGGGCCTGGGGGTTCAGTTATAAGGTAAATGTGCTGGCTTGACCTGACTGTCTCGGCCTGTGGCGGGGCTAGCCGTGCTCAGATAATAATTAGCCTGGCCGTAGCCAAGAGGCGTCGCCGAAACTGTTTCCGTGGGATGAAGAAGCAATCACCGTCTCTACATGCGCGACTTTACGCCGCATCCCAGCATGCCATGCCCACTCTGCACTCTCTGCGCGCCCGCTACCCACTGTCTGTGCCGCCAGTCTGCACATTTTGTGCCCAATCTTGCGTCGCCCATTGCCAAAGGCTCTGCAATGGCCCACGCGGCCCTTTGTTGCACATCGTGATGTTGGCTGACGGACTCAAAGCACGGACGCACAGCCTCAAGCATCTTCCGACTTTGAGCGATTTGATGCTGGGTAGCGTCGCTTTGCGCGTAGCTAAATTTACCCAAATACTACCGGATTGGTCTACCGAACGGCCTTTGGCCCGTACCATCACTCACACCGCTCCACTGCTACGACGACATTGCCGTCGCCCTCCGTATGCATCGTCAACTTCTTGCCCGACACGAGCTGCACAATCCTGGAAACCCTGAGACCCTGAGAGCGCGCACACGTCTCGCGACACCTGCATGCCCAAGATGGGTGTAGTGCATACAGCCATAGTTCTGGGCAGGGCGCCGTTGCCCGGGGTGAACGTCGGGGGGCGATAAGGCCGCCTCGGCCAATCGCAGCAGTTCCAGTTAGTCCTGCCTCGTCATGGCAGCATCACTCAAACCGCTCAACACGCTCGCGCAGCGTTTCTTGTAGTCAAGTTAATTGCATCCGAGGCTTTAACAGCCTCTTCCGACCCGGTGTACCCGACCTTTTCTCTGGGCCTACGAGGACGTGCGTTGTTCCAGAAGAGCGCTGGAAGTCTCTGTCTTGACTTCTGCGGTACGGCTGATAGACTCCCATCCGAACCCCACAGGTTTCCTGGCCCGCCGGCACATTCAAGTCGCACGAATTGCTGGTGCCCAAATGATAATCGCTTTCGCAACCCCACGATTTTGATGAGTCCAACACGTTCGAGACAACCCGACAGAGGTAAAAAAGCCGCACTGCGACGTCGGCTCAGCATTATCGTGCCTTGATGTTGGGCTTAGCGGGGTTGTGGGCGACCCGTAGATCCGCTAGTACTGCAGGCCCCTGGCGCCAGAGATAAGGACAAAGTCGAATTGCCATGTTACGTTAGTCTATCGAGTAACGCCGGCGGCCACTGAGCATGTGTGCCGGCCAGCGACACAACACCACCTTCTTCACAACTAAAATAATTCCCAAGTGACAAAATCTGCCCAGCATCACATCAATGTTCCATAGCAACTTGACGTTGGACGTGAAGATCAGGAACCGTGCGTGTGGCGGTGTCATGTCCGCTTTAGGCAAGGCTGGAAGCCCGCTCGTATGCTGGAGCGTGGTCGAGAATGCTTGTGTTTCCCCAGATAACACTTCGCTGCTGATCCAGGAGACTCATCTGCATGGTTCACGCCAGGCCAGCCAGCCAGTCAGCCAGTCCAGTGCTGGTGCTGGACAGTGCTCACACGTGCGGCCTACGCCATCCGGACAGGCAACACCACCAGCAATGGCGAATCGCTCGTGGGAAGACGTCTAATAGCTGGGATAGATGCAATCCAGCCACCAGAAGGCACCAACGTCATTCCGCTCCCTTTGACGTGACCACCAGCAGACAGTTTCTTCTGTCCCGCGACACTGGTTTGTGGGCTGCGATACGCGGCATGGGCACAGAAGCAACATGTCTGCACGACCCCTCTGGTGCGGACCGGGACGACTGATGACCTGCAGCGCGAGATGGGCGTGGTGGGGTGGCAACAACGGGTGTACCTGCAGCAGAACCGGCTGCGGTGAACGAAGCGCTCGGAACGAAACGGGTGTGGTTTTTGGCAATGGCCGGCCTCCGGGAAGCTAGGCCTTCGGGAAATGGCGCCAGTAGCATGGTTACGGAGAATCCGGGGTAGACGTTGGGGCTGTCGCTCAGAGGTGCCATGATGTTACGGGTACTGCGCCATCATCTCGCCTTAGTCATAGTCCATCCCACGTCAATCGATTGCGCAGTCTGCCTGGCCATGCGGCTACCTCCTAGGTATCCAAGATGCTGAAGAGGTGGTCGTCGGCGATTTGTGGTCCACTGTCGATATCGGCCAATCATGAGGAATGCCAACGACACATTGACGATTTCGCAATTGCGAAGCACCAAACGTCGGAGTGAAACAGGTGATTGCGAGCAGATGATCCCGCGACGTTCTCGTTGCCTTTGCATAATAAAAGAGCATTACGCAATGTTTGCGTGTTTGTACACTATGGATAAGGTTCCTGTCTGGAAGAGGTCAGTGTCAGTTCAAAGAATCACCTCCGCGATTCCCACAAGGCTTTGGACTGGTCGCTCAAAGAAGGCTTGTTAATCACACAGCGATACATGTGTTATATGGAGCATGTTTATCATGGGCCCTGCCGTCATTGGGGTCGTGATCGGTTTGTAGGTGAGCCATGTTGCCGGTCTCGGTCCGTCGACGGGCATGCTGTGGCATGTACATATGCTGAGAACATAGGGTCTATCAACAACAGTGAGCTTTGTTCCGACTGTAGATATCGCCTGGCGAGTGGACCGACATGGCGGCCATTCGCCCACGTCGAGGTGATGCTGCGGGAGAGGATGAAGGAAAGATGGGAGCAAGAGATGGAAGGACTGTAATACGGAGTGTGCCGTGAGCACCGAACGTACCTATTCGATCCCGAGCCTGCTCTGTCGTGGCTTGGAGATGTCCGTCAGCGCATTTGCGAGTGATGAAGCAGCAGCATTGGACGTACTTGCATGACACTACGAGGCAACAGGTCCCAACTACTGTTCCAACTATGTCCGTTTGGACGTGGGTACTTGTCGTCTTATACTAGTACCCGAGAGTGTGGCTAGGTTTGCCCCCATGCCAACGCCATGACCTGAAGAAGCGCCAATCGTGGAGAATCAGAAAGTCGTTAGAACGTGAGAAAATGGAAGAGCAGGATGCAAGCACTTGATCCGAGGAGGATTACAGTGTTGGTGGTCATGTTATGGACTTGGGGAGGGGTGAGGGGAGGAGGCTTGGCATGAGGTAACAGCAACCACGACGCTCTTGCCATGGTGGATATAGCAAGATGCAGGCACGGATTCGGTCATATAACGTCTCGACATTACTTGCAGCTGTTAATTCTAACACTATGTGGGAGGTGGCAGAGAGTAGTGTCGTGATGTAGCTACAGCCATGATATCTATCGAGGTCGTGGCAGCTGCACAACTTTGCAATAGCTCTACAACGCCAACTATCCCGACGCAGGCTGCGCTTGTTGCCGTCGCTATATCCCTTCGTATATGCCAGCTCGGCATGTATTGCGTAAACTGCAGAGACAGCCCCTGAGATTAGCGAAAGGATGCGCTGACTCGTCGACCACGCTGCTGGGACGCGTGACCCAGGAAATCAATACTATTGTCTGCCCGTCACGGTGGTGTCTTGTGCGACACACTCACGCCCAAAACACCACAATGGCGCCGTGAAGCACGATAATATCAGACGGTAACCAGGGAGACTGATGAAAAGTAACACTGCATGTATGGCTGCGACGGAGATATTCTTTGCCGAACGAAGACTCGGTTTCATGGTGCGACAACTCCACATGTATGTACAGGCCAGTATCTTGGTAGATATGCTGTGGCGGCTTTACGCCGGCGTAGCACATAAGCCGTTGGTCTCTCTACAGCGAGGGCGAGCATCGTCAAAGCAGCAGACGGAGGTCATGACTAGGCGAGGAATTCAGTAGTCTGCCGTCGTCTTCGAGAAGCACATGCAGTCTCCACACGCCCAAAGCAGCTAGTCCAGGGCAACATTGCAGGCCCATTGCACGCCCATTGCAGACCCATTGCACGCCGTCCCAGATCGCCGCTGGCATGTCTCTCACAAGCCGCAACAAGTCCGATTCTGGTCTGATACGCTTGCTTGCCCAATATCCCTCTTGCCCGTGCTCTTGTCTGCATTTCTTCTTGCTTCATCCCGTTCGCTGCAGCATCCATGATATCGTAGTCACTCGCTAGCGTGGCGCTTTACTTTTGATTTCCTTCCGCATCCGCTGCACGCCTATAGTACTCGCAGGGGGGACTGCTCTTTTTCTGGCATCCACATTCCCCGGCCTACATCCTACATGCTGTAGACGCTCTCCTGCGCCATGCATCGACACGCCCTGTCCGAGACGGCCGGTATGGCGTCGTCGCGCTCCAGCAGGAGCCACAGCTTCAGCAGCGACAAGACGCCCTCGCTGTCCAGCTCCGTCACCTTTCAGATGCCCACCACGGTGCGGCCCGCGCCTGCTTACATTGCTGCATCCGTCGCCTCGCAGACGGTGACGGACCATCACAATGCCCAGCTGCGCGACCATGACGCCGACACGGACGAGCTGCAAAACGCCATCTTCTCCGAACAGGCATTAGCCCTCCTCAATGCCTTCCTCGACCACCTGCTCTTCGCATTCCTCTCGTCGGCGCGATCGCCGTCACTGGCTGCCATCCGCCCCGCCGTGTCCGATGTGCTCAAGCCGCGACTGGCCCGCGACGCCATTGAGGCCGCTGACGAGGAACTCCAGGGCCTGTTGGCCGGAGACGACGTCGACGAGCTCTCCACAGAGCAAGCCAAGGCCGCAGACCGGTGGGACGTAGAGAAGGTGTGGAAGCGCACCCGCCTGCGCATCATGGTTTACACGCGCCTGGGCGAGCTCGAGGATGAGGACGAGGACCGCTATGTCCAGCAGGAGCGCGGCCTCAGCATGGACCCAGACGAAGACGACGAGGCTGGACTTGTGGCCTGGGCCTCTGCCATCTTCCTCACCTCGGTCATTGAGTACGTTGCTGAGCAGCTGCTGCTTGTCGCCGGCTCGGCAGCCTTTGCGCGCATGGCAGCGAGAATGAAGAAGCTGGCCCAGCAGACCGAGGACAACGAGCAACAGCCCATTGAGCGTCTGATCATCGAAGAGCCTGACGTGGAGAAGATTGCTCTCAACTCGGCCTTGGGCAGGCTCTGGAGGACGTGGAGGAAACGCGTGCGATCCCCCATCTCGCCCATGTCGCCCGGTCGAGGCGTCCATGCCGCCTCAAGCTACTCGAGCCTACACCATCGAAAAGCCAGTCGCGAGACCATCAACACCTTGCATAGCGAGCATGAGCCCCTACCCGAACACCCCCCTACCGAGACCGACATCGCCGCCAATATACCCCTCCCAATGCGCGACACCGACATCGACGAGATCGAGGTCCCTGGGCTAGCCCCGACATATGAAGACGAGGTGGAGAGCTCAGACATGCAGACACCCGTCCAGCGACCCCAGCGACCTCAGCGACCATCCAGTGTCCTCGCACTGTCTCCGGTCGAACCATTCACCAAGAGCAACAAAGCCCGTCCCATGTCGATGCCTCTGCGTCCGTCACCACAGTTTACTATGCCCGCGCACTCTGCTGACCAAGAAGCCCCCTTACCGGCAGAAGAGGAAACCGCCTTGCAAGACAACATTTCTCAGCAAGGCGACTCTGCAGAGGACCGACAGGACGAGTCGCCTGAGCCGGATGCCTCAATGGTGGCATTCGCTGCGGCTACTGGCATGGGCTTCCGGATGAGCGCAGCTGGTTCCTCGCAAACCAGGGAGCATCAGGCTGAGGAGGTTGAGCGGTCGCATGAGGCCATGACTGAAAGCGAACCCCAGGTCATGCGGTCCAAGAGGATGTCAATCGAACGTCCCGGCCCTCCTGGACTGGTGCGTACCTTCTCAGCCCGCAGCTCGAGCCTCAAATCACCCGTACAAACGCCCTTGGCAACACCGAAAGCCCCTGTCCACTCCGAAGGCCGGTCCTACCTCGATGATGACCCATCCGACGAAGAGCCAGAGCAGCACCGAGCCATTGGCGTTGCGCGAACGTCGGACAGTGTTATACGGTCAGCGTCATCTTCCCCGGGAGATTCGCCGCATGAGCGGAGCAAGAGGCCGGGCAGTGGAGGATACATCGAAGGACCACCTCGAAACTTTACGCCAACGTCGCTTACGTATCGCAATACTCCTTCGCCCGACGGCAGGCCCATTGTGCCGGAGCGTTCCATAGCACGCAAAGAAGCCAACAGAAGGTCGTTCACTGGCGGGGAGTTTGTGCCGAGCCCAGGCCCATACGAAGGTCCCACCAGCGCGCCTAGGAGACAAGATGCACCTCGGTCAGCGTCGCGTGGCTCGTCACTGCCAGCGCTACAGGAGGTTGAAAGCAACACTGCACAGCACCGAGAGAAGACCCTATCTGTTCACACGAGCCGAAGCGTGCGTACCTCGGACAGCCCCAGGCGTAGTCCTACTTCTGCGACCGATGCATCCGAGAGACGATCACAGCGAATGTCCACCGAAGATTCGGTGCCCTCCCAGCACATGTCAGCCGACAAATCTTCTTCGGATAATTCTTCGTTGAAGCGCGGCGCATCGACATCTTCTTCTCTTCGAAAACAGGCTGTTTATCCCATCCCATCAAGTGGTCGAGAATCTAGCGCAAGTCACCGTTCGCGTGGGTTGAGTGGCCGCATGTCTGAAGAAGACCGTGCTCGCGAGTTTGATACTATAGTCAAGGGGCAGGATACGGTCAAGTTTACATTGACCCCCCAGAGTGTGCGAGATGCTGATGTAAGTCGCGCTTGTCTTGCTTTGACTATGTATACTAACGGTGGTTGCAGGAGTCACCCGTCTTGAAGAAGGCGGAACCACGAAGGCTTTCCTCATCCTCTGTAACTGTGTATCCCCGTGTGAATGCCGAAGACAAATCCTTTGGGACTGCAAACCTGCCAAACACCACAGCACCGAGAGCCAAGGGACCTACCGCCGCCCAGCACAAGCCATCACCTAGCCGGAAGGTGATCACCAGACCGCTTGCGAGGGATCCCAAGATTGAGTCTGAATCGATGCGCGACTTTGCCGACTTCATTCGGTCGACTGGACCTTCTCCCGGACAGGAGAAGCCTGTTCAGCCCTTTGTCAGTATTAGTGGAAATGGCCAAAAATCCGGCAATCAATCGACTTCGACTCTGGGACGTAAGATGTCTCTTTCGAAGCAGTCTGGCAGCGCCAACGGGTCTGCCACGCGAGCTCGTCCGAACATGGAGCCTCGCAGCCCGGCGGGCCTGAGCACTGGCAATGGTGACTTGATCGACTTCATCCGTCAAGGTCCACCAGACGCGAACCACGGCCAGCCAAGGATCCCCCGTAGCGTTGCGCCATTCCGAACGACGGTTGACTCGGACCAGTTCGAGACGATGTTAGGTGGACATGGCAACGTTGAGTCAGCTTATGGCTCCGCAGCCTCGACCCTAGAGTCCAAAGACAGCACGCAGACTATCAACTCTCGAACCGGTCTCATCCCCTCGCCCAGCGTCGTACAGCCCGCCTACTCCAACACCCCTCAACAACTCACTGGCAGCATGTCAGGCCCAGATTCTGATCCTCACATCACCCGAACGCGTCGGCGCATCAAAGATCCCTACGCCATCGACCTTTCCGACGAAGAGGACGAAGATGATGATGAGGATGGAGATCAACTCACGGCTCTCCCTACGCCTACCAATCAACCATCACCACAGGCGCAAAGACTTCCTCCTCCGCGGCAACAAGCACCGCCACGACAAGAGAGCTTGATGGATTTCTTGAATGGAATGGAACCCCCTTCCTCCAGCAAACCCCAACCATTCATGCTCAGTGAGGAAACCATCGCGGCTGCGCGTGCGCGTGCCGCAGCAGGTTCTTCTAACCCTTCTGTCTCCTCCGCGGCTTCCACCATCCACAATAATAACAATAGCAACTACGCAAACGGCAGCGGCAGCGCACCGCCTTTTGGTTCCGTTTCCTCTTCCTCTAATGCTTCTTCACGTAAACCCAGATTGCAAGCTAGAGCTCCTGGTGTCGGAGATGTGCGTGGTGCTGCTTCTATTAGTGAGACGCGTGATCTAGCGGACTTTATAAGGAACTCAGGTCCACCTGAGATGCCACCAATGCAAGAGGCGAGAAAGGAGGAAGAGCAGAAGAAGAGTAAGAGGTTTTGGCGGAGGGGAAAGACGTATGGGGATTTGCCTTGATGGGATGGCGGTTGGTAGTCTTTTTGCTCTGTTTCTTGGATACCCGAGTTTTGATTATGTTTTATTTTTCCCTTGAACAAATTACTTTGGACCATGGCGTGTGTTGTGGTCTGTTGGATAGAAGGAAGGCAGGTGTTGCTTTGATATGAATGGTTTGTTCCTGCGGGCCCGCCTCATACTTATTTTGTAATGAATCACGTTTGTAAATCCATCATGATGGGTATCTTGGTTTTCGCCATCGTATATGTAAATTGAATGAATGAAAGACCGTCTCTTACTTTATACTATCTATTGTACCTGGGTACAGTAGTACATGGAGTGAGTGGTGTCTCGACGATTTGAATTCAGCCTAGTACATGTTCCTTATGATGTATATCTCCTAGTTCTCTTGCTCTTGGCTCTTTATAGCATGTCAGTTATATTGAGAGACGAATGGATAGATAGATAGATAGATAGATAGATAGATACATAGATAGATAGTAGATAGATGACACACTAGGAAAATAAACTGCACTCACCTACCATGACTCATCTCAGTTCCATTCAACCCACATCAACTCCAAAACGGACCAAGACCCTCCCCATTATTCTGATTCCCCGTACGTTGCTGCCCCGACCCCGAACCATTACCGTTACTATTACCACTCGCCACACTTCCCGCACGTCAGCTAATGACCTTCCCAAATAAAGCACGTCAACACATACCTAACTTCCCTTAACCTAGCTTCTTGGCCCGAAGTCCGCGTCGTGTGCACATCGACGATGTAGCCTAGGACTTGCGTGTCGCGGCGTATGTAGGGACTGGCTTTTAGGGTGCGGAGGTCGGATTGGAGGGTGGGTTCGAGGGGGTGCGGGGTTTGTGTGCATGCTGTGGTTGTTAGCTGGCGGGAGACTTGGGGTGGAGATGAAGGTCAAGATCGAGTTGGAAGTAAGAAAGAAAATAGGACTTGAAGGAAT
>JAESFQ010000421.1_pt1 | contig 15396 bp, 15 predicted proteins | sample 9269431 | NCBI WGS metagenome assembly JAESFQ01 (sample SAMN14502588, study PRJNA617103) | algae metagenome | isolation source: Plectolyngbya sp. WJT66-NPBG17 and co-occurring heterotrophs from well... | place: USA: Mojave Desert, Joshua Tree National Park, California | collected 2006-08-06
GTTCACAAAACCAGACATGGGATACATGACCTTTACTTCGCCGCTCATAGAAGCACTTGGGCAGTGGACAATTGGTGAGAGAGGCTGGGGTAGTAGCGTGACTATCCTTGACGAACAGCTTCTACCAGCATCTGCAATATCTTCAGGCGCTTTGTTGATATCGCCTCTATCACTTCCCTCTCTGCGTGTCAATGAGCCTACTCACCCTACCACAGTGTCTGTCTCAGTCTTCTCCAGCGCTTGTCACATAGTTGACACTGGCATGGCACCGTTTCCTACAACATGAGTATCGATTTCAGCTCATGCTCATTTCACTTTAAGCTTTGTAAAAGATTGCTACTGTCGCGTTAGCGTGTGCTGCCCTTGCCTCTTCTCTACCATGATACCATTGCTGCCTTCTACCACTTGACTGTTCATTTTATCATCATCTCTCTTCGGACACTCAGCTCCATGGAACGTTCTACTAGGCCGCTTCCTTCCACATATCAAACGCGAAATCTTCTTCCTCAAGCAACGCCACCGGGGCGAAGACTCAATGAAAAAAAAAGAGTTCCTCCGATCACCATACCAAATGGGCATGTGATGTGCTATCCCAGTGGATACCTGCTGGACCTTGAATTGGGGTGAGTACTCTGTAGCAACGATGACGACTTAGGGAACGGTGTGATCATGCCGGTGACTTTTTTAACCAGTCCTGGCCCGCCCATAGTCACCATCGCTCATTAGCCAGGACCATGCGGTCTGTCAGAGAAGCCCGAAGGCGACCCATATCGGTAGCTATCTTCCCACCTGGTGGTCTGCGGCGCGCGTCGTCAGAGGGTTCATACGGTCTAGGCATGGGACCCAGAGACATCCGGTACAGTCCATAACACCGGATGAGCGGGGTTGCTGCAGCACTGAACCGTCGAGCTGCAGGCACAAGACCGTGTGCTCCAGCCCCTGCTGCAGAGTATCACGAGCCAGCCCGTAGATCAATACCCAAGAGCGACGAGCTCGAGTCCTACGTTGAGAAGAGAACTTACATTGTGGCGTATCAAGAGTTGAAGGAGAGAAGATAGCACCAGCTCAAGAGAGCTGTCGGCGTTGTGATCGATGGTAATGGGTGTGTGATGTGTTGGAAGGAGATGGAGGGCAAGGTTGATAGACACTCTTGGTAACTATATACTACGCGTGTGGGCGCCAAGCTCAGAACCCGTGCGCTAGACGACGACGTCGATACGGAAGGAGTGTCGCAATGGAAGGTCAGAGGAGGGGCTGGAAAGTTCTGCGAAAGTGAAGTTGAAGGTGGCTTTGTGGGCACGTGAACAAACGCGACGCAGCTAATGAGAAGATAGCGAGGAATATGAAGCAGTTGAAAATCAAACTAGAAGGAAACAAGACTGAGAGCCCAGCAAAGAGGCATCAGTATTGAGAGACTGACGTTCGAGCTGTTAAGGCTGCGTGGACAAACACTATTTGTTGTTTGTCGCAAGACTTTTTGCTGGTAAGCTCTGGTCTTTTCCGCGTACTTGAATTATCCTTACTCACCAACAGCCAACTACTGACACTACTACGACTTCCGCATACAATACGATCGCTCCTCCCCGATATCATAAATACGCAACGACGACACCGCCAACAACGACATCAACCATGACGAACGCGCAGTCCGCGAGCATCAACAGCCTCATGGCCCTGCCAACGGAGCTGCTCGATCAGGTTGCTAGCCTTCTTCCTCGATCAGCCCTCCGCGCTCTTGCCCTGACGTCAAAGAAGGCGAATGTCTCTGCGATGGATACCCTCTACAAGACCTACCTGAACCGTACTGCGCCGGCGAAGGCGCCCTTCCATCTATTTCTCCGCACGATATGCGAGGGGCCCGACCTTGCGGCCAAGGTAAAGCGCGTGGATATCCGCGGATGGCGCTCAGAGTACGAGGTAGTGACGGGGGCTGCCTGAAGGGGTGTAACGCAAGTCAGATATGTTGACCAAGTCGATAAGGCAGGGCCATCGTTTACGAGCACCGAGAAAGTTTTACGCGGCTCAGCTACTGAGAAGTTCCAGCTATTCGCCGAAGTTGCAGTCAACGCCGGATTGATCGCGAAGTCTGCGTCACTCTCCGAGTCGGCGCTGAAGTCGAGCATCATATGGTACACAACACTGGAGGAGGATGGCAACTTCCTGCGGCTTCTAGGACGTGGTATGAAGGATGCGCAGCTCGTGCTGATGCTCGCTGAAGAAGCTCATGCTGTTTCCTATTGGAGACTGCGCTAAGCGCAGTTCCCTTAAGGCTTTCGAGAACATGGAGGAGCTGGAGATGCCTCACCCATGGGTTCTTGACATCCCCACAGACGAGGTGGACCCGAGACGATTTACGCTCTCCTGGTAGACCAGCTCCCTACTACGCTGACCTGCATCCGTCTCCGCCATCTAAACTACGATGCGCAAAGCAAGGTCATCAAAGAGCAGCCGACTATGCTCAAGATCCACGACATGTTGCCAGATCTTAACGCTGTGGGCTTCTAGTTTCAGAGCGCTATGGTATCATTCTTTATGACAGTCTTAACTGGTACGATGTGGAAATCTCTACCGAGCGTAGAGGCAAAGGTTCAGGAAGAGTTCGGCAAAGTGTACAAACGGGCAGGCATTACGATGGTTATTGGGCAACCCGACGTATAGAACGACGGATGAGCGGAGATGCATCCAAGAAACTATCAAAGGAAAGAAGATGGAAGTTTGGGGCGGCCTCCAGTATTCCAGAATATCATGTATATCGTGATTGGAGTGGACAGATGTAGCAATGTGGGGCTAGTCCGCTCTCCTGGTCGTTCCCATCTCGACCTCCAATGACATAATTCTCACAGAACATCGTCCCGTATCCACCATTCCGCATGAAATCATCACCCCGAACCCACGCAATTGCGGCATACATTCCAAGCCAGCTAGTAATGCATGGCGCCATGTGGCTCAGCAGGCACGTGGCGCTTTATTCGTTCGCCACGATGACGCGCACTCGATTGCAGCCGTTCGCGCGTAATGCCCTGGATGGTTATTAGCCCACCACCCCGCTATGCAGCTGACATTGCGACATTACTTGGTTATATGTAATTAATTTCAGCTCCTTTTCCTCCGTATTCCTTCTCCTCTTCTATCAAGGTCGATATTCAACTCTCTCACACCAATCACATAGGATGGCAGACTTTGCACCACCACCAGTATGTACATCGCAATCGCAAGTATGGTATCGCATGGTTATGACTAACAGGATGCACAGGGCCCTCCCCCACCGAAGGTACCTGAAGGCTGGAAGGCCGTTTGGAACACGCAATACAACGAGTGGTTCTACGTCAATATCTATACGAAGCAGTCACAGTGGGACAAGCCAACTGAGGCCGTCTATCCTCCCGGCGAAGGCCCGCCTACTGGTGCTCCCCCCGGATATGTGCCTCCAGCAAGCGGAGCTGTGGGTGGATATCCATCAGGCGCGAATGAGAAGGGAGGGTTCGGCAGCAACAACCCGTACGCGAACATGAGCGAGGATGAGGCACTTGCGAGAAGACTACAAGAAGAAGAACAAGAACGCGCCAAAAGACTCTCGGGCGATACGCACGCACATGCAAACGACTACTACACCCAGCCTGGCCAGTCGCAACCGCCACAATACGGAGGCTATGGGCAGCCGAACGTCAACCCTTACCCGCAGGAGCAACACCACGACTCAAATGCACAAGACAAGGGCAGCAAGGGTAAAGGCTTGCTAGGCAAACTTCTCGGAAAGGCTACTGGCTCGTCGCATTCATCATCATCGCACGGATACCCACAACAACACGGTTATGGCCAGCCAGCATATGGCCATGCGGGAGGAGGCGGATACTATGGGGGAGGAGGCTATGGTTGGCCCATGGGCGGCGGTTTGCCCATGGGTGGTGGCATGGGCGGCGGCAGACGTCCAGGAGGCGGCATGGGCGGCATGGCCCTTGGAGCTGGAGGAGGTCTGCTGGCAGGTGGGCTCATTGGATCTGCAATGGCAGGAGATGGCGGTGACACGTACGTTGAGAACAACTATGGTGACGACGATATGGGCGGCGGTGATGACATGGGTGATATGGGTGATATGGGTGACATGGGCGGAGACTTCTAAGGCGTCGCAGTCTGCTCCCAACGGTCCTATGATTTTCCTTATCTGTGTAAATACTCAGGTCGTCCTCCCTACGCTATTGTAGCAACATAATGTCTTTGTTCACTGTAATCTGCTCACATTCATATCCGATTTTGCGAACAATGGCGCATATCTGAACTATGACGTATGCGAGTGGTCGGCTTAAATCTCACCGAAAGTCAACACCAACAACGCCACGCTTGCAACCCATCAACATCTTCATGCTAAAAGCAACTTCACGCCTAACAAACATTATGACAGCCGAACAGCAGAAGCGGAACATTGTCATTATCGGTAATACTTGCCAAAATATTTGTGTTTTTAAAGAGTTTTCTTACTGACGACTTCAGGTGGCGGCATAATCGGCTCTACCACCGCATACTTTCTTTCGCACCACCCAAACTTTAACAAGGATAGAGACAGCATCACACTTTTGGAAGCCACCAAAATTGCAGGTGGTGCATCAGGCAAAGCAGGTGGTCTTTTAGCACTATGGGCTTACCCGAATTGCATCGTGCCGCTAAGTTACAAACTGCATCAAGAGCTAGCTGAGAAGCATGGTGGCGCTGAGCGTTGGGGCTACCGAGCTGTTCACTGTGGTCAAGTTGAAATGTACGGTGTTCTAGCCAAAAACAAGAGTAGCAAAGACGGTGCGAATGGCACGAGTAAAGAAGACTCCATCAGCCTACAGAAGCGGACGCAGAAAGCGATCGGACTACTACGTGCTGCTGGCGTACCGAAAGATTTGGATTGGGTGGCTGCGGATGGCATGAAGGCTTACGAGGAGATGGGTACACCGCTTACGACGGCGCAAGTACATCCGTATTACTTCACGACGAGTATGGCGCAGCTTGCGGAAGAGAAAGGTGTGAAGATAGTATATGGGTCTGCAACCAACATCGATCAAGAGAACGGCGCTGTCAAATCAGTTTCATACAAGAGTAAAGACTCGGGTGAGGAGCAAAAGCTCGATGCCGACACCGTCATCCTCACAGCAGGCCCATGGACAAAGACAGTCTGGAAGCCCTCGCCCATCTCCGCCCTCCGCGCCCACAGCGTCACCATCCGCCCCTCGCGACCTGTCTCCGCCTACGCTCTCTTCACTTCAATAGACATGCCCCGCGGCAACGGCAAACGCGGCGAAACTGTAACCCCAGAAATCTACGCTCGACCCAACCAGGAAGTCTACGCCTGCGGTGAAGGCGACCACCTCGTACCCCTCCCCACGTCTACAGACCTCGTGCAATGCGACGAGACTCGGTGCCAAGAGATTTTCGAGCAGGTCTCGGCTATTTCAGAGGAGTTGAGGGATGGAGAGGTTACGGCGAGACAAGCGTGCTATTTGCCCAATGTGAGTAGAGGTAGCGGACCGCTTATCGGAAAGACGAGTGTTAAAGGCTTGTTGATGGGTGCTGGACATACATGTTGGGGTATCCAGAATGGACCTGCGACGGGCAAGCTGCTGAGTGAGTTTGTGTGGGACGGGGATGTCAAGAGTGCTCAGATTGCAAGTCTGGATCCGAGAAAGTTTGGTGTTTAGATGTAGTGGTATTTTGTTTAGGCTTTACCTTAGGTTGAGTGAACAAAGTCCAAATCATCACCTTAGTTAAGTAATGTACAAATGTATAATTCAACAAAGGCGGAAGACTAGAGAAAAGGTTGACGTGCTGTTGATTGCTGTTTTGTGTGTGGTAAAGAATGCTCTGAAGATTGGGCAGGAAAGACACGATAATAGCGTCCAGATGTTTTGCAAAGACGACCAGGAGTGGTCTCCGTCTCTACATGACGTACTTTTTCTGCGTATTTCGGTTGAATGGCAAGAGGGAAGACTGGAATAGTCATTTATATACCCCTAGTAGCATGGACATTGGGACTAGGAAGTATTTGTCGCGGATGATGATCATCCTCACTAACATGGCATTGGCACGCTCATTAGCACATACCGCATATACAGACGGCTCCAGTATCAAGCTTCTCATTCCGACGAAGGCATCCCGACCTCTAGGTTTCTATCAATAGAGCGCCTGAACCAACCTTATCAAAGACATACAATCCTTTTTCCGTATCCTACCTTTTAGAGCTTCTACCCAAAAGGCTACCCAAGTGCAAAAGCGGGCTCAAATGTCATCGAGGTCCTCCTCCTCGACTTTACTCTTCTTTCCGTCACCGTTCAGCCTGTCCATCCTAACATCCTCACGTCTCCTGGTATCGTTCATACCACCGCTCATAGCCATAGCCTGGCGGCCGGTATCCGAGCTCTCGAGGAAGGTGCGAAGACGCTCCTTACCGACTTCAAGACCTTGTGCCGATGCAGCGTTGGCCATTCGGGCCATGGGGCCCCATAGGTTGAGGGTGTAGGTTACGTAGGCGCCGACGGCGAGGAGAATGAGGAAGATGAAGTATACTGGGTTGCGAAGAACTGGCAATAGTCAGTACAAGATGGTGTCACACAACAGTAAAGAGACTTACCAGCTACGATCTCGTTCCAACCCAACGCAAGGAGTAGACCGTAGAAGTACAACGGAACTTGTGTGATACCGCCAATCGCGCTACGCTTAGCCTCGACGTAGACGCCATCTGCGGTCTTCTTGAAGCGGATGAGGAGATCAGCTTGCTTGGCGTCGGAGAGGATCGTCATCTCCTCTTCCAGCGTCTTGCCCTCTTCGTCGTCTACACCACCGATAGGTGTCAGATCATCCTCATCGGCGGGGGATGCCGAAGCGGGTGCTTCGCCGATCCAGGCGTCGAGCGGTGGAGGGCTTGATGTTTTCGCCAACTTGAAACGGGCGAGAAGTGGGATGACGGTGATGGTCGACTCGCGAGCCTTGGTGTAGATGCCCTCGATGTCGTCTGTAGGTCGCCATATCCTCGGAACGCCATGCTCGTCGTAGCGGAACTTGTCTTCGAAATTCTCCCTCAACTTCAACAGAATATTGCCCTCCATGACCTCCTCGTCAATCTTCGCGCGTAGCACAGCCCACGACTTGCGTCGTAACCTCCACAGACCGACCTCAACCTCGTCGGGACTAGCATCAAAGCTTGATGCACGGTCGGTGAATCGCTTTTCTGCGCTCGAAACAGTGTCGGTGAAAATAGTCCAGACACGATCCCAGAGATCCTTCTCTGTTGGAGGTCGCTCGCCATGCTCGGGCGCGCCAGAACCGCCTCGACCGGATCCGAGCTTGTTGAACTCCAGACCAACAGACTCGTCTAACCGTGATCGTACCCACCGCTCGATACGGGTGGCCAGACGTCTCATCTCCTCCTTGCGCAGGCGGCCAGAGACGTCGTCGAGCTCCTTCTTGTAAATCTTCAACTCGTTCTCGTGACTGCTCCAGGCCGCGCCTTCAATCGCCATAGCCTTGGCATCCTCTTCGAACTTGGAGAGCGCCTTCTTCTTTTCCGAATCGACAATCTGTGCAAAGTCGTATGTACCCTTCTTTTGACCGCTCTTCACCGCTGCGCTGACGGCTTCGCTGAAAGACTCCACCCCGGACTTGTGGGCAGCCGTGAGCTGTTTCTGGAAGAGGGCCTTCAACCGCGAATCTACCTTGCCTTCGAGTTCTGCCTGCTTCCGCTTGTAGACGCCCTTGTGGTATCGGCTAGCATTGGTGTCGAAATCTTTGAAGACCTTGGTTCGTGCAGCACTCATCGCAGGGCCGAGGTCGGCGATGACAGAAAGCTGCCCTGTCCGAGCATGCTCGGCTTGCTGGTCTTCTAGTGGTGTAATCTTCTCATCGAAAGCAACGAGGACCTCCCGTGAGATCTCGTCACAACGGAATTGAGCCAACAGCTCTTGCTGGGTGGGCAGATCCAGATCCTTGTTGTTGACAATCTGATCCCATACACCCTCCGCATAGGCCGAGAAACCGTCTGCAGGAATCCGTCGGTGGTATTGTGGCAGGAAGATGGGTGACGTTGCCTCATCGATGAGTCCGCTCTTCCTGGGGTCATTGTATCCTTCCTTGAATCGCGTGCTAAGCTGTGTGACTGCCTCCTCAAACTTCTCGGGTTGTAGGATCTTGTGTGGGAGGGCGACGAAGGCAAAATCGAAGTAGTCTTCTATCCGCGAGTTCTCCAGACCGTTGGGTTTTGAGATGGTCGACCACAATTTGGACAGGTCTTGTATTAAGGTATTCTGTAGGTTCTTGAGGGGTGTCGTGCCTAGGTGATCGCGAATGACGAAGAATAAGAGGGATCTAGGAGTGGATCTAGATAGTCGTCAGCATGACACGGGCCCGGAATAGTCGGTACACTTACTGGCTGTCCTTGACGAACAGTTGCAAGTTGACTTCGAACACCGTCTTGAGTAGGCCCATATTGGCACCCTGGTACAGTCCGACCTGGTGTTCCCAGATGTTGACGATGAGGACCTCGCTCGTTGCAAGTGCAAAGAGGGCGCTCTTCCGCTCAAAGTCCTGGTCCTCTCCTCGCTCTCTGCCGTCTGTACCCTCAACATCCATGACTAGGATGTTCTCCGCCATGTTTGAGCCACCCTCCTCACGCTTGTTCTTGCTCATCCATATTCCCTTGGTTGTCTGGCGTCGCTCCTGCTCTGACATGACGCCGAACTGGGTGCCGAAGAGGTAGTTGAGGAGGGTGGATTTTCCGGTAGATTGCGAGCCAAAGACGGATATGAGGTGGTAGTTGAAGCCCGCGGGGATAACTTTCTCAATGTTGAGATATGTAGATAGGTTTGTGCTGCATGGTGAGAACGCATTAGCCCTCTGCTGTTCTACTCAATTGCCTGCGCGTTCAGAAGACATACTTGAACATTTTGTCCTCGTCAATGACCTGGATGCCATGTTCGTAGGCACCTTTGTCGACGTTCTCGCCGACGCCGGCGAAATGGGCGTTCATCATGAGAGAGGGCGATGTGTGGTGTTTGACGTTGCTAGGGCGGCTTTGGCCGTTGACCTTGAGGGAATCTTCGTCGGCCATGGTCACTTGGGGTACAGTCCAGCCGAGCGCTGCACGTGGTGCGGGAAGAATAATGGCGTTGTTAGGGGTGAACGCTGGCCGTTGATGTCACAAGCCGACCGCTTCTAAGAGGCGTCGACGCCCATTCGCCGCTGCACCCTGGCCCAGATCCTCGCTTAAGCCGAGGTGGTGGTTGCTGCCGTACAAATGACGGTATGCTGCATCATGCTCTGTGTGTGTATACAGGCTTTTGAGACATTCCTGCTGCCACTCTCGCGTGCTGTTGCCCCGTGGACAGCGATGAGGACCATGGTTGTGCGCCGTAGTGGGTATGCTTGTTGCGATCGAGGGCAGAACCAAATCACCACGTCTTGGCGTCGATTTCGCCCGTACTATCACTGGATCGCTTGACACGAGGTTCCTGTACACAAACGTGTCCTTAGAACAGGTACCGACAAGCTACCGAGATCTGGGAAGATCGGCGCGCCATGTAGATCGCTCTATATGTATTCGCTCAACGAAAGCTCTAGCAAGAGGAGGGAATTTTATACCAGAACCCCACCATACATACCACAACACTACCAGCACCATTCACCATCTCAAAACTTCCTGTGTCCCTTCCCACCACTAACCATATCTCCACTGATCTTGCTAATCTCCTCGCTATTCTTGACCCACGCCTTCGTCGCATCCTCCCACACACCGTCTCCAAACTTGTTCTTACACCACTCCAGCACTTTCTCTGCCTCGCTTCTTACCCTCTTTTCAATGCCCTCCTCATCATCTCCTCTCTCACTCTTCTTCTTGCGTCGAAATTCTTCAACGGCGTCGATCAGACTCTTAGGCTCCTCATCGCCATAGACGAAGTTGATGAGCGAAGAAGAAATGTCACAATTGCTGCCAACTTGTTTCGCAACTTCAGCATCCAGCTTCTGCCCATCGTCTTTGTGCTTCGGTTGGTAGCCTTCACATGCGTCTGCAACATCGCTTATCCAGGCCCTGGCATTGTTGAAGTCGCCTTCCGCGCGGTGCAAGATACCATGCAGCAGCATTCCTTCCACCGCGGGCGGGGCCTGCATGTGCCGGACTAGGAAGTGCGCAGACGGCAAGTCATGGTTGAGAATGTGTAAGAGTGCTTCGATGGTAGGGTGGACTTGCAAGTCTGCGATGGTCGCTGTGAGTTGTACATCTTGAGCTTTCTTGGGTGGATGGACGAGATTGGTGTTGGGAATGAGCTTCTGCGATATTGATTCCAGCGTTTGTGAGACACCTGCTTGACTCATTTCTTCGTCGTATTTAGTTTAAGCGATGCTGGAAGTTGTGCGTCATGAGACACGAAGTCTTGTATGTGGTCTGGGTATGATGGTGAGGACGAAGTGATGGCATGTGGCAGTCTCAGCAATAGCTAGATTCAAAGAAGCTATTGCACTTTACGCGAGACAAAGAATCTTACAACATGTTCATACCTGCTAGTTTCATCGCGGAAGCATGTGACGTGCTTGATGCACCAACCCAGGAACACAGACGTCATGATGGACCCTTGAATTATACAACTATCATGTGCGGGGTTTGAGAGCTCACCAAAAAGAATTCGGTGCGCATTGAAAGATCAACTAACAACTGTGCAAGCATAGTATAATGATTACTCGGACATGTAGTGATGTAGCATAAAAGTTTCTCTTCCGTAGGTGCGCTGTAGTGCGCTCGCATCTATATACGACGCAGACAACGCTTTTCCATCTAGCCGCAAGAACACGACCTAGTCGTACAGAGATGGTAGGTACAAGGAGAGGGTCGTATGATAATGGCTTCCAAAACGCCAGTAAACGAGGACGAAGATCCTAGAAAGACAAGGTGAAGGTCGTATAGGGCGCTCATCGGAAGAATGGAGGTATTGGAAGTTGTGGTGGGGTGAGGCGGACGATTAAATCAACCATTCTTAAGCCTTGTTGTTCTTCTTCTGGTTTTCCTCCTTCATGGCTTTGTCCTCCTTCTTGTCCGCGGCATCAGCATGTTGCTTAGCCTTGTGCTCTTTTCCTGCTGCTGCAGCCTTTCGCTCCTTCTCGCGCTGTTCCTCAGCCTCTACCATTTCTATATTGTCAAGTTAGCTAGCTATTCGCGGGACAAAAGCTGGCAGATGTGCACATACCTCTCCACTGGTCCTCACCGGCATATCTCTCGTGATGAATCTTCTTCTCGATAAGGTGCTTATGTTCGGGGTCATTTGGGTCGATAACCTTGATAGTCTCCCACCTTCCCCGGCCCTTCGCTGCGTCCGCACCCTCAATCGCAAAACTGCCTAGTAGCGCCGCCAGCGTGCCACCCTGTGCGTACATACGCGCCTGAACCAGCTTTTGTGATCCGCTCAGATATGGGTTGCGGTTGACAAAGTGCCATGAACCAGCCATAGAGGCAACCCAAAAGCCAAAGAGAAGCGGGTATCGGTTCTCAGTTGCCCAGTCTTTCGCGCGTTGGAACACAGTTCGGTTCTGTTCGTAAAGGGCCTCGCGCTCCCTCTCACGTTCGACTTGGCGCTTCTTCTCGGGTGTGTGTTCGATATCATATGCGGCAGAGGCTCGATCGGCGGCGATGACGGCTGTGGGGTAACAATGTTAGAACTAGAGCTCTGAAGGTATATAATGTGGCGCAAGCAAACGTACCGACGAATGTTCCTGTTGAGGCGACGAGGAAGGCTCGGAAAGGGACGGTAAGTGCTCTGAAGGAGTGGTATCTTCTACTCGCGGCCATGACACCCGCAGCGCCTACCGCCGTACCGATGAGACCACCGATTGAGCCGCCCTTGACTGTGGCACTTGGAGCTGTCAGTACAAAGTCCCCAAATATCGCTTTTCAAATGCTAAACTCACTTGTAATGCGCCTGCTCCTCTTCCTTGGTAAGAACCTTCATCTTGTCTTAGGTAGGAATTGCTCCGATTGGGAATGTAAGTTTACGTTGGATGGTAGTGAGAGTTTTACGTCGAGGATACGCTGGATGTTGGGGAGCTTGGAGGAGCCTTGGTGTAGAATCTGAAATGGTATACAAAATATGACGGCGCACGCGGCGTCTTATTAAAGATAACGCAGCGCTCAAAACTACACCATGGTGACGTCGCCGAACTTCCGGCGCCGCTAGACCCACGTTGACATGTGCGGGTTGTGATGAGGTAAGTGCTCTTCGGCAGACCTTGCCTAGCCCTGCATCCCTTCAGGGCTGGGCCGATTATCGTGCGCTGAGAGATCAGGTCACCGATGCATGATCGCATGAGCAAACCGTTGGAACTTATTCTGTCGCTCGTCTATTGCCCGTACCTGATGCTCGATGCAGAAACAACATATTCGTTATTAGATGTGCTCCCAGCGCTATGCGACTGTCCGCCACCCTCTAATGGGCTTTTCTTTGAAGCACCACCATCGGGAATGCATCACTCGTATGCCTTGACTACCCTTGACGACCAATATGCAAGCAGCCACTAAGTAAGACTCTGTAAGCTGGTAAGCAATGCATCCCCGGTTTGTTCCTTGTCGGCAAGACATCGCATGTCGCATGCTCTTCGGATTTTCGCCGAAGCGGCATCTCCTAGAATGCCGCTCGCCGCTTGCATTGTTCAAACTTTTAGTAAACCTGCGGCCAACCTTCCTTCTCTTCGACGCAGCACTGTTCGAGCCTTTTCAAAGTGTGACACCCGTTGGGAAGGCTCAAAGCTTTCGCGAAACCTGAATACTCTTCATCGCACATGTACAAATGCTTCCCCGATAATATCCGAGTTCCCACCGAAGCCCGCACAAACTCCAAGACTCACCGAGCGGCTCCGCACATTGACCTTGATGATAATCTACGTGGCGACGCCTGTCTTTGATGATTCCTCATCACTGTCCGGCACTGTGGTAAAGTCATGAAATCGTCCCGAGGCATCACGCAACCATGTCTTGATCTATTTTGGTTGTATTATGTTTCTTATTCCCACCGAAGAATACATACATCCGATGACAGCATCATCGTAACCGGATTACCATGTGATCAGTCCGCTTTTGAAAGGAGGATAAGTATGTAGGTACAATCCGGTTCATTGTTCACCATATCGTCCTTTCCAGCTTGTCACACGCTAATCCTACCAAGTGTCTCAGGGCTGATGAAAATGTCAGGATAAACAAGAAAGGACATGTTCGTGATAAGGCGTGTCCAGGAATTGATGCTATCCCGACTGACTTCAGGAAATGCGCATGTTCGTCCTAAGCCAATGGTTTTCGACAATTTCTTCGACATTGATCTTAGCTTTTGGGCATATCCACAATACCTTCTTCGAGATCGAGCGAGCGTTGCACTGGCTGATAATACCCAACGATACGTATGTGAGCGAAGACATGCAGACGCGGAAATAAGTCTTCAACGGAACGCGCCAAAACTGGGACGCGGTGCGGGGTTGCCATAGCGGGGAAGCATGCCTGTCGGAGGTCCTGGACGTGTCGCAACGGCAGGGTTGCAGCACAGCATGGCGACACGAGAGCCATACTTGGAACCGCGGAGAGAGACCATGTGCTTGCGAATCTGGCCTCCAACGAGCTCGCGATGCTGAGTGTCACTGTTGGTCAAGATGTACTGGATGAGATAGTTGCCGAACTGGTCACCAGCGACTTTCACGAGATCAGCCATTGTTCTCACCAAAAGGGTTATGTCAGACCTACTATCAATAAGAGGCATGCGTGGACGGTCAGGACGAGCCTCGCATACACGGTCCAGATACCGGTCCAGGAACTCAGTGCCACCAATCTTCAGGCACTTCTCGATGACTTTGGAGGCATATTGGTCCATGCTATACTCTGTACTGAAGCGCAAGATGTGATCGATGGCACGGCTACGGTCGGCGGGAGCACCATGCTCGCAGATATGCTGGATACACCAGTTACCGAATTGGCCGTGAGCGATGACATCGATGCTGGCTAGCACCTCATTGATGCAGGGACGCTATTATCGGTTAGTAAAAACTGACATACATGTTCGATAGCGTCTTTACGTACCTTGTCTTCCTCAAGACAGTTCTCAAAGATGTTTTGTACGACCAGACTGCCCGTCTCGCCCAACGCGACTTCATGCCACATGCCTCGTAGGGCTTCGTTAACGTAGCGCATGATCTGGGGTGGAGAATCGCTCCAACGGAGCTCAAAGAGTTTCTGCCATACGTGGCAAGCATAGCGGTGGATGACTGTCTCTGGAATGCGACGAAGCAGCTCATGGACCATGGTCGCCTTATACTCTTCCGGAACGCAATCGAAGGCTTTCTGAATTACGTGACAGCCAAATGCATCCATGCTCAAAGCAAGAGTGTTGCCGCGAATAGCTTGGGCAATGGCAATGACTTGATCGTGCGTACCGTGCTCAAAGCAGCGCTGTACAAGGAAGTTACCGAAGCGGTTGACCATTAGAGCATAAGCTTGGGAGATGATTGCTTCCACAATCTCATACTTCTGCTCCGGTGTGCCCACCTTGAGCTTTTGCTGGAGAAAAATGGAAGCCTGCTGATCGTTGTTGCAGATGATCTTATCGACAATGTACTTCCAGTTGCAGCTCATGTTGCGGTCCAACAAGCGACGATAGTTCATGGGCTCAACTGGGGGGACGTACTGTGAAGTACCTGCCTCACTCGGAGCCTATGTTTTATCAGTAAAAGCTGGGGTTATGCATGTGGTAGTAAGGTCTGACCTGGGAGTTCCATGGAGACGGTCCCATGCCGTTGGCGACGTTGAACTCGCTCGCATCTGGCGACAACCTGCTCGCCATAGTACCAATCGGAGTTGGGTGACCTATGGGATACATGGGCGGCATAGCGTACTGGTTGTAGCCCGGATCGAAGGCCGAACTAGGGCGGCTGGGTGGATTACTCAAGCTGTTGCTCATACCCATGCTCATACCGTTATTGAAGGTGTTGTTCATGGCATTAGGCATACCGTTACCCATGCCAGCACTGAAGCTGTTGGACATGCCGCTGCTTCGGAAGCTCTGGTCAAGAGGGAAGTGGGTGGGCTCATTCAAGAATCCATTGCGGCGATAGCCTGACTGTGTGAGTTGTGGTCGGGCCTGAGGCTGAGGCTGCGTCTGGGCTTGGTTTGGGGGGCCGAAGCTGTTGCTGCTGGTATAGCCTGGACGAGCAGGTTCGTTGCCCCAGCCGTAGTTGCTTCGGGTAGAGGCGTTGAACCTGTTCTGCAAACTCGTGAGAGTCTGCTCGGTGACATCACCAGGATAGCTATAATCCGCCTCGGACGATTGGCTCAGGTGCTCCATGGTCGATCGGGCAACATGATGGCTGTGCATCTCCTGATTCACGCGATTGACTTCGTTGCGG
>JAESFQ010000422.1_pt1 | contig 15390 bp, 16 predicted proteins | sample 9269431 | NCBI WGS metagenome assembly JAESFQ01 (sample SAMN14502588, study PRJNA617103) | algae metagenome | isolation source: Plectolyngbya sp. WJT66-NPBG17 and co-occurring heterotrophs from well... | place: USA: Mojave Desert, Joshua Tree National Park, California | collected 2006-08-06
TTGAAGTTGCTCGCAAAACGCATCTCGAGATCATCAATACGTTTTCTTTCGGCAATCGACATATATTTCATATTTAAAGACACGCCAGAATGAACTCTCTGTCTTACGACAACTATAGTATAACATGAAGAAGAACTCGAACAAACATTACTTGAGGAATACACTTACAGGTAGCGCGTCTAACGTGCCGTATTTCGTACTACGGCCTAAACCTCTAGGTACGTACGGCTAAGGAAAGAAGATAACCGTAGTACGTACGGCCTGCTTAATATGGCCTCTCCTGCGAGTCGTACTTCCTAATTAGGCTCAGGAACTGTCTACGTAAGTAGGCACCAGGCCTGATCAAGAGTCACGTCTACAGAGTCTATATATAATAGAAGAGAAATTCTCTTCTACGTACGGCTTGCCTAATACGTACACGTTACCTGCTACGTACAGCTTACCTACTGCATAGGGCCTACCTATTACGTACGGCTTGTCCACGTCGTACGGCTTACCTACGTCGTATTGTCGTACTATACCTTACCTTACTACGTTACGTTGGATGCGCTGCCTGTCGGTGTATTCCTCAAGTGAAGAATATCTGAGTTCTTCTATGTATTATGCCATAGGCGTCGTTGCCTAGGTAGACAGGGAGTTAACCATGGTTGGTAATCGCGCTAGCGAAACAGCAAACAATAGCTACATAAGCCTGCGAAGCACTCCTTCAACCTTAACTAACAAACTTTCCAAATCACACCCCTTCCCAAACGCACACCATAATGTCTGGTCTACCATCTTCCACGGAGAGCGTCGCAGCCCTTGAATCTGTAGGACTCACCGCGAACGCAGCAGGCGAAGTGTACAACAACTTTCTGAACAAGCCTCTAATCTCACCGGATGATCTACTCAGCTTCGCATGTGGGCACGTTGCGAGACTCAGTCGCCCGGATATCGATGCCATGCCCGTCACATCTGCTCTAGATGCAGTCAATTTCCAACCCCAAGCCCACAAATGTGTATCTAGATACTTCTGTAGTTGTAGCTAAAGAGACGATCACGAAGCCTCCCTAGTTATTAGATAGTGACGCCTAGAGTGATTCGGAGCATTTTTAGAATTTTAGACAATGAACAATTGCGTAGCTAGGCAACTACTATAGTATTTGCAGGGGAAAGTCTTAATTTTAATAACTGTATATGTCGTAGACGTAAATCTCCGCTTAGTTACAGAAGGAGTGAAAGACACTGCGTGCCTCGGAGATAATAGAGAGAGCGAGCCGCGGCGGAAGGACGGATGCGGTCATTCGCCAAGCGCGGTTTCTTCCTTCGGTTCGGATGCATTTTCGGGCGACGGCAGCTTCAGCTTGTTTCTCTCCACCTCAAATCCCTCACTACTAGCCCAACGCCGCAACTCCAACATGTTGTCGAGGACCTCTCAAAGAACAGCGCAGGTAGGGACATGTCTATGCGCTTGCAATTGGCGAGCATGGCGGGAATTCGAGTGCTAATGCGCCTGTACAGACGCTCCTGCGGGGCGGGAAGCCTGCCACTCGATGGGCTCCCTCAATGGCCACTCGCTGTATGAACACCACCTGAAATATTGCGAGAAATACAGGGTCTAACTTGGCGACAGCAATGGCCACGGTCACTCAGGACATCTTCAAGCCCACCAAGTTCGGCGGCAAATATACCGTTACCTTGATTCCTGGTACGCGCGACAGCCGCCTATAAAACGGATATACATTCTGAACATGCGCAGGTGACGGTATCGGTGCTGAGGTCTCCGAGTCGGTCAAGGAGATCTTCAAGGCGGACAACGTTCCCATTGAGTGGGAGCAGGTTGACGTATCTGGTGTCGACTCTGGCAACGTCCACTCCGAGGAGCTCCTCCGCGAATCCATCGCCTCGCTCAAGCGCAACAAGCTCGGTCTCAAGGGTATCCTCCACACTCCTGTTGAGCGATCCGGTCACCGTTCCTTCAACGTTGCTCTCCGTCAAGAGCTCGACATCTACGCCTCCATCGTCCTCCTCAAGAACATCCCCGGCTACGAGACGCGCCACAAGAACATCGACTTCTGCATCATCCGTGAGAACACTGAGGGTGAATACTCTGGTCTCGAGCACCAGTCGGTCAACGGCGTCGTTGAGTCGCTCAAGATCATCACTCGTGAGAAGTCGGAGCGCATCGCCAAGTTTGCTTTCGCTTTCGCGCTCGCCAACAACCGCAAGAAGGTTACCTGCATCCACAAGGCCAACATCATGAAGCTTGCTGATGGTCTTTTCCGCAACACGGTCAAGAGGGTTGGTGAGGACTACCCCACTCTCGAGACCAACGATATGATTGTCGACAACGCCTCCATGCAGTGTGTCTCAAGGCCACAGCAATTCGACGTCATGGTCATGCCCAACTTGTACGGAGGTATCCTGTCCAACATTGGCGCTGGTCTTGTCGGTGGCCCCGGTATCGTCCCTGGTTGCAACATGGGCCGCAACGTCGCCGTTTTCGAGCCTGGATGCCGTCACGTCGGTCTTGACATCAAGGGCAAGGACCAGGCCAACCCTACCGCTCTGATCCTGTCTGCTGCCATGATGCTCCGTCACATCGGTCTCGATGACCACGCCAACCGCATCTCGCAGTCCGTCTACAAGGTCATTGCTGACGGGTGAGTTCTTTGTTCAACTCGATAATTACGCTTGGCTAACATTCTCTAGTACCGCTCGCACACGGGACATGGGAGGCAACACTACTACCCACGAGTTCACTCGCGCAATTCTGAACCAGATGGAGAAGGCATGATTTCATCACCATGATCTTCGCGTCTGCTAAGCTTTGATCTAACGCGATGATATCGTCACATCTAGGCCTCGGCTCACATTGGGTTAACCTACGATATGGAGCAATAACACATTTTCTTAACGATTGGACGCAATGGCACATGTACAACTACCAGCTGGAATGTGAATAGAGCTGTACTTGTAGGTGGTATATAGTATGCTGCATGATTGAATTGACCGTTCTTATACCCTCTTAAAAATGCCAGAACCAGAACTCCGTGCTATGCGTAACATCGTCATCGTGATGTAGTGGGTATATCTAAAATTGTATCCTCCTCTTCCTGCCAGTGTACTTGGACGACGCCTTGACAACCTTGCCTTGCCTCTCCATCTGCTCTTTCTTCTTCATGATGTATGCCTTGCTGCCCTTGCGCTCCTCACCCCTCTTCATACCCTTTGCCTTCCTTCGCGCATCCTCGACATCCACACCCTCCATACCCCTCACAACACCCGTGATGTCGCCATCTAGTGCTCCCCCGCCGACAGTAAGGACAAGATACGTCTTGGCGCTCTTAGTTCCCATGTCATCCTCCAGAAGACCCGCACCGAAACCGGCCTTGATCGCCGCCTGTGCCACCATCTTCTTCTGCGCGTCATTCTTGGGGTAGAATTGGCAGACAGCCCTTCCTCCCCTCTTCAAGCTAGCGTAGAGCTGGTTGAAGAACCTCGATAACCTGCCCGTAGGACTCTCCTCGCTCGTTTCAGCGTTGCACAGCCATTGAACTGCACTGATACTGATCGCCGCATCAAAAGTTCCTGGCCTGAATGGCACACCTTGCCCCGCATCCGCCAGCAGTAGATCTCCTTCTACCTCTTTTTCCAGCGCAACACCCAGCATGGATGCGCTGATGTCAAAACCAATCCATACGTGTGGGCCGCCTGGTGTGCCTTGTTCAGCGGTATTAGAGAGGATTTCGCCACTGAGACCTGAGCCGCAGCCGACATCGAGGATCATTGATGGCGAGGTGAGCGAGAGGAGGGAGAGGGCGCGGTGCGTCATTGTAGACTGGATCTTTTGAATACGAGAGGAGGTGGTGTATTTGCGCGATTCGGAGTCATTATAGAAAAGATCGGGTGGTCTATAGAATTGTAAGCGCGATGTTCTTCATTATGCGATTTGCGATTTTGAGGGTTGCGTACAGGATATCTTCTGGGCGCGACATGATTGCGGCTGTGGACTGTACGCCCCTCTACAATAAGACCTTGGTGTTTTTGTGATGCGGTGCAAAGTCCAATCGGCCTGCGCGGGTATCGTGTGAAGCGAGCGTAGTCTGTCAGGTAATCGATTCGCCGGAAGCCAAGAGTTCGACGACTTTTTGGTGTTGCACCCCACACTTTCCCGGGTCCACGGGTTTCTCCGCTAGCCTTGATGCCACCTTTGGACTGACCTCATCGTGCGGCGGCCAAACTTCCACGCTTCATCCTTCTTCGCACCCCCCTGAAGTGTGTCAAAGTCAACATGTGGATATTACCGTTACTTGGATATGTGGGTGTAATCCTGGGTTTCGCCTTCTTAACGCTTGCGATAGGTACTTCACAACGATGTATATATAGTCATTGGTTCATGAAGCTGACCGCAACGTAGCTTCCGGCCTGTACTACCTTTCTGAACTCGTGGAAGAACATACCGTGTTCGCGAAGAAATTGCTCTACCGGCTCATCTATGGCGTCGTTGGCATACAGATCCTGCTTCTCGTGGTCGATAGGTTCCCAATTGGACTCAGCGCCTTGAGTGTCGTGTCGCATGTTATCTATGCGCAGAACTTGAGGCGGTTTCCCATTGTCAAGCTCACGGATCCACTGTTCTTGGTCTCTTGTGGTATGCTGTTTCTTTCTTTCATAGCCTGTACCAGTGCCATGCTAATCGTCCTCCCAGCCCTCGTGATTGCAAACCACTACCTGTGGTTCCGCCACTTCAGTGCTCCGCCGGCGAACTCCTATTCCACATATCCTTACTCCCGCGACGCCAACGTTCCCACCTTCACTGAGATTGCATCCTACTTCGGCCTATGCGTCTGGCTAGTTCCATTTGCTTTGTTCGTGTCCTTGTCCGCCGGCGAGAATGTACTTCCCTCAATGGGCTCTGAATACGCGACCGGTGACGGTAGCAGCTACATCATGCCGGGCAAAGCGCCGGAATCATACGGAAGCGGATCGGGCATCGGCGTTGGCGGAACAAGCAATGGTATGGAGGGAAAGAGGAGGGCGAGGAGTGGAACGAATGCAGGCATGGCGAAGGCTGTCGTCACTGGCGTCAGAGAGTGGGTTGGGGAGACAGGAGAGGTTATGGGACTGTGGAAGGGTGAGAGAACGAGGCCAACATTCTAAGAGCTGGTCCTCTGTGGTATACGATTGTACGAGTAATGCGGACGCTTGATGCAAAAGATTCTTGCGGGTCGGTTGGGTTTCTCCGTGTATGCACTTGTCTCTCTTCATCGTGCGTAACCCGCGTTATCCTCGTGAAAAGCGCCAGAGGATATTTGCGCACACGACCCTCAATCGCAGGCCGCAACTTCATCTACTCCACCATTCACCTCTGCTGCCTTTGCGCCGTAGTATTACTTTGCGGTTTTCAGAGCTATTATCCCTCACCCAGTATCCACAATGGACAACCTACATCCCTCCCGCGCAAATATGCTCTTTCCGCTTCCCCAGGTCAAGGCGCCTCAGCTGCAGCGCGAGACTGCATCTATCCAACCGGAAAAGGTCGATCCGCATAGTGCCCGCAACCTCTTGCGCAAGATCTTCAAGAAGAGCAGCGAGCGTCTACCTACGGCGAAGAATTTGCAGGCTGAGTAAGTGACAGTTTGCTACGGAAATATGAATGTAGCGACTGACCATAGCATGCAGACATGTCAACTTCTTGCTTGATACGCCCATCGGTCGCGACTTAATCTCATCACTGCCGCAGGTGTAGAGTTTCTAGTACATTCTGTCATGTTGATTGGCGGCTCGAAGGCATTGCAGGAGGGGCTATTTCCCGGGGTGTAAGGCTACTTTTTTCTAAACCTCTTTTGCTATTAATACTGACATTACCAGGTAATCAATCCAGACCCTCCTTCATTCGTTAATCTGCCGCCTCACTTCCACCCTATTCTCGTGGATCGGTTCGTCAAGTTCAGTACGTACCAACCATGTGCTGTCTTGAAAGATCTTTGACTGATTTTAGGATGGTTATAGTCTACACATCGGATTACTCATTTCTCGGCGACAGTCGCAAGCAACTCACGCATCAAAACTTCAGGTTTTATCATGCGACTGTCATTCCTGATGCAAGTCCACTGAACGCAGCTACGACTGGCCTTGTTGGAATTCGCGACTACGCCTTCCATCTCCACATGTACGCTCTCGGCGAAGAGCTGGACTACGACGCGCTCAAGACAGCTGCCCACGCCAAGCTCGCTCAAACCCTCGTCAACGCACACAACGAAACCCCCTCCGCGATCCATGACGCAATCGATGCTACCTTTTGGCCTTCAGATAGCCCAGCCCGTATCTGCAAAGATGAATGGTCGCTCATTGCAGCAACTTGTTGTGGCGGCTGCTCTTGCACATGAGCTCAAGGAATGGAATGAGACCGATCAAAAACTGTTCGTTGAGGGCATCCAGGGTCCTGAATATGCTGCATTCCGCAACGCTTACGAAATCGTCAAGGACACGAATGGAGATCTAATCCAGATCGGAGACGCTGCTAGGTCATTGGCAGCGGAGCACAAGATGCGTCAAGAGCGTTGGTTGGCAGACAAGAAATCCAGGACTAGCAAGGAGGACAAGAGCAAGATCTTTGGTAGCAGTGGCTCGCCTATGGGCGCCTTGGGTACACGCATTAAAGCCCCGAAGGACAAGTTCAAGAAGAGATACGAAGAGAAGCGAAGTGTTGGTGCGGCTGCAAAGGCTGGTCGAGACGAGGACATGGACATGGAGGTTGACTAGATTGTCTCTGTTTTGCAGCAATCTGGCTCGTGTACATCCCAATCCCATGCTACTCTTGGCTCGATTAGCTCGCAGTTCTTGAGGTTGCAACTGCTTAAAATCTCTGCAGAGCAGTTTGCTTTGGCTTACCCATCTGGCGTCTGATTTTCCCAAATACGAATCAAGTTTCAACCACAATTTTGCAGCTACACCTCTAAGATTATGATCCTCCGAGAACGAGCAGTAGTCGTATATGAAATCACTATGGACCTGTTGTGCACATGGAAGGTAATAGTTAGGAGAAAATGCTTTAGCATTTACGTTCTGTATTGTCGTATTTGTACGCAGCTCGATTACACTAACCTCTCGTATGGTGAGCATTGCATGTTTTGTTGGTAGGCTAGGAATGTCAGGATGGTAGCCTTCGAGGTAAGTGGCAAGTGAGAGGCTGCTGTATGTAGGTAAAGCGCAGCCGAGGCGCTCGCATCCGACTTCCGTCCGAAACACCCCCATCGTCTTTTTCCGTCCCTACACATCCCCGCCAACTACAAATAATTTCCCAGCCAATCACCTAATCTCTCACTATTACTCGATTATCGCTAGCCTTTCATCCATCGTTCCTAATTTTGCGACATCAAGTGGCGCTTCAGTGCCTGCCGTTATGGCATGCAACAGTTGGGAGAAGCTGTGCAAGGCTCAGCGCGACTACCCAAAAGCCAAGTTCGCCGACTCATTCGTGCAAAAGTCGCTCAAGAAAACGCCGAAGAACCCGTTCCTCTTGGTATGATAGTGTCAAGTTGTGATCTTCTACTCTTATGCTAATTCCAAGCAGGCATGGAAAGCGCGTTTGAGCCTCACATTGAACCATGTACAGACTGATGTAGCAAGCCTAGTCCAGCAGGCCTGGGAGCAGCCAGGGGTAAATGACATCCGCTTGCTATCTTACCTATACCAGATCTTGGCGGAGGCAACGCGGAAAGACCAGGATAATAACCTAAACATCAGCGGAGTTGGTGACGAGAACCTCAAAGTTTGGCAACGTGCTGCAAAAGCGTTGGGTCGTAAGGAAGAACGTCAAGATCTCTGGTCTGCCTTGGGGAAGGTAGCATTAGCAGAGGAATGCTGGGAAGACTTCCGTCTGGTACGTGAATCTTGAGTCTTGGCCTCAATATGCTCGTAATTCGAACGCCCTAGAAGATACGAATGTCCTCGCACCTTCTTAACACAGCAGGGAACTCCAGTGGGCCGATCTCGGACATCAATTCTAACGTATGGTAGGCTGTCTTTCACTATAGCAAAGAAACAAAGGATGGCACCGGATCAACGTCTGCGAAGAAGCATGCTCACTTCACGCAAATACTCGCCATCCAACTCGCAGCCGAACAGCAGCGTGAGCTTCCTAAAGGCGAGATGAAATGCAAACTTCAATTTGATTTAGTTCGCAGGCTCCTGAAGCAAGCATACGAGGCGGCCTCGGATGACCCGATCGCTTTCAAAGATATACGCGATCTACGCTTCATGGGCGAGATATTTGCGCGGCAAGGGAAGTGCAGCGAGCTGTTTGAGCATTGGAACCGTCCGCCTGCAGCCCTCCAAGACCTACTGGACAAACATCAGGGTGACTTGTGGGATATGAAGATCAGACTTCCGCGGGTCAGTAGAGAGTGGTCTCTGCTTGAAAGCCATTGTCTCGCATATATCGAGCGCGTAGTATCGCAACAGGAAAGGTGAGCTGACTCAAGGAAGACATATAATTTTGAAAGGGCGACTGCAAACCCCTGAGCATCTCTCAAGACTAGTTGCTGACGTTCGTAGCCTTCGTGAAACTTGCGCCTGGAAGAAGGATATTTGGACCAATCTGCTACTAGCTGCTAGAGAAACACGTTCGAAGGACGATGCCACTCGCCTCATCTCCGATATCATACAGCGTGCTTTCAAGCCGGATGAGTTCCAAAGCCAGGACCGTTGCTTGAGATTGGCATACATGACACTCCGCCAGGCTGTCGTTCCAGGAGCTCCGATGCTGGCCCACTGTGAGAATTACTGGAAGAATCACGCGAGCCTCATCACTTGTTATGCGGACATCCGACCGTTCGTGGAAGCTTTGAGCAGAGAGGATCGAGAGGCGTTCTCAAAGTTTGTGGATGCTGATGTTGCGGAAATATTCGGCTCACTGACGGAGAAGGAGATCCCGTACCAAGACTTGATTACGTATAGCGGAAATCGCATGAAGCTCTGTTACCTTCTTTGGATATCACTAACGACGAAGCAAAGTTCTGAATGGCAGGACTACATGGAGAAAGCCCTGACTGCCGCGTTGCAGGCTCCTCAGTTACGCCTCCCTAAGTCGCCCGAAGGTTTCATTGCGATCTTCATCCTCCTTCGCATACACCGTGACGCCATAAATAGCGCAGAACCTTCTCATCCTTTCGGAACAACACCAAACTCGCGAGTTCTGCTCCAAGCTGCAATGCTTTCGCGTCATTTGGTCGCCTCCGATAAAGAAAAGCAAGACAGACCGTTAGCATTACTCGCTGCGCGACTGCATCTGAACCTCGGCCTTGGAAAATGCGCTTTCCAGCTGTACAGCCATACCAAGTGCAAGGAAATGCTGGTGCATACGCTATCTCCATATGTCCTGTCCCGGATCTCATTGACACACCCATACGGTGCAAGAGGTTATCAAGGCTTCTCTGCGGAAGAGGAACTCGGAAAAGCTATTGGCACAATGGAAAGGATGGAACGCAAGATTGAGGAAACTGTTTGTACTGACCTCCAGTCGCTTCCATGGGACCAAGCTATGGATCTTTTGGCCATGAAGCGGAAATTCAAGTCGAGCTTGACAAAGCATATATGTAACATCGAGCGCCGCCGCATAGCACGATTAAAGGGTGAACCAATCGACAACTTGCCGATTGTTGACCCGAGCTGTAAGTATTACTCAGTACTAGCTGACCGCCGGCTAATTTACGCAGGCTACCGAAATATTGTGGACAACGTGGATAGATCCGTCTTCCCTAACTACGAGCACTCTGAACATGCTGGACCACTCTCATACATCATGCCTAACACGATTCCTGACGTCAATTGGCTGATTGAGAGCCTCGACAACTGGGATGCAAGTAGCAGGGTTCTTTATAGAGAGACACAAGTGTTGGAGTTCCAGGGTGAATGGATACACCAAGTTGCAATGCCTCCAGGTCATACCGGGGACACCGATCCTGAACTCACGCCTGCGGAACTCCAAGCCTACGAAATTTGGGATGCAATTACCTGTATCGTTAAGGTCATGATGTGGGACAAGCATCCCCTTAAGGGGCTCCCCGGGGCGTGCGAAGCAGTACTGGAAGAGCTTCACGCGATGCGGTTGGCAATGGAGAAGCTACGTATGCCCGGCGCCACTCATTTGAAACCGGAAGACGAACCCACCATGTTCCACGAGAACATGCTCATCTCCTGCTACACCAAGCTCGAGGTCCTCCGCGCATTCACCAAGATGGTCGAGCACCTACGCGAGAAGGTCATCAATGCGAAGACTCACCACATGAAGGCTACATTGCCGAAGAATTGGGTCAATGATGTAGAAAGCGAGACGAAAATCTGTTTCGAAGCGATACGCGATGTGGCACATAGCTACATCAAGCTCATTGAGGAGAAGGGCCATGCTGCGATTAAGGCGCAAATCCGGTGGGGCAAAACTGGCGAGGCACTGAGAGAGGTGTTGAGTGATGAAGACGTCGACTACTACGCCACTGATTATGTCGATAGTGCACTGCAGGCTTGGAAAGGCGTGCTTCAGGTAAAGCTTAAGTAGATTGACGGACCGCGAATACATCCAGCTTGCTATCACACATGCTTGGATTCTTGGGCGACCTTCTGCGACAGTATTCCAGCTCGATCATGAACTAGCAGTCAACTCTTTTACGTCCATGAAGATCTCTAGCTTCCATTACAAGTTTGACGATTCGGCATACAAGGACTCCGCCTTTGATAACTGGCTTGATGACCAAACCATTGTTGCATATATAAGTTTCGTAACCTAATTTCCCGATCAGTATCGGAGGCATAACCCAAACCTTCACATACCCTCGATATAGTACTGTCTCCGTCTACAACTCCACAACGACCATGAAACAAGGGTTGTCACTCCAAGATATTTCGCCTCCTCATCAGCGGAAGCACTGCTGCAGTTGCAACCATCCCACGGTACTGGTGACTGTTATCGATGCTACATTGAGATTCCTCCGCTTTCGTCCTAAGAAATACCAGCCTCTCGTTGTCTGCTGCTGCACTTGCCATCATCAGCCGCATATTCAGTGAGCTTGAGATCTGGTTATAATCGAATCTAGCGTCATCAGATAAGAGGCTACGATGAGGGTATGAGCCGCCGAGAAGAAACAATGGTCAAGGATGTTGATAAATCTTGGACATGGCTAAACGATGGAGTTCGGTAGTGGGAGGAATCACGTTGGATGAATTTAGTCGGTGTAGCTTCTCTCTTTGCTGCCATTACTTTCCAGTACTCTCATTGTCAATTACAGATAGGAGCGACTCGATGAGGAGATAAGGGCTGCACATGCTTGCACTTTCACAATGAAAACTCACCTGCGTCTCGGCTTCCTACCCTAGAATAGATGTACATGTTAGCGGTAATTTCCCCTGTGTGGTTCACTTTGTGTAATCGTTAGGCTCACGTAGTCAAGACGCAAACGCTGTATCCCCACAACCCAACTCACGCTCACCTCATTTTTAGCGCTGTCATCGTTAATCTTTCGTTATTCACCGAGGATTCCCCAAAGCGGAATCATCACTGCCAACTTAAGTTACCTTTGTACTTAACTTTGTCGCAATCCCGCTTTTGCGCTTGCACATACTTTGCTGTCAGCACGGCGCAAGTTCTTTACAATTGTCAATACGGATCTCGATATGTTTTCTTCATCTCCAGACTACGGTCCTGGCACTGGCGATCAATGGGACGAGCATCCCAAAGACTCGCGCACTGGCCGGATGGACTCGCTCGCAGAATCAAAGGACACAGAGCATACGGCGATGAATTTGCCAAACCCCTCCATCAGTGGCCCATACACACCCGCAGGAGTCAACGATGGTGAGAAATCGGATAGCCAGGCAGCGGGACCTGAGGAGTTTGCTCAGAAAGCTAGGTATGAGGGCCTCAGGTACTCAGTCGACATGACGGGAGGAAGCTACAAGTACGCTGGATTAGGGCTGACGGAGAAACTTCCTGGTAGTGTTGCGCGCGCGCGAGCTGAAGCACAGCGTCGACTACAAGAGAGCAAGACACAGCATGTCGAAACTGCTCTGCCCACACCTTACACGTCAGCATCTACCTCCAAGTACCAGGTCGCGCTAGAGAAGACACTCCGAGATCGTGCCCACGAGCCTGCTAGTTCCACATCCCCATATAGTGCCACAGCACCAGGCGCGAATACGATTGCCTTTAGCAACATCGACTACGAGGAACCGAAGCCTGGCGGCAAGTGGCGCTGCTGCAAGTGTCAGCGCGGTCACGAGATCTTCACCTTCGCCCAAGGCCAACATCCAGTCAGCGTCCTGAGCTGCGCATGCACACACCGATCTTGTTCTAAGTGCATATTGGAGGGTCTGGTCAAACAGTTCGTCCCGATGAGCGAGCCGGAGGTAGTACCGTTGTCAGAAGACAGGAACAAGACTATACGGTTCGGCGTATTCTGCGAAGGCTGTGGTTTGTCCTGGCGCGCAGAGAAAGTCCAAGATGAGGTAAAGAAGACAGCACTCACATCGGCCCTACTACGTGTGTCGGCGATCCCTAGACTACTCACAAAGCGCGGTGGTGTACATCCTCTCGAACGTCTCCGACCTAGTCGGTCGATGAACAACCTCCATGATCATTCGGAGTTGCAGCCTCATACTGCGTCGCTAACCGCTTCCAAGTCCGTGCTCAACCTCCGAGCCCTTTCAAACGAGATGCAAAAAGAGCATGGAGAGCAGGTGAGAACCCCAATGTACAAATTGCATGTGAGACATACGCTGACTTCGTACTTCAACCTTGTAGGCTGAGCCGGTTTCTGTCAAGTTCGCGGGCATCGAGTGCACCTGCGGCATGACAACTGAAGCTTCTTCGCTCTGTTTCCAGATCGTGGATCCGCCGAAAGACTTCAACACGGTCCAGTTTGCGAAGCAAGTTGCCGCGCGCAAGGTGGCTGGCTTTGGCAGCACGCCAGCAGATAGAGCCAGAGGACATGGTACGCCAACCTTGACGTTGAAGGGAAAGCGCCACCCAAATCCGCTCAGGAGCAACCCCGTGGACTAGATCGACACTAGGAAAGGAGACTTCGGTTTTCTTTTGCATTGCTGGAAATACGAGACTGGTCAGGGTGGGGTATTGGATGTATTGGGCCGAACTCAGGACCGTAGGGAGTTGGGTTTGGGGAAAGCTATACATGCCCATCTGATCTTTTTGGATGTTTTGGTCAGATATCGAGGAGGCACGATGTAAGGGCTCCGGGACTAGCACTTCTGTTTCTTTCTTGAAAGTCTCACACCTGTGGGCGTCAGCAATGCGTCGCTGAAGCTCGCAGGCAGATGTGATACGAACGTTCATAAGGTTTTTTGAGCCTGTCGTTCGTTGTTGGCCAGAACCCCATAGTTAGGCAATCATCAGGCCGTTCCTGAGTCCCCTGATCGATCCTGGTGACGGCATCGCCACAACATGTCTTCGTTCGTGACCCAGGGGTTCATTGTATAAACATGGCAGGTCTTAATGACGGTGTCAACGCCTGATCAGTTCTCTGTATGTATGACTGGTGGTACTTGGTGCGACTAACATGTTACAGCCCCTCTGCGCGCTCGCGTGTTCTTCAGCTTCAGCCTCAGCCTCAGCCGCCATGTTCTCACCGTCATAGTTCTTTCGGCAAGGTCCGAACTCTCATACAACAGTATCAGATTTGCCAAACCACTTACCTAACAAGGAATTCTACCATTCTAGGGACAGCGCGAAGGCTATGCGCCGATCAGGTACTGCCTTCGATGGCAGCCTCACCGACAGCCTTGCCGCAAGGGACTATGGGCATCTAGGTACAAAGAGAGCATCAGCCACACTTCCCCTCGTTGGAACCAACCTAGCGTGTAAGCGACACCCGAAACAATTGAGTCGGTGTGGAAGACATCAGCACGTGTGTTATGTGCAGTCAGAAACTGCCGCGAACTACCAGGCCGTTTGAGGCGCAGCCTTGGGGATCCATGTTGGAGCCAGGCGCCAAACATCAGGTTGCAGCGTCAAGAAACGGCAAATAAAGAGCACGAAGCGATGCGCATTGTGAAGCATCTGTCCTATCTGTCCAGCCATAGTTTCACGTCACAAACAACTATCGAGCCGCTTGCCAACATTACCCGTGTCCGTTTGCATCGTTGCGCACGACCGCCCAAAGACCCCAGACCCCTGCAGTTAAGGCGTCCAATCATGTCAATAGCCGAGTATGACCAAGACCCCACCAAACACCCCCATAAGACAAGGCACGCAACTAACTTGCATTCGCAGCGTCTACGCCTTCCATCACCCTTCTTCCTACACCACTCTAATCCGAGCAGCTACTTTCCCGACAAAGTCTGAAGTTTTTGCCGCCAAAGAGCAACTGCAGCAGCTGACAGGTGACTTGATGCCGAGCACAAACTGGTCCAAGATCTTCCAGAAGTTGGGAGGCAAGAACGAAGCCGCCAACAGCGAGCCAACCAAGGCTATCATGTCCGAGGGGGCGAAGAAGGAGGAGGACGAGGCTGCCAAGACGACCTCACCTCCTGGCATGACGACTATTGATAAGGTGGTGGTGGACAAATACAAGCAACTTCCACCTCGCCCGGATCAATTACCAAGACTGCACAAAGACTATGTACACGCTAATCCACCGAACCCGCCTAAATACCGGAGATTTACTGTCTTCACCGCTGGCAGCATAGAGATGGGCGACGCAGTCAACTGGCAGCCGCTCATGGCAGACCTGCTGCGTAACCTGCCAATCACGGTATGCAATCCGCGAAAAGGCCACTGGGACCAAAGCATCACGCAACAAGCCAAGGACAAGTACTTCAAACAACAAGTCGACTGGGAGTTGGATGCGCTGGAGCAAGCAGATGTCATCTGTTTCTTCTTCGACATCAACACCAAAAGCCCAGTGTCGCTGCTCGAGCTTGGTCTCTGGGCGGCTTCCGATAAGGTCGTTGTGTGCTGTGGTGACAAGTATTGGAAATCAGGAAATGTTCATCTCACATGTGAAAGATACGGTGTCACATGTGTCAAGACGTTCGCCGAGTTGGTACCCAAAGTCACAGCGATGCTCGTGCAAAAGGGCATGCAGCTTGACGAGAATGGCGACTTGGTCGGTGAGAACGTACATGTGCCCAAGGAGAAGCCAAAGAAGAAGACGCAGCTTGAGGCAGAAAAGGCCGCGCTGCAGAGAGAGGTCGATGAGTTGCGAGCCAAGCTGGGTGTACATTCCAAGATGTGATCAAGACGTCGTCTGAGTAGGCTCTGGTGCTTACAATGCGACTGGCGTTGGCGTTGGCGGTTATCTGTGCATGTCTGATATCAACAGCCTGGGCGGATGTTTTCGATTACCGGTTAAGCTTTGTCATGGCTGTGGCTGTGGCTATGGCGGTTATGTGTGTTTG
>JAESFQ010000423.1_pt1 | contig 15379 bp, 14 predicted proteins | sample 9269431 | NCBI WGS metagenome assembly JAESFQ01 (sample SAMN14502588, study PRJNA617103) | algae metagenome | isolation source: Plectolyngbya sp. WJT66-NPBG17 and co-occurring heterotrophs from well... | place: USA: Mojave Desert, Joshua Tree National Park, California | collected 2006-08-06
TTCTCGCACTAATATAACTTTAGAACAACGGCTTCGATCTTGGCAATCATGCAGGTGAAGAAGAAGAAGACCTAGATGAAGTAGAAAACCCAACATGGACGGACATCCTGGGAAGGAAGAGGGGGTTCAAGCCTCGCACACAGGAGGATTTCCAACGCTGGAAGGATCAGATGAGGACCAAGGACATACCAGCTGGAGGGAAGGAGGAATCGAGAGAGATGCCTAACAGAGTTATGGGAGGGCTGCCTCCTGCCAGTCGTCCGCCCCAATTGCACCAGCAACAACAGCAGACGGGTCAACAGTCCCGAGAATCTGAGCACCGAGATTCTATAGCTCAGGCAGCGGATATGCGAGTACATTCGAAGGACGAATCTGATGGTCGATCGTCCACGATGATGAGCAACCGTTTGTCCCTTTTACCGGGACACCTGAAGAACACGATTTCGGAAGACTGCACAAGGGATGTTCCCAAGCGCCGTAAAGCGCGATTCATAGCTTTGGAGCCGCACATGAGCCAGGCCGCAAAAATTGTGCAGCCCCAGCAACTCGGCAATTTTGAGCTCCCCCCACCAACCATGCACAAATATCCTTTCACCAACACCACCACATCCCATCCATCAAAGGCTTCGACCACGACAGCCAGCATTGGCAACTTTCCGGCTTCGCCAAACACGTATCACAGGGATGTTATAGGCAGCAACCAGTCCGATGGATTTGTGCCGCAAGACCTGAACGCGGAACAGAAGAACATCGACATATATGCCCAAAGTCTGGCCTAGCAACACAAAACATCGGCAAGTAACACGCCATTCCCCCCGGACGTGAACTTAAAGACCCATCTTTTGGCAAGTCGCGCACGTGAGGAATCGCAGCGTTATCAAGCGACAAAGCAGCGTCAGCGTGACTTCCTGCTGAACCTAATGCAGCAACCTTCCCGCGGTACACCATCCTAGATGCAGGGCCACAACTTGCCTCGCCCAGCTCAGGAAGGTCATAATATGGCCTCTTTCTATCAGTAATGACTGACTGAGCCATATCGTCCTCATGATCCTCTCGATGCTCATGAGTTTTGTTCTCACCACTCAGATCGCGATACTAGTTGAGAGCTATCTCAAAGGGCCTAATATCTACGTAAACAGCTTGTTCATCCCGCATTATGTACGTCAGGTTCTTCAATGCACGAAATTGAAATGCGATCCCAGCATCAAGATCGAGAGTATGTCTCATGACTCTCACAACAAAAGACTTCACGAACAAACTCAAACTGGGGTTTTGTCTTTATTCCAATATGAAGAATCAGCCAATCACACATCTTCCATAATTGAAGCAAAATTGCTTAAGCTGAAATCTGATGCAGTATTGCAATGGCTTAAACTGTGGGCCGTGTTTCCCCCAACCAGGTCAGCTTGAGGCACAAGAGAGGCGTCACATATGGGAACTGCCTTTCCCTGGTAACTGCAGGAAATAATTAATGGTGAAGATGTGCTTTCGACATGGGCAGTGCGCAAAAAGACACGCAGCTTTATTGCGATACAACATTGGCAAGTCATGCACTAAATAGCGGCATCACGAATGCTTTCGGGCACTGGTCAAACAGACAAATCATAGCTAAGTTCCTAGGGTGCTTGCAGATTGCATGTAGCTTGATGAAGCCTTGCCTATATGGGCTTAGCCTATGTATAAGCCACCTTCGACCGGTGAGGGTAGGATGAGCGATATTATCTCGCCCGGGTAATTGCCTCGCACTACTTTCCTTGTGATTTCGCAGCCCTCTGGAAGCCATATTATGCCCGCGTTCTTAGGGGTTTAACTTCAACTCATATCTGGACATGGAAGCCCAATCGGCCAGAGAGCGGCCGCGGAGCCCTAAAGATGCTTCGACAGGCAGTATCACCAGCGCCGCTCAGCAGTCGCCCCATACTCGAATGGCCAATCCCGCACGCCTACAAACCAGATCTCCTGTCGAGCAAAAGATTGTCATACATCGTGTGAATTGCTCACGTCAACGAAAGTACCATGAAAACCACCCGTCAATTTCATACTACCTCGACGCTCCAGCTATGAAAGCATCCGATAATCTTACTACGGCCTTGCATGGTCAGAGGCGCCTGTTGGACGTGGACAACTACCTGGACGAACGTCTCGGATTCAGTCTTGTAGTCTGCATTGATTACGACTGCGAGGCCTACCACGAGAAGATCAAAGATGCATTCACACGTCTTCACATGCCTTCCATGCCTCACAATATAAGTGTCAATTCAAAGCCTTATTTTCGAGTCCTTCAACATGACGGACCGATTGCAAACGCGGTTTCCGAGCGGCTACAACTATCAGAGAGTCTTGAAAAGGCTCTGCGCGCGCTACATGGCCAGAACGCGGACGTGGTTGGAGAGTGGGATCTCGGCCTGGACCTCATCTACCCGTATTCAAAATTGTATCATTCTAAAGATACATTCATCGAACCCTCAGTACGACTACTGGAGTCACAACAGCAGATTGATCTCGAGGTATTGTTCCGTTATGTAACCGAGCGCTTGACCTTGGATTACGAGGAGCTGGCAGAGTTATCCGCACAGGGAATTGTGAACCAAAAGCATTGGCTGTTGCTGTTTCGGTCAGGTGATACAGTGATTACGGAACAAGACGGCCAACTTCGGGGGTTTTCCGTGAATTCTTGCCGTTCACTCAACCAGAACACGCTGGAACTGGATTGTTGGTCTTGGGGGTACGACGGCAACTTCTCTCGGAATTTCTCTACCATACCCATCTCATGGCCCTCTAGATCGAAGCAGTTGAAGATAACAGACCTCTCGGTGTATCCTATACGCTATGCAGCAGACGGGATTGAATCCAAACTGCGCGAACGTGGCCACACCTTTTGGGGTTGCCGGCGACGAAAGTACGTAAACTACGATGTGCCATTACATGGACTGGGGTCGCAGCTTGTAAGAATTCTACCTCAACTAAAATGGGCCTTGCTTATACATCCAGACGAATCTGCGGTACATGGTCGACATGGAAGCGTACAGGTTAATGCATGGTCGTGATGATGACCCACCAAGGCAGAGCGAGCTTACAGATGATGTTCTTGGGAACGATGAGACTCCAGAGGACTCGTTCGCACTTCTTTTACCAGCGATTATTAATGGATATGGGTTTCACAACAAGAAGTGGAGTAGGTAAACCAAGATACCAAGACATGTGAATACTAATCATACAAATAGATGTCCTACTCGCGGAACACATACAGGACATCAAATGGAATAGCGGGGTCTTTGATGACCGGTTGGTCCTCAAGGAAACCAAGAAGGATCTGGTCAAAGCTTTGGTCACGGTCCATATTGAAAAGAGCCGTAAAATCAAAACAGACTTCATGGACGGAAAGGGTGAAGGGCTTATCATGCTGCTACATGGCGGGCCAGGTACTGGCAAAACTCTTACAGCAGAAAGCATTGCGGAGTTTGTGCAGCGCCCACTGTATAGAGTAACATGCGGCGATATTGGAACAGATGCCGCAAGCGTTGAGAAGTATCTTGAATCAGCTCTCTACATTGGAAGTACCTGGGACTGCGTGGTTCTACTGGATGAAGCAGACGTGTTTCTCGAAGAGAGAACAAAGATGGATCTTCAGCGTAATGCGCTAGTCTCAGTGTTCCTGCGCGTTCTGGAGTATTACGATGGTATCTTAATTTTGACGACGAATCGTATCGGCACCTTCGACGAGGCGTTCAAGTCTCGCATTCAGCTTGCGCTCCACTACCCGCCGTTGGATAGGGAAGGTCGTCGAGAAGTCTGGAGGAACTTTGTTGAGTCATTATCCGAAGCTGAAGAGAATATTGACACGAAGGAGATCAAAAGAAAGCTTGATACTCTCGCACGACACAAATTGAATGGCCGGCAAATCAGGAATACCATCAACACAGCTCTGCAGCTGGCGCGGTACAAGAAGGAAACTTTACGCTACACGCACATATTCCAGGCGGCTGAAGTGGTCGATGAATTCGAGAAGTACGTCACGGATGTACACGGCCATGATGATGGGGAGTATGCGCGAGATCAAGGCTTGAGAATCGATGGGATCTCGCGCGAGTCAGACTGAGTATGGTCCTCGCCCGTGGGTATTTTACTTTGCATGTCTCCTCATCTTGTCACGTCTTTTGCCTTCTCATCCGTTGCAAGACTGATAATATTGGCTTCCAACAATTCTGCCATATTCGGGACGTACATGGACTGAGATTGAACACTCTTTCTATAGAGATATCGTCAATAAGCTGCTGAGAACACTGCCAAAGTTGTTGTGTGACCATCATCTCGATAGCGAGCCATAAATCTTCCAATCCGACAACCTTGATTCAGTCGTCGTTAACGTATGACTCGAGGCGATGATCATGAAACAAACAAGCTTGGCTTTGATAGTAAGAAAATTTCTCTCTGGGATGTCATCTTAAAGACTGACTCTTTGGCTGTATCCAGACCCCAACAAGCTCAGCGAAAACGCGGACATGGAGATGTGTACCGACCTGGGGGAGAAGACAGAAGTGATTGATTGGACCAACGCGTCACGGCAGGCAGAGTGGGCAACGACGCCTTCCACGCGGTTTGCTTGGTAAGAGATCATGCATATTCGTAGGCAGCAGACTTTATAGAACGAGTACCAAGCTAGTTTACAGTAGCAAATTGGCGCCGTGAGCGATAAAGCAAAGATATCCAAGATGTTCCCACACGTTGTCCACGTTCCAGCTGATTGGTGCTCGGTGCTCGGCTATCCAAGGACCCTGGCGCAACGACCTGCACATGTGGCTTGGACGACTCAACACTTTCACATGCTTGCTCACGACTCTCGAAAATAGCACGGATTCGGAATAATGCCGTCTCAGCCAAACGAGGATAGCCGCTGTGCGGCGGCTGTCGGAACGTCTGACTTATCTTGCATCTTTTCTTCGTCTGCGATCTTCTCGCATTTCCATTCGGCTGATTGCTATTCACGTCCGTTCGCAGTCAATTCTGGGTGAAGAGCTGCTAGGATCTACGACTGCACAACTTTGGTGGATACGCCCGGGAGATAAGCCGGAATTATGCTAAGGATCGAGCGCGCTGAAATCTGTACGACGGCTCTCGACACGGCGTCTTTCATCGAAGTGGAGGAGACCACCAGCTTCAGGCCCAGTATGCTCTACAGCGTGCTGCCGACTGTTGTATCAAACCATCTTCCTACGATACCGTCGCTCCGGAAGTCTCTCAACGACGTACGAAACCGCGGTTTGCATAGTAAATCAGCCCCAGTCGACGAACTACCACAGCCAGAAACTCCTCCTCCAGGCTATTCGTCGATGCCCCCCAGCGGCTTCGTCACGCCACATAGACTGTCAGTTGCACTGGGTGAAGCAGATATCGACTTCGGGGACGACGCATCAGATAGACCTGGCTCTTCAGGAAGCGCACTTCCACAGTCATGTAGCGCTCATGAGAGTAGCTGTGGGATTAGGTGGAAGTATGCTAACCTAGGTATGCAACGTCGCTCGGAGATGTTCGTATTCTATGCTCACACCCTACAGGAACAAATCTTATGGCTCAAGCTTCTCGAGAGTCAAGCGAATCGATCAGTAGCTCCGACGAAACCTCCGCAACGCTCACCCGACAACTCTATATACACGGCATAACCTACCTACTTCGAGGGCTGCCAACGAAGCTCACGCCAGAAGAGACGTTGAGCATACATGCAGCTCTTCCACAGGACTTGGCGGACATAACGAGCGACACACATGCGCACGCGTTACTATCAGTCACGCAACGCAGTCCTAGTACCCAAGGAGGGCCTCCACGAGACCCCACAATCTTGCACCGCCTAATCGCCACTCTCGTCCTCCAGTCTTTCATCCTCATACAATTTCTTCTACCATACATCAAGTTGTTCCTTTCGCATACCTACCGGTTCGAGAGGAAGCATCAAATCACAAAACGAATCGTCAACACAGGCGTCGCGACGGTCGATGACATCGGACGGAAGACACTGAGGTTGTCGCAAACCGTATGTCAGATGAATGACGGTATGGTCGGCCAAGCGATCAACGAGATGACCATCTGGTGGGTCAGGAGTGTCACTGGAGGGGTTCAACAAGGTCTTGCAGAAGGATTACAGACTCTGAGACTGGCTGAGAGTCAGCGGCGAGAGGAGAGGATGGGGCGGATCAACTAAGAGCTCGTACTGCATTGGACAAGGCGTTGAGAATTTGCATAACTGACTAGACTGACGAATTGACGATGTGCATTGACTGATCTACTGCGATGTCGATTTGGACCCTTCTCACCTTCAACACGTGACGTCTGACAGCCGCTTATCGTTATCGGCTGGTGGGTTTCCTAGCGCGTTGTGGGTGCACGTCCCTTGGAAAAGTGCATCCATGGCAAAGTTTCCAGCGGAGACTTTCTAACGAGTACACGCCATTCTTTTCTCCCAATCCGCCGTCTTCTTTCAGGCGCACAAGCAGAGTACTCACAGTTGCTCGATCAAGTCGTTTTAATACACTCTGTTACGAATACGTGTGTATCCTTACCCGCACATCATGTTCGGCGCAGTGAGAAGATGTCCCGCGACACTCGCGAGGAATCTTGCCTCCATCTCTACCAGAGCCCTCCGCACACCCCTTCCTCATACCTCAAGCGTCCTGAGAATACCATTACAATCCGCGCGCCTCGGAAATATCTCATTCGCTGGCTTTCACAACAGCGCCGCAAGGTGGCAACAGGAGGCACAACAGACCGTTGAAGAAGATGGTCCCGTCACAGAGTTCAGGGATTTGGCCACACGCGGACTTGTTCACCCCAATCTTATCAACACTATCACGAAACAGATGAAGCTCACGACTATGACGGATGTGCAGATCAGGACTATTAACGAGGCCTTGAGCGGGGTTGACATGTATGGCACTACTTCAACTGCAACTACAGTTTGCTAACAGACGGCAGCATCGCACAAGCAAAGACCGGTACCGGTAAAACACTTGGTTTCCTCATCCCTGTCATCCAGCGCATCATCGAGAACGACCCCCAGCTTGGCGAGAAGGTCAGAGGATACAAGCGCGCCAGACCCGACGATATCCGTGGCATTGTCATCTCCCCCACCCGAGAACTGGCAGAGCAGATCGCTGTCGAGGCTAGAAAAGTGGTTTCCGGAACTGGCATCGTGGTGCAAGTTGCAGTTGGAGGCACGCAGAAGAGGGCTATGCTCCAAAAGACACAGCGCGAAGGCTGCCATCTCATGATTGCGACTCCCGGACGTCTGTTTGATATCCTCTCAGACCCATACTCCGGCATCAAAGCGCCAAAACTCAATGCACTCGTCATGGACGAAGCGGATCGCCTAATGGACGATGGCTTCCAGAAGGAAATTGAAGAAATCAAGAAATTCCTTCCCGACCCAGCCGAGGTCGAACGCCAGAACCTCATGTTCTCCGCTACCATTCCCCGCGATGTTGTCAACCTGGTCCGCCAGATCATGCGTCCCGGCTTCCATTTCGCCAAGTGTGTCGATGAGAACGAGGAGCCAACCCACCAGCGTATCCCGCAAAGAATAGTCAACCTCAACGGCTTCGAGAACATCATGCCCACGCTTTACGATCTCATCCTCCAACAGCAACAGAAAGCACAGGCTGGCGAAAGCCGCCCGTTCAAGGCTATCATATACTTCAACAGCACTGCTGAGGTCACACTAGCAGCATCAGTCTTCTACAAGCTCAACTCCGGCTTCAAGCGCAGCAGCCCTCTTGCTGGACTCCGCTGCTATGAGATTCATGCCAAGCTCAGTCAGCAACAACGTACAAGGGCTGCAGATGACTTCCGTGCCGCCAAGTCCGGCATCCTCTTCTCCTCAGACGTAACAGCTCGTGGAATGGATTTCCCCGAAGTCACTCATGTCATTCAGATTGGTCTTCCGCGTGAGCGTGACTCCTACATTCACCGTCTCGGTCGTACTGGACGTGCTGGAAAGGAAGGCGAGGGCTGGTTGTTCCTCACACCCTTTGAGAAGCACGAAGTCCGCCGCCGTCTCCGGGATCTACCTCTTGTTGATGCCACTAACATGCTCGAAACTGCAACCGTCGACATGAGCCAACCGGCCGAATTACCCGAGAACATTGCAAAGATCCTATCTGATTGTGTCGAGGCTCATAAGAAGGTCTACCCCGACCAACTGGACGCGGCGTTCCGCGGTTTGTTCGGAAGCTACCAGTGGTACGGTGATAAGCAGGGCCTGCTGGAAGGTGCAAACCGTCTAGCAGAGTTTGGCTGGGGCATGCCATCCCCACCTCCACCACCCTCTAGCCTCTATGCAGGAGGCCGCGGACGTGGCGGTGGTGGACGTCCTAGTGGTGGAGGTCGTGGAGGCTTCGGCGGAGGTCGTGGCGGATTTGGCGGTGACCGAGGTGGCCGAAGCGGAGGGTTTGGTGGCGACCGCAGGAGTGAAGGCGGGTACGGTGGTGGAAGAGAAGGCGGCTTCGGCGGTGATAGGAGAGGAGGTGGCGGCTTCGGCGGTGATCGAGGTGGTGACCGAGGTGGTGACCGGAGAGGCGGCGGAGGTTTCGGCGGCGACAGGAGAGGCGGTAGCGGCGGCTTCGGTGGTGACCGACCACGGAGGGAGCCTCGCGTTGAGTTTTAAACAGCCCTCGAGCTGTTGACAAGGAACTCTCGCCGCTTTCTACGCCACGTTGCCGAGATGTAAGTCTTGTCATTCTTGTCTCGTCATGTGTTTCTTTTCTTGTACTACTTGTACTATACTGTATACCCCACGACAATGCTTGGAGAAAATGAGGGATGACAGGACGTGTCACTGTATTGATACATTTGGTTGCATTGGGCGGCGTTTTAGGGAAGGATGTATCGCCATCATGTCTCGCTCTCAAAGAGGAAGAGCAGCGCACGTCGTCGTACGTGTTTAACGAGGAACGCAAAACAATCTCCATTCATATACTTTTGGGGTCTTGGTGCTAGGGTAGATTGTTAAGAAGAGAAAATTTTTCATATTGACAAAGGATGGTGATGGCTGTCGTTGTTATGTAGTGTCGTGTCTCTTTCATCTCAATGTTCCATCTATTTACTAGATATTTGGATCTCAACGTATTATCCTATCTCACCCTAGTTTGATTCGTGTTCACAGATAGCCCAGCGTCAACACCTCCTCGTCTATCTATATCCCACTTCACAGATTCATAACTTCATTACTTCGTAGCTTTACCCTTTACCCTCCACCACTTCTACAACTCAAACATCAGCCCCTGAGAATGCGAAGCACGGCATTACAACGGCTGTACGTCCCAACAACGGTCCATGCCCTGGTGTTTCCTTTTTCCTCGAGTCACCCTAGGTGACTGGAGGCTGCTAGCTTGATTGAATGCATATTCGGCATGGATGATTCGTTCTCTGGTAAATGTGGGTTTCTAGCCTCGATTGGTCGCGGTTGGCTTTTCAACAGCTCAGTTCTGTATGTCTCACAGTTGATTGTGTTAATATGTGATGTGTTACTTGCTAGATCAGATGAGATCAGATCAGATCAAGATGGTGGCTATTGTGACGTTTGGTAAGTGCTGAGGATTTGAGATAGCGGACTCTTTGTATACGCTACGTGCTACGTGTATCTCGTTTACAGTATATTTACCTCTAGAGTATAGTAGACTAAACCCTCCATCTCTTACGCAACCACCCGAAAGACAAGATGGCTAATAAACACCACCAAAGAGAACACCATCAGTCCTTAATTACAGCAAATCCGACTTCGCCTTCTCCTCATCAACGAGCGTTCTAAACTCCTCAAATGCCTCCTTCGGCATCGGATACGTATGTTCTGTAGCCGGATACTCTCTGCTCTTAACCTCGTCTCTATACTTGGTAATCGCCCCATATGCCTCCTCCCACACATTCCCATATTGCTTTACAAACTTGGGTAGAAACCTGCCTGGTGGGAAGTTGCCCAGCATGTCAACTTGCACGAGGACCTGGCCTGAACAGCCATTCCCTGCTCCAATACCGATAGTAGGGATATGCAGTTCCCGCGTAATTAAAGCGGCGACTTGAGCGGGCACAGCTTCGAGGACGACGGCAAAGGCACCGGCTTCCTGCACGGCGAGGGCGTCGTCCAGGAGTTTTAGGGCGGTGTAGGTGGATTTGCCTTGGACGCGGAAACCGCCGAGGGCGTTTTGGCGTTGGGGGGTTAGGCCGATGTGGGCGAGGACCGGGATGCCGGCGGAGGTTATCTTGGTTATTGTGGATGCCATTTCCTTGCCGCCTTCGAGTTTTACAGATTTGACGCGCCCGATTTTGATCATGCGGATGGCTGATTCGAGGGCTTGCTCGGGCGAGATTTCGTAGGTTCCCATGGGGAGGTCACCGACCTGTGGAGTTGTTAGTCGGTTGAGATGTGATGTGAGTAAGTTCGAGTGGACGGGGATCATACGGTGAATGCGCCTTTTGTTGCGCGTGCCACGGACTTGCAGTGTAGTAGCATTTCTTCCATTAACACTTCGCTAGTATCCTCCATGCCTAGTGCTACCATGGCCAGACTGTCTCCAACAAGTATCATGTCCATGCCGGCGTGGTCGGCAACATGTGCGCTGGGGAAGTCGTGCGCGGTGATCATGGTGATGGGCTCGTTCTTGCGGTACAGAGTCTGGAGTGTATTGATCGTGACGGGTTTACGGGTGTTTGCTGGCGCGGAGCCCAGCGGGGAATGAGAACTCCATCGGACTTGTGCGCAAGGCAGTGTGGTTCGCGATATCGAAGACGACGACGGCGACAACGACAAGTATACACGTGGTGTTGTTTGAATGTGTCGTGAAGACGTTCGTAATAGGTTCACAAGGGCACGCGACATGGTCGGAGTGTCGCAAGTGTGGTGGAGGTAGGCGTTTTGGGAGTGAGAAAATTTGTAAAAGCCCCTGAGGACGATGTGGATGTGTGTTCGTAAGCCATGGTCTTGGGGCGGGGAGGCGGATTGCTTTTAAGCAACATGTGCAGAGAGCTGCGCTGAAGATTGTATACCTAACCTTGGAGTTTTGGAAGAACCGAGGGTCAGCCTGCGCCCAGACGCCAGGGGTCCAGTACCCTTCAGCGAGTCGATTGTTCGGTACGCCCCGCCCTCGGTCATTACTCCTTATACTGCTGTGTGCTGGAAATCTCGTCTACGTACTCTCTGAGTAGATAGAACTCTATAACTATGCTTCTGCATGCAGACTGTGTCTTTTGGACCAGCGGTGAAGGCCGAGGCTAGGATCTCGGGGAAGCTGCGGCATTGCTCCACAGTGATTGGACGCTGTCTGGCAAGGAACATCAGCATGTATAATCATCGAGGACTACCAGATCTTTGTGCATTCCTTGTGCATTGGAAAGTAGGCTCGTCGACACAGAGTGGTCTTGCATCGCCATATCATATGTTGCTGACATCTCCGATCGCTGCATAGGCAGACGTAAGGACCTCGAATATTTCAAGACTCCAAGAAGCGTCCTCTATTGCGACAGGGCGTAATGCACCGGGTGATAGGCTCGTGTCATGCTTAGACGTAGAGTTGTAGACTATGCTGTTAGAGTGTTGGGTTGTAGATCGAGGCCCCTGATATGGCTACGACTCTGTGATACCTGATGACGCAACCTCTGGAATCGTCACATATGTACTGCTTGTGAATGGGCATCTAGGTAGAGTCGGTGAAGAGCCATGTATGATGACTGGCCAAATAATGAGAACCGCCGCTCGTGTGAATGCAAGAGACATGAACACACGGTCGCGCCGCGGTCTCGGCGATGACTTGCCCGGGCGAAACGTGCGCAGGCGTGACATGCCGGTACCGACGCTCGTGATCACGACTACCTCCACCATCACTCCCGCCTCGCTGTTCCTGGCCACCGACACATCTAGCCCAAACACACGACACCAACACACATCTACCAAGGCCTACACCAATACAAGGCTTCAAGCAACACCATCTTGCCAACAAAGCACTACAGCCTGCCAGCGAACGCGCCCCTCATTCGCTATCGATAGCCCCGCCGCGGACCTCACGAGAGCTCTCTCTGCGAGCTGCATACTTCTCTACAGGCCTCCTACACAGTTCAAGAGGAAGCGGAAGACTAGGGAAGAGTGAATTCCTTCATCGAGTACTATACCACCAACGTCAAGATGAGTTCGCCAAAGAGACGTATTGAGACGGATGTATGTGGAGACCTTCACCCCTGTGGTTGCTGAGCAAGGAACGAGAGCTAACAAAGGTCTTTTTCCGAACTTTACAGGTCATGAAGTATGTCGCGCGTTATTCCAACTGAATGATAGAGTGCTAACATGAGAACAGGATGTACGTCGACTGGTCTACCCGCCACTTCGCGCCACGCGCCTGGCACCCCGATGGCGAATCCCGATAACTAATACAAGCTAGGCTCATGAGTGACTATGAGGTAACTCTGGTCAACGACAACAGTGAGTAAATATCACGCCGATCCCTACCAGATATACAGCTAACATCCTATAGTGTCAGTCCATTCTACCGTCCGAACGCGCATCCGTCGAAACGGCACTGACAGACCATAGGCAAGAGTTCTACGTTAGGTTCAAGGGCCCGGTAGAGAGTAAGACAGACAGGCACATATAGCTCAGAACGCTCTAACAAATCTCAGCGCCGTTCGAGGGTGGTCTCTGGAAGATCCACGTTGAGTTGCCCGATCAATATCCGTACAAGAGTCCTAGCATCGGCTTTGTGAACAGGATATTTCACCCCAACATTGACGAGCTGTACGATCTGTTCCCTTGGTCAGATATACTTAGGGAATACCCGCTTACGTGCATAGATCCGGCTCCGTCTGCCTCGACGTCATCAACCAGACATGGTCGCCAATGTACGACATGATCAACATCTTCGAGGTCTTCCTCCCTCAACTCCTGCGATACCCCAACCCGACCGATCCCCTGAACGGTGAAGCTGCGGCGCTTCTTATGCGAGAACCGAAAAGCTACGATGCCAAGGTGAAGGGTACGTATACTAGGGGTGTGACGAGGTGAAGTCAAGCTAAGACATATATACAGAATACGTCCTGAAGTACGCCAACAAGGACACTGCCGAGGACTCCGACAAAGACGATGGCGATGACGACGAGATGAGCTCTGTAGGAAGCTACGAGTCAGGCGATGAAGATGGAGCGGCGGGCAATATGGAGGACATCTGAGGCAAGTCCATTTGAGATGCTTTCAGTCTCCTCCATATTGTCCATGGCCTTTCTCCTTCACTACAGTTTCATGGCTGGATGTTCAAGGCGCTGGTCTGGCGCACATATAGGCAACGTCGCTACATATTCCCCTGGCATTTGTGTGCTTCACGGTTTGGTTATGGGATTGGATTTCTCCATTGGCGTTTTTGTTTCTTACTTTTGAATCGTACAAGGGATCTGAGACTATGAGTCTGTCCTCGATTGTTCTTGTAGTCGGAATGGTCGGACGGCCTCTTCGATACTACATGTTCGAGTAAATGTTAGAGGTACTGTATGTCATACGACCCAACATTTCCATCGTCTGCATTCTTCTCTCGCAGTTGTTCGTTCTGTTTTCTTTTTCAGTTCTTCCCGTCCATTCTCATAAGTCTGTCAATTTTCCCATTTCAGTCAACTTGCAAAATCCTTGTGTGGTGAGTGAACATCTGGTACAGATCAAGACGGGTGCCTAGCTATGATCGCAGGCTAATGCTATCCAGACGAGCCATTGTCACCATTCTGGACTGTTCATTGTATTATAGGGCACGTACTTACTCTCTTGGGTCTCTTCAGTTCTTCACCGCTTCACACTATCACTCGGCCGCCACGGTGAAGACGAATCACATCCAAGTCAAGCAATACCGCCTCATTCCCCGCTCCTCTTCATCCTCACCACGAAACATATTTTGCAATGCGGGGAAGCTATGTTGTTGCCTCCGGCCCGAGCTTCTCCCGCGCGTTTGTATATAAACACCCAATGGAGCCATCACAACAACAATCCACCGCAAGCAACAAGTATTAAAGCGAACATCACATTGTCTACAAGCATCAATTGTATACCAGGTCAGAGTACGGAAGTCCCATAGCACACTGGGGTCTTTGAACATTTTAATGCTAAACTTCTAGAGCATCAAGGTCAAGATGGCTCCTCGCAGCAAGGGAGCGCTCCACGACCGTCAAGGTCGAGGAGACAGCCGAATCCTTAACGCCAATACCGGAGCAGGTGTCAACGCAAGGCACGCCGCTGCAGCTGGTGCTCGTCACGGCATTCATGTGAGGAATGGCAGACGCACTCAAGGTCAAGCTCCTGGCCGTGCCGACGTGCCTCGTCCTCGGGCAAGGCCTCAAGCTTCTCTCGGTCAAGGTAGCCAGAATGCGTCCCATGGTCTGGAAGGATCAGCTGCTCGCATGACTACCGATGCCGTCAACAACCAGGCGAGCACACCACCCGACTACCGCCCTACTTTCGCGCTCTCGACCCGGCCCAAGTCCAACTCCAGTCCTGCCCGACAGCCCACGCCGTTCAGTGGCTCAAAGCTGACGCGCATCTACCCCGAGTCTCAACGCCGCCTCTTTCCTATCTCCCCTTTCGGTCGCGAATCCTCCTTCACCATATCGCCAACCCCGATCCGCATGCTGAACGTCGCCAAGAACCTCGTCACCGAAGACAGCGCGCAGGGCAGTCCTAGTCCTAGTCCCAGCCCCCCGAAGAAGCCAGTCTACCGCGGCAACGACGCCATCAAGAGGGCTGTCTCGAACCCCAAACTCCGCGCCATCCTCGCCGACAGACCGTACCCCACGCCGAGGAAGAAGTCTGGCGAGGAGCGCCCGATCCTCAAGATGGGTATATACAAGGAGTACAAGTAAAAGAGCTATCCAAGCAAGGAAAGAGGACGACGAGAGTTCATGAACGACTGACTGGGAAAAGAGCTGTGTGTTGCTTGCTGGGTTTCGAGATGCAAACAACGACGACTGTTACACGGTAAGGTTCTTTCTCTCTTCTCTGCGTTTCTCTTTCTTTTGCGATCTGCCTTTCAGTACTTTGCGCGTTTTTACTCTTCGTCGTTCTGCGGTGCTTGTTATTGCAGGCTATGGCGGGTGGTTTGTGGGAAAAGTGTTATGGTGGATCTGGATACTGGTTCTTCTGCTTTGCTTTTCGGAACGACACGACGGAACGGGATAAGGCTTTGTTGACACGGCTTCTGGGTCTGGTGGGTCTTCTGCTTACGACTTCTACGACGGTGGGACGGGAGGAATGGATGGGACGGATGATACCCTTTTCCTTGTACTTACCGACTTCACTCTTCGGTCATACCTAGGCTACTGCTTTTAGCGGTATGCTTGAGCTGAGGGCTCTGAGTGGTATAAATGGAGACATGAA
>JAESFQ010000424.1_pt1 | contig 15358 bp, 14 predicted proteins | sample 9269431 | NCBI WGS metagenome assembly JAESFQ01 (sample SAMN14502588, study PRJNA617103) | algae metagenome | isolation source: Plectolyngbya sp. WJT66-NPBG17 and co-occurring heterotrophs from well... | place: USA: Mojave Desert, Joshua Tree National Park, California | collected 2006-08-06
CCCCCTGGGATATGATGACGTTGGGACTTTCAATGCAACCTACCAGGCAGTCAAACTCAGTGCTGAGTGGGCAGCATACCTCAACCCTGTAGTATCGACGTCCCTGCAAACAAATGAACCCGTTTTCTCTACCTTGGCATCAACAGCGGGATTATGGACATCAAAGTCCAATACAGATCCAGTGTGGTTTTCTATAATCGTCGAGAACATCCTAGCGACTTTGGCTGTTAACGGTATCGGCCGAGAAAACTACGAAAGAACTTTAGTCGGTACCCTCGCCGGTTTAGACGATCCTTCGGACCCTTGGAGCCTTGGTAAGTGGGTGAACCAGATTCTTCCCCAGCACGGACGTTTGGGGGATGGTGGCAATGCCTTCGAAATCTCTGAAATTGTTAAAGAGAGTGCCATCGAGTTTGTGCTCAAAGTACAGATCCTGGGTTACGCGTACAGCGCGAAGGGGACAACACAGATTGCAGCGATGTTCGCTCTCTCGCTCTACGTGTTGCTTGTTTTGTGCCACATTGGGTATTCTTCTACAACCGGATGGTATTCCAGCAGCTGGGGCTCTCCTTCAGAATTGACTGCGCTTGCAATGAGTTCGACTCCTTCTAGCCGACTAGAGAATACAGGAGATGGTATTGAGACCGTCGACGTTTATAAAGAGAAGGTTATGGTTCGATTTAAGGATGAAAGAGCTCAGCTAGTGTTTGAAGACACTGCCTGTGGGGAGAAGTTAAAGGCAGGAGTAGTATATGCATAGAATTGACCAGATAGTTAGATTAGGCGATCCAATAATTTATAGAAAGAATTGTTCAAAGTCACGTAGGAAACGCGGTTAGCCTATACACTAGTGAGTATATTCTTACCAATAGAACACGCTTCGTATAGTCTGGATCTCCGAAGCCCCACTCAACCCATCTCCACCATATCCTGCCGACTCAACACAAAGCGCCTGGTCGCTAGCCACAAAGTGTGCAGATAAGTTGCTAACGGAATATTAAATTTCGATCTTGTCAATTTTCCATCAATCGAACAATAGTTCATTCATCAGCATCGGTGGTTTAGTGGTAAAATTAGCCGTTGCCATCCATCAAAGGACAGTTTCGGCTAGCCCCGGGTTCGGTACGTTCAAATCGTCTAGTGCATTCGATTCTCTATTCTAACAACGCGACAGATTCCCGGCCGATGCAACAAGCAGCTATTTTTTTGCTGCCAACTTTCACTTTAGAACTTGAAGATATACATTAGATGAGTTGTGCACAGTTTTTTAGTTTTTTTTGACAATTCTACGGATGCATGAGAACAGTGCGAGAACTCGTCACAATGGGCTGAGGCTGGTACTAAGACTGTATCATTCCGGCCTGCTGTTTGTGATTACAAGGCACACAGTACACGATGCATAACCAGGCACTCCAACAAGAACATTTTGAGCATTGGCAAACGCCTCTTACTGTGAGTGCACGCTGATATACCGTTGCGTCAATAGAACCCTGTAACTTAGATGCTTGATTTGTATATACCATCTTTTAGCCAACGTCGTCGAATGGCACAGCTATGAACCGCACAAACGTGGCATGAATCTCAAAAACCATAACACAAGATCGTGGTCTGTTCCAGTGTTTATTCAAACAAGAAGGGAAGTTCTCTGCCTCACAACTGTTCCCAGAGGCTATGCAGGAGCTGACGGCTTCTCGCACCTGTTGGCAGAATCCTATGTCGAGGAAGATGAGTGTTCTTCTTAGCTGCCGCGAAACTCCTTTATCTAGTCTATAACTGTCAGAACTTCACTCGTGATGACAATACTTATAGGGCATGGACTCCACGAGTGGAGAAGTGCACTAACCCATATTCGATGCTAGCGTCACACCATCAGTGCTAAGCGACAATCGAAATTCAGTGAGTCGCAACGTTGAACGCCGACGACATCGACCACCAACGAAGCCACACTTAAGACCACCCCGCCGTCTACCTACACATCGATCAAAATGGAGAACGAACGCGGAGAGCTCGTTGACCTTTACGTCCCCCGCAAAGTAAGCCAAGCTCTGTCACAACTGCAATGAACGTCTGCTAACATAACACAGTGCGTGAGTACCCGACAACCAGCTACCTGACCCCGAAACGCGATACTAACACCCTACAAGTCGGCCACCGGACGCATCATCAGGGCCAAGGACCACGCCTCTGTTCAGCTGAGCGTTGGCAAGGTTGACGAGAACGGCCGCTACACCGGCGACAACCAGGCTTACGCCATCTGCGGTTTCGTTCGCGCCATGGGCGAGGCCGACGACAGCTTCAACAGGCTCGCACAAAAGGACGGCTTCCTCAAGTCCGTCTGGAGCGCGAGCCGGTAAACGGTTGGGGATATGGAGTTGAGGTATGCGCATGGCGATACGACAACGTGCTCTGACGGAGGCTGACTGGCGGCAGGAATTCGGGATCTGAACTGCCCTCAAGGGCGCAGACATGCATTTCACGGCGACTTAGGCCTTCATTTCCTTTCTCCCGCGGATCAACGATATCACGAGGAATGGGAACCGGTTGAGACATGAATACCATCAAATTCACAAACCCTGTCACGTCTCTTGCGACTAAGCAACCTTGGCCGAGAGTTGGTTGTGATGTACATTGTCGGATTACGTGAGGTGTCGGACATGGCAAGGCGCACTGCTTCTATGTTAGCCGTACTAACCGATGAGACAGCCGCACCATGCCAGTAGACGGTGATAGTCCCAAAAGGCGTGGCATTGTGCGGGTGTCTTCTGCCTAAACTGACTGCGCTTTGTTTGTAGGTACATGGATCGAAGCCCGTCTAAAGGCACTTTATACTCGATCGTACCGTTGATGCCCCAGCAGCCGCCCACCGCACCGCATTGGCCTTGTAGCATGATCTATACTCACAATATATGACAGGCTTGGTATATGATACGCATATGGATAGCTTTTTCAAGCAGCATTGGAGGAAACGCACTCTGTTTCTGGCAGCGTGGTCCCTACACCTTGCGTCGCTGTTCGCTACCAGGATACACAGATCCGGATCGGGAAGTTACCGACAGCTACACACAACCTGGTACAAGATGCAGGATGACACCAATGCGCTTGTCTCACAACAGTGGGCATACACTGTATGTAAGGAGTGTCTTCGCTGCATTCTTGCCCAACATACGGGAACAGCCCACCACACCTCGCTAAACCCATGACCCCGCGCACAACGTCGGCCTATAACACGCTGATTGTGGACCCGACATGACGGCCGTGGTTATCGTGTAGCACTGGACGCGTACAAGAGCAGAGGTCTAGACACCCACTTGTGCTACCAACGTTACATGTAACGATATTATCGATACCAAATCACGAACCACAAACCTCAATCAGCTTGCAGCAGCCTGTACGGCGGATAACTGTCTCACCGAGGATACTCCATTGCTGTTAGTGTTAGCAAGTTGTTGACAGCCACCAATACCCCATCACTGTAGCCTTGCATCCATACGACCCTTGCAATCTACACTTTACGCGCAGTACTGATGCTCAACAGAGTCACATCTGCGTAGCATCACTGGATCGTGGGGAATGCAGCACCGATACCTGGCAGCGATCAGCCGGAAATGCACACGAGACTCACCGATGTACGAGACTGGGCGACCGGCCAGAGAGTGGTCAGTACGTATACGTGCATAGAGTTTAAAGTGGTGTGGAGGTCAAAGAGTGCAGATAGGTACTACTCCTACCGTGGGCTGAAGTTTGAGGTCAGGGGCCGTATAATCTACGTGTGACATGCTTCCTATAATGGAAGTGTGGCAAGAGTTTCATCGACCGTTCAACGACTGCATGGCGCTATCCCCTTCTCTGTGGTTTCAAGGAAGTACCCGTGCGTCGCATGCAGGTAAAAGAGCTCATGTAGCGATGTACATGCCATGATTTTCAAACCCATTTCTTTTTCCATCTCCATGCCCCACATTACCATTACGTGTCACCCGTAACCAAGCAACACATCATGAGGACGCATCGCCAATATAGTTACTGACCATGCGACAATAAGAAAGGTTGTTGGGGGCTTTGTAACTATTATCTTTTTTCCCACTATACCAAGGGTAGATGCGATTGGACCAACGATATATTCTTCATGCGGTGGGAGAAAGCGAGCAAGACAACCGCGTGATGACAGTGGTAGGGCTGCAGCACGCTAGACTCCTTATTTCTTGCTTCCGTCCGAGTGGATACAGGACACGCAAAAGGTACCATTTATTATGGCGGCAGGTAGATTGAACTTTGGCCATAAACAACACATCACAGTATATGTGCTGGGAAGCTGACTCGGCATTTAATAGCGGCATTACCGCTCAGTTTCTACATCCAAAGCCGATCGTTACGCACTGTGAAAATCGTCAAAAAGGCGACACTTACCGCCTTTGTTAATCCTGGTTGTTGTCGCCAAAAGTACCGAAACAAAAGGTATACCACACATTAATTCCCGCGCGCTACCAGAAACTACACGTGGCAGACCCACGTCTGCATTCAAGTCAGCGTCCCGCATCCGCGGAAGCGGGCTGAACTTGAAGGGGGGGAGGCTTTTGTCTTACACGGCCTTGGCGCGCATACAAGCGGTGTGATTATGCAAGTATGCGGGCAGCTCCAAAATGTACACCGACGCATTGGAAAAGGTGCGGATCCGACATCGTCTTCTGAACAAGAGTGGACGCATCGATGTGTGGTGATGTCAGACCCGGAAGGGGTCGGGTGCGAAGTGCATGCATGGGTGCGCAAACTGAATCGTGAAAGATCGGTTTCGGGCCGAATCTCAAGGGCTGACGGGCCGGAAAGTATCACAGTTGCGCATGTTGGACTGCACTCGATCCAGCCTTTCCGAAGTCGCCTTCTTATCTGCGGGTCGGTGTTGTAGCACCAGAGTTTGGCTGTGATCGTTGATCTGGAATAGTATCAAGAGCAGCGTTCCGGACCGCTGAGACAGCGCGACTCTCTTTCACTTTCCAATCATCGCCTTTGCGTACAACCTTGGATCGGTCCTTCTCAGCTTTCTTGAGAAGCATCTCTTCAATCTTTGCGTCGCGGCGTTTGCCTTGAATGCAGTCGCAAAGACAGCCCTCGGTTGGACATGCGCCGTCCGATAGTACCGGGTCAGCGAACCATGTTGAAAGGCAGTTTGCATGTCCTCCATGTCCACATAGCGGACACCAGGTCCAGAGTGTGGCTGCAGGTGACGACCACTTGGCTGGAATGGTCGGCGATGGACCGTCAGCGACTTGATCGCCAATATGGTCTGGATTCGACGTGAGAGACGATCGCTGTCTTCGGTGTCCTTTATCCTTGATCGCTGGTCGTGATTTTGCCTTCGCCTTCTTCTTTCCGGTATTCGATTCGAAAGCCGGGTATTTAGCCCAGCAAATCGGACAAGGTGCCTGCGTTCGCTTGCAGGATTCGCATCGCATCTTGTCTCTCGGGTTGTTGATTGGTGATTTGCAGCTTAGGCACAGTAGCCCAACTTGCGTCTCCTTCAGCGCTTGCTCGTAAACAGCAGGGTATGTCGGATAAGCTAATCGACGCAGCGAGGCCGCGGAATTGAAAAGTGACAGGGAATGTAGCTGTGCATGATAGGTGGAGAGGATAGACTCCGCTTGGTAAGGATTGATGCCGGTGGCTATCAATTGGCTCAACTGTGTCGAAAGAATGGCTTTTGCTTGTGCTTGGGTCAGCCCGAGTGAGACGAAGGTGTCGCTAAATACGTTCAAGACATCGCCTACATCGACACCAGGGGTATCGGCAGGGCCATGCGTTTGTGGCAATAGTGGCGATAGAAGCAAAAGTAGAATCGAACAAAACTGTGCATCTGAAGCTTCCGTGTGGTAGTCTAGGAGTTGATTCAGCAACCCGATGACGGAGTAGGGGGACCCCGCTTCGGCATCAGCGTCGACGTGCACAGCTTCAAAGTCAGACAACAGTAATCCTTTCTCTGCTGTTGGATCGAGAACCGGAGGTGCGCTTCCAGATGCATGCGGTAACGGGGCAGGTGGCCTAAGAACATGGGGTGACCTCACGTCCTCAAATACATCAGGGACTATGGTTCCACTTGCCTCCATCTCGGCGCTGTACTCGAATGATGACGAGGAGATGCTTGTTAATGCTTCGGAATCAGAGCTATCATGACGAAGCAGCTGATTATTTCGTCGTAGATGTTCCATGTCGCGAACGGCTTTCTGTCCACTGCCAAAATCATCTACATGGCTTGAACTGCGATGGGACGAACCTTGCGCGTACTCTTGGTCTACATCAGCGATCCCTTTTCCAATGGGTACAGTCGTTGGAGAAATCGAGAAATTTGTGCCCAGCTCTTGACCACCACCAGTCCTTGGTTTGCCGAAGCTAGAATGTTCCTGCACAGACTGCCAGTTTTGTGATGGAGACTGTTTATGACCTAGCTGTGAATTGGTACTGGCAAACGAGCTCGGCACAGAGTTGCCCTTCTGAGAGTCCGAGGATGCTGAGAACATAGTAAAGCTCTCACCAGAGTCGTGTCGCTCCAGTGGAGGAGGTGCGTCGATGCTCCTGCCTTGTGCGCTGCTCGGTGCGAGGCTCAGAGGAATCCGAGGGGATGCGCGATAGCTGCCGACCAAGGCACGGCGTTCATCGATATCGTCTCCCGAGTGGTACCATTGTGGGCCACTGAATGTCCTCTGTGACGGCGCAAGTGTTCTACTTGCATCGACAGGCGGCCCAGTGACAGCGGGTGGAAGCTGATCAATGTCCTCCTGATCGATGTCGAGCAAGTCTGGCCTTTGAGTATGGTTGACGACCTGATTCATGACTGGACGAGCAAGAGGGGTTGCGATATTAGAGGTGCTCTCTCGCACACTGGGCGATCGGGATGGTGATGTCGGCTTCTCTAGCGTACCCAATATAGCGCGTACTGCAGGGTTTGGGGGGATCGTCGAGCGTTTGTCATGTGCCTCCATGTGCTCAGAGGATACTTGGTGCGTCGTTCCGGACAGTCGTAGCGCGGAGTTCTGCGGTCGCAACCTTCTTTGCTGTCTGTGTAACTCTGCGCGGCGTCGTGTCGCCACGGCAATGGACGCACCAACGACTCTCCATGCCTGCGCAAGCCTATAGAAGGCAGCGCGCTGCGCATACTCGGCGTTTTGCTCAAAAACTCGCTCCAGTCTAAGAAAGGAGTCCAAGTCAGGTGGGTCGGAAAGGGGTATGGCCTTGTACTTCTGTGCAAGATACTCGAAAATGTGAAGATTGGCCGCGCCTGGTAGTGTGCCCCGTATGGCGATCTGGTTTGGTCTGAATGACTCGCTGTGAGCGACCATGGAATCACTGAGGAACATGACTTTAGGAGCAACATCAGATGGCGGGGTGCTACTAAATGATTTGGTAGACCTGTTGCTGGCTGTTCGACCATGATGCCGCTTCATTGATGATGAGAGAAAACTGTCGTCTAAACTGTCATCTGCTGAGCTCCTGAGACTGCCTTTTTCAGGACTATGGCGTCTTGCACGTGGATCACCAAGGTACGTATCGTCGGTATACGCCAGACGTGCAGAAGATGGCTGCCGCGGCCTCGCCTGAGCAACGGCGCCGACTTCTCCGCTTGGCGATAGTGCAAAAGTCTGCAGGTTGCGGCGATCTAGGGTTTTCGGAGCATGATGAACATCGTTTTGCTGAAAAACACCCTCCTTTCCCACAGTCCACAGCGTGTCACGCGAGTGCCAAAGCATATCGGAAGGTGCACTGGGGAACTTGTTGATCTCGCGAAATGGTAGGAACGGCCGACGAAAATCCCATACATGGATAACAGAGTGCTCGCGATCATAGGACGTGGCTATCTGTGTGCACTGGTAGGCACCCTTTTCGTGGTACTCATCGGACCAATATGGCGGTCTCCATCGAGCTTGATATACCGGGAAGGGGGTGTGCAAGACGTAAGCGGCCTTCTGGCGGCGGCCAGTGACGGAAAAGTCCCAGACCTTGACGGTTCGATCGACGCCAGCGCTGAGTAGGTGCTTGCCGTCTGGATGCCAGTCAATGGAGGTGCAGATGCGCTGGTCATGAGCTGTAATCTTCTGCTTGGGCCCCTTGTTATTGCGGAAGTCCCATCGCTGTATGGTTCCATTGTCCGTGCCAAAGGCGAACTCTACGGCGTCAGTAGGCGACCACTGGACATCGCGGATGCCGCCATTCATGCCAGCGTAGTGGTCTCGACTGCGGCAGATGGTGACGTCTCTACGCATGTCGCGCAAGTCCCACAGGCGAACGGTGTTGTCATGGCTGGCAGACAACAGCAGATGGCCCTGGTGGGGGTTGAAGGCCAGTTTGTGTACCTGACGCGTATGCTCGTGCAGCCTGGTAAGCTCGACGCTTGCACGATTCAGGTCGTACAGTATGACTTTGCCATTCGCAGCGGCCGTTGCTATATGCGAGGCGAACTGGCCATGCGACCATTTCACGTCATGTATGCCCAAGCCTTCCCGCTGCCGGGCGTGCGAGTCGGCATAGTTGAGGACAGCAGCACGCAGGTTGGTCTCATCGACGATCTTGGCATCTTGGACGCGGACCGTTTTGAGCATCTCTTTGCCAGCGAGGACGGCATGGGTGCGTTCACGGTTGATATCGAGGGCAGAGATGTCGAGGCCTGTCTTGTGGCTTGCATCTTGGGAATAGCGTGTGCGGATGCTGGGGAGATTTAGTGAGTGCAGGAGAGGAGGGAGGCACGGTCTGTGAGATGTTGAGATACATGGCAGGAGGTGAGTGGCAGGGAAGGAGCAAGATGTAGCAGGGAAGGAGCAGGCAAGAAGGAACCGGGAAGGAACGCAGCGTCAAAGGAAAGAGCCACTGGCAAAGGTCAAGAACAGAACAGATGGACAGAGAGAGAGAGAGATGGTGGAAGAAGCAGCCAATGAGAGAAGCGGCCATTGGGTCACTGTATACGGGAGCCCTGCGAGGGTGTAGGGAAGTCGGGAAGTAACCCTGGAGGCAAGTAGAAGCAGACATACCCGGCAAGCTTCGGCACTAGAGGGTTCGGGGGGCCGCCCTCTGGGCCATGTTGATGCACACTGGGTGGGCGGGATGCATAGGCCGTCGTCAAGGGCTGCGCAACGAAACGCTCAAAGTACGAGCGCGTCTTTTGCTTGGGCAGTGGCAATGGCGGCGCCGGCGGAATCTTGGGCGACGAGACGGCTGACGTGCGACGATTTTCAGTCATCTGAGCAGCTCGCTACGCCGTCGTCGCCTGCCAGAGAGGCGACTGTGGCAGTACGTACCGGCACTGCGCGAGCGATTACTTGCAAATGGGCAGTACAGTACCGTCGGCCAGGGAAAAGGGTAGGAAATACACAAAGTAGTAGTGTGACGAGCTGCAGGCTGCTGCAGGACCGACGCTGGAGCCCTGGAGCCACTGGGACATGCAGGCCGGCACCACAGCACGGTCTGGATGGAGTCCATCATCGGCGTGCACGGACAGGGCTAATGCTTGCTGCATGTGCGCCACAAGTCTACTCGTGCTAGCTAGCTCGCGCCCATGGGCACCGTCTCAGTGTGCAACATGTCACCGCGTTTCTCTTCCACCACCTCGACTCCCTCTTTCCCTTTCCTATCCTCTCCCCCCCCCACTCGCCCGTCTCTGCCACCCCTTGTGAGTCCTCGCACCCGGGTCTCGCATGCAAGTGGAGAGAAGCTTCATCATGGCTGGTCCGCACCACACTGACGACTACGACTACCGTCTCGACCTCGACCACGACCACAACCACGAGAGATGGGCCTACGCCAGCCCCGTGCGCACTACCATCGCCGTCCTGCAATATGCCTACCCCATCGTTATGCTTGTCTTCTTCCTGGCTGCCTTCACCGTCCGCAGCATTGCCGCTTCCAAGTCTAATACTAATATCGCCAAACCTACCACAACCGGCCCTGGAGGAAAGCCACTGCCCGCCACCGATCCTACCCGCAACTTCGTCAAGAAGCTGGTCCACGATGATGTCACGCACACGCAGAAGAGGGTCTTTGAATGGGTCTCCCTGGCGACGGCATGCACCTTTGTTGGCAACTCGGTCATTATCATTGTGCATGCGCTGGCCAAGCAGGAGCAGCATTGGTGGGCAGGCAAAGCCGTCGTGGTATGCAGAGAAGCCACACACAACCACTCTTGACCAAGTGCTAATTGCCCCCAGATCTACCTCGTCGGCGCCTTTTTCGTCTACTGTCTTTTTCTCATCTCCCTCCTCGATTCCAAGCCATCTCCGACCGAGGCGCATCTGGCAACATGGAGCCTGGCGACTGTGCTAGAAATAATACTAGTAGCCCTCTCCTTTGCCATTTACACGCATCCTCACAAGGAGCCGACCGCCGGCCCTCCCGCCAAGCGATTGCGGTTTGGAATGACTGATTGGGAAGCCGCAGAGGTGGCCATAGATCTGCTGCGCATCGTCCTGCTCCTCTCACTCATTGCCTTCTACGTACTTTTCGTCATACTCCCACAGCGCAAATCGCGCCAAGAGACGGGCAGCCCATCCGAAAATACCTCTTTGCTCGGTAACGCCGATCAAAACGGTCACGCGGAGAACGGTCACGCGAACGGCTCATATGGCTCAGTCCACCCCGTCGGTGGCAAACACCAGCACACCGAGGGCGCACCGCCCGCCTGGAGCAGGCCCACTGGCGCACCCGCGCGCAGTTGGTGGGAATACATCAAAGGCTACCACGTCTTCTTCCCCTACCTCTGGCCTTCGAAGGATCGCAAGTTGCAGCTCGTAGTCATTGCGTGTTTTCTGCTTGTCCTGGCCCAGCGCGTCGTCAATGTCGTCGTCCCCGATCTTACGGGTGAAATCGTGAATCGCCTCAAGGACCCATCCAAAGGAAATCCATGGACCGCCATTATGCTATACATTGGCTTCCGTTTTCTGCAGGGTAGCAATGGCTTGCTGGGTGCGGCGCGATCTGCCTTGTGGATTCCCGTTTCGCAGTACTCGTATCGCGAACTGTCCGTTGCGGCATTTGAGCACGTGCACAGCCTTAGCCTCGACTTCCACCTCGGCAAGAAGACGGGCGAGGTCCTATCCGCCCTAGGAAAGGGTAGTTCCATCAACACGTTCCTCGAGCAGGTGACCTTTTCCGTGGTTCCCATGCTCATCGATTTGGCCGTTGCCATTGCCTATTTCCTCGTTAGATTCGATGCTTACTACGCGCTTGTTATCGCCATCATCACATTCTGGTACATCTACCTGACTATTCGTATGGCGCAGTGGCGCGCGGAGATTCGCCGAGAAATGGTGAATGCCGACAGAGAAGAAGACGCAGTCAAGTAAGTAACTACCTGTGGGCATCCTTGTCTGGCTAACCTTTGCAGGAACGACTCCATGGTGTCATACGAGACGGTCAAGTACTTCAACGCCGAAGCGTACGAGTTCAACCGCTACCGTGAAGCTGTTAAGAAGTATCAGAACGCTGAGTACAAGGTCATGCTATCGCTGAATATCATGAACATCACACAGAACATGGTCTTCATGATCGGACTGCTCGTTACTTGCTTTATTGCAGCATACCAAGTTGCGGCCGGCATCCTTGAGGTTGGCAGATTTGTGTCGCTCCTCACGTACATGAGCCAGCTGCAAAGTCCTCTCAACTTCTTCGGCACCTTCTACAGGATGATCCAGTCTGCTATGATCAACTCGGAGCGAATGCTTGAGCTATTCAAGGAGCAGCCCACCGTGGTAGACAAGGAAGGTGCCCAACCTCTGACTTCGTGCGAGGGTAACCTCCGCTTCGAGGATGTACACTTTGCCTATGATCAGCGCAAACCGGCGCTGACCGGTCTCGACTTTTACTGCGAGCCAGGCACGACCACCGCTTTCGTTGGTGAATCTGGTGGGGGTAAATCGACCGTATTCCGTCTGCTCTACCGATTCTACAACACTATGTCTGGTAGCATTCAGGTCGATGGTCGTGACGTTGAAGATCTCACCATCGACTCGGTGCGCAGCCACATTGGTGTTGTGCCTCAAGACACTGTGCTCTTCAACGAGACACTCATGTACAATCTCAAATATGCAAATCCAGCCGCAACCGACGAACAGGTACACGAGGCGTGCAGAGCTGCCAGCATCCACGACAAAATTATGACGTTCCCGGACAAGTATGAGACCAAAGTTGGTGATCGCGGCCTGCGACTTTCCGGAGGTGAGAAGCAGCGCGTTGCTATTGCCCGCACGATTCTCAAGAATCCGCGCATCATCATGCTTGACGAGGCTACTGCTGCTCTTGACACGGAGACGGAGCAACACATCCAGGAGGCGTTCACGACATTAGCAAAGGGCCGCACTATGCTCATCATCGCTCATCGTCTTAGTACCATCACCCATGCTGACCAGATTCTCGTCTTGCACAAGGGCAGGGTTCAGGAACGAGGAACACATGAGGAGCTGCTTGACCGTAACGGCCACTACGCTGCCATGTGGAAGAAGCAGATTCGCGCCCAGAGGGCCGCTGAGCAAGCTGCCTATCTCAAGGACAAGGCCGATAGGCTACGCCGGGAATCCAAGGATGGTACCATTGGCTTCGAAGACGGAAGCAGCAGCCACTCGAGCTCTGATGATGAGAACGCCAAGAGGATTCGCTCCATAGCCCAAAATGGACCAATACAAGAGGAAACCTCAGGTAAACCGCATGGCCATCCTTAGTCTGGCGGGTCGTTGTTTTTCTGAGTTTAAATGTTGTTGGACATGCAGCAGCGAAATCTCGATACCCACCATGAAAGGATCCACCTGGACACGCACAGTATGGCTGAATTGCAGTCATTAGAACTCTCTCTTATGAGTGCCTGCGCTGTGCTATGACCATTTCGGAATCTGGAATAGCCACCTTTACCGTACTTGAAAGTAATTCGACCCCGAATCTTTGCATCCTATCCAATCCAACTCGCTTTTGTGTTTTTCCCATGGAAGGAATCAACGTACCAAACCAAACCAACCTCGCACCTTTTCACTTTTACTACCGGAGTTTTTTCCCCCTGAAGAAGAATAAGTCAAATGTAATAAACTCGGCCTTGCATTCGCGGTGCATGCAAAAAGTATACGTATGGATGATTGGAGTGGGTAGTGGGTGGCAATCCTCCTTATTGTTATATACCAAAGAATGGACGTTTACGCGGGTGTGGGGGGGTTTATGGGTCTGCAATGGATTACACAAACGACCAGTAACACCCTCGAGGCTTCTTTGTCACGACAGGACGTCATGATTGTGTCGTATTGTCGTGTCGCGGTTTTGGGGGGCGTATGAGAAATGATTTTAACGGATAAAGCGTGGGTTGGTGATTTCCTTTTCTTTTTCCTTTTTCCTGGAGGGGAGGAAAAGTGTTGTATGCGAAATAGAGGTATTGAAAAAATGACATGTGTTTTGAATAAAAGGGTTCTCATAGACAGATTCGGGTTTCATTTGATGTTTTTTATATCTTCGTGGAGCTAAAATGTTATGATATTACCTGCTTCATGAGTGCCCTATGTAAAGGCGGTCGAAGTAATGGTTCATCGAGAGCGAAGGTTGTGGGGTTAATATCGTCATCTCATACTCTATGCATTACAGTATCGTCATCTCTTTTGAGCCCGTAGTCAAGTGCAGCTCATGCTACTTTATAAGCCTCCTCCAAACCCACGAGTATGCAGTTCTACTCTTCCACCTCCATGTCGTCACCACCGCTTGCTTGGCCGTTTTGCCGTGAGTTGGACTTTGGTACCGAGGCTTCCTTGTCGATCATTTGCCGTGAGACGGAGACGATGTTGTCTTCGATGAGCTGCTGGCCGACGTCGGAGATGTCTATCATGGTTTGTCAGCATATAATTATCATGGTTGGTATCGTTAAACGTACGCTTCTTGGGGTCGACCTTTCCGACGTATCGCGTCTTTAGTTGGTCCTTGGTCAGCTCTGTCTCCTCCTTGACTCGCTTCTCGTAACCGTCCGCCAGCGTGACGAGCTTCTGCAACCTGTCGGTATTCCGCTCGCCCTCACCCTTAAAGTCGTCCATGAGCAGTGCCTCTGTCCATACGTGCTTGTGCAGGTTCATGAGCATGTTCTCCTCCAGCGCTGTCTTTCGGTAGTTAATGCCGATGGAGTAGTAATGGCGGTTCAGGCCGTGGATAAGTGCCTGGATTGACGGCTTGTTTAGGTGACCGACGTTGGAGGTGGTCTGGCGTGGCTCGTGACCCATCATGAGAGCTTGGGGGTTGATGAGGCGGAAGGCATCGATGACGACTTTGCCCTTGACGGACTGGATGGGGTCAACGACAACGGCGACTGCGCGGGGCGTGAGCTGCTCGAACGACTGCTGTGTGTTGATATCGACCGAGGACAGCCAGCAGCCGAACCCGGGATGTGAATGGTACCAGCCTACGACAGTCTCTTGCCTGTGTTTGTCAGCGACTGATGGGTGTAGTGGGAGCGGTGGCGGCTTCAAGCGCCCAAGCAGTCATTGCATACCTTCCTGTTTGCCTCAACATGTCCATCATCTTGGTTTGAAAGACGGGATCTACCGCCTCGACAGACACACCCGTTCCTGACTGCGGCATGGCGAAGACGTCCACTACGCGTACTGTGTAGTCATCCACAAACTCGCCCAGCATCAGACCCATGACCTCCATAGGCACACCTGCGCGACCGTGCCGCAGCATCTTGAGCAGTGCCAGCGAGGAGATGTAGACGGTTTCCGAGTTATCGATCAGGTTGGTGTCGCCTTGGGGTCCTCCCATACCGCCCATGCCACCTTGAGCGGCGGCGAGCATTCTGGTTAACCGATCCATGGTTATATGTTGGCGATGATTCTTCGGCTGTGACAAGTGGGGTATCTGGCGGAGAGAAGAAGGTATCGAAGTGGTGGGCGAAACAAGTGCTTGGGCAGGCGGCGGCGATGATGAAGCTGTCAATGCCCGGAGCTCTCTCACGTAACTGCGCGATAGCCAGATGCGGCGATTCGGTTATTCCGGAACCGGAGCTACGCAGGGGTGCCCTGTTGCGGCGCATGGTCAATGGCGCGCGAGCGTCTTTGTTCGAGCTGCCGCCATCTCTCTCCCAGACCCCTCCACCTTTCCTTGATCGCTGATACTCCAGCGCTGCATATCTTGTAGCCACTGCTCCCCCCCGAACATTCAGCCAAAAACTATTCTCAAATCATCAAGATACTACCACCAAACATCACCACAGTCGCATAGCTGTGCGCAGCCAACAAAGATATGGCAAACAATTCCATGGAAGCCCCGACGGGCTCCTCTTCTTTGAGCAACGGCGTTGCATCGCAGCCAAAGAAGGTCGCCTACTTCTACGACTCTGACGTCGGCAACTATGCCTATGTAGCAGGACATC
>JAESFQ010000425.1_pt1 | contig 15346 bp, 8 predicted proteins | sample 9269431 | NCBI WGS metagenome assembly JAESFQ01 (sample SAMN14502588, study PRJNA617103) | algae metagenome | isolation source: Plectolyngbya sp. WJT66-NPBG17 and co-occurring heterotrophs from well... | place: USA: Mojave Desert, Joshua Tree National Park, California | collected 2006-08-06
TTGGTGGGGAAGCGAGAGGCGTTTTGATTGCTCTCATCTTCAACAAGGCGATGAAGCTCTCAGGGAGAGCCAAAGCAGGTGGCGAAGCTGTTCTCGAGGCACCACCGCCTGATATCAAGCCCGGAAGTGAAGCCCACGTTAAATGGTACAAGAAGATACTGAAAAAGAAGGAGAAGAAGCAAACACCAAAAAATGCTGCAGGAGTGGCAGGTGACGGCGAGGGCTGGGGCAATGGACGCATTGTCAACTTGATGTCTACGGATACTTACCGTGTCGACCAAGCTAGCGGTTTCTTCCACATGATCTGGACCGCTCCCGTCGGTATCTTGATTACGACTATTCTGCTTCTTGTCAACTTGAGTTACAGCGCTCTTCCCGGTCTTGGTCTGATTCTCATTGCTATGCCTCTGCTTGGTCGCGCGGTCAAGACACTGTTCCGTCGAAGAGTGGCCATCAACAAAATCACTGATCAGCGTGTAAGCTTGACTCAGGAGATTCTGCAAGGCGTTCGCTTCGTCAAATACTTCGGCTGGGAGACAAGTTTCTTGGAGCGCATCCAGACGATCAGAAAGAGGGAGATTCATGGTATCCAAATCTTGCTTACGATCCGAAACGCCGTCCTTTCCGTCGGAATGTCCATGCCCGTCTTCGCCTCGATGATTTCGTTCATCACCTACTCCCAGGTTAACAGTAGCCTTGATCCTGCGCGAATCTTTTCTTCGCTGGCTTTGTTTAACTCCATGCGTATTCCACTTAACTTCCTGCCGCTCGTCATCGGTCAGGTTATTGACGCCAATGCTTCCGTCAAACGTATCCAAGAGTTTTTGCTTGCGGAAGAAGCTGAGGAGAGTGGAAAATGGGATTACGATGCCAAGGATGCCGTGACACTGAAGGGTGCAAACTTCACCTGGGAGCGTCATCCAACACAGGATGCGGAAGACGGACCATCAGGAAAGAAGCCAGAAACCAGGAAAGAGAAGAAGGAGAACAAGGCAAATGCAAAGCTAGCACAGACTAGTGGAGAGACTACGCCTTCTAATGCGACTGCCGTGGAAGATGAGAAACCCTTTGAGATTAAGGGACTGAACCTCAGCATTGGCCGAAATGAGCTCGTAGCCATTATTGGAGGTGTGGGCTCTGGAAAGAGTTCGCTACTTGCAGCTCTTGCCGGAGACATGCGCAAAACCAGTGGTGAAGTCATCTTTGGCGCCTCGCGTGCTTTTTGCCCGCAGTATGCTTGGATCCAGAACGCTACGGTACGGGAAAATATTGTGTTTGGCAAAGAATTCAACAGGAAATGGTACGACCAAGTCGTGGATGCCTGTGCCCTGCGCCCTGATCTAGACATGTTGCCGCACAATGACGCAACGGAGATTGGAGAGCGCGGCATCACAGTTTCGGGAGGCCAGAAGCAGCGTATGAATATTGCTCGAGCCATCTACTTCGACGCGGATATTATCCTCATGGACGACCCCTTGAGCGCTGTCGACGCACACGTCGGTCGCCACATCATGGACAACGCCATCTGTGGTCTGCTCAAAGACAAGTGCCGTATCCTTGCTACCCATCAGCTTCACGTCCTCAGCCGCTGCGACAGGATCATCTGGGTGGATCAAGGAGAAGTCAAAGCCGTCGACACGTTTGACAACCTCATGGCACAGAACGCAGACTTTGTGCAGGTCATGAGCAGCACTGCCAAGGAAGAGGAGAAGGAAGAGGAAGACGTAGTCGATGACGAGGATGAGGCCGAAGCAGAGGTCAAGAGCACAAAGAAGCAAAGGAAGCAGAAGAAACAAGCCGCCCTCATGCAGCAGGAAGAGCGCGCAACCAAGAGCGTCAGCTGGGAAGTCTGGATCGAGTACATCAAAGCCGGAGGCGGCCTCTGGGTCGGCCCCCTCGTCTTCATCCTCCTCGTCCTATCCCAAGGCGCCAACATTGTCACATCGCTCTGGTTATCCTACTGGACTTCGGACAAGTTTGGCTACTCAGAGGGCGCATACATTGGCGCATACGCAGCTTTCGGCTTCAGCCAAGCCCTCTTCATGTTCTTCTTCTCCTTCTCGGTATCCATTTTCGGTACGAGAGCCGGCAAGGTCATGTTGCATCGAGCCATTACCCGTGTGCTCCGCGCACCCATGTCCTTTTTCGATACGACGCCGCTGGGACGCATTACGAATCGTTTCAGCAAGGATATCGATGTCATGGATAACACCATTACGGATGCTATGCGCATGTACTTTTTGACGCTTGCCATGATCATATCGTAAGTTGTTCGGGATTTGAGTTTAGAGAGATATGGAGCTAACGTATATGGACAGTGTTTTCATCCTCATCATTTCGTACTACTATTATTACGCCATTGCTCTTGGTCCGCTGTTCGTCTTCTTCATGTTCTCGGCTGCCTTTTACCGATCTTCTGCTCGCGAGGTCAAGCGTCATGAGGCCGTTCTTCGCAGTACGGTCTTCTCGCGCTTCGGCGAGGCCGTCATGGGCACCGCAACTATCCGTGCATATGGCCTTCAGGATCAATTCTCAAAATCGGTTCGTGATGCCGTGGACGACATGAACAGCGCCTACTACCTCACCTTTGCCAACCAACGCTGGCTGAGTGTTCGCCTGGATATTGTTGGTATCTTGCTCGTATTCACAACTGGTATCCTGGTCGTCACGAGCCGTTTCTCCGTCAATCCTAGTATCGCTGGCCTGGTTCTCTCGTACATCCTTACCATTGTGCAGATGATTCAGTTCACGGTTCGCCAGCTCGCAGAGGTGGAGAACAACATGAACTCGACAGAGCGTATCCATCACTACGGAAGTCAACTCGAAGAAGAAGCGCCCTTGCACATGGGTCAGGTACGACCAACCTGGCCTGAGCATGGTGAGATTGTCTTTGACAAGGTGGAGATGCGATACCGCGATGGGCTACCTTTGGTGCTCAAGGGTCTGAGTATGCATGTTCGTGCCGGTGAGCGTATCGGTGTCGTCGGCCGTACTGGAGCGGGTAAATCGTCCATCATGTCGGCGTTGTTCCGACTCCAAGAGCTGTCCGGTGGTTCAATTATCATTGATGGTGTAGACATTGGCAAGATTGGTCTCCACGATCTGCGCTCCAAGCTGGCCATTATCCCGCAAGATCCGACGCTCTTCAAGGGCACGATTCGATCCAACTTGGATCCGTTCCACGAACATTCCGATCTGGAGCTTTGGTCTGCCCTGCGACAAGCCGATCTTGTTTCGAACGAGCAGACCATGGACGACCACTCCGGCAGGATCCATCTTGACAGTATAGTTGAGGAAGAGGGTCTCAACTTCTCTCTGGGTCAGAGACAGCTGATGGCTCTGGCTCGTGCGCTTGTGCGCGGCTCTCAGATTATCGTCTGTGACGAAGCTACCAGCTCCGTCGACTTTGAGACTGATGCGAAGATTCAACAAACGGTAAGACTTGCGTCATCGTGCAGTACTTGCTTGATGCATAAGCTAACCTTGACCAACAAACAGATCGTGGACGGCTTCAAGGGCAAGACTCTTCTGTGCATTGCCCATCGACTAAAGACGAGTAAGTGCACGACTGTTTGCTGCACGGCAACTTAGTACTGACATTCGGCAGTCATCAACTATGATAGGATTTGCGTCATGGATGCTGGGCTGATTGCAGAGCTCGACTCGCCGCTAAATCTGTACGACCAAGGCGGAATCTTCAAGGGCATGTGCGACCGATCCGGTATCAAGAGGGAAGAAATCGCTGGTGCGCGCTAAAAGTCTGGGGTCAAGGCGTTTTAATTGGGCAAGGACGGGTGGGCGGCCCAGAGGAAAGGGCAGTGACGCAGTTGCTCTTGCCAAGGGAAGCAAGCAAACGCGCACACTGATGGTTGCGCATGGCATGGCATGGCGTGGCGTTTTGGTGCGGCATTTCGGTTTGGGCAGCATTCAAGACTGCGCGATAAGTACAAGTTGTAATTCACATGGACGCTGGCTGCTTTTCAGCTCCAGACCAATAGCCTTGTCGACAACATGTCGGGGGCTTGAAAAGAACTATCGAAGAGTCTATTGACGAGTCTGTACAAACATCAGTCTGGGCTCAGATGGTCGTCGCAAGCGCAGACGGGGTGAGCGACCATGTGACACGTCTGGGCCGGACTGAGGGAGGCGTTGGTACTATGGCGCGCATCGCGCATTTGACAGCATCATAGTCCCGTAGGTCCCTAAGGACGGTAACAGTGTAGGACAAGCGAGGCTTGCCAGCAGTTTGCATTAGTGGCGTGTTGGCTGGGGCATACGGCACGTGCGTGGCTCGCTGAAGCGCCAGAAGCCTCTCTGCGGTACACATTATTCGTGCGTTATCTAATCTCAGGCTTGCCCTCTCCTCGCGAGATCGTATGGTTCGCCGCGTGGGCGTATAGGCGTATCTGCTTTCGTATGTGTTCCGGGAGTATTGCATGGACCCGACCTTCCCTTGTGTTTGCTGCGCCGCTCGAGTGGATGCTGTAGCGGTTTCACGCGCCGCTAGTTGATTCGCGATAACAGTGGATATTCGGGACACGTCCAGAGCAACAAGATGGCAATATGGGACGATGCAAGTGTGCTCGATCGAGAGAGGCACAGTTGCGATGTTCGCCTCATGCGGTTGGCTACGCAATTGGATAGAAGCGGCTCGACGACCGGCGAGCCCGGTGTGTTCGCAAGCGTGAGAACAAAGCAAGAAAAAAAGTTCGCCTTCTCGAATGCTTCGCTGGTGAAGGTAGCACCAAGAACAGCAAGTGGCGCGTTGGTGCATGACAGACAAGCCGCAACCAAGGCTCTCGGCCAGGTGCTCCGCGTGCATCTGGCGGCCCAAAGATTGGATGCAGCAGAGGCTTTATGCGCGCTTTAGCCGTAGACGGCATAGCGACTCAACAACCAAGACTGAGCCATACCCCAGTCGCGCCGCACGGATCTAGGCCTGGGGGTGGCTAGCCCGTTGTGATGTGAATTGACGGACTGCCAGGCACGCTGCAATCACTCTAGCGGGCCTTCAGCGGCGTCAAGGGCAGATGCTTGTAGTGGGGGCGATAGAGGTACAGAGGTACAGCGGGGGAGGGGAGGAGGAAGGACATGAGGACATGGAAGCGTAATGGCAAGTGGTGCTGTAAGTATGATGGCTAATGGAAGCGAATGGGCGAGTGTAAAGTGACGAAGATCAGGGACGCAAGTCAGCTACACTCGACTCAGAGCGACGAGCCGGTACGATAGTGCAGGGACCTGGCTCCGAACGGCCTAGCGGCCCCGGCGAAGGCCCCTAGCTCGAACTCAGCTTTCACACAGACCTTGCAGCTTGTCCACCAGACGGCATGGGCATGGGCCTGGGGTGTGTCCTGTGCAGCGCAGAGCAGCGCGAGCACCTTCACAATTCACTTCATATCTCTGCTCCTCCCACCCGCGACGCTCTATGAACTAAGCTGCACATTTGTTTCTTGGCCGTCTTCTCTGCGTGCCCGCAATTGCACCCGACGCACGCTGGTCTTCCCGCTGCTTCCCTAATCCCCTGGTGCACTGTTCGCTCCTTCCTCGTCGACGGTCGATCCCCCCTTCCCTGTGCCGCCATATCTCCCACGATACCAGATACCAGATACCACACGGCAAGCGATAACGACACTATCACCACCATCACCACTGCCATCCCACCCATGCTGCGCCTGTCGTGAAGCGGATACCCCAGCTGCAAACTGTCGCACCACCTTGCGTCACTGCATCTGCCGTCGTCCCGGCTGCCGTCCAAAGGCTCCTCCTGACGAGCTCACGCTCCACGTCTTAGACACCAAACGCCCCATCATTGCCAGCGTGAAACACTCCTTGCCTACGTCACAATGGCAACAAACGAGAAACACGAGCCCGTCACTTTCGGTGCCACGGTTCAGCGCACCCCAAGCCCATTAACAAGCCCATCGCAGCCGCTCCGCTCCCAGCCATCGCACGACTCAACAATGTCGTCTGCCACCGCCGATGCAGACCTCGCCAAGAAGGAATGGGCTGCTGACCCCTCCAACCCCTACTCGGCCTTTTACAAGCACCCGGAAGCTCTCCGCGAGACGCGTCACTCGGTCAACGACAGCGCGCCCCCGAGCAAGACACACCTCGGCGTCGCTGTCCACGAACACGATCTCGAGGGCGGCGTGCCCCTCTCGGTCGCATCAACACAGCAGCAGTCTAAGCACTCGGTCGATGGCCGCGTCAAGGAGTGCACAATGTGGCCCACGAGGCAGGCTGTCCTGGACAAGCGGAAGTCGTACCAACGCAAGCGTGGCTGTGCGTTCTTCCGGAACTTGACCAACAAACAGAGACTGTGGGCTAAGATCGTCATCGCTCTCCTCGTCGTAGCTGCTGCCGTCGGCCTTGGTGTCGGCATATCGAGGGCCGTCGGCGGCGGCGTATGGGCTGGCGATGGCCGGTCCAAAGAGATCTCCCACAGCGGACGTTGAGGTGTAGCAACTGCAGCATCGCACTCGTACGTCACTCCCACTCTCTGTCCGTCTCATCCCAAATACCAACACTCCCAGCTAGACCCACCACGCGTCTCTTCGACCCACACTCACGACTTTGGCCTACTTCGCTTCAGACAACATCCTTTTTCGATATCCCTTTTCATCTGTTCTATTGTTCTCTTTGTTGCTGGTAATGTGCATATCACTCTGCCACTTTTTTCTGCGTCACGGCATCGAGTCTTTCTATATCACTCGTGGGGGGTTTGGCGTACATATCAGGCTTTCCTATTGGCCTGCGTTCTCTACATGCATGGGAGTGCCGGAGTATAAATGGGCATTGAACATGTTAGTGGCGTACACCTGTCTGGGTATGCAATAGGAGATGAGAATTGAGCCTTGCTTCGTTGTGGGGCTGCTTCTTGCACGTTACATCTTCTCCACAATCTTTTGCGTTTACGTGTGTGTGAGGATTGGTGATGATTCAACTTGCTCATCCCGACGTTGTTGAGACTGTCTCAAGTTTGGTTGAGAGACGGTACCATGTCTCTCCACATTGATGGGGTGCGTTGCGAGACATTTTACACTAGAAGGTATAAGTCAGCCTCGGTTCATCCAGATTGTAGATGATATAGTAACCAACACATCGAAGAGTATGAAGACTCACATCAACCCGTGATGAGGGAAGCGATTGGGGCTTGTTAAATTATAAAGCTAGGCCAGCCCAGATCATCCATTAGAAGAGATGGAAAAATTAGGCAGATGTACTACATATCGTTACTCCGTGGACTGTGTCCTCTTGTGGAGATTGTATTCGTGTAAAGATCGAAACACTGTCATGACATCAAACAGGTTCGTCTTGGATACTTCTGGTAGTGGTATTCCTACGCTACAACCATGTTATCATACAACTACGTTTTCGTTCCAGTCATGCTCTTACTACCCTACACATGAGTGATCACAGTGGCATGCAGTGAGCCAGCCACCCAACATGCTGATCCACTCATGTTTCCTTCATCTTCCCCAGCAGCTCACATGTACGCCGCTCCTCTCCTTCCCAACCTCCGTCCTTGAAGTGCCCTGGCCGCGTCATCATTAGGCTGCGCATCCCCAAACCCACACCCTCCATCTCTTTCCTGCGCGACGACTGGACCCGCGCACTTCCCACTGTTGAACCCACAGCACGCCGAAGCACAGTCGGCGTCTGATGTGCAAGCCCCAGTGATGAATTGCTTGCCAGCTCCTACTGCAGCTCCCGTGCCACTGTTGGTAGGAGGTGCCGCTGGAGCTGGCGTGGCAGCATCTGGTTGCGTGTCTGCAACAGCATTTCCGCCCGCGCCGTTCAAGGCATTATTGTTTGGTTGCGCGTCGCCAAAGCCACAGCCCTCGCCGCGTTCGTTTGCTACGAATGGGGCTGCGCACTTTCCTGATGTGAAGCCACAGCAGCCTGACGCGCATTCGGCATCTGATGCACACTCGCCTGTGATGAATTGTGTGCCCTGGGCTGCGACGTAGAGAGAGACTATCATGGAAGTTAGCAAGAGCAAGAAGACCATCGAGTAGGGGGATGATCATACGATTGAGAAGAGCAAGAAGCTTGAAGATGGGCGCCATGTTGCTTGATATTGATATCTCGACGGAGAAAGTAGGTTAAAGATTATGATATCAGACGCTTCACCTGGAAGTACGATTACAGATTGAATATAGTTTGAAGATGCCAGTTGCCCCGATATCAACGGTGGATATCAGCATCTTATATCTATCCCTCTCCTCACCCTAAGAACTGATCCTGAACAATGCGTGAGCAACGCAGGCGCCAACCCGAAACCACAACAGTCACTGAGAAGCTCCTTCAGTGCCTCAACAGGCAACAACGCCCGCGTGGCGACAAGGCAAATATGGCAGCAGCATACCTCGCGTACGCAACATGTCACCACGCACGCCGTTTCGCATCTAATTCTGGTTTACGAATGGGGCGGAAAACAACATCATGACGCTTCTAGTTTGGAAACACAAAACACATTGAACATTATGCGTTCTCTTGTTACCTTAACCCCCCTCACCCAAATATGGAGCATGGAAGAACGGGAGCATGGAGAAGGGGCGAGGGGAGTGACAGACACACGGTAAGCGAGCCTATTAGCGTCCACCAGTGTCAACCCGGGGCGGGGCGCCCAACTCAGCCAACATGCGAAGCTGTCTGCCTCAACACACCTCAGGTTTCCGGACCGTTAGAAAATTGGGCGTGTGAGCCAATGGGGTTTTAACATTTTGCCAAGACGATCGTCGACGGCATGAGGGATTGTGGATAAGGCATTAGACATCAGACGGAGATGGTGTCGCATGTTTGGGGCCTGGCGCTTGGAATGTCAGAGTTCCGGGGGAAGGATCCTTACGATTGAGGATGATGGGTGTTATGGCTGAGCAACAGCATAGCACAGCACAGTATAAGTGGGGAGTTATATTCCAGTTGTTGGATTTCTAATTAGTTGATTGCAGGTGGATTTTGCAAGTCGCAGAATTCTTGTAATTGGACGATATAAGCCCAACATCACCCGCGACTCCAGCAATAAAGTACTCTCCCCGTAGCTCAGTTGGTTTAGAGCGTCTGACTGTAATATCTGCTGTAATCAGAAGGTCCCTTGTTCGACTCATGGTGGGGAGACGAGTCTTTTTTAGTCCTTCGGGGCACACATGCAATCTCAGACTGTTCATACAATTCATCTCCTTTGCGCCTCTCGGTCACATGGTATTTTTGTTGCTTGCGCTTCCGCATGTCCAGATTTCAGCCGCAATATAGTCCAAATACTCTCTTCTTGGACGATGTTGTTTTCACGACATGGAGGAGCAAATGGTAAGAGTGCGCTTTGGAATTTGTTGCTTGCTTTCTTGTTCTGAGTTACTTTTTGGTTCTGAGCATTGGATCGATCAGATATGTCGCGTGCTCCTTTCCACCGCAACGAGCAAGCGGCTTACAAGCTAAACCTTTGTAGACCTAAGTACCCTTTTCTATTTTCGTGCGAGGACTGTCGTTTCTCACTGTGAAAAAAAAAAATGGACAGAAACTCGGAAAGTGTTCGATTGCGAGGTGTATGTATGTGAGAGGAGGGCAGTTCCTCATCTGTGTGTTTTGCAACAAGACGCAAAGATATTAATCTATTGACCAGTGGTTACTTGCATGTCAGGCCATGGGATAAACCAGTGAAAAAAACCTGTGTACGTATATCATCTGGAGAATGAAGTGCTGTTCGAAGTACAGATGTGGTACCATTTGGTTGCTGCAAGCAGCTAAGCAAGACTTAGCTTGCTTACGATTCGTGTCATGGCAGATAGATCACGTTGACAGACTAAGGGGAACGGAGACTATACACCAGGACACAAACGGACTAGGCTTGTACATTACTCAGTCTTGCTTAGCACTTACAACTTGTCCGGCTTCAGAAATCAACAACGACTCTTTTGCAATATTGTTCTCAAGTCGTATGATTTAGGTTTCCCTACTTAGTAAAAAGCACAAGAAAGTAACTCATCCGAGCATGCTGGCGTCATGTTTATGGAAGACGATTGCTGAATGATAGTGTGTAGCTACATCCGTTTCCCAAAAAGAGAGGGGCCTGCTGTGGGACTGGCAGTTTGAATATGCTACCCAACAACCAAAAAGCCCAAGTACTAGTACTAAAATAGCATAAAAACCTCCAAAGAAAGAATAGAACGATAATCTCAGACCGAGCAAAGAGTGACAAGGTCGAGAGGGCCAAACCCAGCACAGTATTGTGCGACTGGGGATACAACTTGATGGGCTGGCAGAGCTGAAGAAGAGAACAGGCCTGATACAAAAGAGAAAAGGGTATAGAGCCAGCTATCAGAAGAAGATAGGTCGCAGCAAATAAAAATCGAACGAGACGAGACACAGTTGGCACATGGTGCAGGTGCCTCTGCAGCAACAGAGACTTCCAGGAGAACACCCTTGGTCAAGGGCGCATCCCAACATGCACAATGCCCCTGAGTGTTGTTGGTATGCTATTCCATGCCCACCGAACAGTTATCGAGAAGTTGTGTAGGCGCGGGTGTATTGTGGTTGAGCCGCTGCGTTCGTAGGAGGAGGAGGAGCGGAGTTGAGTGCCTTCCAAGCGACTTCGGCGGCCTCTTCTCGGGATTGTTCGAGGTAGCGGTAATCTCGCCAGAGGTGGGCTCGGTATTCGCGACCGTGTACGAAGACACTGCTTGACCAGGCTGTCCGGATACCTGGTACAAGTGTCAGTCAAAGACAAGAACGGTGGGGCGGCATGTAGAGTGCGGATGACTACATACCTCGTGGGTCGGAGTAATCCTGGAACTGAGGTTGGGCGATCTGATTCGTGGCGCAGTAGTCTGTGACGTTTAGCTGGGCCTCCACGAGGGCAATGGTCTGCGCACGCTGAAGCTTCTGGACGTAACTCTCTGGTGCGGCCATTGTGAGAGAAGGGTTTGGGGGACAAGATGAAAATGCGATGCTGTCGAGAAGTTTGGAGTGGGGTAGTGCCTTGTGAGTGGGGATTTGGAGGATCAACTATGTGTGCGAGGGCTGACAACAACGCTTGCTCTAGCATATCTCCTCCTCTGTTTATAGTCCGGCATAGCCGTCAGAGCCTCACTTTCAGTATCCTGTAGGAACTGGCCAGCGCGTTTGCCACACGGCCGTCTCAAAACGGTTCTGCCTGCAGCCGCTGTACCACATATGTGTTTTGCGACCAAGCATGAACCTGATGCTATGCTGCGTTGGCAGGCCTGATTCCGCCACAATTGGCCGGCAGAAACATGATTGAGTGAGCAACTGCGGGGGTAGCGAGAAGAGAACGCGGCAAGGCAAAAACTACAACCGCCAGATCCCGGTACGGACACTATGACGGATTGTTGCGTGTTTTCGGCACCACAAGTTTGGGATGTAGAGACCAATGAGCTGATAGGGATAAATTTTGGTGTTGAGTATGTTTACCCTGTTAAGCTTGGTTCAGGCGATGTGCTGGCACTGAAGGACGACGAGAGATGCTGCCATGCTAGTTTCTCAAGGCTCCGATGCAGTGCCAGATGTGTCTCGCAGATTGGCCCATAGTTCCATCGGCGTTCGGCCCGCTTACGGTTAGATGAACCAAGGGCCGTGCCGTATAGATTCCATCTGAAAGCGCGTCATCTTAGACACCATGCTCCGCGTGCTGAAGCTGCAAAGGTCGCATACGCAGCAATGCAACGCTAAGCGAGTGAACGTGGGATTATGGTAGCTTATGGCTCCGAACGGACCCACATGAATGAGGTGGCATATACGATTGCCTAGAGCGGCGTGTCAATGTCAATCAATGTGTTCCTGGCATGAACTGCTCAGCCCTGCGACGGCCAGGTTCGTGCATTGATGCAGCCCATATCACATCACATTTCTGCAGGCTGTCCGGTTCCTGGATGCTCGTGCTATGGCCATGAGTTTGGTGTAGTCGCAAACACTCCGACACTATGACGACTAGCCCAACTCTTCAACGCGGCACTTGTTCGGTATTCGCTTCTGGGCGCTTGGGGCGGAAGGCGCAGCTGAATAGACGTACAGTACGAGGCTCAGGGCGGGGTTAGCACACCCTCAGTCTTCATCTGCTCTGCGCTGGCAGTCGTTGTGTTGTTCATCGAACGCTCCCGAACTGCTGGAAGTGGTGGCTGTTGGTGACTGTCAGTGACGTGTCGTACAGATTATATTGCGCTAGCCCAATCGACGCCACAATGCACGTGCATACAACAACGCGAACTTTGGAAAATCCTCGGGAGGCCCACAATATCGCGCCTTAGAAGGATATGCAAGTCCGGCATGTAGCTGTCAACTTAGTGCGTTATGCGTGATTCCTGCAAGAGACGTGGACTACACGAGCTTCTCCCGGCTTCTGCGCCGCGCATGACCACGTGTATTAACCACAACGGACGTCATCGCCTGTGCATGAACGGACGCTAGACGTTTGAGTTTTGAGCTTAATCGAGTCTCCTCAATTCGTGTTTTTTATGTGAAAGCAGACACCACGTGTTGCTGCATGTGAGAAAGATATGGCGCTGTCGCAGAAATATCCTCCGCTCGCCATCAGCAGCAGCAGCCGCCGCCAAACACGGCATTCGACAAGTCAAAGTAGCATGAAGGCTGATGTGTGCATGCACCCGACTTGCTCTAACAAAGAGAACCAGTTTTAATCAGATAAACATGGAGGTGTTCATCCATTGAATTATCAAAGCAATCTGATTGAATGACAGCTACTGTCCTCCCCGCTCCACGCGCCATCCATATCTGCTGTCGCAATCGTACTTTGTCGCAACATCCAGCGTTTCTATAAGCAGTCCTTCGGCGGCCACGCAGCCTACAAAAGACTTGTCAATCTCAACGAACCCCCGATCGAACGACAAAGCACTCGTCAAGCTTCAATCTTGCATCCATCTAGCAATCCCACTGGCAACAGAGAGTCATGCCGCATCAGCTGTAAGGATCGCCAGCGTTGCATTGAGCCTCCACATGGGCGCGCCTGAACATATCTATACTGTGCTCAGCGGAATACTGAATGAGGTTTGAGACTAGAGCGGGGCTGCCGTCAAGAAGCTCATTGAGAGTAATGCTGGCAAAAAAGATGATGGTGATGGAGGCGTTCTGTAAGACTGATGCTAGATTTCTGAGTGAAGAAGAGCTGGTCTACGTGTTTGCTGTGAGGCAAGATGCCTCCGATTAGAGCTTGTATGTACTGGAGCTCCTCAAGGCTTACAGAGCTGTCTATCCAACATGTTTGCCCCCAGGATGGACCGTCATGCTAGTGAAGGGCCCACCTTCTGACGGTGCATATGAAGTAAGAAGATATTGCAGACCAACCGCAGTCGCTGCACGCCTCACCAATCACCACCAACTCGATTGGTACTAGCCAGTGCCACGATCCAAGAATGTTGAGCCTTTCTGACTGACAGCCTTCTCTATCATGTTGACGTCACTACTTCAAGCAGTAGCACGATGCTTCATAACCGTAGTCAGCATCAGTATAGCCGAAACTTCCACGCAAAGCACAAGGCACGGGCCGCCCTCAAGATGGGGTATCAGCGGATACAACAGCTTCGGCCATTCGATCCACCGTAGCCTTGTGGTAACCTCGTTGCCATTTCCTCCAGGTTTGAAATTTGTTGGCGAAGAGTAACTAGAAATTCATAGGTGACGGAGGTATCATCTCTATACCCGATCTCACAAGGTCCCAGCTACCCGTGAGCTACAAGGACCGAAATGTCTCTAACTCGGAAGTATATTCGATATCGATGTTCCATTAGCTACATTGCCTCGTTACTCTCGCACACTAACTACAACGCGTACTCGCTGACAACGATAGAACTTCATTCGAGTGCGGCTGGGAGCCTTGGAAGGACGCAGTAAGGATACTACTGTCGGCGTCCAGAAAAGAGTTGTCTTCGCGCCGGAGTCGCTTGTAAACCACTGCCTCGACTACATTCGCCATATGAGATCATCCACCTCTCAATGCGTAAAGCAGGAGTTGAGTACTGACATCGCATTATAAGACTATCATGCACGCAGGAGATCTGTCTCCGGAGCACTCGGTCGTTCCCAAAGAGTTTGGGTTTAACGGTTGGAGCACATCTTATCGATGTGCAGATTGGAACATGATGTGGGATATCGCAGTGCAATACCGACCGATACGACCACATGTGCAGACTGTCGAGCGATCACCCGAATCAGGATAACTAGAGCATGTGCTTGCTTCGATGTTGATTTTGAGTGTCGCCAACGGAGATTCGCAAGACTGCGTCATTGCTGAGCGGGTTGAAATTGCCTCAATCTTCGTCTTACCCCTTTTCATGTGGGGCCCAATCTATCTCTCCGTACGCAATGGAATCTAGAGCACGTAACCCGGAATTGCTAATGATAATACGATTCGGCAGTATTTCGAACAGACAAGGCTTCTCGACCATCAGCTCCAGCCGGTGTTGCAAGGAGCGGGCATGAGCCATAGAAACTGGCACACGCGAGCGGTCCATGAAGTCGAGTCATCAGTCTGCGCAATCGTCGTCAGCACGCCCTCTTGTGAAACGCACCGTCTCTTGTGACTTGATGGGAATTTTGGTGAAGTGGTTCCAAGGCTACTGCCTAGGTACTGTTACGTTCGGTACGGAGCGGCCACGCAACGGCTGCGCCGCGACCTCGGCACTCAACAAGCGCTCTCGCCTTTTACTAGCAATGACGCCAACAAAATCACTCGCAAGAAGAACGATTCTTATCGATACATTATAGACCAGTGTTTGAACGGCGACGAATGAGAAGGGTGAGAAGTGAGGAGGCGAAAGTCCGTGGAGCCGCAGTCTGGATGGATGTGGCTGGGGCGCAGCCAAAAATAGCTCCCCAGCCTGCTTTGATCCCACGCCGGACCCGCCGAGTTGCGCAACACCCAGCCTCTTGACAGCTAACGCCATTTCCGTCGGCTGGGTGACCCTGCGTTCGGGCTCGTACTACTGGCTCTTGGCCCGTTGCAGTGGATCCAAGGGGCTTTGTAAGGCTGGGTGACAGAGGGCTGGATGTGGATTTGTTGGTGGCCGGTGTACGTAGGCTTGTGGAGATGGCTAGAAAGTGCTGGCAGCAGGTGACAGAGGCGTAGGGGGTATAAACACGGCTGTGGTACGCTCTATCAAACCATCATCCAACAAGCATCTCATCTAGTCTTCAATTCATACCAGCTTCAACAACCGCCCTTCACACAACCCAAAGTCAAGATGCAGTTCTCCATCATCTCCATCGTCGCTGCGCTCGCCGCCACTGCCACTGCCACCTACGTTCCCACGAACGGAACTGCCACCACTGCTCCTTTGTACCCTACTGGCACCGGTGCTGCTCAACCTACTGGAGT
>JAESFQ010000426.1_pt1 | contig 15329 bp, 11 predicted proteins | sample 9269431 | NCBI WGS metagenome assembly JAESFQ01 (sample SAMN14502588, study PRJNA617103) | algae metagenome | isolation source: Plectolyngbya sp. WJT66-NPBG17 and co-occurring heterotrophs from well... | place: USA: Mojave Desert, Joshua Tree National Park, California | collected 2006-08-06
CATCGCCTCTTCTCAATCTGCAAGACTAGTCATCGCTGCGTATCCAACAAAGACCCCCACTACGCCACATCATGGACGCGTTCCCGTACATCTCTCCACAACTCAGATATTCCGACTTGCCAAGGAAAGAGAGAGAAAGACTGGCAGCAAAGGGGACGCCTGTCACTACCATGAACCAGGCTAATTCACCCGGCACCAATTCGGCTCAGGCAGACCCTATCAACACCGCTCGGAAACATGACACCATGAACAATCGCAGCTATGCGATACCATTCCCTGGTAGCATGAACTCATCCGAAGACGACCTCCCGCCATTTCCCGATGCCGAGGTATCCTCGCTGGCACTCGAAAATAAGCCCGGCGCGCAGATACACTACACGTACTACCCTGCATCCAAGCCCTACGCCGGCCACCCGAACCCCTTCTCGCAAACGCTGATCGTTTTCTTAAATGGCCTCATGATGCCAAGAAGCTCATGGGATCCGGCCATGCGCAGTTTCCTGGAGAAGAGAATAGTGGGACGTTTACCATATCCTGCTCTGTTGAGTTACGACAGGTATGGCCAAGGAGATTCTGATCGTGATCCGGACGACGAGCATCCTCCACCGTCGCATGGACACGACGCAATGTCTGCAGTCAAGGCACTGAAGCAATTCACACTCCAGATATGGAGAGACCACCTTGATGTCAACAAACCTACCCACTACCCCTGTCTCATCTTCGTATGCAACAGCATCGGATGTGCACTCGCAAGACTCTTCGCGCAATGCTATCCTGGAACTGTGTCTGGTCTGTTGTTCCTGGATAGCATCATGGCCAACTCGGACTACCAAGACCTGTGGCCCGACCCCGATGCGCCCGATTTCAACTCTCACACACTGCCCGAAGGTGTCACAGAAGACGAATTACGTGCTACAAGAGAAAAGTTCAGAAGAATGTTCCATCCCGACGTCCCTAGCCAGGAGGGGTTATCACGGAGAAACTTGCCGCAACTACTTCCCTACTCGGATGCGCCAAAGCTCGAAGGCTACTTGGGCAGAGGCCCGTACCTCACCGTTGTGGGCCATGACTGGGAAACATTTGCCGAGCAGTCATGTACGTACATGTCTCTTTCCAAGGCGACGCTTGGGCTCCAGAGACTAACCCAGAGAATAGACAAGGGTACATTGCAAACACCAAAGGTGCTTACCATGACTTATGCCAATCCCGCCTGGCGCCGCTACAACGAAGGTCTCTGTCGAATAACCGACGAAGGCAAGGCCATTGGCCCCATTACAGCTGTCCGCTGTGGCCACTTTATCCAACAAGACGACCCCAGATTCGTAAGCGATGAAATGGTGAGTTTGTTGGACAGGGTAGTGAATCGCGTTCAGCAGGTCAGCCAGCGAGATTGACGGGTATCATGGCTCCAAGTAGAAGAAGAAGAAGAAGGTATCTTGGAAGGAAGAACGTATCTTGCAAAGAAGAATACTATGCTTGAAGGATTTGTGACATAATGTACAAGAATTCTCGAGTATGTAATTAACCCCCTCAAATCGTATAACGATGGAAAAAGGCCGCCCATATGTACAAGGCTGGTTGAACCCAATGCTGCGTAAAACGCCGAGTAGTAATGATTTCTCTCCAAAATGATGGCTCTTGCTCGCCATCAGCCCAGATAGCATCTCGTATCCAATTCCTGGTCCAATTCCTACTCCGATTCCTGACCTAGCTCTTATTCCGATTCTTATTCCCATTCCATGCCCAATCTCAAAAATCATCCATATCCCCCATAAAGTTGTCATCACCTGCATCCACCATCTTGTGCCTCGCACTTGGATCATTATCATCGTCAAAATCATCTTTTGCTTCTTCTTCTTCGTCTTCTTCTTCATCTTTCCCTTCTAGCAACCTCTTCTTCTCCTCTTCATCCAACCCTGCCTTGTTCGCAGCCTGCATCCTCACGCTCAATGGCCGATTCTGCATATAGCTCTCCATGTAGCTGGCGCCCAGACTACTCGGGTACCCGTAGCTGCCCGCTTGGTCCACATCGTCTACACCACTACCGTGCAAGCCGCCGACGTAGGTATCGAAATTCCTCTCGTTTTCATGGTCGTCGTCAACGAGGTCGTCGATTGCGAGTTCGGCGCTTGTAGCTGGTGCGGTCGGGTAGATGGGATCTGGGCCCGCAGTTTCGGGGATCGAGTGCGTGGTTTGGAGGGACAGCGAGGGTGAAGGGTCGAGGAATGTGCGTGTTGCGGTTTGTGTGGAACCAAATGGTTTGCTTGGGGATCGCGTGGTGGGAGGTGATGGTGAGGGCTCGGCGTCAATGGATATGGGTGTTGGGGATTCAGAGAGGGGCTTTGAGGCTGAGTGGATGGCGTTGGTCATGGGGAGGGGCAGGCTGTGGTGTACGGCGTCGCGGTGTTCGACATAGACTGGTGGCTCCGGGGTGGTGAGTCGCGGATCTATCATATCGTCGAGCGACGCGGTCGAGTTGGATGTCGATGTTGCTATGCTGCTGGGCGATGTAAGAGGTGGTTCCTCGATCGTGTCTGCGGGAAGGACGGTTTGGCCATCAATGACCAGACTGACTCTCTTCCGTCGCGATTTCGGCGTGTCCTTGTGTCGCAGCGCAGACTTCTTCGTCGTGGTGCGCTTGGCCTTCTTGACGGTCTCCACTGGCTGGTTCACCTTGCCCGGCGCTCCCAGCGCTGTGCCCTCCATATCCTTGTTGTCCTTTGTAGGTTTTCGGCCGTCTTTGCTCTGCTCAGCATCTCTTGACGCGTCTGCCTGTGCTGTGTTTGCCGAGGTATTTGCGCTGTGTGCGGCTTCGGGCATGGATTTCTTCTTCTTCTTTTCAGGCGAAGTGTCGCGTGCGTCGAGCAAGGGAAGGAAGACGGGCGTAACTAGTCCATAGAGCTCCTTCTCCCGCTTGTGCACTCTGGTGTGCTTCCGCTGCTTGATCTTGTCTTCGGGCTCGGGGTCGAGCGGTGCAGCGGTGCTCTCAGCATTACCAGTAGAAGTTTGTTCTGCCGACGCGGATTGCTGGTCGCATGCCATTGAGCGGTACCGGTCTACAAGCTAGGCCTAAATCAGTCTTTATAATGGTGAGCAGAGGGAACATGCAAACCTACGTCGTGGCCATAACTGCGCAGCTCGTCCTGCTTGGCCGTTATGTAGTTCCTGATGTCGTCCTCGAGCTGCTGCCTTCTCAGCTCGACGCTGCGGGCCAAGGCGTCCAATTGCTCCTTTGTGAAGCCTGGGACCTCGGCCAGGCTCGGGTCGGCGTGAAGAAGCATGGACTGGGCTGAAATGTGTGAGTCTTCTGATCGGCCGGATGCCTCCGCTTTGGGCCTGCGCCGCAGCAGGCTGTGTGGCCTTTCAGGTGGTTATATATGGCGGAAAAAGATACTTGGCGGCACCTGAGCAGCGTCAGTCGTCGCACTCATGGCGGGCGGTTATATGCAGCGTAGGCTGCGATTGTCGGATGGCCCATCGCGTACCTGGTATCGGGGAGTGACGCATTCGGAGGCTGACGGGCGATTGGCCGGCGTCGAGGTCACAGGACGGCGGCGTTACTGTGGCTTTGCTCTGTCCTGTACCAGGTTCAATCTCACCGGGCTAACTGGACGGCAACCTGGGCCTTCTCACGCGGGCAATGGGCGCAGCAAGGACAAGCGCGTGCTCGACGGTCGTCAAGATGGTGATTGCAAAATCTCTGCCTCTGCTGGTCATGAGGGGCAGCGTCCAAGTTATGATCTGACGCTTTCTGCCCGGCTGCTGTTCGGATATACGCCTTGCCGCTTTGGGTAGTGTTCGGTGGGGGGATCAACGGTTCTAGAAGGCTTCACGTCTGCCTCCGATACCACCACCAGCCCGCCCTACTGCGGCAACACGCGTACACCTGGTCGACATGCTGTGAGACACGAAGCCATACAAGGCCAGACATGGGCTACTTGAACGTCTGCTACGTGGAAAGCACATGTTCACTAGACTGGTCTGCTCGAGCATGAAAACAGTAGACATGTCAAATTGGCTTTGGTTGCGCTAACATGAGCGTACTATCTACTTCCTTGTATCCTTCGTAAGCCAGTAACATCTCAGCCATAGAGATGACGAACTTGTCGTCTAGTCTAACCTGCGACAAGGCATGTGATTTGGTTCCTCTTACTGCCAGCGATGGCGGCCTTGCCAGCAGATATAAAGATGGTATTCGCCAAGCCTCGTGACGGTTGCTGCGGATGTAGAGCTGAACAGAACCTGGGCAGCCATGTTCGAGTCAGCGCCCCGTACCTTGTAATGCCGCCTTCCGTCGTAACGTGTCTGCTTATTTTCACGACACGGGTACTCGTTAGACCGCAATGGTCCACAAGTACACCTTTCTTCGCCCAGCATGATTGCATATTCACGCTGGCTTTCTGGTGTTTCCAATCTAGCGTTGCCTACCAGACTCAGTCGCCGCCCTCCTCTTCCTTTACCTTTTCTTCCGCCTCCGCCTTCTTCTTGTCCTCCCACTTCTGCTTCTTCTCTAACAGTTTCTGGAGATTCTTTGCGCCGTTGAAGACACCGTATGTCTTGGCACTGCAAGCCGCACATGTAGGATCTTTTCGATATCTCTTCAAAGCGCAAGCCTCGCAGAAATAGTGTCCACATTTCGTGATGATGGGGTTCTTGTAGGGCGTCTTGCAGATGATACAAGCAAACGGTATCTTTTCGAGTAGCGCAAGGTCTATGCCGTCTTCGTCCTTTTGTTTCTCATCCCTGTTCGCAGAAGCGACAACGGTGCCTCCAGGCTTCTTGCCCTTGGTCGACAATTCCCACTCGCGGTCTAGCTTCCAGCCTGCTGCATAGTCTTCACGGGCGTGCAGAAACTTGCAATTGTCGCCGAAACCACAGAATCCTGTCTGCTTGTAGTCCTTGCACACATCCGGCGTGTAATCTGTGACGGTGATTGTCCGTATGTTTGTTGATGCTTTCATGGGCCCTACTTGGCGACTGGGCGCGTCGGGGTTCTTCTCGATGAAGGTCGGGGGCTTCGTTCGCGTGCTACCGAGCAGGTTCTTGGAGCTGAGAGCGTCGTCGGCATCTTCGTCGTACCAGTTTGACTGCTTCGTCGCATCGTTGCTTGCTTCTATCACCGCCGAGCGATTCGCTGCATATTGCGTTGTGCCCTCGACCGCTGTGTTGATCTTCTGATCTGCAGTCGATGCCTTGAGCGCATTGCCGTTAACCTTCCGGCGCTTGACTACGCGACCGTCCTCGCCTTCTCCCTCTGACCCCGACGAGAAGTCCGAGTCAGATTGGGGCGGCGGCGGGGCAGCTTTTCGGGGCGCAGCTTTGGCTCCTCGCTTCTTGAACTTGACGACGGGTGCTTCCATGTCCAGGGTTTTATCGGTAAAGGTGGGTTGAGATGCTGAGTGTGAAGAGGGACATGAGGCGCAGAAAGTTGGAGCCAAGCTGTGGCTTAGAAATACGGTGTCACGTGATGCAGGCTGGGGTATCCGGGCAGAGCCGCGCAAGATCTCCAAGAGATGCCGAACTACCACCACGACAAGCAGATAGGACATAGCTGATAGCTGATAGGAACAAGCTACAAGCTAAATACTGCAATCAAACTCTGTGTAGATGCGCAACGCATGTGGTCGGCACTTGGCCTATGTGCGGAGGTGGAGCCCGCCTGGGTAGTTCTTGAGACGCAGGTTTCTGCAGCATTCCTGCACCTGTGGATCATGGAGCAGCATGGGTGGGCTAGAGATGCACGTAAAAACACGCACAAACATGTAGTGGAACTGGCCATGCATTGTGTGACTTTGCCCAACAGCAAATCGCCTTGCCATAACTCCAACGTCCGTTCTTGCAACCAAGTCAACCTTGTATGTGTTTCACTACGTTCGCTGTAGACATGGCGTCACCCTTGCCCACCATGCAATCATAGGAGTAGGGGGAGTGCCGCGGCGGCCGTGTCGATATCGCGCATGGCGGTCGTGGGGTAATGCAATGCGCGTTGTTCGTTGTTTTGGTCCAATCGCGCCCACAAACAGCCCCTCCGGCCCAGCAGTAGTGAGGGGGGCCCGCTGCACTCCCTAGGTAGCTCGTCGTTGGCGGCGCGAACCAATCGAGGGGCATACGTCGCTTTGTTGATGGTGTGGATATGTTATGGGTATCAGCGCTGGCTTGATGGCGAAAGCGTGAAAGCGTCAACAGTGCACGGTCGCTTCATCTCGCACTTCTGCACAACATCATCCGCTCTGCCATCATCCCTCCTCTGTCGCCTCTGTAGCCCCTCCAGCCCGTTCGGCATTCTCTTCTTTTTCCTTCTTCGCCATCCCGAGGCCCTGTCTGGTGATGCGCCTTTGCTTCTTTTCCCTAGTGTGACGGAAACGCGACCGAGTACCAGCAGCCGCTGCCGTGTCCCCAGTCGCTTTCCCGCGCGTCCTTCTCAATCACACCCTTTGTGCATTACACCCACAGCCCGACAGAGTGAAACCTACAATCGCTCTTGTCTCTAATACCACCCCGGAAACACCATCACCGCCGCCTGCCGCCCCAGTTCGCGCACGTCACCCGCTCCTTAATCATACCTTTCTCCCACCCATCCCATCTCCTACCGCCATTGCACAGGCACATTTACGTGGAATCGAGGGATCCCACCCAGGAGATGACACTATAAGCAACGCGCCCAGGGACTACTAATGGCTACAGCAAATCCTCCACCGGGCGCGCTCTCGGTGGAGCACCACAATGGCTCCGACCCCTTCCTCGCCGCACCGCACGACGCCCACCGCCAGCGATACTCGGCCTTTGATAACTCGCAGTTCTCCCTATACCTGAATGGTTCGCCTATGCAGGCCAAGCGCGCCCTCCAGGCTCACTTGGCGGAGACGACGCGCAGATTGCAGGAGACGTCGCATCTGGGCAGTGCGCTTGTTCAGCAGAGGAAGGAGCTAGAGGACAAACTACTCGAGGTCGAGCAGCAGCAGCAAGACAACGACATCGGCCCAGAGCTGCGCCAGAGGCTGGCGGAGCTGGAGAAGGAGTTCAACGAGGTCGGAAGAGAGACGGCGCGCGCCTTCCTCCCCAAGTCTCGCGTACCCAGTGGCGAGACGGATCCCACGGCCGGTGGCTCCATCTACTCCAGCGAAGCCATCCAGTCGCCCACCAAAGTGAGCGTCCCGTCGCGGAAGCAGAGGAACCAGCAGCCCAGCCGCATCAACGACATTGCGCTAGCCACGGAAATCTCTACCTCTTTGCTTTCCCAGCTCAAGGACCTCCAGGCCGTTCTCCTCGAGAAGGATGAAGCCCTCAAGGCGGCCGATCTGGACCGATCGCAGCTCGAAATTGAGGTCGAAGGCTTGTCGCAGCGTTTGAGGACACTGGACGAAAGCGAGTCGCGACTTAAAGACGTCAACTGGAATCTTGAGACACAAGTCCGTGAGTCGGAAACGCAGTTCAAGTCGGCGGCAGACAAGGAGCGAAGTCTCAACCATGCTTTGGATCTAGCACGTACCGAGAGGTCGACTCTGGAGAAGGAGTTGGAAGATTTGAAGCAGATGTACACCAAGCTCAACGACGATCACATCAACAAGACCAAACAGCATGAGACGGAACTCTCTAGTCTGCGGCGAGTCGCAGCCATGACGGAGACGGAGAAAGGTGCAATGCAGCGCAAAGTCGAAGAGCTCACGTCAAAGAACCAAGAGCTGGCCCAAGCCATCGCCTATCGCGCGAGATCAGAGCATCGCGGCCGGTCTGAGGGATCGTCTGACGATGACCGTGGTGCTAGGCATCATTCTCGAACCCCAGAACATTCACCTGAACCATCTCCAAGCAAGGCTACTCCTCGCCACGGTATGCTCGAGTCGGAAACACTAAAACACTCCCTTCAGCACGCCCACCGCATGATCCAGCAACTCAAGAACAACATTCATCGCGAAAAGACTGAAAAGATCGAGCTGAAACGCATGCTTCAAGACGCCCGTGATGAGGTAGACGCTACCCGCGCTCTCGTTGGACCTGGTAGCGCAAGCAAGCGAAGGAAGAGTGACAAGGATGCTTTCAAGAAACCTCCTCGACCAGATCGTCTTGGGGCCTTGCGCAACGTGTCGCACGAGATTGTAGAAGACGACGAGTGGGAAGAGCAAGAGGTCGTGCCTGACACTCCAAGTCGGCCACCGCAACAATCAAACTCTCTACCACGCTCCTTCCCAACTGGATACAATTCTGCCGCAGAAACGAGCGCATACGACAGCTTTGACACTGCCAACGAAACTTCTGATGCCGCTTTCGAGACTGCCAACGAACGCGATGGTATGGCAACTGAATCCGACGCATTCCAAACCGGAGCCGAGACTCTTGACGGAGACAGCAGCGACCAGCTGACCGAGACTGAAGCTGGGCCTTCCAAGCCTGGTACACGGCCTAGTCGACCTTCATTCTCACAAGGTGGTCGCATGAACTCTTACCGCAGCACCGCTTCTGCATCCGGTGATGAATATGACTCAGACTTCAGGACTCCTCTTCGCCACCAGACTTCTCGCTTCACCTTAAAGGCGATGGACAGCAATTCGCGGAGATCGACGCCTAGAGGTTTAGATTTCTTTGCAGGCACGCCACCGGCATCAAGAGACTCCCCTGCAGGCTACGTTAGCAGCAGCAACGAGAACACTCCAGCCCAAGGCAAGAGTCTCTTGGCAGAGCTCAACGATCTGAGTGGCGATGACGACGATGCGAGTTCTATCGAGGGATCACCAAGTCGATCCAGTGTCGTTTACTCAAGCCATGCCACGCCAGATCCGCTGAGAAAGGCCGTTCTCGGAAGGTCACTTCTTCAGTCCGATGCTCCCAAGCCGACCATGGTAGATTCGGGCACCATGACAGAAAAGGATGCTCCCCAACCTATTTCCATCTCCTCCATCTCAAGCCAGACCACTCAACCGCAAGCCGTTCAGTTGCCTACGTTACGAGTCTCCGCCCTGCATTCGCAAGACACGAGCCCGCAAGCTCTCCCCCGTCAAGATCTCAAAGTATCCTTGGTCTCTTCACAAGACACCGAGCCCAAGCTTGTGCTTCCGCCAGCTCTTGGCTTCTCTTCCGTTTCTGGTCATGCTACCAGTCCCCAAACCCCCAAGATACCTCAGCTGGCTGTGTCGTCTTTCTCAAGTCAGCGAACTGAGCCACTGGTTCCTTCGGCTCCATTGTCTGCGTTCTCTTCGTTACATGCACAAGACACAGCACCACGTGCCGTGCCCATTGTTCCTTTGAAGACGTCGTCCGTGTATGCCCAGACCACCGAGCCTCGCCATATTGCTCCTCCTCCTCTTGGGGTGTCAACTGTGTCGTCCCAGGGTACTGATCCTACTATACCAGTGGTAGAGAAGGCCATCACTCCTTCTTTGGACGTTTCGTCCATCTCCCATCAAACCACAGAACCGCGGGAGGCATCCGCTCGAACCCTACTGGCTCCAGCAGGTCTCTTCACATCGGCTATCTATGCCCAATCGACAGAGCCTACACAACAGACCGAGCCTGCTCCGACGTCAGGGTCAAGGTCAATCCCCAGCGATGTTCTTCCAGCATCTCCTGCACAAGACGCCCATCACAGAGAACAGAGTGTACCACTCCAAATGTCAAGTCTGTCTGCTCACGCGACTGAGCCCAGAGACATACCCTACAAGCCGACGTTGCTGCAAATGTCACCTTTGTCTTCTCATACGACTGAGCCTAAGGATCTACCTCGTGCGGGTCTCTCCGCGTTCTCAACGACATCGACTCAGTCAACAGAACCACTTGCGCCGAGACCCACCAAGCAACAATTCTCCCAGCTCTCTGCACAGGCTACGGCGCCTATTGCGCTACGACAGCCACAGCTGCAGCTGTCAAACTTTTCTGCTCGCTCTACTGACCCAGTGGAAGTGCCCAAAGCAGATCCGCCGCAACTATCTCCATTGTCGGTCCAGGCATCTCATCCCGTTGAGCCCATGAGAGCAGCCCCGTCGTCCATTTCTGTACTGTCTTCGCGGACAACTGAGCCAATCGTACCCGAGGAGCCAACTCCTGCCAATTTCTCAGGGGTTACGTCTCAGACTACGGAACCCGTACAGCCAAGACAAGTCCCACTGCAACTGTCAATCGTCCGCGCACGACAGACCGAGCCGATTGCACTTCCCGTCCCTTCGGCGTCTCTACATCACATGTCCAATGTGCGAACCGTTCAAGACACCCAGCCTGAGTCACCGACACTTCCGGCATTCTTGCCAACACCCGCAAGCAGACCATCCACAGCGAACCGTGTTTCTGTTCCTAGCATGACATTATCTCCTGTTGCTGCACAGGGTACTGAACCGTTAGCTCCTTCGCGACCTGTCACCGCTCACCGGGCCGTCGCGCCTTCTGTAACCACCAGTGCTTCTTCTCAGACAGAAGCAATGGAGAACAAGCAAGCATCTACGCCCAAGCTCGGTTACTTCGATACTGTACTACCTTCAAACAAGGATGCCACCACGGAGACTACCACCCCACCAGTTGACAGTAGGAATGGCCATACGCCCCTTACACCTGTCAATGTCAATGGCGCCAGGGAGATTCCCCGAACACCAATGACCGACGGAGGTACTCAGACAATGGTGTCTGCTCAACAGATCGACAAACTGCTGCTTGCGCGAAGTCAGCGATGGAGTGGTCTCATAACCACGTCCGGGCTAGAAAAGTCGCTTTCGCCGCCTGGGTCGCCTAGCAAAAAGTATACAAACGAGGCAAGCCGAACACCCAAGCGCCCAGGCAGCTCCGGAAGTATGCGCTCTCGCGCTGCAACGCCGCCTCCACTGCCTTCGGATCATAAGGAAGTCATCGCCGCGGCTTCTCTCAAACCAATCTCTCCAGGCACCATGGGCCCGCCTACAATGCCAGCGTCCGCCTACAAGAGGCGACCGCATACACCTACCGTCAAGACAAGTAACAACACCCTCACCCCCAGAACAGGCGGCACGACACCACGTGTGCGTCGGCAATCACAGCGTAGCGGAGCGTCTTCACCTCTTAGCCGGAGGTCATCACTGTCATCTTTTACCTCGGAAATCGACCAGCGCTTTAACATTCCAGGCGGCCCGTCCTTTGCTGCGAATGGATTACCAGCCGGTGCGACAGATCCGCGTATGATCCAAGCCATCACTCAAACGATGATTGGCGAGTATTTGTGGAAGTACACCCGCAAGACTGGGCGCGAAGGCATGTCTGAGAACCGCCATCGACGTTTCTTCTGGATTCATCCTTATACTAGGACACTGTACTGGAGCGACCGAGACCCCCAGAGTGCCGATAAATCGACACTTAAGGCCAAGAGTGTAGCTATCGAATCTGTCCAAGAAGTCGACGACCCTAACCCTATGCCTCCTGGCCTTCACCAGAAGAGCTTGCTCGTCATCACACCTGGTCGATCGATGAAATTCACGGCTACAACAGGTCAGAGGCACGAGACCTGGTATAACGCTCTGAATTATCTGTGCCAACGGGTCGACGAAAACGAACAACAAAAGTCGCCCACAAAGAGTGATCAAGAGCAGAAGGCTGCGGCCGCAGATGAGATCCAAGACGAGTTCAATGCCGGGTACCGCAGCTCTTCTCGACAGACCGGGCGTTCGAGAGGTTCAATGTCCTCGTACGTCACCCGGCGGACATCATCTCGCGATTACGCTCAAGTACCTACGATCCGACAGTCACATGTCACACCACATCGCGCAACTTCAACTGAGCCGTTGGTGCATGGATCCGTCTCCAGCCGAATCAACAGTATGCTCCGACCTAGTGTTACTGCTTTACGCGGATCGTTCACTAGTCGGCGAAACAGCAGGACCAGCGCTACAGAGTCTGCCACATATGAGGAACCCAGCGCTTCCAACATAGATCTCAGTCGTGATATCCATGACCATGTGGAGCGCGAGCAGGACTTTATGCCTAACGTCCGAGCGTGCTGTGATGGTAAGACGCTTTGATTACACCAATTTACGAAAGCTAACATGTCTGCAGGCAAACACGATGTCGCACATCTTCATCAACATTCTGTCAAAGGTCGGCACGTCAACTCTGCGGCTTCCAGGCCTTCGCTCTTCGGCTCGATAAGTTCGCGCGCGCAATCCCGAACCGAGTCTCGTACCGAGTCACGTACTGAATCACGAACCGAATCGCGAACTGAGCTGCGCAATGAGCAGTTGCGCCATCAGACTGAGATGGATGCAGCGAACTTTGGAGCTGGTGCATAATCTCACCTCACACCTAAACCCTTTCCTACATTATCATCCGTGTTCGTCTCGAACGACACTTTACTAGTCACTTGATCTGACTGACCGTCTCTTTTCCTTTAGCAATAGTCGTTTCGTATGGGGACCGTTCCCGTTTTCCTATGTATCTATCAATCCGTCTCTCGGCTTTTGGACGTTACACCTCGGTTTGGATTCAGATGAAGCAGAAACTCAAATTCGACTGCGGGTTCAAGGAGCATTGTGCCCGGCGTTCCACGGTGAAGCATTTCCTGTACAATTTAGGCAGTAGGCTCGACTGGGGTTGGAGCTGTACACTGAGACGACCTGACGCTTCCCACCTGGACTATTTTCCGGCTTCTCTCCATTCTACTAGAAGTGCTTCTCAAACATCTGCACGTCATTCGTTTTTTCCCTCAACCTGAAACATTTTGTATTGTTTTTTAGCTGTATTGTTAGCATGGTGGCGTCACGTAATCTCTTTACTCGGTTGAGAAGTTTAGTGTTGACGGCCTATAGTGAGGTGGATAGAAGATGAATCAAAAAAAGATGCAAATTGCAAACAACGCTTCCCCTTTCGTGCAGACAATTTCTTCGTGTAAACGAAACCCGTATAAGAAACAATGTTGTTTCGAAAGAGAAGCAAGCTGAAATGAGGCCTTACTATTTATAGTTATAGAAGTTGTTTGCTAAGCTGCACATGTAATAACAGTCTCGTAACAGGACGTAGCAGTACGATATAACGTAGTATAGTAGTAACGTGTCGGTCGAATACAAAGGGTGACTCCAAGTGAGTATTCTCGCATAAATAAAGTTCATGCACGCTGGAAGGGCTGACAAGGTGCACGAGCGTAGATTGTTCCGAATCACAAGCTTTCCGGTTGCTCTAACAGTGCTTTTTCTGCTATGGTTTCTTTTCAAATTTGGAAAGGTAGATGTTGTTGGGTTTGTGATGTTAGATGGATAATGTACTAGTTGCGAATAGGCGCAAGAACGGGAATGTTTGGTAGTATCGGTGCTTGACCTCGGGCGGTTCTTTTTCGCTTGTGCTACGAAATGTGACGATGTTAATATCGTGAATCTTGTCTAGTCGTTGACTTGGTATGGCGGATACTAAAGTACTGAACTAAGAGTACGCTGATTAACTTAAAACCTATTTGGTGGTTTTTTTAAAAGATGGGTACGCTACTCACAGCACCACAGTTGTCTCAAGTTGCTTTCCCGGTTTCTATTTCTTTATATAGCTTGACTAGATTGGAGATTGCGAAATGTACTTTAGTTCCTGGATGCGTTGTTCTGAAACTGTGCTAGATTGGTTATGCAAATGGAGTGACTTTGCTGAGATATCTAGGCGACTACACTGGATTGTTCTTAGTAAGTTGGGTTGGCCACTCCACATGCAACTTCGTCTCCACTGTCGTTGCGTACTTCATTCCAATCATCGAGATACATCGTCGAACTGAACATGCAGCAACTTTCCATACATTGTGGAACCGACAGATCTTTTGTCCATGTCTACAACACAGCCGACGTTTTCACCGTACCTGTATGGATTTCCGTGCTTGACTTGGTTGTTATCACTGCAGAACAAACCACCATCGGTTTTTCCAATAGCCCCACGAAATACCGTATCAAGCATCATGTCGGTACGTAAACGCGTTGTTTTACATGCGTGTTGAATCAACACCAAAGTATTGCTATTAACTGTTAGCATGAATCTGCGCACTTGTCTGGTCAGTTGACTCACCAATGAGTCGTGCATCCTCTGATTTTTAAATCCTCCACCTGCGAGTGCTGTTTTTCTTTTCTGACGATTCAATACGTCGCTCTATCATAATGTAAGCCGTCAATCGAAGCCGAATGTATTCGAGTCACTCTCACCTGTTCAATGGTCCCTTTCATCACATATCGTACGCAGACTACTTGCTTTGTCTGTCCGATACGCTGCGCTCTCGCCATGGCCTGCAATTCAACGAAGGGATTCCATTGCGGTTCGAGCAGGTATATATGTGATGCGATGGTCAAAGTAAGCCTGGGTGTATCAGCGCTTGAAAGGTTTCCGTCCAGTGTGTGTACAAACCCTTCTGCGCCCGTACCCAGTGTCATCAGGAGAATGTTCGGCCCCATAGGAGATTTGAAATCTTTCAGCACTCTCAGTCTCTGTTTCAAGCTCAAGCCTCCGTGAATCGTGTCATGTTTCAAGCCAGCTTGATTGAGAAGTTGCGCCGCGAGGTCTAAGGTTTTCTTCCAGGCAGAGAAGATGATACTAATGATTCGATCAGCTTCTGTATCTTGACTGCATCGGAGAAACTTACCATTTGTTTCTAGGTGCTTGTCTTATGTCTCCGAGAAGAGCCAACAGTTTGGATGGATAAGGGAGCGCAGCTCCGTTTGCCGCAGAAGAGAGCTCTCCGGTGCTGATATGGGTAGCAAGATCTGGTGGGGAATGGCCCGATGCGCAAAGCACACAATGTTTTTCTCTCTTCTTATCCACACACTGAGGCCAGCAGCTGTGACAGACAAGATGCTTGCACGGTTGGATGAACATACCAACATCTCGGCCCTCCACCTGGTCGATGCAGAAGATACTGATCTTGCACTTGGCGCATTCGTTCTCTTCAAGCTGCAGCAGATAAGAGAGCATCTCATCGTCTGATCCGTGCAGTCCGTTTTGTGTCTTCCTGGGCCCATTGTTGCAGAAGAGTCGCAATTCGTGGATGGACTGAAGAGTAGTAGAAGCGTATTTGCCGTTCCCACTAACGGCCATCTGCACCTGTCTCCTATAGTGCTCGTATAGGTCATCATACTGACGGCGCTCGTCAATGGAGAATTCGATTAACCGCGCGTGGGCTATTGGCTCAGGTAGGCCAAGGTTCCCTCTTGTCCGCCGAAGACAAATGGTGCTCAGTACTGTCTGCAGATTTCGGAACTGAGCTCCTTGCTCAGCCAGCGTTGGTGCAATGACGAAGGTGCGGAAGGTCGATATGTGCGCTAGCTCTGTGAGTCGAAGGAAGGCAACCAAGCTGCCCAGATCTTCGAGACGATTCTGGATGGGCGTTCCGGTGAGACACCAGCGACGATGCGCAGGAAGCTCTT
>JAESFQ010000427.1_pt1 | contig 15317 bp, 16 predicted proteins | sample 9269431 | NCBI WGS metagenome assembly JAESFQ01 (sample SAMN14502588, study PRJNA617103) | algae metagenome | isolation source: Plectolyngbya sp. WJT66-NPBG17 and co-occurring heterotrophs from well... | place: USA: Mojave Desert, Joshua Tree National Park, California | collected 2006-08-06
CAGCTTACCTCCAGCAACTACGGCTGTGAAGCCGATGGAGAATATCTGCGACGATTAGCTATGTTCAGAAAACGCTTCCGTGTGCTCACCATCGCTGCTGTGACGACGTAATCTTCGGATTTAACTGTAGCTGATCTACAACTAATTCGGCTGCACCATCTCAAAACCACCATAAGCAGAGCAAGTACGGTGAAGACCACAGTGGGAACCAAAGTCTCATACTGGATATCCGCCGTCGCTTTAGATCTCAGGATGAACCAACTTGGAGATTGGTCGTGCATTTGGAGAGGAAATAAATGGCGTTGTTGATTGGAAATCGGAAGTGAGGGTATTCGAGCGTTTGCAGAACAGCATGGCGATTGTCGCCTTGAAGGAGGGTGCTGCGCAATCAGCTGCGTTTCTTTGACGGAGCATGCAAACGCGGGCTGGAACAATCTGCGTGGGACTGAGGGGTACCGTAGTTGAGGTTGGCATGATGTCGTCGACCCACTGAAACAGCCTCTTGTGAATCATACGCTCAAATAGGTGGTAAATTAGGGTACGACGTATGCTGAATAGGATAAAGAGGACCACTGAGCAACTTCGTTCGCACAGCACAGCACTTGATACTATGCTACAGCTGATTTTCGAAACGTCTAAGCAATTGGCGCAAATCGTCAGATGGTGATCATCTGTCGAGGAGCTGAGATAGCCGTTGTGTCCGTGTGTGGTTCACTAGTGGATCGGGCCTTACTGACCCAAAGGTACGGCGTAGTTGAAGTTCTATGGGACCGTTACTGGCTTTTGCTTTGAAGGCAACGTGAAATGTGAATACAAACCACGGATCGTTTGACATTGCTAAACGGACAAGCATTGAAGAGCGAGCTCACATCGTAGATTGCGATGATTATGGCATCATGACCAAAGTCTAGCGGACGTCTTATGAGATTGTGTGGCTTATCTCATCATCTGCACATGTAAAGTGCACTCACATTGACTGTGTTACAGCAACAACGCACAGATTGTGCATCACTCCGGGTATTGGCAACATGCCCAGAGCAAGGAATACGCCCACAAAGCGAGCGATCATGTGAGGATACCCTGAAGTAGGTTGACGGATGGGGATCGGCTCGACCTTTCCTTTGTGGCTTGGGGCTTGGAGGTCAGTTGCTGTCAAACGTCGTCTCGGATACTATTTGAGTAGACTTTACTTCTAGATGTGTCTGGCGTATCATTCCTTGGCGAGGTAAAGCATGGTGACCGCTCACATTGCTACAGACTTTACCTCGAGGCCGCTTTGACTTAGCGTGCCGGGTATGGGTGTTGCTGGCACGACACAGGATTCGTGATCAGGCTCCTAGTGATTTGAACGGCAAGGTGCGTTTGATTTCCATGTACTGGTCAATCACCAGTACGGCTCCAATGCCACCATGGCGTCGAGGAGAAGGCTATCCAATATAACATACAGGGCCAGATGCATGGATAGAATGCTTTTGGAATTAGTTCTGAGATGAGACTGGCCGGGTAGAGTTGGTGGAAACAATGTTCCCAGCTTTTAGGCGCAGATGTGGTTATGAATTTGTCATTGTGGGATAGCTAATCCGACCTCTCCGCAGCAGAAGACCTTGGTGGCTGCCAGAGTGGATCCTGCCCTGGTTGAGGGCAGTGAACATGTGATAAGCGGTGTGAGCTTTGGGGAGATACCTACTCTATTGACTTGCGTGCTTTTGTAACCGAGATGCAGAGAAGAAGTTATGACCACGGGAGCACATGAAGCGAATTGCGCATTCGATCATGCGCCAGAGGTTCAGTCTCGTCACAGAGGATGTTGGCAACATGCAGCCGGCACCGAGATGTCTCCGTCATCCTGGGTATTCCGACCATGAGCATTGTGCAGCCGAAAGCTTGCGATCAGCGTCGATGCAAGCGGTTGAGGCGCATTAGACACCGGGCGTGGGCTTGCTAGCGGATCAGGCTGTTGGGAAACTGCAGGTGCATGCGAGATTTGCCCAGAGTTGCGTTTCGAGGAGGTGAGACCGGAGGAACTAGTAGCCGTTAGCGCCGGTTTTGCGTGTGGATATTTGGAATCAACACCACCAGACATCCGGTAAGGCATCGACTATCCTCGCGTACGAAATTGGCGTTTCCCGACACTAGGATTTGTCAACCAACATACGATCTCTGGCCTCGTGGCATTTAGCATTCCCCGATCTGGAGCAGCGACATCCGTCGTCGCTGGGATGCCATTGGATGGCTTTTCAAGGTTGTCGTACCGCGACTCGATAGAGGTTGTTTTGCGACGATCTCCCATGTAATTTCTGCGCGTCTGCACAGTGATTGTCGTGTCATTGATGACAACAAGCAAGGCCACCTTTCTTATCACGAAATTCTGGGCATGGATGCTTTGGAGCGAGGATTTGGCTAGTCGTCCTGCAAGCCCTAGTCGTGATCGTGCCGGAGCATGTTTCGGACTTCGAAATCGTAATTCGACTTTTGGAATTTGTTATTGATCGCATCTTGTTTGACAAATTGTTCCCAGATCTCATATGAGTCGCGAGGGTCCACGTTCTTAATACATCAAAATGTCGTCTTGTGCCGCAAGCTCAACTGGCTCTCAATCTTCATCCACTCGTTCTCCAAGGGTCATGGCTTCTATCACCAATCACCAGTCGTCGCATCCCTTCTTGACGCCCGCACACGCATCCGACATATCAACATGGACAACTTCATTGCCTAGACACCACTCGTGTTCGTTCACGGAGTCCGGTTCCGAAGTTCAATCCCGCAAAGCTGCCATCGAGGCCTATCAACAGATGAAAGCCGCACTTTTCTTCAAAGCCATGGATTCCAACATGCCCAAACCTGTTTGAGCATCTTGCAGAGCACTTCCTTGTGGCATTATCCTAAGCCATACCATACATATCACTGAGACGACATCTCGTTAATGACAAATTGCGTCATACACCACCTTCTACGACATACCCCTGGAGGTTGGAACTTCCCCGATACCCCGATAGCAGAGCGAGATGTTGATGCAAGCGATGGAGATAGCGAAGATCGTAGGCCCGGCGTGTGGTGACGATACCATGTAATTAGTCCAGATTCATCCGTGGCGAACATGGAATCCGGCCCGTTTTGAGGATAAAAGGTGTAGAGCTGACGCTAGATTATCATTGCTGTTAATTCACAATTCTTCTAGAGTTTTCAAAGGTCCTCTTTCAAGTCAATATATGTCGCGTGAATCAGGCCCATCTTGAGGTCTGTGTCTTGTGCTTTGCCCAGATCGAGCACTACAGTCGTACCCTGCTTTTGTGACGGACGGAGTCGTGGGTGGCTCAGCGCACATTTCGCAAAAGATTGTTACTAACGGTCAGTGCTGACCATGGTGCTGACCATGGTGCTGAGATTCGATGACGATGGTGCCGATAGAGAGGCTCTATAGAGGCAGGGTGACCTGTTGCTCACGCGATTCAGAGAACGGCAAAGTTGCATCAGATCGGTGTCGGCATTTCCTTATCGATAACGACAAGGGTCAGTGCGCCAAAAGTCCGCTCGTCGCGACTCTGCGCGTTCGCAATGAAGGCAGGAACATCACAGCCCGCTCAACCTTCTTAGGCAGCATTGAGACTTGCGATCAACCACAACATGTCTGGAAACACGTCAAAAACAATGTCCAAAGGACTGATGGGGATGAAGGTATGTATGTCACTTCTGCATTACCCTAGGCATTTGCTGAACGCAAGCAGTTTATGCAGCGCGCGGCCGCAAAATCTTCACCCTCATCGCCCTCGACGCCTAATGGCCCACCCACCAAGAAGGCACGCATTTCAAACGGTACATCTGCTATAGGAACCTCGGACCACGAGATCATACAATCGGGGCTGGACGCAGAAGAAGCAAAGCGCCAGGCGGCACTAGATAAGGCGGCGCAACATGCGGGTGAAACGAAGTGGGTGTTGAGTTTCAAAGACCCTCTCGAAGGAAGAAGAGAGGATGCCATGAAGGTCAGGCAAGCGGGGTTTGCGGAGCTCGACGCGGAGGATGACGACGAAGACGAAGATGAAGATGTCAAACCAATGAGGATGCAGTTCGGCGGTGGTGTTAAGAAGAAGACAGATGTGCGTATAGTGGGAATTGGCTGTAAGATGAAGCTGACATGGCCCAGAACTCAGTGCCTTTTATCGAGGCTGAAAACTCAGAATCAGAATCAGAGCATTCTTCAGATGACTACGACTCGGACGATCCTACGGCAGATCTTATTCGGCAGACCAAGCGCGAGATGGCAACGGAAAAGCGCGACTCCAAGCAGAAGCGCGCTAGTATGGGCGAGGAATCAGCCAAGGCAACACCGAAGCGGCAGAAGGACGATGGAAACCTGCAGGGCTTGACATCGATATCAGGCGGTCGACGGTCAGGAGGTGGAGGCGGTTTTGGTGGCATGGGTAATGTAGAATGCTATAAATGTGGCCAGAAGGGACACATCGCAGTCAACTGCTCGTCCACACCACGAGGGTCTGCAGGCAGGGGCAGGGGCAAGGGCCGGAGGTAGCCGTGGCGACGTCCTCTCGATGTATTTGTACACTTGGTACGCTTCAATGATACCCCATGGAGACTCTGTCTTCAATTGCAGCTAGACGACGCAACTTTGTCGCCGTTTTCGATCAGCATGTATTCGTCTCCAACCATCATCTTCATTTGACTGTCATCCATGAAGTTTTCATGGTCGCCGTTCAAGGCAGCTCCGTCTTTATCGTACATGAACTTGGCCAGCGCCAGATAGTCGGGAAACACAAAGGTGCAGATGGCATCATAGTCCATGAGTTTGGCTTTGCCGTGCATGATGTCTTGGATGGCTTTTCGATCCCGCTCTATATGATATGTCTGTGGCGGTCTCAGCTTTGATACAGTGTAATGACTCGCTCGAGGGCTATACAAGGCTGTAGCTGAGGATGCCGTGGCGCTGAAGGATGGGAACGGCCCGCTGAGCATGATTGTTGTTGTAGTACTCGATAAAGTCGTCATCCGACATGCCATGTTTCTTCTTGATGTATATAGTCGCTTTCACGACCTTTCTAAAGCCCGTGGTGTTGGCGTAGCCTGCTTGAAATGCTTTGGGTACCATGTTGTCACATAGATCACATAGACGGGGATCAATGGTGGGACGGGGCCCTCTTATCGTCAATGCATGTGCGGGGCCCACCGTATCTGACGTTGGTCGCTACCACAGCGCCGAACGTCGGCCCCATTCGCGCTGTCTGTTCATTGTTTAGTGTTTAGAGCCTCAGTCAGCACTTTCGACTTCCCCACCGCCGCAGTATCCCAGTCTGTCTCACCGCCCCTTGTGTCTGCCGCGGGTGCACGCAATTGATTAGTCCTAGGCAGCAGTGGACGGCCCGGAAGCTCGCCTGTCCAACCATTGCTGGCTCCACCGCAAGTCTCGTGGATGCTCCCATCGTTAGGCGCACGACAGTCTCTGGGAAATCTGTCGCTGGTACCACGACACCGAACACTCGTTCCCAGGTTCCCGGTTGCCCGGCCGATTGCACAATACGTAGCATCGTCATCACATTGCTCAGCCTCTACCTCGCTCGCCACTAGTCACCTCGGACCACGCCGCATACATAACCCGCTTCGTCGCCGGGCTACAACCGCCTCGCTGCCTGCCACACATCGCACCCTTGTGACTTCGCCAAGCACAAGAAAGCAGCCTGCCAAGATGACAGAAGAGCTAGGGAGAGAAGTGGGAGGACGGCAGCGCATAGAGGATCTCGAGAGGCCACAACTCGACGATCGCTCGTATCGAATCACCACCCTACCGAATCAGCTAGAGGTACTTTTGATACACGAGGCAGGGACAGACAAGGCTAGTGCGGCGTTGGATGTCAATGTGGGTAGCTTCAGCGATGCGCCGGATATGCCAGGTATCGCGCACGCGGTCGAGCACCTACTGTTTATGGGAACTGAAAAGTACCCCGAGGAGAACGCCTATAACCAGTATCTGACACGCCACGGCGGATATTCCAATGCTTTCACAGCATCTACATCAACCAACTACTACTTCGAGCTTTCATACCCTTCGTCCACACCTACGAGCAGCCAAACCGCATCGCCAGACGCGTCGCAAACAAGCCTACTAGAGTCCAAGGATGAGTCGCCGCTATGGGGGGGACTCGACCGCTTTGGCCAGTTCTTCATCAGTCCTCTGTTCTTGGAAGACACGGTCGATCGCGAGCTCAAGGCGGTGGACTCGGAGAACAAGAAGAACCTCCAGAATGATACCTGGCGGATGCATCAGCTGAACAAGGCGTTGGCCAACCCAGATCATCCCTATAACCATTTCTCGACTGGAAGCTACAAGACTCTTCATGACGAGCCCATTGCACGCGGTGTGAAGATCCGAGACGAGTTTATCAAGTTTCATTCAACACATTACTCTGCGAATCGTATGAAGTTGGTTGTCCTAGGTCGTGAGAGCTTAGATACACTGGAGACATGGGTAGAGGAAATCTTCGCCAAAGTACCAAACAAGGACCTGGGGCAGAATCGCTGGGACATGCCCGTCTACACCGGAAATGAACTGCTCACCCAGACCTTCGCCAGGCCGGTCTTGGAGTCGCGGTCACTGGAGCTTCAGTTCGCCTACCGTGATGAAGAAAGGTTCTACGAATCGCATCCCTCAAGATACCTTAGCCACTTGCTCGGTCATGAAGGTCCTGGTAGTATCCTTGCGCATATCAAGGCAAAAGGTTGGGCAAACGGACTTGGGGCCGGAGGATCTACCCTTTGTCCTGGCTCAGGGCTCTTCACCATCAACATCAAGTTGACCAAGGAGGGCCTTGAAAACTACAAAGAGGTTACCAAGCTTGTCTTTCAATACATCGGATTGATGCGTGATCAGCCGCCTCAAGAGTGGGTAGTTGAAGAGCAGATGCGCATCAGTGAAGTAGAGTTCCGATTCAAGCAAAAGAGCCCACCCAGTCGAACTGCTAGTGGTCTAGCAGGGATCATGCAGAGGCCATATGACCGCAAGATGCTACTAAGTGGTCCGGCCATCATCAAGAAGTTTGATGCCAATCTGATTAGTGAAGCCATGTCCTATCTCCGACCAGACAACTTCCGCATGATGATCATTAGTCAAGATTTCCCAGGTGGTTGGGACCAGAAGGAGAAATGGTATGGAACAGAGCACAAAATCGAAAAGATACCAGAAGACTTCCTAGCCGAGATCAAAGAAGCATTTGAGAGCAAGAGCCGGCCAGCAGAGCTACACTTTCCGCACAGGAATGAGTTCATTCCAACCCGGCTGGAGGTGGAGAAGAAAGAGGTTGAACAGCCGACGAAGGAGCCAAAGCTTATTCGCCACGACGATAATGTGCGCATCTGGTGGAAGAAGGACGATCAGTTCTGGGTCCCCAAGGCTAACGTGCACATCTACTTCCGGACACCCATCACCAACGTCACGGCTCGTATCACGTTGTTGTGCACGCTTTATCGCGAGCTCGTGAACGACGCTCTAGTCGAGTATTCATACGACGCTGACCTTTCTGGTTTAGTCTATGACTTTACTAATCACGTCAGTGGTCTTTCGATTACTGTCAGCGGCTACAACGACAAACTACACGTATTGCTGGAAAAGGTCTTGCTTCAAGTACGAGATCTTGAGATATCAGAAGAGCGATTCAAAATCATCCACGACCGGGTCCTGCGTTCTTTACGCAATTGGGAGTACGGACAACCTTTCCATCAAGTGGGCACCTACTCTCGACAGTTTAAGACCGAGAAGAGTGTAATGAATGACGACCTACTCCCTGAACTCGAGAACGTATCGGCCCAGGACGTGCAGCAATTCTTCCCGCAGATTCTGGCGCAGTGTCAAATCGAGGTTTTGGCACACGGCAACCTATACAAGGAGGAAGCTTTGAAGATTACCGATCTCGTGGAGCGTACCATCAAGCCAGGGCGGCTGCCGGCAAACCAGGTACCGACCCGTCGGGGACTCATTTGGCCATCCGGCAGTAACTTCATCTACGAGAAGCAACTAAAGGACCCTGAAAACGTCAATCACTGCATTGAGTATAGCCTATATGCTGGCCACCGTTATGACAACGTCATGCGCGCCAAGCTGATGCTTCTTGGACAGATGACGGACGAACCTTGTTTCAATCAGCTCCGTACCATCGAGCAGCTCGGCTACGTTGTATTCTCAGGCCCTAGTTTCCACGATGTTTGGTCAGGATATCGAATTCTCATTCAAAGTGAGAAAGACTGTCGGTACCTCGAGGGTCGCATCGAGAATTTCCTCAATACATTCGAGAAGACACTAAATGACATGAGCGAGGAGGACTTTGAGAGCCACAAACGTGCAATGATCAACAAGAGGCTGGCCAAACTGAAGAATTTGTCGTCTGAGGATGACAGGTTCTGGAATCATATCTATAGTGATTCTTATGATTTTCTGCAAGGTATGTGCCTATCCACACTCTCGATCATTAGTGTAGTATTAACAAACACGCAGCCGATGTTGATGCTGCGACTCTTGAGAAGCTTACAAAGAAGGACATGGTCGATTTCTACAGTCATTACATATCAACATCTTCCACTCAACGCTCCAAACTCTCGGTACATCTTCAAGCGCAAGCCAAGGCTAAGGAACCCTCACTTGATGAGAAGAAGACTGCGGCTGCAGCTGCGCTCAAGATCATTCTCGCCGAACACGCGATCACAGCCAACGACGAGGCTTTCCAGACTCGTGTCAAGGACGCGTCGTCTAGCGAAGCTATCTCTGATGCAGTTGCTAGTCATCTTACCGAAGATCTGAAGGTGGAGAAAGAAGTTGCAAGCAAGGTTCTCGATGAAGCCAAGGCTGCGCTGGGTGTTGCGGATTCGGGCCTACCTGCCGCACCACAGGCTCTCGACGCGACTGCAGATGTCAAGAGCGTAGTTGACGCATCGCATCCTGTTCTGATCGAGGATGTACATGCTTGGAAGGCGAGCATGCAAGTCAGCTCCGGCGTGCGACCGGTGCGCAACCTAGCAGAGTTTGTTGAGGTTGCTGAGAAGTTGTGAGAGAAGCTACTGCGTCGACCGTCTTCCTTGGAATCATACGTAGAAAGAAACGAACAAGAACACAGGGATGCATTATGATTGTGTAGAAAAAAGGAGGAAGGGGTGTGAGTTCGTTCCCACGTTAGCGTAGTACTATTCCCCTTGATCGACCAATCAGTCACACGTATTGTATATGTTTGGTTTCACTACTCTGATCAGCTTTGTGAACCACGTATCATTGTCACACTATTAATCGATCAGCTTCCCGCCCCACCAAAGTTCTCCGCCTCGTCACTCTTGACAAACCCAATAGGCGTACCGAAACACCACGCACGTGGAAATTCTATGCCCCATTTTGCCATTAAGCTCCGCAAATCCTCCTCTGTACCTGGGACTACATTGATGAAAATGCGGTCAGTATCGCAACGTGGTTCCGAGTGCACCGCGCCCTCTTGATCGCCTATCCTAAAATATGCTACTTCACCAAAAGGGGAAGCCTCAAACTCCCTGTCTTTTAGAGAGTGCGCAAGCGACTCTCGTACAGTGTCTGCATATGTGGAACAGCCTAGGCAGCGTATCGACGTACAAGTATGACTGCCCATCTTCTCTCTCTCCCTTTTCTTCGTCTCTCTTAGCACTCTCAATGCCGCTTCGTTATCTTTCAAGAACAAGGTTCCTGGGCCAAGGAGCGTAGTACATAGTTTCCAACATCTGTCCGTACTCGTCTGGGCGAAACCTAATCCGGGTGCTTCGGCATCGTAGGTGAAGAAGTTTTCGTCCGTGTGCCAGCGTGGTGTGTCGTACTCGTGGGTTGGCGCGGTGCAGCGGATAGTCAGCCAGTAGTTGGAAACTCTTGCTTCTGATAGAAAAGTGTGCAGCCAAGAGAGCAATGGGAGGAGGTGGGAAAGCAAGGTTGATGGGGAAGAAAGTGTCAGATGTGCCCAGGTGTGGAAGGATGGTGGGAGGGCTGTGGTGTTGGCATGGAGAAGCGGGCCGCAATATGTCCATGAAGAAGGACTGAGTACTTTCAGGCATGTCGATGATGTACGGTCAGCTGTAATTTCTTCCGACGGGGTATTGTCCAGCGTGGCCGTAGGCAGGTAGGGAATGAAAGCGTGGGAGCCGTATTGCGATAGTGGATCGATTCCAGGTACGGATATGTTATCGTTCATTTTTATTGAAGACTGTACAGCTTCGGTCGACCCGGGTTCATCTTCGTAGAATAATAACATTGTACGTGAATCTGCTTTTGACGCGTTTGTGAGAGTTACAGCTGGAGAATGATGGAAGCTTGATTTGTCACAAAAAAATCGTGTTAAACACTAGATATTGTTAGAGCGCTTCGTACTCTGATGATGGTAAGAAAGCTTTGGCTCTTGATCAGCGTGTTTTACGCGCTTGGGTCGCGTAGGGTGTCTGATTAGATGTTGATGTTTAGGGCGTGATGCTCACAGGGCGTAGCGACACGTTGGAATCCTTTGACTGCATGTGCATGCCACACATCATTGAGGACGACATACAAATATCGCCAGAACAGGTCACATAGCACCGCGAAGCGCAATGTGTAGAAGGCAGCAACGTACGGTTGCTTCAAAGACGCGACCTACGTGGTTCGGCGCTTCAGCGTTCCGACGATTTCGTCATGCTTGACGTGAGCACCAACAGTCCTTCCAACATGGAATCACAACACCGCGTACGGAATCAGCAGCCACTCGGGCCGGCAGGTTGAGCAAAGGAGGAGGAGTTGCTATAGGAAGCATGCTACGACGAACCATTCTGCGAGCGAGTGCGCGCCCACCACAGTTTCTCCGCAACCCACATACACGCCGCTATGCGACAGAGCCCCTCGCACCTCCAGCATCCTCCCAGTCGCGCATCGAGCGCTTCAATCGGCGCCTACCGAAGTTCCTGCACAAGTACACCAATGCGCTCGGCAATGCACCTGTTACGCACATAACGTCCTTCCTCATCCTCCACGAGCTCACGGCCATTATTCCTCTGTTCGGCCTCGCAGGCTACTTCCATTACACACACTGGCTGCCACCGTGGTTCGCAGAAGGGGCTTGGATAGCGTCGGGAGTCGAACGCTTCGGTCGCTACTTCAAGCGCAAGGGCTGGATCCGCAGCGATGAAGCGCTAGAAGCCGAACGCGAAGTCGACGAGATCCAGAAAGATGGCAAACAGAGAGAGTGGATGAAGAGCCGCGGCTGGCTGTCAGGATCAGATGATGACGGCATTGGCAGCGAAACGAAGAGGTTGAGGAAGGTGGATCAGGCGTGGAACATCAGTGAAGGGGGTGTCAGGCTTGTGGTCGAGTTTGCGACGGCTTATACGATTGTCAAGATGTTTTTGATTCCGAGGATTGTGTTTAGCGTGTGGGCTACCCCGACCTTTGCGAGATGGACGGTTGCCCCATTCTTGAGGAGGTTCCGTGTCATGTTTAAGAAGAAAGGGAAGGGTGCGCCCGGAGCGGGGACTGGAGCTATCGAGGGAGGTGCTGTACCTAAGAGTGGTATTGGAAAGGCTTGATCGTCTAGGTGGTCAATTCAGTTGCGATCAGGGCGTCAGTAGGTACTTGGAGGTTTGTACCGTTCATATATCTGTACTGCTCATTATCCCGCTGAATGCAAGCACATGCTCATGTGGTACGCTTTTTTCATTTTGAATTCGTTGGTCAATTCCCAAGTCACAGCCGATTGTCGAGTTCGAGATGAAGCCTGTATTTCCCTCTTATCCTTGCTCACGTCATGGGTCTCCGTTTGTCTCGCTCATGGTCGGCTCTCGGCAGTTTCCTTCGCTCATCTCCAATCTCTATCCAACGAAATCCCACGATCTGCAAGATGTGTTTCAGCGACGACGAGTACAGCTACGAGTCCAGAGTCGAGGTCCGCAATGGCCAACGCTACTACACGGAAGATTACTACCCGCGCTTTGGTATGTCCAGACGTCGCAAGTATGGCCTCGGCGGCTCCTACTACCCTTCGCGCTACTATACCCGCGCTCCTAGAGGCCGCTACATGAGCAGTGTAGTCAGATATCCAAATCAGTACTCCCAGTATGGCGGCGGATACCCAAGAGGCGTCGTGCCTGGAGGATATCCAAGGGGTGTGGTTCCGGGTGGGTACTCTCAGGCCATGGTCCCCCGAGGGATTGTTGGTGGTGGCTATCCTGGCTACTCGTCTGGATATGCATATGGTACCGGATATGATGTTGGAGCTCGCAGTGTTATGCCGGTCAATTCCGCGATGGTGAGTCTGCACTCTCTCTTCTTTGCTCCGATTGCGCTGTCTCGCGCCTTCCCTTTCCTACACCGCTGCCTTTACCCCGCCATCATTGGATCTCATACGATCTTGAACATCGCGCGGCTCTCGGACTTGATTGCTGCGACCCCGTCGTCTTGTCGATTTTGTTGTGTCTCACTTCGGCCCTCACCTCGTCCGTTCTCTCCTCTTACTGTACGACAACCTCCAACTTGCCAACATCGCAACCTTCCTCCACCAATATCGCCATCGCCCCATCCATTACTGATCTCCAACCATCACAATGGAGGCGTACCCAAAGCCCCGCCACCAATACATTTACAACCCCCGCTACGGTCAACGCGGCTTCCTCTCCTATGCCGGCCAAGTCGCGAATGGCGCCGCACCCACCGGCGTCATAGGCGGCGGTTATGGCTACGGCGGATTTGGAGGCGTTGGCGTTGGTATGGGTGTTGGCTGCGGGGTGGGCGCCTACCAACCTGCGGTATACAACGCCCGTCCCCTGTATCCTCAAACCTACGCCACCAACTACTACCCTCAAAATTACTATGCCTCCAGCTATTCTTACCCTTCTTACGGCGGTGGCTATGGCTACTACAACTACAACTTGTATGGCTCGCTGTACCCACTTGCTAACTTCTATTACCCTTACCAGAGGACATACTACAATACGGTACCTAGCTACGGCTACACAGCGCACGTCTATCCGCCTGGACCGAGTACGACTACCACGACCTACCATGTGACAAACGGCCAGCCCCAAGGCTTCTCAGTCCCCACCACGCGAACGGTCAGGGAGACGAGACCAGCATACGCACACGGTCACGCACAGCAAGGCCCCACGCGCGAAGACATTCAGATGGAGAACCGGAGGATTGCGACTGAGCGTGGTGCTTACGATCCGCGGAAGATCAGGCCAGCCGATGCACGCGATGACGATCCTTTCTGGTGTCGTGAGGTCAATGGCGAGTGGCATCTCAGATCCTACTACCAGATCGAGAACGAGTGTCATCCTGGCCGTTGGATGATGGACGCTGACGTTGGCTTCCTCGTCTTCAATCGCGCATGATTGGAACGTTTCCCAACAGGTAGCGACGGGAAGTAATGGATATTAGGGGCAACACGGACTGATACAAATCAGGCTGGACATCAACGGCGATGGGATCACGATTGACGAGATCTGATGCCTTCATGATCTTGTTTTATAGATGAAGGTTGAAATCCCCATGCAACATCCCCTAACACTGGCGTTAGGGTTATGCAGGGCTGGCGTTATGGAGGGTGTTTTCTATGATGATCTGCGAAAGTGGACGACGGAGCTGCGACTGCACAGTAGATCAATGTCATAACTTTTTGCTCAAATGTTGGAATCATTTCTCAAATATCCCCACTCCATTGGTATTGCCTTGTAATGATGTGCTCAACACATCTTGATCCATCATAGAGACACTCTTGAGTTCTGTATCGACTCAAAGCCGCTCGCGAACAGCTCCGTTTCTAAGTCCTTCATTTCACATCTTCTCACCCTGAATTGTCGCAACTACTTTCCTCGTATGCTTCGAGTCCCTGAATTCGAGATACCAAATGCCCTGCCACGTACCTGTGTTGAGCTTTCCATTCGTAATCGGTATTGTCACACTCGCGCCAATCAACGCAGACTTGACGTGCGCAGGCATGTCATCGCTCCCCTCTGCATCATGTCGGTACAGTCCCTGGCCCTTCTTATCCTCCGGTACAATGCGATCCAGCGCCGTGCTCATATCCGCGCGAACATCCTCATCCCAGTTCTCATTCAAAGACAGCGCGCACGATGTGTGTTGGACGAAGAGATTCAGGAGACCGGTTTTGTAGTTCTTGATCTCGGGTACTTCTTTGAGGATGTGGTCGGTTATGAGGTACGAGCCGCGCGATCGGCTGGGGAGGGTGAGGGATTTCTGTGACCTAAGAATTATTAGCGACATACACCTATATATTTTAGAAACTGGTAGAATCGAGGACATACCAAGACATGATTGGTAATGAAGTGCAGATATTCGGACTCTTGCACACTACGCTTCTGCGCGGTTGGGGCGTCGGTGCAAGGAAGTTTGCGAGGCTGTTGTAGGGCGCCCAGAATATGCCAACGAAGAGTCCGGGAAAGAGGGCGAGGACGAAGATGAAGACGATTAGGAAGGTCGTTAGATGCGAGGATGTGGAGTGTGGTTGCGGCATTGGGTTGAGCTAAAGTTTGGAGAGGGAGTGTCGCCGAGTTATGTGGGGTGCAGTGACGTCAGACGAGGTCGAGGGTAGAGGGTATTCGCGTTCTCTACTCTCACAAACACCACCTGTGCTTAATATAAATTACCACCGCATGGTCATCGAGGCGATAACGATATGACTGGGTGCAACACGACGAGGCAATCGATGGCTGCATCGACCATTATCCAGATGTTCAGCCTTGCTTAACCTTCCCTTTCTCCCAGTCATCTCATGTATCTCTCAAAACCGTCAAATTCCCAAACCATTAGACATTCGTGTATAAATTTGCAAGGGCTATCGTCGTGTCAATATGCGCCGGAAAGTATCGCGAGTAGTGTCTGCTGTCCGAGTCTGGTTCGTCGCTTGTTACGAGCGATGTCGAAACGTCTCTCCTCGACTCAAATTGTGTCTTCTGTAATATCATTCTGCATCATTTCGTCGGAGAAGGTTAGAGACCACACTGTTTGGTCGCTCACAGGGCAAAGCCTGATGTACACCTGTATTTCCGAAAAGAGAGAAGGTATTGCGCATGAGATCATGTACAGCTACACTCCGCCCGTGAGTATCTGTGAGTATCTAGGTGGCTTTGCCAACAGACGCACAATTAACATCTCAAGAGCCTCACAACCTCGCGAATTGTTTCCGACTTTCTAACGGGGTGTCTGCTAATCCAACGTCAAGATGGCGTTTCCGCCACACGGCCGCTTGGCCTAAAGTATCTATGCGTAGACTTGGGTATCAACTGGTACTAGCGTCTGCATGAAAGAACATATGGCAGATCTACCTTGGACTGGG
>JAESFQ010000428.1_pt1 | contig 15293 bp, 21 predicted proteins | sample 9269431 | NCBI WGS metagenome assembly JAESFQ01 (sample SAMN14502588, study PRJNA617103) | algae metagenome | isolation source: Plectolyngbya sp. WJT66-NPBG17 and co-occurring heterotrophs from well... | place: USA: Mojave Desert, Joshua Tree National Park, California | collected 2006-08-06
AATTCGCGTACGTGCAAAAAAGATACTTTAGATACTACTTAGTGTACTTTATTAATATCTCTATATTATCTCTTAACGTAGTTAAGGTGTACGCTTAAACAGAGGTGCAAAGTTAGTGGGGTGCGCGACTCGCTTGCCTGCGCGACTCGCTTGCTAGGTACGTTAGCCTATATCGTGGCCAAGCTCTGTTTCGAGCAGGAACTGTTCGAGGACCGGCATCTTTTGGACCGCCTTTGCGAAAGCCGTGACGAACGGATCTAAGGTCTTTGCATCTTCATGGTTGCGAAATTGCTCCACGATCTCGCCTGGTGTTCCGTCAAAGTACCACTCGCTAGACGGGGCGGCCATGTTGAAGAAGACTGTCAGCTTCCTGAGGGTCAGCGAGCTGGGCATGGAGCTTGTCTCAAGGCTTAAAGGCCAGAACAGAGTCGAGTCAACAAAGCCGTCCAGAATAAGGGAAGTCAAGTTCTGCGAAAAGATACGCAGAGATGCGTTGAACAGATCGTAGAGTGCGCCTATTGGTATACGCGAAGTTTCAGCCACGCGATGATTCTCTGCAGAGTCTGGATGGAAGGTGATTTCAGCCGCAGAGCATTTGTCAGGCTTAGTCTGCTCGAGCATCCTCGCGAAGGAGGCCCTGCTTTCCACGTTGATGGACTTGTCATCTACCTCTCCGAATTCCCAGTAGAAACTCCGTAGGTTGGGTAGAACTGCAGCTAGACCAGTTCCGACTACAGGGGCCAGCTTCCGCGAAACGTGGCCTTCAAGGTAGAGATATACGATGCTCGAGAGCGTGAGTATCATTTCCGGTCTTCAGAGATGGAGATAGGAGTTCACCCATCGCTTTTCGAAAATGTCTATCCCACGCTTGCGCTGTGCCATTTCAAGTTCGATTTGGTTGCGGCCACGACGATCGGTAGGGGAACACGCACCGCTTGGATGTAGTCGCAAACCATGTACTGAGCCTGCATCTTCCCACTTTCTCACTAGGGAAAACAAGTCTGCGATAGCTTGGGTGAAGCTTCATCATTGCATTGTTGTTTTTCTGTTGACTCAACATGTCCGCAGCTTTCTTCCGAGTACTCTGAGAGTTTAATCTCGAAGGAAAGTCTTGCTAGGTATTTGGGACGATTGCCGGTCACCATGGCCTCGAGCTGACTCAGCTCATGACTCTTGATGGACAAACGATGAAATGTGACGGATTCCACAACCTCTTTCCAGTGGCTAGAAATTGTCGTATACGGTGGAAGCTTAGAATGGTGTCCGTACTGTCTAATTATCGGGACCTGCGCCTGATTAAGATAGCGCTCTAGATACAAGACGAATTTGTTGATGAGCTCCTGTGGTAACGTATCCATGACGCCGTTCAATGTCGCAAAAAAATATTCGACAGTGACTGTCTAAAGACTGATAGTTGCGGACGCGGATTTAAGAAGTAGGAAAGATAAAGTCTGTATACCAGCCGTTGCGAGAGTATGTCTAAGACAATGCCAAGAGGCTAGTACTAGTACCGTGCACGACCACGTAATGGCCTTAAAGTTGTGGGAGATCGTAGATCTAATTAATCTTTTAGACTATACTGCTTTCTTTAGAATTATACACTAACCCTTATATTTCATCCCGTTACTTACTTTGTATCTTTACCTTAACGGCAGTCCGAGGATTGTGACTTGAATGCTTGGAATGGGAGTTTTTTTGCGAAAGGCCGCATGTACCACGAATGCGCATGTTAATGGAGTTTTCAACAGCGTTAGTGGCTGTCCCTACTACATGTATTATTCCTACTTTTTTTCTACCTATGCATTATCTTGTATCGAGATGGAAGGCTAAGCACAAGGTTGTTAGCCAATTATGTTAGCGAATGTAAGTGACGAGTTCTCACAGCAAGAGGAACACCTATTGCAAGGAAGCAGGACTTGTATTAAACTGTCTACTGTTTCTATAATAACGACACACACCTTGGAAACATGAATGAGCGACAATGCGTGTGCTAAAGAACGACAATAGTTGAAATTGACGTGGGGCGACAGGCACTATGATCGGCTTATCTAGCGTTGACCGGGTCGAGGGTTTTGACAGTATCGGCATGCATCAGGAGCGAGAGAACAGTGCTCAGAGTGTTGGGAGAGCAATGGGAAGGGGGCACGTGGTGACGTTGATGATGTTGGTGACGGTGGTAGGCACGCTTAGGGTGTTGGTGACGACGGCAGAAGCAAGAGTGAAGACCGTCTGTGTGGCAGTACCGGAGGTAAGTGTCACAGTGCTGTCAATCGTAAGCAAGTGCATAAATAATAGAGATGAAAGGATGCTTACGTAGAAACAGTAGTCCTGATAGTCGAAGTCGCAGTCGCAGTCACGCGGGATTGCGTGAATGTGAAGTCAGGGCCGAAGAAACCGGCACGCTTGGCGAGCTTTTGCTTAGGGGCGGCAACCGCGACACGTTTACGGTGAAGCTTCAAGGTAGAGCAGCCGGAAAGCTGGCGTCCGCCGATAACGTTCATGTTGGATTGGATGGCACCGCTGCTGCTCTTCATGTAGCAAGCACCTGGCCTGCCAATAACCCAGGAAACATTGACACAGCCCGCAGTGGTGTCGCAGGCTCGGAGACATTGCTCGTATGTCTCAGTGAAAACTAGACCATTCGGGACTGCGAACAATGTTAGTGTATGTATTTTGGAATGATGAACAAGAAGTACTTACGATCGTTGCCGAAACGGTCAGCGCTGCACTCAACAGAATATACCGCGCCACATGAAGTCCTGAACAATGAGCCATTAGAAGCAGGGCAGCTAACAGCGGCCGTTGGTGTCGCAGCAGGAGCACTTGACGATGTAGTGAAGACACTGGCGGGTGTGCATGCGCACTGGTAGGCTGTGTTGGAAATCGTCGTAGTAACAGTAACGGTCGAGGCTCCAGGGGCCGGGGCAGCTGAAGTGGCTGGGGCGGAGCTTGACGCTGCTGAAGAGATACGAGAGGAAGTAGGTGCCATCGAGGAAGTAGGTGCCATCGAGGAAGCGGGTGCCGCCGATGTTGAGATGATACGGACCAGTCTTCCACCGATGATGTTGTTGTTCGTCCTCGCACCACCAACCGCGCTCTTCAAGTAGCAAGGACCGTTAATGACGTAGCTGACAGCGACACAGCCTGAAGTAGTAGAACAATCTGCCAAGCACTGCTCGTAGGAATTGGGGTAAGTTGGGCTCAACGGGCCTGGGATGTCCGTACCGATGTAGTCAGAACCGCACTCGACGAGGTATTGCATATTGTTGAGGCTGATGGTCGCACCATTGGAACCAGGGCAGGAAATACTAGCAGCTGGACTGGCAGCAGAGCTGGAAGAGGAGCTGGTGGCTACGACAGTGGTGCTAATAACTGTGGTTGTGGCGACAGATTGAGAGGAAGAGGGTGCCGGCGAAGTGAATACTGATGAAGATGAGGCTACTGGGACTGATGCAATCCTAGCACCCCAGACAGCGTTGTTGGATCTGGGCGCACCGAGACCGTTCTTCAAGTAGCAAGGACCGTTGGGCAGGTATGCAACAGCCTGGCAACCAGAAGTGCTTGCGCAAGCCTGGATACACTGCTCGTAGGTCGCAGGGTTGTTTGGCGCAATACCGATGTCGAAGTTGGTGCGGTCAATGAAACACTCGACAATGAAGTTTCCTTGAGGCGTGCTAAACGACGCACCATCGCTCGCGGGACAAGACAAGGCGGATGCAGAGGGCGACGGGATAGCTGAAGTGGGGATTATTGAGCTCAAAGTTGGAATTATGGAGCTCAATGTTGGAATAGCCGTAGGTACAACCACGACAGAGGACAAGCTTAGCGATAGTGGAGGAGAAGGTAGAGGCGATGGGATCGATGATGGTATCGATAGGGGAACAGAAGGTAGAGGCGAGATAATCGAGGATGGTACCGATAAGGGAGCAGAAGGTAGAGGGGATAGAATCGAAGACGCTATTGATAGTGGAGGAGAAGGCGGAGCGGACAGGATCGAAGACATTAGCGATACTGGAGTGGCCGTGATCACGCTTAGGATAGTCGTAGTAGCAATGGATAAGCTTGGCGATAGGACGGGAGACAGGTTTGAAGTCAAGCTTAGTGCCGGGGAAAGAGTAGATACCACGGAAGGCAAGGGTGGTAACGGAACCAGAGCAGAGCTGGATGGAATCAATGGTGGGCACACACTGAACGTCTGCATGACAGCACTGGTAATCGGGAACGTAACAGTGGCGATGTTTGTTTGTGTGAGAGTGGCAGAGGCGGAAGTGACCGTGTTGGTGGCTGCAGGTTGAACAGGCGCAAAGGCAGTGTTGGTAGCAGTCGAAATCTGTTGAACAGTGGTTGTAGCGACTGTGCTTGGAGGAGGCTGGTCACCGAACGCAGCAGTGAAGGGTCGAGGAGTGTTGGCGAACGGGTTGAGAAAGACGAAGTTGTCAAGAGTGTAACTGCCGGCATTGATCCAGTTAAAAAGGTCGGCGTTCGGACAGAAGATACCCGTGTAGGTTGTGGGCGTTCCTTGGGTCACATAAGAGCAGGTACGGGTGTACAGGAGAAATAGGTTGGAAATGATGGGAGTGAAGGGAGGCCTGGATCCTTGGAAACAAGTAGAAGTACCAGACATATAGTGCATCTCTACACCAAAGTGGTCGCCAGATCCAAGAGGATGCCGTGCTTGATCGTAGCTGAAGGTTGGGACGGCCGTCCCGATAAGGGACGGCAAGCCCGGGGCAACGAGCGAACAGCCTGACATGTTGGTCGACTACTGGAGATGAAGCGAATGTAGGAGAAGAGGAGTGTATAGAACGAGTGGATTGTTCAGTTGAGAGAGCAGTCAGAGGCCTCTTTTATAAACTCCTTGTTTCTCAGCCCCGCCACTATTCAAGGTGATGAGTTCATGGACTTGAGAGGGGTCAAAGAGACCCTGAACCGTCAATTGACATTCCATGTCATTATTTTGCCCTGATACGGAGGTTCTCCTCATGATTGGCATTCGGTATGTCAGCGATGGGCCGATTGGTGATGCCCTGAAGCATGCCTATTGTTCCGAAATGGACCAGATGCGGCAGGAACCCTAAACGCCTTCCTAGGCGGAGTAGGAGTCTGCACGTATATTTTCGCGATCCGGATATCGTGATTTGGTTAGTCTCTAGATATCCCCATGGGGTGCGTGCGTTGTGTTGATCGCGTTTGTGGCACAAAAGGACAACGTCTGGCAGTACGGGTTGACGCTAAGCGTCTAGCGCAGGGGTTTGATGCTGTCCGATTGGCTCACAACTTGTCGCCAAGGCCTTACACTTACTTCCCCAGTTTTAATTCTAACTTCCAAGGTGAGCTTCAGGTTGCTACCTAGATAAAGCTGACATTTGAAGTACCGTGTATGCGAGCTCTCTCTACAACAAGTCCCCAGTTCCTAAAAACTCGTATGTAGGTGTTTGCCCAACGGTCTCCAGCTTGGAATGGTGAGCTACTGAAAATTGTGTCATGAACGTTCCCTGCGTCTCTACAACCTTCCACATATGCTGGCAGGCTAACGGAAAACCACAAACCTTGGAAACCGCCCAGGCATAGCCCGCATAGCTTGCTAATGCAGGTCCGGTGTTGTCAAGTCTGGCTCCTTGGGGACGTACCTGGTTGGAAATCTCTTGTGTAAGACCTTCGATGGAGACAGCTGCCGGCTGCGACATGAAGAATACGAATTCTTCCAGGTCTCTGTGCGTAACTATTAACATCTGGAAGTCGTGCACGAAACAACAGATCGCGAAAGACACATGCAGCTCAATGCGCCCTGATAACAGACTGCCGTTAACGAGCCCCAGCAGGCGAACAATGCGAGCTGCGGGTTGTGCGATCATGTACTGAAACACTCATGCATTAGCGAGATATCCATGTCGTAAGGTGGTGGAGAAGTCGGAGATGATGTATAGATATGATGAAGAGTCGGTTTGGACGTTACCTTTCTCATCGTTTGGTGATATACCGCACTCCACATCTGCCACACAGACCACGCACCCCTCAGCTTCCCCATCAATGGCGGCCATTTCCATGTCTCACACATCCCCGTTGCGACAGACACTGGCGCCATTAAGCTGTAAATTCAGTTCAATCGGTCCCAGACCCATATCGCACCGGACCAGCGAATGAGCGCACTGACAATAAAGCAGTGGAAGCGGGCTTCCAATAACAGCTGTTCCTCCACAGCCGAACCCCGTCCGAGCAGCACCAGTCTCCCCACAGACCGCATATGCGCGTTCAGCATCTTTCGAACATGTCTAGCCGCAAACACTTGTTTCGAAAGATTTCCACACGGATCGCCAGGAACGCCATAGACCTGCCAATTTTAACCACTACCACGATGCGACGGAACCATGAGTGAACACACCGGTTTTGCCTTCTGCCATGACGCTGCCATGTACTCTAACGTTCTTTTGCTTCTAATGCCGCTGTACCTGTGGCTTCTGATGTATGCAGGGGCACCAGGCCCCTCTTGTGGCAACGAAATGGCGAATTCGAGGGGCCAAAACGGTGTTGCTATGAAGAATGGGCTGCCGTAATAATCCGCTGAGGGGTTGCCGAATGCATAGCCCGGTGATCTAAGACTGACGACAACTAGAGAAGAAGTTGGCGCAACGGTAACCAAATATGTCGGTGGTTGGTAGAACATGGATGTGGTTTGGCGGCCAGAAAGCTGTGGCAAGAGTACCACAGTGACATTATGCCTATTCTTGCAGTAAGGCTAAGAAAGATACCTCTCCTCAACTTCCCATCCTCTTCTCCTCACACCCTCATTCTCACAAGTCTTCCATGTCTCCAACATTTCTTTCAGCCTAGCCCTGATCTCTCTATCTACGATAGCTTCTTCCTCCTTCAATTCAGCTCCCACAAGTTCTACCAGTGTCGCCGCGACCTCGACCTTCAACAACTCCGGCGCTGTCAACCAGCTCAGTCTTGTCTTGGTGATGTCGCCTACGTAGATCGCGGTCAGGATGCGGTTGTTCATGAGCGCATCGTGTAGCAGATCATGCTTATCGTACGTGATAAAACATGTACCAAGTTGTTTTTTTCCTCTTTGGCTGCCTGCGGACGAGACGATATCGGTAGCTAGGTAGGCAGATAGTTGATCAAGGGCTTTGTGGTAGGTTGGAAGGCTACTCATCTCGTCGATGATTGCCATCAGTTGATCGGCGAAGACTTTGCATTTCTGTTCGCGGACTGCTTCCCCTTCATCGCGTGATGGCCATGGATAGTCGAGCAGGAGAAGGCGCCAAGGGAACGTGTCGGGTAATACCGAAGGCTTCCGGGAAGGATCACGTTCCCATTCTCGAGTACGCAAGGTGTTTACGTAGGACACCATCGCCTCCAAGATTGGCTTCCCGTGTTGTGCCCACCATTTCTTCTCAAGATATTCGCCACTCAGTAGTCTATCGCAGAGACCTTCCGTGAGACTAGTGTATGTTGACGTATCGTTCCAGATCAACGCAGTGAAAAGCTTGAGAAATTGCTCCTGGATGAGTTCTGGACTGAGAATGGCATCATTGGGAGAGTCCACGGCATCTTCCAAAAGTTCAATGAAGTTCAAAGACGTGAGATCGCTACTGAGGTCGCGCTCTTGTCCATACAATCGCAACCATGTTTGTACTTCGGGAAATGAACCCAGTGAAGGGTCAGTAGCCAGTCGTTTGTTTATTGCTCGCATGGGCGCTGAAGGTGCGACTCTGAAAGACATGTACGCCACATATTCTTCCAGGATGCCACGCGGAACATGACTTGATTTGCTGTTTTCCACGGAAAGTAGCATGCTGTTCACGGACGGGTCTCGCGGAATGGGTGGGATGCGAAGGTCTTCCAGCGACACATCTTCAAGCCCATACTTACGGAGGAACAATACTGCCCATCGCATCGTCTGGTCTCGGAGATTCTGTAGTACCGGCATAATCATTCGATCAACGAAGTGCTGGAACTCGTCTGTCATATTCTTCTCCACACGGAAATATTCAACCAAAGCCGCCAAGATCGGTGACTCTGACCTTGCAGCGTTCGGAATACCCGCTTGGATCTCGGGAAGCGAAAACTCCTGCTCATGTTGCATCCACCGCGCTTCATCAAGTGGCTGTCTCTCATTTAAAGCTCCAGCTACTGGTATGAACAACTCGAGGAGAGTGAGCACTTCGCCAGACTGCTTTCGAGAGCCGAGTTTGAATAGTATCAGAAGGCTCTTGACGACATTGAGCCGAACATCGACATGTTTGTCTACGTTGGAAAGTACTGATAGTACAGAGAGAGCATAATCCGTTCCAATACAGTCTAAGTCTTGGAAAAGCTGAGCCAGTAACTTAACGGTGGTGACCTTCACGTGTGACTTGCCGGTTGACGGCGCTGCGACATCGTGATCTCCTGAGGACTTTCGGTCACCGTCTCTGGTCTGACGTATTTGGATGAGTTCATCGGAAAGAGCTTTGACGCAGGATCTGGCCTGCGTGGCCGGAAGCCTTCGGAGAAAACTCAGCTTGAGTAGCCCTCGATGCCACGAGCTTGACTTTGGCCTATCTAGAATCGTACGGACAGCTGATTGTATGGTTAGGCCAGGTCTATCACTCTCGCCTAATCGCATAATTAGCTGCATAACAACCTCATGCAAATCTGTGTAGCTGTTTGTTTCCAGATCTGCATCGGCATCATCAAGAGACTTGACGAGGTTTTGTGCAAGCTGTATTAGTAATACAGGAGGTATCGTATCGAGATGACCACGTATGTCTTCGGCAGCGCTGAGTTGATTAGGCTTTTCCGAGGTGAGGAAATCTTCGTCTAAATATAGGGAAGGGTATCGCGTATCTCTTGCCGAGGGAAACGGAGTGGCCAGTAGGCGATCGTTGTTGGCGTGTTTTGCATCGAGATATAACAAAGCCGATAAGACTCCACCTTCACCTATGGCGCGTTCTGAGCTCCAAATAAGTCCAGCATCCACTTCATAGGCAGGAGTGGTAGGCGTTGCTCGAACGATCGGTATGTTGATGGAAGGCGCCAAAGGCGTATTTTTCAATCGAGCCACAGAAAAGTCCACATAGGTTGACACACCCAGGTCCCGCTCGGCCAAGTCCGGTCTGCCCGATGTAAAGGGATTCCATTCAAATGGCCCACCGGAACCGTCGTCCTCTGGTATCAATGGCCAGGGTTTCTCGATAGTGCTCATCACACCCTCAGGGGGCCACTCCTTCAAAGAATTCGGCTTCTTATCGCTCCAGAAACGTATGGCTTCGTCCTCCGTCATCCTGTCGGAACTCAGAGGATCAGTCGCGTACTCCCACACTTTTCTCGCACGAATTTGTCGCTCTGCCCTGTCGCATGCTTCGGGTATATAAAGCTGTAAAGCGTATTGGTAACTGTCCACCAATACCCCGATGGCCTTTTGGGAGTCTTTGTCCGATGGTACGGGTTGTAGAGCAGTCTTCGGATCTGGGAACAGAGCGTGTTGAGTGCGTGATGCAATGTAAGGTGCAAGACTGTTCAGGTCTTGTACGTTCAAATCCCATGGTGCAGTGAGGTATTGAAGTGGAAGTCCTCGTGGGAATGGCTCAGGAAGCGCTAGTGTAGCGGGATGAGTTGACGGCCGCAGTCTGCACCAAAGCGCATCCCTCTCTCGAGCGAGGGTATCTAAGAATACATACGTCGAGACATCGCAGCTCTTGAGCTCGATCGTGAAGGATTTGCGATAGGCTAGGATACCGCGGAAGAGATTTGCCCCAAGTCTCTCATAACCCTCTTTCTGTGCTCTTTCCTCGATTGTGACGATCATTGATATTGTCTCAATCCATACACAAGCCATTATATCCTGGTCGGAAGCCTTCAAATGCTTCTTGACAGTCGGTGTGAGATCGATCCGTAGTTGGACAATGTCGTAGAATAGTTCGAAGACGCCACCCCAATCGTAAACGTTGAATGATGGCTCCATTAGGGCTTCGCAAGCTGTATCAAACATGCCCCGCAGAATCGTGTTTGCTGCAACGACCCGTCGATGTAGTTCATCCAGGCTTAACGTTTCGTTGATTGACTCGGGGATGCCTGATAGGAGACGTATAGCTTCTTCGGGATACGATTTGGGGTAAATCTCACGAATTACGAGCGGATCTCTTAGGAAGCGCTTGGTCCACTCCAACGTTTGTCTCAGCATGTAGAGCGATCCACTGGCTATGGTAGCGAACAGCGCTGACTTGGCGAAGAATGCACGTTGCTCAGGTTGAGACGCAGTAGCAGCCTTCTTCTTGCGCGTATCGATGTAACCACTGGCAACTGTTTTGGACTCTTCTTCCTTGCTGTTCAAATTCAGTAGCCAGATCTGATATATTTCCGGGTCACCACTGTAGCCTTCGAAGGTCGATGGTTGGCTAAAGATGGAGTAGTTTCGGTCGCTATCGATCAACTCGAGATCTCCTCTCACTTTTCGCAAGCGTGTGAACAGTCGCAGAGCGTCTGCTGGAGATAGATTTGAAAAAAAGGTAGGATGAATTGAACCCTTCGTTTTCTGAAGATCTGCATCATGATCAAGATCAAGTGAGGTAGATTCTTGGTAACAAAGTCTCAAGAGCGAGTAGCTTTGCCTAGCTGATATCCCGGTGAGTACATCATCCCAGTCTCCTATGTTGGTTTTGTTCGTTTTGCCAAACACTGGATGTGAACACAGTTTCCGCAGTTGCTGTTCAAACAAACTTGGTCGATGTGACCAGCAAAAGGCTACTTGCTGTAGGAAGTCGCCCTCGTTACTAGTAATGTGGCATCCCGTACTTGGGTGATGATCCAAGTATCGCATGGTGAGATCGACTATTCGTTGTATCGTATTCCAGTCTGCACGGCTCTTGATAGCGCGTTTCAAGAGAGGGTTGATGAGCTGGTCGATGAAAGATTCGCCCTCCACTACGCGGTGCGTTGCGTTGCTCAGAGCCTCAAGGACTTTCGAAGAGAAATCCATGGACCTGGAGAAGCCTTTTACGGTCGATTTGCCTGGCGGATGATGATGCAGTAAATATTTGAACATGGCAATGTCGACAGTGGGTGTCTTCTCCGCGCTCACTGATCGAAGGAGCTGGTTTTGCATGTATTCCGGATAATATTTGACGAGATCCTTGGTTCGCGCCTCTTTCCATGTTCCTTCCAAACCGCTCACAATAGCCTCCTCCACCAGCTCCTTCGAGCATGCAGGAATGATGAGTCGGTAGAACCTTCCGAGTGCACGCTGGTCCTTGGTCTTATGCGGCGTATCGGGGAAATGATCAGGGTGCAGCGCCTTGAAGAATTCTGTGAAAAGGTCTCTTTTCTCATCCAGGTCAGCCCCTCTGCCACATCTGCCAACTGCCGTACATGCTGCCCTAATCTCAATCACCGAGAGGTCAGCAAAGATGTCAAGCAGTCCAGCAGTACCCCCAATACCCTCCCACGTCTCTCTCCATCGCGAAGAACAAAGCTCTTTGCGAAGATTCTTGATCGCGAACTTGCGGATCAGTACGGATTTATCTTGACTGAGCGCTTCGCGTATGGTGGAAGGCGACCTTGCTACGCCAAGCCATGGCGCGAAAGTGAAGGGAGATATCGAGCCTTTCTCAGTAGCTCCAAGAAGCTGCGTTGTGATGTCTTGGACTGGTGCATTCTTCAGTGCTTGGGTGTAGTAGTCTCGAAGCTCAGCAGGCGTGGAAGATCGAATGCGACGCGTGTCGAGATGTACGGTCATGTTGTGCGGAGCCGAGGTAAACTGGACAATGCACGACCTCCATCAATTGCAGCAGCAACAGCGTTGATATACTTCGCAGAGCTGAAGCACGAGGTAAGCGCAGAGTAGCATAGGCAGACGTGGCCTGATGGAGCAAGGTGATGATTAGGCGGGCCGCATTGGGGGCTTGTCGGGTGGCAGAAGGGCTGAGAAGCCACGACATCAGCTTGTAGTCTTGGATTGGTGGTAGTTCCCACACTACGCTACCCCATGCAATTTACGTCTGCATTTTACGCCCGGCTGAATTCCAGTTCTGCGTTCCTCCATGTTCAGATTGCGCACCCCTACAATACCGCGCATTCGAATTAGATAGCTACAACAACCTCGTGCCATGCGCATCTTCAGTGGGTAGACCTAGGTATGCAGTGGTATGAAAGATGAAAAAGTTCGAGATTTGCCAGTATTCTACGCTACGTGTCTGACCGTATACTCGCACCTGAAGAAGGTGACAAAGAAACCAGATGCTACAGATTCTCCACATAGGGTCCATAAAAGAAAGCCAACCTCTCACCCTTTGACACCTAAATCAGTGCTTCGTCGCTGAACGATCTCCAAAGCTTCATAGCCATTAGTCTCCCAGAATGGTCTCTCTGCCTTTCGACTACCACCAATCAACGACGCAGTCAATCCGCAAGGATCTATGAAGGTCATGAACCACGGCATATCATCCTTCCAGCCTGGACCCAGTAGCTCGGTCTGCCCATCTTGGGCTAGGTAGACATGGTAATCCTCCGGTAGATAGCGACGTGGATGGCGATAGTTCCACAGCACGGTGTTTATGAGCATCAGGCTTGCTTCGAAAATCCAAAAGAACCACTCGTATCGTAAGATTGGCGAAAGTGTCATGGGGTTCCATTCTTTCGGTGGGTTCGTAGGTATGCGGCTGACACCAAAGTGCTCGACGATGCGGTAGATTGTACGAACAAGAATGAGGGTCATACTGATGTACAGTGTTACGAGAGGGCCCTGTATCTTCCTGGACTTGATGCCGCCCCTAATACACCGTCTGTGGAAGATACCAGCAATTACGCAAAACAGGAGAATGACGCCGATTTGCAAGATCAATGATGCCTTCATGAGAAGATGTCCAGTTTTGGCGTAGGTCTCCGGGACATTGGGGTTCGCCAGCCAGGATACACCGAGCGCATTCAAAGTTTCGACGATGCCGGATATTGCGCCAAACGTGGTGAGGGTACGACCAGGATGGAGAGGCGAGTAGTAAGGGACGTAGTAGAGTACTCGACCGAGAACATGGTAGTTGGCTAACTCTAGGATTGGGCTGATCGTAATATGTTAGCTAACTTTGCTAAAGAGTGTCAGTTACTTACGGTGCACAATAAATCAATGTCGTACTCGCGACGTATGCTCCAACATTCCCGTAATCAAAAGCGCCATAAGAACGGACGGCAAAGCCTACCGTGAACAGTACACCGCAGAATGGGTGAAGGCCAGTGACCTTCCAGGCCTTGTACTTGATACATTGCCAGACATGTACAGTTGTAGCAACTGCGAACCACGCTGCGAATGCAGGAGGAGCCCATTTGACAGGTTGGTATAGATAGACACTTCCAGGAACGATCTCGCCATTTCGAAGACCCATGGCAAGTTCGGACGCTGGAATGAGAAGGTAGTGGCATGAAAGGCAACATGCGAAGCCCGTCATTTAAACCAAAGGACCTACATTGCAGTCACCAGAATAATCTCCAAGAAGGGAAAGAAACGTAAACAATATGTCGAATAGGATTACCGCAGGCTAGTCCTAACATGGCACTGTTGCTGGCCAAGATTTTGGTGGGATCACTTCCTGGGCACTGCCCTGATATGCGGCTTCCTTGATCCTAGTCACACGAGATTCGATGGAAAGACGGGACTGCGGGTAATATTGCAAGGCAGCACGACTTCACCGGTGCCGCATTTCAAGTGTGGAGCGTGGGTCATGTCTAAAGTTTGATTGAAATTTGCGATGCGAGTCCTGTAAGATACGTTGACCCTTCACAGGTGGCAGACGTATACCACACGACAGTACGATAGTGTGCGAGCTAGCGAAATTCGATGACAATAGTCGTACTTGAGCTTGATGTCGGTGATGTCTGCGAGCACGCAAGGTAGGGTCAGTGGAAGTTTTGGTCCAAATGACGCAACGCCGAATCGTCAAGAACGCGTCGTACCTTTCGGCTGCGCAAACCAAACATCATAGCCCACAATGGCAAATCTCTCTCTCTACAAGATCCAAACCATTAGTCGACGACTCACTGTCTGCACCTGTCTGATGTTGTTGGCTTCTGTTTGCGCCTCTGAACATGACACCGGTCTCAGGCCTCCAGCCGCAGATGCAGATAAGCCCCGGGTCGCCTCCCTTTGACTAACCCAATACAGCAGTAATGTTGGCCAAGACGAACATGTCAACCGACCTCTATCTTTAGCCATCAGCTACTCATTACTATCAAGTATGAGCCTTTCAAGGTAATAAAGGCGCAGAAATGCGCGATTTTATGAGGCGTTCAGATACGCCGCGACGACCGCCTTAGGTATCTTCTGGTTGAAACTAAGCACTCACACCTACCGTCGAAAATGACAATGGCCGAAAAGGGAGAAAAGACTGCAACACGGCAATGCTGGGACTGCCTTAAACGGCGTCTAGTATGCGATTACACAGTACCGCACTGCAAGAAATGCCAGAAAGCCGGTCGGCAATGTTCGGGTTACGACGACGCAAAACCGCTTCAGTGGGTTCAGCCTGGCAATGTGACTTCTAGACGAAGAAAGAAGAAGGGGGAGAGCTCACCAAAGGCCTGTACTGGCAAATCTTACACAAACAGTGGAGACGATTATGTCTGTGTGTCTACAGACTACGAACCGAGCTTGGCTGCTTGGGAAGAGGACCAGATCGTCCACCTCGGCAATCAGGCCACAGACCTTCATGTACTGTCTTCTAAGATGGCAGCTAACGCTGCAGAAGTTGCCAGGATATTTCAGTTTGCCGGGAGAGCCAAGATTGAAGAGATAGTCAAGGCTGGCTCCCATAAGGAAGCCGCGAGGATATTACGCTCAGATCGCAATCCACTTGGACGTTTGAAGCGTCTACTTTGGTGTCTACAAGTGCAAGGCGTCCCGATCTATGAACATCTTACGGAAGAGACTTCGGAAGTGGTGCAAGCCGTTCAATACTGTGGGTGATCCTTTCGTATCCCCATGACATGTTGCTGACGACACTAGATAACCTTCGCATACATCCACAATACAAGGCATCTGAAGAGTTAGCACACAATCCTGCGATAGTACTCTTCCCTCCACAGGCCTTACATTTGCTCACTCCTTCCATCCACCATGCCGTAGTCTGCCTGTCACTGAACCATTTCATCTACAGTCAACCATTAGGCACAGACCATGCAGCCGTGAACACTCGACCGAAAGTGTATCATCACCGTGGGGCAGCGTTGCGAGCATTGGGTCAACTCATTGGTCAAGACAAGACGAGATGTTCGGATATGACCATCACTACTATTCTCATGTTCTTGTGCTTGGAGGTATGTCA
>JAESFQ010000429.1_pt1 | contig 15290 bp, 12 predicted proteins | sample 9269431 | NCBI WGS metagenome assembly JAESFQ01 (sample SAMN14502588, study PRJNA617103) | algae metagenome | isolation source: Plectolyngbya sp. WJT66-NPBG17 and co-occurring heterotrophs from well... | place: USA: Mojave Desert, Joshua Tree National Park, California | collected 2006-08-06
GCAAACTGTTTGAGCAAGGTTAGGTCGTCGCCAAGGTTTGCTTAAAGCCCTCCAGGGCAGCAGCATTCTGCTTCGCATGAACCGGACGAGCGGCTTTGAGCTTGGAGTTGAGCCGATAGCGCACCAAGGTATTGTCAACTTAACTGGATTTCGCTCTGGTTGTTGAGAATGAGCACACTTATGCTCACGAAGAAATCAGCCTTTCATCCTTTGAAAATCAGGTCATTTCTCAATAAACAAGCCTTTGAACGGTTAAGTTGACAATGCCCTCCCGACCGTTGAACAGATCAGCTTCACTCCTTCAGAGATGGAGCGCACCTCAGCCTTAATCAACGCGATTAAGTTGCTGATTAAGTTTGATCGCATTGATGACGCTCAGCAAGTCAAAACGGTACTCGATACTGAGCCAGATCGAGCCTTATGGATGGCACTCCACTCACTCAAGCTGGGAGTAACAGCGGCAAGTCGAGATGTGTTTGGCTACGGCGATGGTGGCAGGTCGTTTGTTGAGAAGGGCAAGCCCTGGTACGAAGCGCTCGAACAGCAATTCGGCAGAATCAAAGACTAAGTAAACGAATGTAAATGATTTGATCTATATCCAGGTTATTGAATATTGACCGAGACGATCCGAAACCGCCTCTCTACGGTTATCCTGACTAATATTGCAAAACGCTCGTTCTGCATTTATTCTGAATCAGAGAAATCGTCCTGGTACATTTAAACTCATTTCAGCAGCGTGCAGAACGGGACAGAACAGACCGAGTTTCCACATTATGTAATGCAAGAGGTGAACGGTATGATCTAGCTCCCTAGATGCCAAAAAACCCCACTGCTGCAAACAGAGAGGTTTTTGAAGGCTCAAATAGTCGCTTTTAATATCGGACGGAGGCGGGGACGCTAACTTGAAGGCTTTGACCGGCAGATAGTTAGTGTCACCTAGTGGTGCCATGCTTTTTATTATGCCTTATTTGTCTCACATGGCAAGGGGTTTTGTTGTGCATTTTTTGCCAACCTCAGCATGGTGCTCTCTCCATTCGCTTCAGTTCCTCGGCAGAGAGCGATGGAATAGCGCTGTAGCAATTCATTCAATTCTTCACACCCTTTCTTGCTCTCTGTCCTTGCCCCCATTTGGACAGAGAATCATGCTGACTTCCCAAGCTTTATCAACTCAGCCCCATAGTTTCACTGAACTGACAGAATTTGTTGAACGAGACGCAGCGATCGGGCTTCCCGAAGCCCTTCTCACTGAATTTCGTCAATCCGCCATTCCTGACCGTCTTACGGCTGTCAATATCGAGTGGATCGAAGGAGATGCAGCGATCGAACTTCTGAGCGAACACGCGATCGCAGAGTCGCAACGAGTCAACAGTTACGTTGGAGTCCAAGCCCGTCGCATTCTCAACAAATACGCTTTCGCATCTCTTGGTGGCTGGGTCTCGACTGGCTGCACGATCAACGGCGCACCTGCCACCGTCCCTTACTTCAAGCCAACATCTCCCCGTCAAGCCAAAGAATTCTTAGGATTCGGTCAAGCGCCAAAAGTCAAAACAGTGAAGTACGAAACGCCACAGGGATTGCAGGCAACCCCGATTTTGCCTTGGGTGGACGATGAGACTGCCCAAGCCATTTACGAGCGCTACCAAGTCACTCCTCTTGATGGTGAAACCTTTTGGACAACAGTACGACGATGCAACTTACCGATCGCCCTCACCGAAGGACTAAAGAAAGCCCTCTGTTTAATTGCTCATGGCATTCCTGCGATCGCCCTGCGCGGGATTTGCAACTGGCATTCCAAAGGAGAACTCGATTTGCACCCGGAAATTGCCCACTTCGCCGCCGCAAACCGCTCAATCTACATCGTGTTCGACCAGGACGAAAAACTTACCACGCAAAAAGCCGTGCGGACTCAAATCCTGAAATTAGGTGAAGCCTTAAAAAAACAGGGTGCAGCCGTTCACGTTTGCGTCTGGGATGGTCAACGCGGCAAGGGCATCGATGATGCGGTATTTGCTGGTGGCACTCACGCTGCTGCTTGGCTGACTATGGTGTTTGAAGATGCCCTGGATCTCAAAACCTATCAGCGCGATGCTTGGATACTCAAAGCGATCGATCTCATCGCCCGATTGAACACCCTCACTTACCCGGTTAAGCGCGCGACTGAAGGCGAGTACCTCCCCGCATTACCCCCAGTAGAGCAGGGAACGATTCATGTGATTGATGCTTCGATGAACAGCGGCAAAACGGTGAGAATCGGTGCAGATTGGGTGAAGGCAGCGATCTCGTTCGGGTGGAATTGTCTGGTACTCACCCCGATCAACAATTTAGGCAAACAAGCCGCGCACGATTGGCAACTGCCCCATATTCACGGCTACGGCACCAAGTCCGCTGAGCAGAGCGCACTGTGGGCAGATGTCTCTCACTCCCACGGCATCGTGCTGTGCCCGGACTCACTCCACCGATTACCCGACTGGTTCTGGAATCGCCCCACTCTGCTGATTCTCGATGAAGCCAATCAGGTGATTCAGCATCTGTGCGAAGGCGATACCTTGGGCAGTCGATATAGCCTCATTCTGGAGAAATTCACGGCTGCTGCGCGTCATGCGATCGCGACCGGAGCGATCGTCTTGTCAGAAGACGGACTGCCGAATCGGGCGATCGACTTTGCCAAGCTGATTTCTGCGTGTGAGTCCGTGCGCGTGTTTCAGCACCGTAAACAAGGAACCCCGTGGGATTGCTGCGTGTTCTCTGGGCAAGCGAGTGGTTATCGAGCGCGGTTCTTCCAAGCAGTCCAGCAAAATCAACGACTTCTATTCGTTACGTCCTCGCAGAGTGAAGCCGAGCGGCTAGAGCGAGCTTTACTGAAAACCCATCCTGAGAAAACCGTGGTGCGGATTGATTCCACTACCAATCAAGAAGGACAATTTACGGCGTTCTTCGAGCAGCCAGATGCGTGGCTGAAAACCCATCGGCCGGACATCCTCATTCTCAGTCCGAGCGCCAAATCGGGGGTGTCGATCGAGGGCGGTCTCTTGATTGAAGACGCTTACTTCAATGCAGTGTGGGGCTATTTCTCGGCGTTAGCAACCGACACCCACTGGCAATTGTTAGGGCGCTATCGTCCGGCAGTACCACGTTTCATCTTTGTGCCCGACTTCATCGTGTCGAGTAGCGATGAGTCGTTGCTGAACTCCAGAGCCATTCAACGACGATTACACCTGAACTCGAATCTAATCGCCGGGGTCTACAATCTGGGACATCTGCTCGATGAAGACAACCGCTCTGAGCTGCAAGGCACAATCGAGACTGCGGTGTTGCAGTATTTGACCGTCTCCAGAGCCGTGTCGGGCATTCAGAAATCGATCGCGTCCATGGCGTTGATAGACCGCTTGAAAAAAACTGGGCATTCCTGCCGCTGTGAACGACTCGCGAAGGATGCAGTAATGATCGAACTCTGGAAAACGGTGCGCGAAGAGCTGTGGCAAGAGCAGGCGTTTGATCTGGCAGCCACAAAGGTTGAACCTGACCACACGAAAGAATGGGCGTTGAAGAAGCTCGACGGCTTAGAAGTCAGTTTAGATATGCGCCGGCTGGCGCAAAAAGTGCTGTGGCGCGAAGAGTTTCCGGGTGTGACATTCGATGACCCAGAGGAATGCTACCAGGCGCTCTGCAAAGAAAACGGAGCTATGCGCCGGGGGGTGCTGCTGCAAGCGAGAGCGGAAAACTTAGAGGCAACCAAAGAATCAGAGCGCAAAGCGGTCGAAGCGGTGTTAAACGGGAATGTGCGAGCGCTGCACCGACTGCCGAAAGCGTATGCCAAATCGCTGCTGATTGCCAAATCTGGGGTGCTTGAGCTATTGGATGGGGAGATCTACAGTAATGCGGATGAGCGCTGTCAGCGTGTGAGAACCTGGGCACTTCACTTCCAGAAAGAAATTTTGTACTGGCTGGGACTGCATGTTGCAAAAGACCATACGCCGATCGAGATTTGTCACCGCTTGCTGAAGAGATTGGGCTTTGAGCGTCATCGCCGCGATCGACCGGGAGCGGTGAAGCTGATCGATCGACTGGGAAAGCGCGGCGAGAATGTAGAGCGATTCGCGATCAATCTGGACTTCAATCCGGTTCGCACTCGACTGCTTGAAGCCGCACAGCGCAAGCTGCAAGCGTCAGTTACGTCAATTCGCAAACTGGATCAAACTTCTAATCATGAAATTAACGTAACGAACTCAGAAACCTCTCCTGAACCAATAGAGGCTCTGGTGCGAGAGCAGGTTGGTTCGCTCTCGCATGTGGCAGAATCACCTGAAACAGGCTCCTCTAGACTGATTGCGGCGTTCGAGCCATCGCGCTCTGGGGACGTGACCGATCAAGTTGCCTAATTGCGCCCGACGAGTCCCTGGATCTCAACGAGAATTTTGCACTTCAGTGGACCTTTCCCTGTGCCTGGTGAAGTAACCGGGTGCAGATTCAACGTGACGAACATAGCAGAATTCTAGGGTTGCCTGCGGCTAGAGGAATTTGCGGCTAGGGTGAAGACTTATGCTACAACTGCATCAGTCGCTACATCCAGGGCACCGGAATTGAAGTAAGAACATGAAGCCGTCAAATCTTGACTTGATGTTGCTCAACTGGTTGCGGGTTTGGTGCAAACTTGATGCGAAATTTTCAAAGGTAAAATGCAATTGAACAACCCGTGAGTTGGGAGGAAGTATGTTTGATCGTTTTCCTACCCCTTTTGCCAATATTCCTGATTTCAAAGCACGACCCGTCTGGGTCTCTGTCGCCGAGACCTCAAGGGGAATAGATGAGGGAGAGGTTAGCTCTGGCAGAAATGCCGCAGATTGATCATCGTGTATGCCAGAGTTTTCAAGGCATAGTGCAACTGACTGATCCGCTCGAAGCGCAGCAGCAAGCGACGGAACTTATGCTCCCAGGCGAACACTCGCTCGATGGTGAAAAAACGTTCCTGAAAGATTGCCGAGTCGAAAATCGGTTTGCGTCCCCGCTTTGGAGTCTTTCTGCCACGCGGATTTGCAGGAATATTGGGAATCATGCCGCGATTGAAAATGGCTTTGCGGTTGGCTCGGCTATCGTAGACCCCATCGAGACTGACGGTGGTCTGGTTCAGGTCGATTCCGACCGTCTTGGCAATACGGGACACTTGTGGCAGCGCTGCCTGCAACAGCGGCGATTCATTCTGATTGCCAGGAGCCGAAATAAAAGGCGCAATCACATTGCAGTGGCGGTCACAGAAAGCAACCACTTTGTCGCCTTTGAGGTGTTTGTGCCCGCTGAATCCGAGGTTATCGCCGCCTTTCTTTGCTGCGGTCGTCGTCTCATCGCCGTGGATGACGCGGATATTGAGATATTTTTGCTGGTGAAGGAGCACCACGGTCTCTGCAAAAATGGCATCAAAGCACCCTTGAGCTTCATAACGCCGAAAGGCGGAATAGATCCGGGTGTCGTGGATTTCCGGTTGCCCATCTTTGTTCTGCTCAATCGGTAACTCTTTCCACTGACAGCCGAGGTACAACAGTTTCAGAATGTAGTTGAAGATGGTATGCAGAGAGAGCTTTGGCTGAGGACCGCGACTGCCACGATGCAAGTGGGGCAAGACAAATTCTTCAAACTGTTTTAAGGTCAAATGTGTGGGAATCCATTGCCACTGGTGAGTTTGAGGCATTTTTGCTCCGACCGAGAGTTCAACTAAAAAGACTTGAGCCATTTTAGTCAGAAACGATAGAAGCCACTGTAGACAGCAGCTTCCAGACAAATTCGCCCAGCCGGAAAAACCCGCAACCAGTTGTACATTTCAGCCCATTATCACCCCTCAAGATGCCTCCTACCCTTACTCTCCGGCACACTTTGCTCTACAGTTGCACTTCTAGCGGTATTAATTTAATCAACACTGCCGTTTCGACTTGGCTGCTTTACTACTATGCGCCTCCGCCCGATACAGGGGCTGTGCAGTATCTCTCGGTCACAGCCGTGGGTATCTTACTGGCGATCGGTCGCGTCTGGAATGCCATCATTGATCCTTCCATCGGACATTGGAGCGATCGCACCCAGAGCCGCTGGGGACGACGAACGCCCTTCTTGGTACTTGGTAGCCTCATGACCCTCGGGGCACTGTTATTCCTCTGGACGCCTTTGACTTCCTATCCCAGCTTGCTGAATGCTTTTTATTTCCTGACGATGACCATCATTCTATATACAGGGATGAGTCTCGTTGGTGTCCCCTATGATGGCAGCCTGCCCGAGATGGCAGCAACGGCAGTTGAGCGCGTTCGGCTCAGTATGTGGAAAAACATTTTTGGCATTCTGGGCGTGTTGGGTGGTGCAGTCATTGCTAGCAGTGTCTATAGCCGTTGGGGCGCGATCGCCATGGGCGGAGCGATCGGAATCATCGGGGTAGTCACAGTGGGACTGACCATCCCTGTTCTCCCCAAACGGATCTTGCCTACACTCGACCCAACGGGCGAGGGCGAAGAAATCACATCGATGAGCTTTTGGCAAAGTCTTCATGCCACCCTGCGGAATCGCCCGTTCCTGATCCTTTGTAGCTCCACGATTCTCGTACAGACTGCTTACGCGATGTTGCTCTCGAACCTGCCTTACTTTGTTGCCTTGATTTTGCAAGAACCAGAAGCAGCTGTGGGACGATATCAGAGTTTGGTGGTGATGGCGATGCTGGCTGCCGCTCCGGTGTGGAATCGGTTGAGCCGAGACTATCAGGATCGGCAATTACTAAAGGTTTCTTTGTTAGGGTTAGCCTTGACTACAAGTTTGCTGACCGTAGTGGGATGGATTTCCTTCCTATCAACTGGGCTTCAAGCCGCACTCTGCTTAGGCTTCCTGGGACCTTTTCTGGGCGGCTATTTTATCTTGGTCTATGCAATGATGGGCGCTGTCGTCGAACAGGATGCGAGCGTCACGGGACAGCGGCGAGAAGCGTTTCACTACAGTATTTTCTCGTTCTCGGCTGGCATGGGGCTATCGTTCTCAACCCTGATCATCCCACCCATTTTTTCCCATTATGGTTACACGCTAGCGCAGGCTGCTGGTGTGCGCATGGTATTTCTGGTTGCTGGGATACTTGTGGTCCTGGGCGCTGTAGTCTTCCAAGGCTACAGCTTCACAGATGCACCCATGCAGAGGTGAGCCGATAGTGTAATCATTGGTCTGAACGTCTGTGCCCGAGCACAGCAATCCAAGCCCAAACCCTCGTTCTCCCGTTGCATATATGACAGTTGACGGACGAGAGAATGCAGATTCGTAAATATAACCAGATAGCAATTTAGTTCAAATTTAGTTCATGTATAGAATGATCCAGTTCAAAGCGTTTCAATTCTCCTCATCTTCTGAGGTCTGACTTGCAATTTCAGACAGTTTTGTGTCAATCTCCATTTCGAGTTGCTCACTCGATGGAAGGTTTTGCCTTAATTGATCTGGTAGTTGGTGCGTCGAAACTGCGATCGGCGTACTTACATTTCTGAGGGCATACTCTACCGTTGTTTTCCGCTTCGACTTGCATAAAATAATCCCGATCGTGGGTTGGTCATCTTCATGCCGTAGTAAATCATCGATCGCTGACACGTAGAAATTGAGCTTGCCTGAAAACTCTGGCTCAAACTCCACCATCTTGAGTTCTAAAACAACATAACAGCGCAGCCGAACATGATAAAACAACAAGTCCAACCTGTACTCTTTTCCATCCACCGTGATTGGGTATTGGCTTCCTATGAAAGCGAACCCCATACCTAGTTCTAGAAGAAAGTCTCGAATGTGATTGACAAGAGCGTTTTCAAGGTCTCGCTCCTGAGCATCTTTCCCTAATGTCAAACTAATGTCAAAAACGAAAAATTGTCGGGTAGGAGGGCATACGTCGCCGCATCCCTCCCCCCAAAGAACCGGACTTGACAGTTCACCCATCATCCGGCTCAAGCCTCCGCCCATACGCATGTCTGTGATTGTGGCAGGCTTTATGAACTAGCTCCAAATTGAGCAAATCATCTCGACCACCATCTTTGACAGACTGTTTGTGATGCGTTTGCAGCGTTTCGCCATTAAACAGATGTTCACTACATACTTGGCACTTCCATCGCTGGTTCTGAGCTAGGTGATAAAGCTTCGAGCCAGGTGCTAGCAGGACTTTCCCCATTCCGGTTTGGCGTTTGCGCCAATAATCGGAAAGAGTTGGATCATCCGGGGAGGATGTGCCTTTGACCCGAATATGACGAGTAATCGGCGTGTTGTAGACTTGGGTGAGGGCAAAAGTATGCTCCTTCCCATCCCGCTCTTGCGCCGTGGTTGCAAAGATCCAGCTTTGACCGTTTAAGGTCTTGAAGTATTTCTTTGCGATCCATCGTTTGCTTTTATGGCGGTGTCGTCTACAAGACCATTTCCAGAGTGCTTTCCAGATTTGGTCTTCCACATAGCTAAAGACTCGTTTGCTAGCAACAAATCGATAGTAGTTGCACCATCCCTTAAGTTTCGGGTTTAGGTATCGAATGACATCCTCTTGTTTGATATTAGTGTGACGCTTTAGCCACGCTCTGATGTCATTGATGAACGCTAATACCTTGTCCTTTTGAGGACGAATAATGCAGTGTCCGTTGAACTGGCGAATCGTAAAGCCAAGAAAATTAAACCCCTTGCTCACTTGAACAATTTGGGTTTTCTCTTCATTGAGTTCGAGTCCTCTTTCTTGGAGCCATGCCCGGATTACTGGAACAATGGCTTCAAGGTCTTCCTGAGTCTCAGCCGTGACGACAAAATCATCCGCATAACGGATATAACCAAATCGTGGGAGCTTCTGTTTATACGTTCCTTTGGTTTTGGCATTGGGCGAGAACCCCTTCACCTTCACCTTCAGGTAGGTTGATAACATTGCTCCCATGCCATCTAGCGCGATATTGGCTAACAAAGGCGAAATGACACCGCCTTGTGGCACACCACTGAATGTTTCGTGAAAGACATTGGCTTCGATGTATCCTGCTTTCAGCCATTGCTTGATTAACGCTCTACCAGGGATCTCTCCAATGGCATTGAGAATGTAATCATGGCTGATGTGGTCAAATGCCCCTTTGATATCGGCATCCAGTACCCATAGGTCATGCCCTTTTCGCAGCCGACTATGGCATTGAGTAATGGCATCATGGACACTTCTGCCGGGTCGAAATCCAAAGCTGTTTACCTCAAAACGAGCCTCCCAGCTTGGTTCTAGGGCATTCTTCACGACTGCTTGTAAAACGCGATCTTGGACTGTGGGGATACCTAACGGGCGTTGTCTCCCATTCGCTTTTGGAATGTACACTCGTCGAGCAGGTTTGGCTACCCACGGCGTGTATTCCTGCATCTTGTGCCACAGCCATTCCCGTTCTTCCGTACTACGGAACGTCAGACCATCTATGCCTGCGGTTCGTTTGCCGGGGTTGATTTGGGTGACTCGTTTAATCGACAGTAGCAGGTTGGCTTGACTGCGGAGCATCAGCTTCATCAGGCTTCTCACCCGATTCCACTGCTGCTGTTGGGTCGCACGATAAATTCGTTGTCTCAAGTTCTTAACCCGTTTCTGAATGGACTTCCAGGGAATGTCTGCCCATCTCAGTTGGGGTTCCTTCGTTCCGATGTCATTGCTGACTCTATCTTTCACGGTGGTTCAGTTCCCTTACATTGGGTTTATCGTGGAAGACTCGCTGGAAGTCTGCTTGCTTTCGCAATGGGGCAAAGTCTGAACCCCTATTCTGAGCATTACCCCAGACCTTTGCTTTCTCCAGCATCCTTTACCCGCTAGATGATTCCGCTTTCCTTGCGGTTAGCCTACTCTAGCTATCGACCTGGGCTAGAGAATCTATCGGGCTTACCGTGTTCCGTCCGTTCGAGATGCGACTCAGCGAGGTTCCGCCTACTACTCCGGTGGGGCTTGTGTCCTTCGTTATCAGTCCCATACAACCTGATAACCACCCACGCACCTTTTGGTCAGAGTGTGTCAGCCTGATTTCACTCTCTTCAAGTATTACGAAGCTTACAGCGATTCGCTTGCGCTAACCTGTCTGAGTCTTCCTCTGGCAGTCGCTACAGAATGAGGCTTTCTGTAGCGTCCGCTTTCGTGCCTTGCATTCCAGTGGATTCATTACTTACTACCACCGTAGGCGGAGTCTTAGACTCTGTTACGCGAGGACAGGGAGAAGGAGTCTCTGGAGAGGTTGTCCTCTCGCTCGAAACGGGCAACTTTCACGTCGCACGTAGGGGTCTTTGATTAAATCCTTTGCCAAATCAGATTGAGGTTTTGGCAGCGTGAGATCGAAATTAGTGATCGCTCCGCCTAGCCGCTTATGCAGCCCGCTCTCAATTTGGTACACCAAAACTGTCCAGCTCCAACCATTCTCGATCGCTTGCTGCGCATACCAAATTCGTTCATCTGGATTTTTTAAGCTGTCCAGCAGTCGAATCAAATGTCCCCACGGCAATTTGTGCAACAGCTGCTGCGCAATTTCAACATTTGGGTAGGCTGCTGCGAAAGCTCGCATGTACTTGAGATTTCGAGCCGAAAATCCCTGGACATCAGGAAATTCACGCCGCAAGTCCTTTGCAAGCCGCTCTACAACTTTTGTACCCCAGCCCTCTCGCTCTTGCCTTTCCAGGATTTCTTTACCCAGATGCCAATACAGCAAAATTGCCTCCCGGTTGAGAGCTGTTGCAGCCGACACTTGAGCGCACCGAATCTGCTCCTTCAACTGATTCAGGAAAGCATCATAGTCTTGGGGAAAGAGCGAGGATTGTTTGGTCACGATTGATATTGACGCTCTTTAAAACAGCTTTAGGCTTCTAAGTTCTCAGGTCCGATTAACTCATCAAGTTGAGAAAACAATTTTTCCAATTTAGCCCGTTTTTTGGGATCTTCCCAGATTGCCGACTTTTTCAGCCGTTGCCCAATTTGAGCATAGCGTTGAGTGTAGTTAATTTCTGCGGTTTCCCCTTGAGTTTTCGTCAATTCCCGAATCTTCTGCTTAATTTCACTCAAACTCAAATTCTTTGTTGTCGCTAACTTAAGCAAGGATTTACGCTCGTGCTCATCTTTAACTCGTGATATCGCACGAGCCTTCGTAAATTCAAGCTCTCCTTCTCGCAGTGCTTTCAACACTTCTGCCGGTAGATTGAGTAACGGCAAACGGCTGCTTCGGAACGATTCAGCATTAAATCGTCCGATTTCTGCAAGAACTGATTCAATCATCTCAAGCTGGAGGGAAACGTTTCCCTCCAATTCCTGACCACGATTTTTTGCATGATTCGCGCGATTTAAAACTGAGACTACATCTTCAGGATTTCCTTCGATTTGAATAGTCAGCAACTCTAAAATGGCTTCTGTTTCTTCTACAGGATTAAGGTCCTCTCGCTGTAGATTCTCAATCAGTGATACTCGAAGAGCTTGTTGATCATTGAACTCTCTGATAACGACAGGGACATCTTGAAGTTGAATTTCTTGAGCAGCACGATAACGGCGTTCACCTGCAATTAACTCATAACCTCCACTCTCTAAAGGGCGAACTAAAAGTGGCTCCAAAATGCCATACTCACGAATAGATTGGACAAGTTGCGCCTGCTTCCGTGGATCAAAATAGCACCGAGGCTGTTTAGCTGGAAGGTGAATTTGTCCAAGAGATACGGCTTGGGATGATTGAATGCCTTCAGGATCCTCAATGAATTTCTGGGCAATTGATGCTGATAATCCTTGCGCCAGCGATTGTCTTGATTTAGCCATCTAACACCTCCAATGCCTTCTTAAAGAGTTGTTCTAATTCACGTCGAGCAATTCCAGCAGTCGAACCCGTCAAATCAAATGCAGTTGAGTTCTGCCCAAAGCAGTCTGCTAGAATTTGACGCTGATGAATCACTGTATCTAAAACCGTGACTCCTGGCATCAGCCGCAACACCTCGATCGCTTCATCCTTTAATTTGGTTCCTTTCACCGCTCGATTCACGAACATAGCTGCTTTAGGGTCACCTCGACGGATCCTTTGAGCCTGATGAATTAAGCGAACCGTATCTGATGCGCTTTCCAAGTCAACCCCAGTTGGTTGACAAGGTACGATCGCTAGGTCAGCCACTAGAATCACAGCTCTCGTCGTCTCAGATAAAGCTGCTGGACCATCTACAATCACCCATGAGTAAGCTTCACCTAGCTTGGGCAATTCATCCAAGAGCTCATCAGGGGCTTGAATAATTTTGCAAGGAATTTCTCTCTCTAACCGAGCAAGCCACTTTGAGGATGAGCATTGGGCGTCAGCATCAATGACCAGAACTGTTTCTTTTTTTTTCTGCAACCAACGGGCAAGATGTACTGCAACGGTCGATTTACCTGATCCGCCTTTCTGATTAATAATTGAGACGATCGGCATAAGTCGAATTAAAATGACACAGAAAAGTGTATGACAAATTCGCGCTGATGCCGTTTATTTTGTGCTGCTTTGACCTAATGAGAAAGGGTTACAAGAGATTGATCTGCAATGGCACTGATTCTACTCAATCAGGTTGCCTTCGCGGTGTTAGAAGCCGTGATGCAGAATATGTTGATTTGCACCATGTCCCCCCTGTCAAAAAAGGGATATCTTTTCAGCAGTTTCAGCCTTTAAGGGAAAGCTTTGGTCTTCCTAGCTTCCAAGTTACTTGAGGGGAAAGGGTAGGACGGCAAAATGCCCTATCAAAAAAGGGTCTTTTAATGATAGAAAGCGAAACAGTCGACCTTTATTGCCACTCCTGACATACCTCTCGCATTGCTCTTAGCATTTCTTGCAGCGCATCATTGCCACCAAGAGTTAAGAGGAAGGAAGTCAGATTCGCTAGGGTTGTCATTAATTCATAGCGATGTAGAGCAGAGAAAACATGTAAGGTTTCAGACCAAACGCGTGGAGTAGTAGAGATACACGTCAATTGTTGTGTGAAGCCTTGAAATGCTTTTGCTTTGTGGTAAGGATCCCGCATCTCCTTTACACATTCTAAGGGCTCGTTGAGTAAAGATTCTGGCAGATGAGGCACTGAGGCACACAATGCAGAAGCACGCACAAATTCAGGACGAATTGCACGTATCACTGCCAGTGCTTCACTCATCAATTCTTCCGGCAGATAAGGCACTAAAGCACACAACGCAGGAGCGCGCGCAGACTCATCCTGAATTTCGCGTGTCACTGCCAGCACTTCGCCCATCAATTCTTCTGGCAGATGAGGCAAAATTGTTGCAATTGCATCAGCACGCCGCCTTGCCTCTGGTATTTGCTGTACATAAGCTAATCCCTGGTCCGGCTTCCAGAATCCCTTTTCTACCAATGCTGCAATCAATTCCGGGGGAATATTGCTTGCTAGACTATTGAGCGAACCATAAATCAACAGATAGCGACATTGCCAATAAATCGCACCCACCGGATTGGTCTCACACTGCTGATCCGCCCATTGCCATGCCCGCGCTACACCTTTGACAAAATTTGCTGTCTGCCCCAACGCTTCACAAGCAACAAACCAGCCATTTTGCCCCGTTGCGGTCCGCTCTTGTAAGAGGACATGGATTTTTTCGACTGAGCCTGCCTGCTCTAAATGCCAAATGAGGTGACCGTGAATGTAGCCGTCGTCTGGCAACGTATGCCACAACTCCTGCTGCGTCTGAACTCGATACCGTTGCAACAATGCGGCATGTGCCTCCCGTAGCGTTAACCCCAAACCTGGCAAATCTTGCTTCTCCTCGGGCTCAGGGCTCCCGATTAACAACCGTTTTGCTAAACCATGCATCAAATCATGTATCCGATAGGTCGGTTTCTGTCCGACCTGCTGCGCCCCTGCTAACAGCAGCGCTCGGGATCGTAAGATGCGCGGTTGTGTCGCAAAAACGATAAGGTAGGGGGACTCAATTTTCTTTGACATCAACTTAAATGACATCTCAATCCCTGTTCAAATGGCGGCACTTCCTGCCTGAAATCATCGTGTTGAATGTGCGGTGGTACTGTCGCTATCCTCTAAGCTACCGGGATTTGGAAGAAATGATGGCAGAGCGAGGAGTCGAGGTTGATTATTCCACCATTCACCGCTGGGTGCTGAAATTTTCCCCTGAACTGGACAAACGCATTCGCACACGTTCCGTGAAGCGAAGCTATCGTTCTTGAACCCGACGAACGATTCGTGGCGGGTCGACGAGACGTACATTCAGGTCAAAGGCACCTGGAAATACCTTTACCGGGCAGTGGATTCAGCGGGAAACACGCTGGACTTCATGCTGAGTGCGAAGCGAGACGGCAAAGCCGCCGTCCGGTTCTTTCGGAAAGTGCTGAAAGCGAAACACCCTCAAAAACCGCGAGTGATCACCGTCGATAAAAATGCTGCCTACCCGGTGGCAGTCGAAGCCTTGAAAGCGGATGAAACGCTGGCAGCAGAGACCGAACTGCGGCAGAGTAAATATCTGAATAATGTGATCGAGCAGGATCATCGAAACATCAAGCGGCTGACGAAACCGATGATGGGATTCGGGTCAGTCAACACGGCAAGACGAACCCTCAGAGGAATTGAAGCAATGAGTATGATTCGCAAAGGACAGGTGAAGGGAATCAGTCAAGCGATTATCTTGAATGTCAAGAATCAAATGTAAATTTGAGGAGACAGCGAAATCAACGCTACGAAAACAATCAAAGTACAATAAAGAAGTGGCTCGCGCATCGCTGTTGGAGCCACTCTGATCAACACAATCTCATACTTCCTAGAACTGAGCGTCAACGCCTAGATTAGCAACAAATTTCGTCAGATTGCAGCACTTCAGGAACTCGCCAAGGCTTGAGATCGCGAATCATCGCATTCAGAATTCGGAGTAACTTGTGCATACAGGCAATTAACGCTACTTTCTTTGCTTTTCCCTGTCCCAAAAGCCGTTCGTAAAACGCTTTGAGCACCGGATTGTATCGCACAGCAACGAGCGTGCCCATGTAGAGCACCGCCCGGACATTGGCACGTCCTCCCCAAATCATCCGACTCCCTCGAAACTTGCCACTATCTCGGTTGAACGGAGCCACCCCAACCAAGGCACTGATGCGTTTATCGCTCACTGCTCCAAGTTCAGGTAAGGACGCCATCAAGGTGGTGGCGATGACTGGACCGATACCAGGCACACTTTTGAGCAGTGCGATGCGCCCTTGCCATTCCACTTGAGATTGACTGAGTTCTTCAATTTCCTCATCGAGATCCCCAATCCGCTCTTCCAGCCATTCAATGTGAATGTCAATGTTCTGACGCATCGTACCCCGCAGACTCGC
>JAESFQ010000430.1_pt1 | contig 15288 bp, 15 predicted proteins | sample 9269431 | NCBI WGS metagenome assembly JAESFQ01 (sample SAMN14502588, study PRJNA617103) | algae metagenome | isolation source: Plectolyngbya sp. WJT66-NPBG17 and co-occurring heterotrophs from well... | place: USA: Mojave Desert, Joshua Tree National Park, California | collected 2006-08-06
AACACCCACACTGGGAAGGCTGCAAGGATAATATGCAATTGAGAGCTGTGGCTGCTTGGTGAGGATGTTTTGCAACTTCACCCTACCGGCACGTTTGCGTACCCACTTGGCTGCAAGACATTACGGCTAGTGTGCAGCGATGCCAGGTCACTGTGCAGTAGTGTTTACGAGGACCCTGCCTAATCCTCGCTTTGGCGGCAATGATATCATACCGAGACAGGGCGTTCGGTAAGTAGTAATAGATCGATGGATATTGAGCAACATCCGTCAATTATGAAGCGGATAGGCTTTCTCAATAGTATCGTAGACGGCAGGGAACGGATAATTGATGGGTTTGCACGCGCTCGCTTGGCACACAATCCTCGCAGTTGCGAAACCTCAAATGGCAATAGTACGTATCACATGTAGGTGATGAAGGCGGGTACCTGCCTGTTGTCTGTACTTCCTTCTGTGATGATGACGCCACAACCCAAATAGGAGCAACGAGCGTTCTATCATGAAGCGAAAGTCAAGTTACGCAAATTTTGGGTCGCACATTAAAGGCTATCATTCATGATTGCTGCAGCCTTAAGAGAGAACATGTCATGATTCGCCAGTTCGAGTACTGTTCGTTTAGTGCTGTTACCACGCTACTACCACGAGACACTTTCTTAAAATAAAAACGTGGGTGGATATGATACATAACTGTCATACTTCATAAGGTAGGGTAGGCTACGCGCATTCACAATATATCCCATTGGCTTGAACCACTCAGTTGTATGGCAGTAGAAATTACCTCGTTATTTCTTATGATTTGACGCGCAACCTGGTTGCGCGTCGCACTAATACGTTAGGCGGATGCTGTGGTCGAAGTTGCTAGAATGATGCAGAAAAGTGCGGATTTGAGGCAGAGTGTGGTAACGTGCTCCCGCAGTTGATTACTGAAGCTTCGACCACGTGTGCGCATTAAGTAGAGTAACCTGTCATTACCACTGTAGCGGGATTATGCGTTCAAGAAACGAGGATGTGTGAACCTAGCACGTAAGCAAGAATAATTCAAGGAAACTAGGCAGTTGAACAAACGCTGTGTCGGTGCAAGACTCGCACAGCTTTACTTTGACACTGAAGCGTGGCGTAGTGTGCCCACGTTATTGAGGGAAATAGGATACTCTCACACGTGGCAGATTGCGAACCAATTGTAAAGAGCAAAAGTAGCTCTGGTCATTATTCGTTCCAAAAATGTGGTATCGTAACTTCGATCCAAGTATGTATCGATCCAAGAATGATAACGTGGCGACTCGTAAACCAAGAGGGGCGGTACAATGTGCATGGCTGCACACGCACGCCTGTTGGTATCCTGTGTAATGATAAAGGCTCAACAAATGCAGCAAACAAACAACGCTACGCATGCTGCAGACCAAAAGATCATGCGCATGCCAAATAACAAAAGGTAAAGGAGAAGATGACCACCAACAATGCAAGGACTGCGGGTGCCTGCAGGACATCGTCCCAACAGAACAGTTCTGACAGCTTGGTGATACAAGATACAAGACGCGGGAACGTGCTGCAGCTTCCCAGCACAAGGGAATTGTGCGCCAACGCATCAGATTCTCGATGGTCAAACCTGGGCTTAAGGAAGTAGACGCTACACCGACGTTGGCACACGGCGTGTCGCCGACAGTTGTTTCTTTGGCATGTTGCCATCTTGAGTTTTTCGGTTGAACATCTCATCGATGAGGCGTTTAGGGCCAATGTATTCCAAGTTGGCCATTTTGAAGGACGGGTTTCGGAGCAGGGGAATGTGCATATATGTGCTCTGTTTAGAGTGAAAGCGCCGCTTGATGCAGTCATCCACAAGAGCCATGAGACCTGTCGCCATAACAACACTGTTTGTACACTTAGCTGACGGTTGCTTTACACGAGTTGCTCTACCAGTGTGTACTTACTCAGAAATGTCCGAGTCGGAATGCAGGATATTCTCGTCGGTAATGCGCATATAACAAGGTGGTACCCAGCCCCCACAGGCAGCCTCCTCATGCGCCTCTTCATGCGTCAAGCGTACAGGACAGATATGCGCAAGCGGCTCCTTATCGTTGTCATCGCGGACGAGGTAGTAAGAGACAGATTCATGTTGTTCCCGTCCTTCCTTCTTGACGATGCGCTTCCAGGAATAGTCGTGGCCCCAGTATTCAAAAGCGTACTTCTTGTATGACTTGGCACCACGGCGCTTGACGTCGACGTGTGCGTAATTCGAAAATTCGAGCTTGATAGTATTGGTGGGTATTAAGGCGCGGCCCTTGGAGAAGCCCACAGACTTGGGACGTGATTCACGCGGCACGTCTTGGTCGTCGTCGTCGTCGGCATGAACACTGCCCTGTACAGAGTCATAGCCGGAGTCGGCCCGCTTCAGACCTGCTGCTGTTGAGGGGCGAGAGTCGGACTTGACCAGACTAGCGAGGGCTGTGCTTGCGCGTTGCAGGACTGGTCGCATCTCTGCAGCCGGCTTCTGGTACTTGCGCGTCGAGTGGCAGACCTCGCGTCCTGAGTCTCTACAGTATCGGCGGAGCGAGAACTGGCGGGTGCGAAGATCTTGCATGCGAAGGTGGAAGAGTGTGTAGTTCTGTTTCCGATGTCCTCGCTCCTCGACCTGTGTGTCCACTCTCAGATTCATGTTTCCGTCGATGGTGGAATCATCGTGACGTATGGATAGGCGCTTGGATGTAGGAAAGAGGTCCCCAAAGTCGCGGGGTGTGGTAGGAATGGCATCGCAAGCTAGCGGCTCGTGTCGGTATGTGGGCACATCGTAGTCGGGCATATCATCGAGCTCATCAGCGAGGTCTTCTTCCGATGTCGAGGCATATGTGTCGACGGATGAGCGGGGAGGGAGCTGTGGGTATCGGTCGGCTTGGTGTTGAGGCACAAAGTAGTCGGCTTCCCGACCCCGTCCCTGTATGCGGGCGTGGCATGTTTCGCTGTGCATCAGAGAGGGTCTGCGGTCGCTGTACTCAGTTGGTGCTGTGTCGTACGAGCGGTCGCTGTTGTCGCTGCGGCCAGAAGCCGTGCTATTACTGGACTTGTACTGCTGCCAATGTGCGTTCGGCGCCATGATGTAACGTGGTGTGTGGGAGTAACGGATCGTGTGGTATTAATGATATTGGATGGGTATATTGTCGGGACATGCAGAAATGGACAAGTGGGTGGGGATGGGATGGCAATGCCATGCAAAGCTACAAGCGTATAAGTAGAAGCGTGGACGTGGAGCGCACAAGTGAAGCAGGCGGCGTAGCGATCTGAGACAGCTCACGAAAGGGTGACCCGGCACAGGACGGAGGCAAGGACGGATGGGGATTAAGACAAGGAGCAGAATTTGAGCGGGCGTGCAGCGCGAATGGAGGCGCAGCGCATGGCGTGGGAGCGTCGAAATAGGCAGCCTGGACGATGCAGGTCGTGTCTCGCGGGGTTGTCGAGGCCTGCTTGATCCCTCGCAGAGACCTCGATCACGGTCCACGAACATGGCTGCATCGCGCTGCAGCCCACAAGAAGCTCTTGGCCCCATACAGCGAATCGCCTGCACAGCTGAACCACATGACTTGGCTGCATCGGGCGATGAGGAGATGGCTGGACAAATCACCGCCCAGTGCTGACCCTCCACCAGCACCACCACCGGCACCACCACCACCACACCATGGCCTCGCTCAACGCTCACGGCAGCCCTTGCCGCGTCACCAAACAGAGCATCTCATCTATTGCACTCTGCGCAATCGAGCGTGTAAACCGAAGGCTCACTCAGCGGGCGCCGAGAGCAGGTAGCGTTAGCCCCTCGCGACACCGCTTGATCGGCCAGGCATCCCCATGCTGGCCACGCTCACCCGATGCTGACTTTTGCTGCTCTCGCGGCACCGGGCGCCTACGGGACGCTCCCTGGTGGCTGATCATCCCACGTGTAGCCGGCCGACGTCTCGACGGACTTCTAGACGGGCTCTCCCGGTTGTCGTCAGCAGATGGTGGGAAGATTTTGCTGCCTTCCCGACCACCCCGACGTCATGTGTGTGCCAGTTAGCACCTAGGTCGTGCGCTGCGCATATCGGAACTGCACGTCCATGCGCATGCGACAAATGCCCATGTATCCTCGAGTGCTGGCCTGGGCTGGGCTGATTCACCCCTCGTTTGCAGGCTTACGACAAGGCTGCGCTGGCAGGGACCAGCCCACATGTACGTAGCCCGGGCGCTAGCTCTCTCCACCGTTGCCCAGGGACCAAAATTCCGCGGCTGATGAGCATCATCATCGTAGAGATGATGCTGCGCGAAAGGGCAGAGCAAGCGGCTGGGTCAGAACAAAAGCAAATAGGAAGGACCTAATCGTCCTGCCCGCTAAGCGCTCCAAGGCTCGGGAAGAAACAGCCGCTACGTGTCATCGTTGCATACACTACCGCCTGCCGATGAATATGTTTGCCCTCGACGTAGTAACGAAAGAATGAGCTTCCTGCGTCACTCTACGTTTCTTTTCCCCCAAGAAATATAAAATGCTTCCCTGTGGACATTTTAGAGCCAATCAGAACGGGCTACGTGTTGGTCTTGCACACCAGCCACGACAACAACAACAACAACAACAGCGCAGAGCCCTATTCAACCGTGACAACCGATGAAGCCTGAAAAAACCCATCCGATAGCAGTCGATATGAAAGAGCTGAGCACATGGAAAAGCCATTGCTGTCCTCCGATGCGTTCATTCCGCGTCAATGGTTCTGGACTTCTTTTCCCCACTTCCTCTCTCCACCATCTCTCCACTCAAGTTGCAAAGTCGGCTAAGGCTGTCTATCAGACGCATCCAAGATTTCTAGACATGCTCAATTCTGCCCAGTGGAGGTGCTGACTGAGGAACCTGTCGGTGGTGCCATCAGGGAGAGCAGTGATTGCTGCATATTGACCAAACACTTCGCGACGATTAGCCCGCGCATGCTATTGGACCCAACCACTGACGGGCTCCCTCATTACCCTATTCAATAGACTCATATGCTTCCCCACACTTGGACCCACAGGCCACATGTGCGTCAGTGAGGCGATGCCTTCCCACAGCCTGTTGACGCGAGCTCAACTAGTGAGCATGCCAAGCGAAGGCTCTAGGCATCACTAGAGTGTATAAGCGGCTTGAAGGACTCTGGTCGAGAGTCCGAGAACAAGCTTAAGCTGAGCATCCAAAGGGCCTTTGCCATGTTGCCTTCAGATTCGTTGGATCCCTAACTAGATGTCCGTAAGTGAGGCGGCATACTACAGGTTTCGAAGAAAGAAGAAAGCCTTACCTGACCCCAAAGCTGTCGAACCCGGAGGCCGCCTCTAATCCTTCCCAATTTCGACGCGAGCGCTTTCAGCGTGGAAGTGGCTTCATCCTCCGCTTCGGCTCTGCGCTATGCGCAGCTGTCAGCCGAACCTATCGCGCCAGACCTGATCAAGAGACTGCCTCGACAGTATTAGACCCACAGCTTCGCGACAGTCTGCCACTGGTTCGCGTCAAATCCATCGTCATAGTGAGAGAGGTCAACAAGGTCCAGCCAAGACCTTGAGAGGACCTCGTGTAAGCGTCGTCTTACATCTCACTCACTTGTAAGTTTTGTATCCAATATGAATATTTCTTTACAAACCCAAGGAGCGGCTGATACCCTCTCACGTCGCAAACGATTCAGCTATACAGAGGACATGTGCCAAAGATAGCCATACATGATATGTATGCTCTCTGCCCCACGTCAGTACCCAATGGTAAAAGACGTCTTCGATAGGAAGGATTAACTTGTATCAAGCTTCCATGTCAGGATCCTAAATCAATGCTGCCTTGGCAAGACTGCCCCAATTGTCACATGTCAAACATGGCTTTGGTCTCTTCGACCAGCTGCCGGTGTCTTGACCCTCGCAACGTTGGGATCAGCTTGCGAGTACTTATGATTACCATGGTGCTCTATGATTTACATTGACAATACTGATGCCACAATTGCAATGTAATGAGCTTCAATACCAAGTCGCGACTTTGTGATTGGATAACGCGAGTGTTACTCCGACATCACAATGACACAATATGAAGGCATACTCAGAAACATATGGTAAAGTGCGCAATTATCGTTGTCATTTCCTAGTAATAGTACTACGACAGACTAAAAATGCTCACTGCTCTCCTTTCCTCAAGTCTTGTTGTATGTCGTGAATTATCGACATCATGAGTGCCTCGTTTCAGGCGCGCAGAGTACGGTGGGAAACAGCCATGCCGATTAGCGAATGCTATACGACCGAGCTGTTCTAGTTCCAGTCCGCTCTACAACTGGCCACAGTCGGCAATGGTAACCGTCTGCTTGGTGGCACCGTTTTGGGAGCCGACCTTCTCGATAGCCTGGACGACGTCAAGACCCTCGACGACCTGGCCGAAGACAACATGCTTGCCGTCCAACCAGGAGGTCTTGACGGTGCAGATGAAGAACTGAGAGCCGTTGGTACCTGTTTTTCCGATTAGTGTGCATTCCTCAAGATGTGGCGCAAGAGCATAGACGTACCAGGTCCGGCGTTAGCCATGGAGAGGATACCAGGGCCAGTGTGCCTCAGGTTGAAGTTCTCGTCCTCGAACTTCTCGCCGTAGATGCTCTCACCACCGGTGCCCTGAACTGTGTCAGCCAATTCTGCGCGGCAGGAGAAGTGTTGTTGTTTCGACGTACGTTGCCGCGGGTGAAGTCACCACCCTGAAGCATGAACTGGGGGATGACGCGGTGGAAGCTGGAGCCCTTGTAGTGGAGGGGCTTGCCGGAGCGGCCAATACCCTTCTCGCCGGTGCAGAGAGCGCGGAAGTTCTCGGCGGTCTGTTTCTTGTAGTCAGCGACTGCCTCATCTGCTTGGGGGCTCACGGCAAAAAGAGCGATGATGAAGACTCTGCTAGCGGGGTACTCACCTTGGGGACCTGGTCGGCGAAAAGCTCCATGATGATCCTGCCGGCGGGCTGGCCGCCAATGGTGCACTCGAAGAAAACCTTGGGGTTGGACATTGTGATGAATGCAGGGTTGGAGTGTTGTGAAGAAGTTGTGGTGGTGGAGTGTTTTTGGTGGGATTGATGAGGGGCAGCTTTAAATGGTGAGAAGGCAATGGAGGGGCAATTGCTTAGCCATCTTTTATAGCCACCAGAGCTCTTTCCGTAGAGCAATGCAGCCCCGCATTTTATGGGGCCACGCTTGGGCCGCTTTTAAGCTTGGAGGGGAATCGCGCCATGACAGCATGTCAGGGCAGACGGAAGCGATCGTCGCCCCTGTGGAATCTCGTGACGGGGGCTTGAAGATTCCAGACGGACTACTTGAGTACTTGGGCTCCTGGATACACGACGGAATTCCGTGACATGCATGGTTTTGGGGTGTCAGGAAACCGCTGCTAGGAACGGAACACCGTAGCGCCGTCTACAGCCTCATGTGTAACGTCCGAAACACGCAACATAAGAGCCACTTGCTGCCCTCGCCCGTGGTCGTAACATATTACATTCTCGTCATCGTTCTTTGAGTCATAAACATACACAAGTGTCGAACACGGACGGCACGATGGAAACAAATGGAATAAGAATTATAGCTAGCCGAAGTGACGACAGTCTAACAACTACGGAGAAGATAAAAAGGCAAACAAGAGATGACGCTCATGAACGCCGGGCCTTTCAGCTATGCCATCGGATACACCAACCACGAAATACCTGCCCGGACTACCTATGGCTGCACCAGCACGTTCATGTCGGACGACTTCAGAAACTCGGCGCGCTCCTGCATGTCCTTCGCCTCGGCCTCTTTCCAGAGCTGAATCACTTCTTGCTTGCGAGACTCGCTCCTAGGGTGGAATGCCATCTCCCATGGATCCGGCTTGATGATGAGTAAAGAGTTGGACTTGTTCAGTGGGACTTCGATATCCTGGCCTGTGACCGGGTCGACCTTCCGCCTGAGGTTGAAGGCCCACATGAGAGCTCCGCAGCCTGTTACGGTCTCGTCGCGGGTGATGGACATGCCCAAACACTGACGCTGGCCCCAACCGAACGATGTCATGCCAACAATATCAGGGTATTTGGTTAATGGCTCCTGGAAGGTCGGCCATCCGGCCTCCAGCCATCGCTCGGGGTGATACTCGTCAGGTTGAGGGTACTTGACAGGATTGCGGACGAAGGCCCAGTCGAGAGGAAGGATACGGGTGCCTTTGGGGATGAAGTATCCTTGAAACCAGTCGTCGGCCTCGGCTTCATGAGCGACACCTAAAATTAGGTCAGTATGAATATGGAAAATCGCTAAACATGCACTTACCGGTAGGTACAGTAGGCTTCCATCGCATTGTCTCCTTGATACACGCACGAAGGATCGGAAGGTTGGGCAGATCGGCGACCGCGGGAGGCTGATTACCACAGACGCGGTCAATTTCCTCCTGACACTTGACTTGCCATTCTGGGTGGTGTATCATGCTGATTAGGAAGTAGTAGATAGGCCCAGTGACTGTGAAGATACCGACGAGCGCCATCATTCCGATCACGCAAGACGCTTCGTAGTCGCCCGAGATGTTCGACTTTTCGGCGGTTTCAAGATAGCTCCTGGTGAAGCAGGACCTTTGAGTACCCATCTCCATACGCTTCTTGGTCTTCTGGAGGCACTGCATGAAGAAAGCTTGCTGCTCGTCATGGCGCTTGCGCTCCCGAATCTTCCAGGGGTTGATCGGTTCAGGAAGCCAGTCCCAGAGAGGAGTCAAGACGTTGGTAATCGGTCCAGCGGGTGACATTTGGGTGAGAAGACCCCACGCACTGGGCGTAAGAGGTGCACTAAGCGCAGGATCGTCCCATACCAACTGGCACATGACTTTGGAACACATATCTTCAAGTGAAAAGATGAAATCGTCGGGGTTTTCCAAGAGTCTGGCCATCCATCGCTTGGCTTCAAACTCCATGATGCCATTGTAGCGGACGTTTGTAGCTCCAGTGAGGTATGAATGAGTGAATTTTCGCTGACGCGCCCAGTATTCTATTGAGGTTAGCAACATTCGCCGTATGCATCCAAGTCCAACTTACGATTCTTTCCCATAAGGGGGAGATACTCCATTGAGCCGTATGTGCTCTTTGCATCGAACAGCGACTTGATCTCAGGTCGATCAGAATACAGCTTCGCCTTCTTCACAAGCATCTCCTCGGCAATTTTCTCATCCGAAATGACGACAAAATTTGCGCCCAACATCTTCGTCCGGTAAATAGGACCGTACGTGTCTGCCCACTCCTTGAATTTGAGCCACATGAACTCGATAGGAAGGTCATGAATGCGTCCAACCCATGGCACCAGCCAGGGTCCAGGCATGTTCTGAACATTGTACCTCTTGTCGTACTTGGTAACGGCGTCAACCACTGCGTACACAACGAGGCCGACGACTGCGACACCTAGGGCGTAAGCTGTTAAGGGATGCATGTTGACAATGCAAGATAATGTCGAGAGAGCGGGTAGCAAGGTCCAGGGCAGGATATGGTGAATTTCGACTGACTTTGCCAAGAGTCTCGAACGGGTAGGTGGATGGAAAGATCGGTAACAAGCACAAGACTGCAGCGTGGGAAGCGTGGTAGATATCACACCACAGCTCTGAGTAGCACTGCCACTTGTCCGGCTCCCCAGTGCTTGACTTATGTACGGTCATACAGGGGCCACTTTCGAGACAAGACCGTTTAGGGCACCATGTTCCTCGGCGTCTAGGTGAGCATAGCCGATCTGGACCTAAGGATCGCTTGGGTGACAAGACGGAAAAATCATCCAATGGCCAGGTTTGGAAAGTACCGATTTCCACATTTTGCGAGGGTGCCAATCACACTAGCAACCTTGTTGATCTCAAGATCTGTATGCGCCACAGCGGAACAGCAGAGGTCGGTGCTATTGGGCGCCGACTCACGACATAACGAAGAGTTTTGGGCTGGACCAAGGTGTATCGGCGCGCCGGGAGCACAGAGATCGACATTGACCAACTTCACTCGCATGAACTGAAGCGTATTGAAACGCACACCCCTGGCCTTGAGAACGAGATGCAGTTGACGAGGCAACGTTTCACTGGCTGCGTTCAACATGGCGCCATCTTTTGATTAAGATACCGTCGTTTTCATGCTATCCGACCGTGCATCAACGACAGATACAAAGGACTAGGTCGGCAGCCGGCATGTCGCCGTGCCGTGGGACCCTCTCTGCTAATCAAGATGTGATGCGTGGCTTGCTGCATGGGTGTCACAATTATGCCTTGTCTGTTATTTATGTTAATGAACCAAGCCCTCGATAATAGAGCGCCGCAGTTCTAAAACCAAGCATTCTCAGCTGTCGTTGAACCAAATATGCCACTCTGATGGGCGGAAATCACTAAAGAAAGGTGCCAAACTCAGCCAGCCTTCAAGCCATGACTGTGTCTCACTTCAGAGTAAGAAAATCTAAGCGTCATTAGAAATACTGGAGTATATTTAGCGACGTTACACATCAATCGAATCTGGGGCACAGCGGTCATCAAATGCCCCAGTGGAGCAGTAAGATACATGCGTAGTTCAGGCGATAGGCCCAGAGTGACGCAGAGCTCACATCAGCGTATGCACCCACCATCGCAGCCTCGAACTCGATCTCGTTTGAAGATGGCTTAAAGTGCCGTTGACCGCGCTTGGCTTCCGGAGTTTGTGGGGAACCATAGCGCGGACGCACAGACGCACGCCTGCCGGGAGTTCTGGCTAGCGCGGGGGGCCATTCGTCGTCATTGAGATCGGCCCAATACCAAACAGGCTGTGTTCCTGACAATCAGCTGCCAAGTGCAATGGTCATTGTCTTGTCCAGGACTTGCATTCCATCGTACGAGCGCAAAAGTACAACATGGAGACTGGCCGGCCAGTCGGACATCCGAGGGTCTTCGGCAACCCTCACTGGTACCCCAACGGAGAATACGAGTGAATGTAAGCTTGGAGATGTATGAAAGGCACGCACAACTCGAACAGCCAGCGTTCTGGACGATACACCCGCCCTCAAACTATCCTACACACTAAACCGCAATCATGCCTCACGCTCTTACTTCTCGCGACTCAACGATGGAGTCGAAGCCAATAGGTTCATACCCCAAGACTGGCATCGACGTCCTCATCGTGGGTACCGGTCTAGCTGGTCTCGTCGCTGCCCTTGAGTGCACACGCAAAGGTCACAATGTCCGTGTGCTGGAGAGGAATGCAGACATCAACACAGCTGGTGAGCCGCGACCCCAAAGTGATCTTGACACATAGCTCACAATGCATTTAGGTGACATGTACTTCATGGGACTCAGCGCAACCCGCTTCCTAAAGCACTGGCCCGAACTTCTCAAGGAGTACAAGAAGATTTCACTCCACAACGCATGGATCGAGACCTTCAAGCACTCTGGCGAAGTCGTCATCGGACCTAAAAAGGTGGCGGACCGCCTTCGTGCACAAGGGCTGGACCCTGATACCCCTCCTGGCGAGTTCCAGATGCGCCCGCTCGTCTACAAGATGTTCGTCAGCGCCGTCGAGAACCTCGGTGTTTCCGTCGAGTTCAACCGCAGGGTTGTAGACTACTTTGAGGATGAACAGACAGGCAAGGGTGGCTGCACTACCGAGGATGGGAAGCGGTACGAGGCGGATGTAGTCATCGCTGCTGATGGCGTTGGATCAAAGAGTCAGAAGCTGGTCGGTGGACAAGTGCGCGCGAGGCCTTCTGGGAGGGCTATGTGGCGTGCTGCTTTTCCTAGGGAAGCTCTCGACAAAGACCCGGAGGTCAAGGAATTCTTCAAGATGATGCCAGGCAACGAGCCGATCGTCAGGACTTGGCTGGGGTGAGTATTTGCACCTGGATAAACCAAAACTCTACTAACTGCTCATAGTCCGTCCACCTACGCGCTTACACTGTCTCGCGAGGATGTCATGGTGTGGATCATGAACCACGACGTAAGCCACTACACACCGAAGGAATTGTCTTTGCTAACGGCCCTAGGTCACCGGTACGGAGAAGGAGTCATGGAGCAACACCATCGAGAAGGAAGAGGTGCTTGAAGGCATGGAAAATATGCCCGGCATGGAGAAGATCAAGTGGGCGCCCATCTTCAAGCAGCTTGTCGAAACAACCCCTCCCAACACCATCGTCAACTTCGAGCTTCTATGGCGCAACCCTCAGCCTAGCTGGACGTCTCCCGGCGCCCGCGTCATTCAGATTGGCGATGCCGCACATTCCTACCTCCCAGCTTCTGGCAACGGTGCAACCCAAGCCATTGAAGATGCTATCTCAATAGCTTCCTGTCTGCAGGTTGGCGGCAAGGAGAATATTCCTCAGTCCGTCCGTGTACACATCCGCTTCCGGTGAGTTACAACCCAACAACCAACCCCTCCATAATAACATGCTAACACAACCTGATAGCTTCATCCGCAACTCGTGTGCCCAGAAGCTCGGCTTCTCCAACGCTGAACTGCTCCAAGATACCGACTGGGACAAAGTCAAGCTTGACCCGCGTCGCGCTGCTCCCAAGCTACCCAAGTGGGTCTGGTCCCACGACCCCGAGGCTTACGTATACGAGAACTACGAGAAGAGCGCGCAGTCGCTGAAGGAGGGTATCGACATGAAAGATGAAGATAAGTTCGAGCCTAACTACCCGAAGGGCTACAAGTACGAGCCATGGAGCATCGAGAAGATCATGGATGACATGAGGGCGGGTAAGCCGATTGATCTTGGTGCGGGTGACTGGGAGTAAGCATAGATGTGAAACTGGCATAGCCGCAGAGTGTACTGCGTGCACGGAGTTCTGGACATGTGTGTTGAACACTAGATAGCGAATAGACATGATAATTTTCAATTCCATCAAGATATGCTCTCTGCCCAGGTATCCGCAAGTTGATCATCATCACGACCCTTTGTCCTCTGACGGTTGAGTACATGTCATCACGGCTTGCCTCTTTAGGACAGGCATTTCGGGAGCACCCGTGGCCTCAGCCATCTAATTCCATCAATAACAGCGGCCACTGCTGTCATGCCATTCGTCTGACTCGCACAGCACTCGCGCCCCCTCACTGAACAACCTGTATATTGCTGACACGAAATGCACCTGTCGGAAAGAACTCTATGTTGCGACGTTGCACACAGCATGTGCAAATCTTAGTACAGGCCGACATGGCCCATACGAAATGCGCTAAAAAGGAAGCCTTCCGTTCCCGCATCCAAACCAACAAACTCATGATCGGGTTCGGGACAGATACCCATGAACCAAACCAGAGTCTGTCTCTCACGCCACCCGGAAATGCTCCTTACGCCTGCTTTCTTCACGCGCCCGTCGTCCCGCAGGTGCGCCCTTGGCCCTCACGAAAACGCAGGGCAATGACAAAATACATCCTTCATAAAAAACGTAACCTTTGCATACTGCGCCACACCACGACAAAGTGCGTACAAGGTACTAAACCTCCTCCGCGGCATCGCAATTCCTCGCACGCCGATATCCCGACGCCAATCTCATCCTAGATAATTTCTACGTGTATGCGAAGATACTTTTAGCCGCTAACCAACGAACCAACCAACCTAACCTTGCTGACGCATAATTTTCAGCTCCCCCCGCCGCTCCAGCCCCCCGGGATCCCGAATCCTGTATAGTTTTCTTCCTTTTTCGTGATTGCTGCCACGGCTCTCCACCGGACTTTGGGACGCCTGGTGTGATGTGCAGGCGGGATTTCGTTGTTTGGTCTAGAGCGCGCATGTGGTGTGGGCAGGGGCTTTGGGTTGTCTATGACGCCGCCTAGTTGCGTTAGCGGCTGATGCGGGGGGCTGTTGAGCAAGCACGGACGTAGGTAGGTGGCTTGGGACATGTTTGTTCGGGGTTGTCTCATGGATGGACATGGTTGCTTGGTATGATGGTTGGGTTACGGAAGCAGAGTTGGAGATGGTATACGAGAGACGGTGGTCTTTTTTGGGAGCGTTAATATCCTGATACGATGTCAAGGTATGGTTCTTGTGAGTTCGGCTTAGACCGTTCCAATCTCTATTAACCTTGTCACCATCACTCTGGAGTTGATGTGCAGGCGCAAGTCTTTCGATGTCAGGTTTGCGTTGGGAATGCGCAATCACGTGACTCTATCATGGCTTAGTGATCGTGTTCACATGCACTCAATTAACCACCAAACATCATCGTTATGCATGCATATGCATTGTCAGATCTTGAACCACATGTTTGCTATTCAGATGGTAAAAAAATTGGAAGCTGCGAAATCACTCGCTCAGAATGCCATCTAAACGAATCTGCAACTCCTCCGCCTTCTTACTATGCATGAACTCCCGCACGCTTTCAATCCGTTTGCCATCCTTGCTTAGCTTGACAAACAAGACTCCCTCAGTCCACCACTCTGTGATCCCGCTCTCCAGCAACTTTGTTCCTGTCTCATGATTTCCATTTACCCTGCCTCCCATCCTGCAGTGCGCAACCACCGTATTCGTGTCTTTTGAAAAGTGCACTGCTCTGCCTCCATGACCATCGTCCTCCGGGATTACCTGGAAGTCGCTAAATATCTCGAAAATGGTTTCTGCATGTTCGCGGAAAGGCTGAATGGAGCGAGTAGGTAGGTGTAGGTCTTCAGGAAGAGAGGTGTGGCTGAAGTCTCGGGTTGCGTAGGTAGTCAGAGCTTGAGAGCGAAGAGTCGAATAGCTCTCTATAAACTTGTTGAACGTTTGGACATGTTCGGTAGACTCTTGTGCCCGCGACGGGTAGAGGTAGTATGCGATGGGTGCGAGAGTAGCTATTGCCGCGAGAGTGGCGGTTGCAAAGCGTATCTCTGCGGGGGTGAAGCCCAGATCTGACATTCTGGCGTCACTCGGATTCTGCAATGAGTCTGCAAAGGTCTTAGAGTGTGCGTATCGAGGGTATCTGCAGTTTCGGCGTCCGAATTCTCGTTCACCGGTGCTACTTTGTTGCTGTTGCCTGCTGGTTTCTCGTAGCGAGTGAAATCGATTTGACGACACACTACAGCATCTACCCGAGTGATCGTCCAGGCCGTAAATAGCCCGACTACGATCTACGGGCCCGTCCATCATTGCGTATTCAAGCCACAACACCGGGGATCAAACTTTGAGCCCCTCAATGGCTTGCATACAGTTATGTTGAGCGCGGTCCCCGTATTGCACCTGCATGATCACCGCAATGTCGGTGTGGCCCTTCACCGACCCCTAGCGCTGTGAAACATCATGACGAGTCGGCCATTCGCTGTACGGGTCACAATCTCCACGGCTCAGTCCTGGGATCAGCGTCTAGAAGAGTGGAACCGCATTTTGGACAGAAGCAACG
>JAESFQ010000431.1_pt1 | contig 15284 bp, 18 predicted proteins | sample 9269431 | NCBI WGS metagenome assembly JAESFQ01 (sample SAMN14502588, study PRJNA617103) | algae metagenome | isolation source: Plectolyngbya sp. WJT66-NPBG17 and co-occurring heterotrophs from well... | place: USA: Mojave Desert, Joshua Tree National Park, California | collected 2006-08-06
GACAACGGCTTCATCGGTCGTATAGAAGAGGACTGTGAGCTTTTCAGCCGACGACGAGGCCGGCGCTGGATAATCGCATCCGACCCAGCGTTCCCTGACAGACACGGTCGAGAGCAAGACCTTGCATGGGGATTGCTCAAGAAGAAACAAAAGAAGCATCTCAGAAACTCCAGTATCCCCAAGCCTCAAAGGACCGATGTCGCAGAGGTGGCGCCGAGGCGAAAGCGCCGACGTGAGGACGCAGCCGTTTCCTTCAACGAAGATGTCTATGTTCGCACAGATGCTGACGTGGACGTACTCCGCAAGGCGTCCTCGGCACTCACTGAGGACTTCCTTCAGCATCCTGTAAAGAAACCTAGGCTGAGCATCCTTCGCACTACTCCACTCAAGATCGATCTGGAGCCTATCCGCAGCACTCCCCTCACAGCCAACCCAGAGCCTCCTCGCCCTCACTACGTCATACCGCTGAGCCGCAAAGACGGCCCTGCAAGAGACGTTAAGAAGAGCTCGATGGAGCGAAGAAAGAAGCGGTGGTATACCCGCGGACAATGGGCAGTTCCCAAGGGAAGCGAACCCATCGATACCAGTGGCTGCCACCGGCACTTCGACAACCATCTTGGGTATGCGGAGAAACTGCGGATGGAGGCAGTGAAAATGGACCTTCTTGAGCACGCAACAGGACCGGACGGAGACACAGAGATGCAGGATGCTCCCAGCGCCAATGCGCAGGAAGCAACGCCACAGCCGTCCCTGTCTTTCCCAAGCCGGTTGATGAGTAGCATCACGAGCCATTGGGTGTTTGCCGTCTTTAGCACCTGATAAACGGTCGCGTCCAAGGGTAATCTTCGGCGCCACGATGCTACGCTAGTTTTCCTGGGCGCAAGGCTGCTATCGTGCAATGTATTGGTAACGCGTTTCCTTTGGATTAGTATTGGTGTCGTGTTTCTTTTGGATTAGTATTGTTGTTTCGCGCTAGCGGTTGTTTCTAAAGTAGTCCGCGTACCTGGGTAATATGTAGCCTGGGGGGTACCTTAGTACAGTGGGTGTCTTCCCAACGATCAACTCAACGTTGCAATCCTTATATCAAGAGAACAACTGTGCATATTGGTCGTGAGAGCTGCAGTACCATATGTAGGTTTGTTGCTTAGATCTCGTGCTTTGGATGAGGATAGCAAGGAACGACTTGGGGCAAGGATACCCCGCATACCGCCGACGGTGCCATTCCCGGAAATGAATACCTCATGTACTCGCATTGCTCTTGGCCCGGCACGGACAAGAGATGCCTGTTTCGCGTGATTGCGACGCCTCGTCTCTGGGACAAACATGTCGTGCAGATTGCGTGTAGGGGCTTGATTGAGAAGGTGCAGTGTCATGTTACGTATAAAGGCCCTGCCTTCTTACCAAGGCCGATATCGTTCTATTTAGACAGCGTGCGTAAAGTTCTGAACCATTTCCATCATCATCATCGATAATATTACACGGCACCATGCGACTCTCAATTACCCCCGTCGTCGTCCTCGCGTCCCTAGCATCTGCTTCCCGGGGCAGTCCTGTGCGCAACCCCAGCGACCAAACCATCATCAACGCACTAGCCGGCACTTACTCCCTCGTAAACACATCCAGCACCCTAAATGGCGTGTCCATCCCCGACCTGCCCTACGGCACCGCCCCCATTGGCCTCTTGATCTACACAGCAACCGGCTACATGAGCGCCACAATCACCGCCACGGAACCCGAATTCCGCCCCAACCTCACCTTCCCGTACCAGGTCAACGACACAGACGCCGATTGGGCGCAGATCGGGAAACACAGTATCGGGTATGCGGGACCGTTCCGTGTCAATAACGAGCTTCCGGCGTCGGAGACGGACGGCCAGATTTTCCATGGCCCGCTGACCGTCGCGAATGTGCCGACGTGGGTGGGGCAGAACCATAGGCGGAATTATACGGTTGTAGAGGTGGAGGAGGAGGGGGCCAAGGCGAAGTATTTGAGGATTGGGAGTGAGCGCGGGGGTGGGTATAGGGGCGTGCTTTGGTGGAAGAGGGTTGCGTAGGAGCTGGTGTAGTGGATAAATGTGTGTGTATGTAAAATATGAGGTGCTTTTTCATGACTGTTGTGTTTACAATGGGTCTTGATGTAAATATGAGAAAGACATACGACGAGAACAGCAAGTACTTCGAGTTGTAAAGTAGCGGTGGGGACTAAGACGAAGAAGGCACAGCAACTGTGTGCTACAACTACACGAAGTTATGACTGTTTTGTGGAGTAGTACTAGCGAATACTACCAATAACAGGACACAAACAATCACTATCCATGCTCCTCATATGGATAAGTCATCGCAGATACCGGGGCCTTTGTCCCAGCGTCTTATCCAACGTCTTATCCAGTGGTGTTTTGAATGTCGTGGATTTGGCTAGGAAAGATGGAATGCGCCCAGACGACATGCTCATCGAGACAGAACATCAAGATGGCGTATAGGTGTCTAGCAGAGCCAAGATTTCGGCTAGTGCTGGGTCCGGAATGGCCTTGCCCTTTACATGGGAAATGTTTAGAGACGCCTAATCATCCGACTTCATGTCCACGTCTTTTGCATCCTTTGATTCCGTTTTTGCTACCGTATCTCCCTTGGCCTGTTCATCGGCAGCTTTTGCCTCGTTGGTCTTCTCGGATCCTCGGTCCTTCATCTCTTGATCCTTGGCTTCTGTACCAGCTGGTACTCGAGGCTCTGGACTCTTGTGTTCAAGGCTCGGCCTGCCAATGGCTCCTTCGATGTTGAGCTTTCCTTGCTTTTGTGGGCCAGTGTCCTCCATACCGATGAGCTCAGGACCTCTGGCATGTGGGGCTTCTTCCTCGCCCTCGACTGTGTCTATGATGGTACCTCCGCCTTCCATCTCACCGAATGTAGTTCTTGTCGGGCTAGTGGTCATGCTGTGGGGATTGTTGAGGACGATGCCGGCTTCTTGCTCTTGGCGAAGAAGTTCGCCTTGGGTAACGGGCCCTGTAGACGGCAGCGTCTCACCGTCGGGGTGTGACGAAGCAATCTGAGCCACGTTGGAGTTGGGAGATTCGGGTCGCTGACCAGCACTCAGCATTCCCACAGTCACCGTCTCTATCCGGCCTGCACCGTTTGGACCGTCCACCATCTGAGTACTCTCTGAGATCAACTCATTCTGGCCGCGGTTCTGGAGCCAAGGAATAGGTGTAAGTAGGGCGCCGCCTAGGGCTTCATCTGAGCCCAGTGGCGCGGTCTGGGTCGTGGTGGATGTTGTGCCATTGAGCAGTCCGCTGGAAGTGGGCAAGACGGCTTGTGGAAGTGGGAAGATGGTGAGAGGTGAGGAGACGGAGACGACACGGTCGAGGGCGCGAAGATAGGGTGGGAGATATCGGTAGCGTTTCTTGGGCTCGAGCACGAGTTCGGCTAGGCGCTGGATGGTGTGTGGGGGGTGTTTTGCGAAGTTGTTGGTGAGGGTGGAGCGTATTGAGGAGTAGAAGGTGGTGATTTCTGGCGGCATACTCTGTGACTCGGTTGAAGCGGAGAAGGTGGGCACGGGCGGTCGCGGGGGCGTGGCGGGCGGTGCATTCTCCTTGTCGGTAGCATGCGAGTCTTGGCTCGATATGGCATTCGAGGTGTTGGGTCGCGAGGGCAGGTCGGTGGTTGCCGATGTGGTTGGTCTTGGATTTGTGTCGGCAGGTGGCTTGGGGAATTCGCCAATTATCTGGGAGAGTCAGACAGGCTAGTCGTGAAATTGATCGTGTAGCTTTACCTCATCGAGGCGATGCAAGATGTACTGCAGTGTCTTTGGCCATTCTGCTCTACAGATGAGCGCGTTAGATTCTACATGCGATGCGCCTGCGTTCTGTAGTGGGGGACGTACGAGTCGAGCGAGCCGTCATCGGCAGCTCTCTGGAGGATGGACTCTGCTGCAGGACGATCAGTACTTGCGGTGCTGCTAGAACCCTAGACACTCACCCGACGCCATGCCTGCAGCGCGTGGTGTTTGCGGTGCTGGGTAGAGGCGCGACGTGCGATAGCGCTGCTTTTGGCGGGCCGATGGTGCGTGAGTAGAAACGGCGACGCTGTGCACGACGCGTCCGTAGTGATGTCAGATATGGCGGTGTGATTGGTCGAAACAATTGACCGGAAAGCTGTCTATGTGGTGCAAAATGACGAGGGTCAATGGAAGCTCCACCGCTCTGTGGTACTCCAGGGCCTGCGCCACAACCATGCAATCTAATATTAGCCGCAGCTGGCCAATGAGACGGCCTGCGCCACGGTGGTTGGGGCGGTGCATATGGGCGGTGGTTCGACTGCTCAACTGCGGCTGAAGCCAAGCCCTTTGGCTGTGTTGAGAAGACGCCAAATGTGAGAGCGTGACATGTCTCCTGTTCTGTACTTGTAAGCTTCAGACCGCTCACCCTGCGCATGCTCTTGTTCGTATTCTCATACCCACCGAAAGCCCGTGTGCGAACAGGCTTCGACTAGGCCATACCGTCTTCGCAGAGGTAAACACGAGCGGCGAGCGCGTCTTACGGCGAGACCCCCTTCAGCCTTTCTCCACACCGGCCGGGGCTCTCGCAGCGCTACTTTGCGCACTGCAGCACACGTGCATCCGCCCGCAGCAGCCATCTCCAGCCCACCCACCTACTCACTCCTCCTAACTTTACAACGACATCGTCTTCCGCCGCTCGCTCATTGTTGTTGCCCGTCCCAATCGCGCCGAATCCACGACCCTCGCCCAATCCGGTCCCGTCGCTTGTCATCGTCCTTTGCTTCTTCGGCCTCTCCGCATAGCCAAGATACTAGTTTCAGAGACGCGCGCTCACCTACGCTGCCCAGCACAGCGACTCTCCCTTGGTTTCAGCATCCTGCCCACCGCCCATCCTCTGTCTCAGCTACCCGGGCAGCCCTACAAACCGCCCGCCGCCACCTGTCGCAGTTTGTTGTCTGCGCCGCACAAGCACTCCCGCCTCCCATCCGCTCCATATCCTCACACTTCAGCCGCCCATCGCGGCTGCTACAATAGCCAAAATTACTCACCACGAGGCCCGCACATCCCTCCTAGGAGGCCAACCGCTCGACCGCAACTACGCGCCCTATCCCAACACGACGTATCAACCCACGTATCCACCGCAGCCCACCTTCGATACCCAGCCCGGGGGGTATCACCACCGCGAAGGCTTCCCCACAACTCTCCCGCCAGTTGTACGACGCCCACCGAGGATGTACATTCCCAACACCCGCTGGACCTGGGCTTTTATGCTCACGGCCATTTGCCAGGTCGGCATCGCCCTCGCCCTAGAGTCGTACGTCTGCCCGACCGCCCACCACGACATGCGCCTTGCTAACCAACCACCAGATATGTCTTTAGCAAATTCCAGAATGGCATCCCTTTCGCCGCCTCTGATGCAGGCGCCAACGAAACCCGCACCATTCCCACTTTCCTTGCCGTCTTCATGTTCGCCTACATCTACCAATTATTCCTCACCTGGGACGCCCTGCGCATGAAGAACACCATTCAGATCATCGGACTCGTTTTCTACAACATTGGCATTCTCGTCTATGCCGCTATTCAATTCGACCAGATCAAGGACGCTTCCGACGACCTCAACACGCGCGCCTTCCTCCCCCAAGACTTCTGGGTCGATGTCAAGCCTCTGCTCATCGCTCTGCCCGTTCTAATGGCTGTCGCCACTGTCATATTCGCCTTGGAGGCATGGAAACTCTACGACGAGTTTGCCTGGACCATCTACAAGCGCATCAGCGCCGACACGAGACTGAAGAGACGCTATCTCACCTACCAGGTACTGCCCAACAAATACCATCCAAGTGTGCTCTACTAACCATGACGTAGATTTACATTGCCCTTCTGAAGTTTGACTTCTTCTTCTTCTTAGCCTTCACCGTTCAGTTTTTGGTTGTCGTCAAGAATACCAAGACAGTCGAACTCATCCTGACCGCAGCCGCTCTTGTCATCACCTTCTTCCTTTTGTTCCTTGCCGCCTGGTGGGTCCGTCGCGAGTCCGTCGCCGGAATGATTGGCATTATCGTTGTCTACTTTATTGCCCTGGGCTATTTCCTGTTTAAGCTCATCCGAATGTGGGTTGCCGATGCCCTCCGCCAGACGGACTACAAGCCAGCCCGCAAGTCGCTGACCGCCTTTGCCATTCTCACCATCCTTCTACTCATCATCACCATTGTCACCGCATGCTTGTGCACACACAACTTCAACAAGGGCCTGAAGCCCCATGTCAACGACAAAGTCGTCCAGACCGACAAGACATACAATACAGAGATGCCATCACTGAGCGGACCTGCACCATCACAACGGATGGAAATCGACTAGTCAACCTTTTATACCCACCTAAATAAAATTTACGACATGACTTCTTGGATACCTGCTTTCTGCGAGCATAGCTTCATCATACCAGGATGAGATCAGCGGGACTGGCGTTCTTTCATCTAGGGATTCTTGGGGGCTATATGCGGACATGTCAGGTTGAACATGGGACGGGTTACAATGTCGCATCACGCACAACGAGTTATACCCAGCCGCTTAGTTTTCTTTTTCTTCATTTAACCACCCTTTGTACAACAATTGTCGGTCCTTTTTGTAACTAGGTGTCTGCTCATATTATACCCCACCATGAACAGACGAGCTCAAAATTGAATTGCGTTATGAACTTTACTCCATCTTGCCAATAAACCTAGTCTCCTTTATTGCTTGCATGTCAAGTTGTGTAGGTAAATAGGAGAATACACCCCACGTGCATAAAGACTTGTTCACGGCCTCGACCGTGAGTGGGGATCAAGGGGTTCAAAAGCTAAGCTCCCCTACCGCCATGTGCGGCGCGGACCCTGCTGCACTAACGACATCATCGGTCCCGCAAGCTCACCAAACTCACTTGGCTAAACTTACTCGACCTTCCTTTTCCTTCACACATTCCTCTACCTTTGCGCCCTTTTCTTGCAGTGTGTCGCTCTCAGTAGCATATCTATACGGGTTATATTTCAATTGCTGAGGCGGCAGTATCGTTTAATCAAGGACACAATGGCGTTTCGTTGGTACGTTTGAAAAAAAAAAAGAGCGGTGGAGGAGGGCCATTCATACTTCAGGAGAGGATTATACTAACACAGACAATAGGTACCAATCGAAGCTTAGGACCTCGCCCTACTTGACGCAGAGTATTACTACCGCGGTATGCACACCTTGCGCTTGTCAATTGCAATCCCCCCCGAATCCCTCTCCTCCTTGCGTGGAGACGCAATGCGACTCGGAAGCCAGCGAGCAAGCCGATGCATAGGAATTGAAGAGGAATTGAATTGAGCAGTTACAGTGTGGTAGTGCACGAGGCTGACACTCCGTGCGACAGGTACTCTTCGCAACCGGCGACACAATGGCACAGCAAGGTGTAGAGCGCCGCGGCTTCGATAAGCAGGACCTCGCGCGTACAGGTCGCATGGCTGCCTATGGAGGATGTACGTTCAAGACATCTCACTCCCCCCTTCCTTACTACTACCCCTATCCATTCCCCACCCCGTCCCCTTACCTTCCCCACACCCACACTAACACCCACCCCCAGGCATCTTCGGCCCCGCCGCAACAAAATGGTTCACCTTCCTCGTCCAACGCGTCAACCTGCCCTCGAAGAACGGCACGATCCTCGCCCGCGTAGCCTGCGACCAATTCCTCTTCGCGCCCGTCAACATGGCCCTCTTCCTCTCCACCATGGCATACATGGAGGGCAACTCGCCGGTGCAGCGCCTCAAAGATGCGTATCTGCCTGGATACCAGAAGAACCTCATGGTCTGGCCGTGGGTCCAGTTTACGAATTTCAAATACGTCCCCGCGGAGATGAGGGTCTTGGTTGTTAATGTGGTATCGTTGGGCTGGAATTGCTATTTGAGTAGCTTGAATTCCGCGGGTGGGTCGAAGCCTAATCTGCCTGTGGGTAAGGGGGAGGAGGGGGGTGAGCTGCCGCCGTCATAGAGAGGTGGGGGATTGGGTTGGATCAGTGTGTGGAGGATGGGGCTGCATGATTGCGTGGAGGATAGGGGTTGGCTCGCGGTATTTACTAGGGTTGTTTCTTGTTGGGTTGGGTTTGGTCAAGGTGGTTGGGATCTAGACTGGATGATACCTTGTGCTATGTGTGGGTAGGGTTATATAGAAGAAGAGATAGAGATCTTTTATTTATTTGGTTTCGATAGCATTCAATCATCTTTGGAGTTTCCCTGTTAATGCTTCAATCCATCTTCTGTTTGACCATTTCCCGCCATTCAGTCGAGGTGTAGCAAAAAGGCATCACTTGACCGTCATCAAGACTGTCTGTCAGTCTTCAGCTTAATCAACCTCTCACACATGCATGCATACTTCAAAGAATTGTCGAACATTCCAACATATCAATTCCTCTTCTCACCACCTCCTCAACCGAAACCCATGCATACTACAACTACAACTACGACTACAACTAAACAACCAAGTCCCATGCCTTCCCTGCCTATCAAGAGACGACAAAGAAGAGCGAGTTGAGAGAGAGTAAAGATTACCTGACAACGTTGAGAAAAAAAAACATCCACAATCTTTCGTTGCCATCCAGTGGGATAATGGAAAAAAAAAAAAAGGAAAAAGGAAAAACGCCTGCTAATGCAATAATTACATCTCAGCATGCCGCACGCTGATGATGGACGGAAGTGTTCAAGGCAAACAAACAAACAAGAAGCCGCAATGTGCGTGAATATGTGGTATCCAGCGAGCACACAAACTGGAACAAGCTCCAAGACGGAGAAAAGAGAGAGGAATGGGGAACGTAAACAATGCGCCGGAATGCTCCCAAAACACCCACCACACAAAGGTCAGACGACCAAGTCGTTTCCAAACACCACATCTGTCTGGCTACCCGTCCTGCTGGAGCCTCAATATGCCTCTCGAAAGCAATCTCAAGGATTATGCGCTCGTTCGCGTCTGGCGCGTTATCGGCTGCTGGTTCTCTGCTTGCCCATGCGCCTAAAGAAGTCCATAACCTTCTTAGAGCTACCCGAACTTCCCTTGTTGCCGCTACCTTGCTCGTCGTACGCGTCGGCGAAGCGTCTGCTCTTCTGCAGCACGCCCTTTCGCTGCTGCTGGTTCGAGTCATCTCCACCCATGCCTGCAGGGTATGGGTTCGACGGAGTCCTTTGGCTGAATTGCTGTGACTGTGTCATCTCGGCTTCGGACTCGTCCGTGGGGTGGCGGTACGGGCGGTTTCCTTGAGCAGATGGATGAGCTCCTTGCGGGTTGGGGAATTTCTCGTCAAACTCGGGTGCTGAGTGGTTGTAACCGCTGAACTGGGTTTGGTTTGGTGGTGCCGAGGATGGTCCAGCGGCGCTCGTGTTCGGCTGCCTTATTCTAGAGTTGCTGTCGTGCTGGCCGTCGTAGAAACCGGGCAAGTTGCTTCCTTGGGTGCTCTGACTAGGAGACCTGGATTCCCCACCGCGACCAAAAGCCATGCCGCCAGGACGTGAGCTAGCACGGGGACGAGCACTGGAGCCACGTCGTTCGTGGGAGGATTGCGCTGGTAAACTATCCCGTTGAGAAGAGAAGGTCTTTGAGAGCGAAGAAGGAAGGAGGGAGAAGCGGCGGCCGGATTTCGGGTTGTCACCCGAGTTCCCTGTGTTCTTCCTGGAGAAGCCAAAAGAAGTTCGTCTGCTGGATTCCATGCTCGCTCTGGGTCCAGATGTCGCTGAAACCGCCTCATTAGACATGGGCCCGGCCATGGAAGTGGGAGGGTAGTTCTTCTGTTTCTTCTCCTCCGGATAACCGTAGGAACCTGTGGATGTGAAGGACTCCTTGGGGTCCGTTGTATAGGAAGGCTGACGACTGGAGAACATGGATGTCATGCGCCCGAGAGTCGAAGAAACTGTGTTGGATCTCCTGTGGCCACCAGCTCCACCATGTGGTCCCATCTGTATAGACTGTATCCGCTGGGAGCTCGGCTGACCAATATTGGGTGGCTCCGCAGCATCAGACGACTCTTGCTGAGCATAGGGTGCTGAGATGGAGTATTGTTTGCCCTTTGGCTGAGAGAAGCGGCCCTCTGCGTTTGTCTGCGCCACTGTCGCTACAGATGGTTGTCCATAGGAGTTTCCTCGCGATGGTAGTCTCGACGTGCCTATAGCACCACCAGTAGATGGGCGCGCAGCTGAGGGAGGTGCATTGCCGAACGCCGTGTAATCGGAGACGGATCGTTGAGGTTCCTGCCTTCTGGTCGAGCTGTAGGCTGCGCCAGAAGAACGAGGAGGTTTGGCGCTCGTGGCTGACTGATATCCATCGGTGGGTGGTACTTCGGTCTCTTTGCCGCGTGCTTTCGGCGTCGTTTCGACAGGAGGTGATGCCTCGCCGCGAGCCGTTTGTGACGATGGCGCAACGTATTCGACTTGTACGGTTCGTCGCTTGGTGTCGCGGGTGGTCTTTGGCTTCTCCGAGGGTGCCTGGTTGATGGCTTCGCGCTTGGTCTGGAGACCGCCGTGCGCAGTTGCGGGTGCGGCATGCGGCTTCGAGGGTTCGCGGACAGAGGCGCTTCTAGCAAGTGAGGGCTGCGGCTCGAATGTGTCTTCTACTATCATGTCAATACTTGTGTGCCCCTCTTCACGTGGATATGGAAGCTTACTCGAGTAGACAGACGCCTGTTGCGCCTCGGCCGCGTTGGTGTTGCTGGAGGTGATGAAGCCAACAACATGCGCGTAGTCGGCCAACCAGCTGTGACGCGCGACCTCAAACAAGTCGGCTCGTTTGCGAGGATCCGGTACGAGTATGCGTTTCAGCAAGTCTCTTGCATGTGGTGTGACGTATTCGGGGAAGGTCAGAGGCGTGGATACAATGTACTTGTAGAGCAAGTTGATGTTGTCGCCCTCGGGATTCGCTGGATCGTCGTCAAAAGGTAGGTAGCCAGCAAGCATGGCATACTATATCAGGTTAGCAAGTGCGTGTACAGGCATGATTGAGGAAACTCACCAAAATGACACCACAACTCCAGACGTCCACCTTGCGGCCAGTGTAAAGCGAATCGCTGACGACCAACTCAGGCGCAGCGTAGCAGGGACTTCCACAGCTGGTCTGCATGAGATCGCCTCTTCGGGCGGCGTCGGTTCCTTCCAGTCCTAGCGATCTTATGTAGTCTTTGTCACCCAGTCTGTACTCAATCTCCTCGCTGAGCTCGTCATTGGGGTCGAAGGTGTTTGCGAATCCAAAGTCGGTGATGATGATGTTCTTGTTGCGGTCGAGCAGCAGATTCTCGAGCTTCAAATCTCGATGTACAATACCCTTTCGGTGGAGGTATCCAACACCGGATATAAGCTGGGAGAAGAGCTTCCGCGCAGGGGCGTCCTTCAAGTAGCGATGATTTAAGATGTAGTCGAACAGTTCTCCACCGGAAGCATATTCCAGGATGATGCCGATATGGCGCTCCGTCTCCACCATCTCGTGCAGGCGCACAATGTTGGGATGGTCCAGGCCGCGAAGAATGTGGATCTCGCGGTAGATCTTCTGGAGGCGGTTCGAGTTGCTTCCCAGCGTTTCTCGCCGTATGAGCTTAATGGCAACTTCGACCGAGCTGTCTCGCTTCCAGCCCATCTTGACCTTGCCAAACTCACCCTCGCCAAGCGTCTGGCCGAGAATGTAGTTGCCGAATTTGGATCGCTTCGCGTTCTCCGACTTGGAGTGGTCCTGTCTGCTCTTTCCTCCTACTGCGGCTCCGCCACGGCCACCATCGTCGACGCCTTCGCTGCCGACCAGACTGAGCCCTGTGATGGGGGTGAGATCTGCACCAGAGGTCACAGGTACGCCATCTCCTTGACGTGCTTGTGCGCGGGCAATGTCCTCCTGGGTATCTGAGACGACGATGCGATTGATGACGGTGCTCTCTTCGCGGGGCAGGCTCGTTCCCACAGGGGGCTGGCCAATGGCGGTGGCCGAGCGACTGTGGCCGGGCTGGGGTCTGCTGGCGCTGCCTGGCTGGCGTGGGCTGTCCTTTTCTCGCCGGCGGGACTCTTCGCGTGTGCGACTGGGCTGTGATGAAGACGATGCAGCGTTGGGGGTGCGGTGCGACGATGTCCTGGGCGGCGGCATTGGGCTGTTGCCGTTGGTGGTGGCCGTGTTGTTCATCTGGGGAGAATTCTGTGTCTGGGGCGTGGTAGGCGTGTTCGGGGACGCGCCATTACTGGGTCGTCGCGAAGTCGGTCGGCGGGCGTTGGCGGGCGAGGCGGCGGCGGGCGATTGCTGTTGATAATACTGCTGCTGACCATGCGGCGGCTGCGATGCCACTGCGGCCATTATCTGTCGAGGCGGACGGGTGGTATATTTGCAGGGCGGACGGGCGCTGGCGAGGCTATATTATCGAAGCTACGCTGCGCTGGCAGTATTTGTGGGCGGAGGCTTGGGAGCTCAACTGGCGGTGTTGAGCTGTCGAATGCGTGATGGCGGGGAGGCAGGGTGCTCTAGTTCGCGCCGACTCCAGACAGGCGCACACCTGGGCTGATGGGAGCTTCTGGTGGGTGCCGTGTGCTGCAACGTCGAGCAATTGGGAGACGCGACAGGACTGGAAGCTGCTGGCGGCGGCGGCGACGTGCAGACTGGGGCGCGGTGAGGGAGCAACCCAATGGTTTGCTGGCGCGGTAGCGGTCAGTCGGCTTGAGGTGCGCGTGGGCAGCGAAGGTGCAGATGGGTGGTGCACGAAGGTCGGCCGTGGTGCAAGTCAGTCGGCCGTGGTGGCAGCGCGGTCGGCTATCAAACGGTCGCGGCGATGTGCAGCTCGGCTTTCTCGACGTGTTGATTGACGTGAGTGGAGAGAAGAGAAAGCGCGGCTGAGGTTGGTCTTGACGGTAATTTCGGTAAAGGCTGTGGCTTGAGAAAGGAGGCAGATGCACATCATCGACATGGGCCCGGGCATAACGCAGGCGGCCAAAGCAATGACTCTCTGGTCTGCTAGATGCGATGCTAGCTAGTAGCCAGAAAGCTACCTGCTCTCTCCACATGGCCGTCAAATTGCCCACGGCCATGGCCCGCCAGGTCCTCCCAGCGCCAACTCCAACACGCCCGCCCGAACAAAGGCCCTTCAGCAGGCGCTCTGGGAATCCTCTGGATGCGCCTGTCTGGCAGCGCAGCGCCCGAATAGGAGTAGCAGGCATGGGTCGCTGTTTCATGCAGCACCGACCCGGCACGCGTAAATTGCCTGTTATGCGCCCTCGCCCGCCGTGTGCTCGCTGCTCAGCTGCTTCAACTTGGCCACGTCCTCGATATAGAACATCGCGGGCTCCTTGAATGTCGCTTGACCTCGCGTCTATTCAAGACATGCATCATCTATTCCCGTCATCCATTTGTCCGTATGACCGCGGCTGTCTAGAGCGTCGCGCGCGTGCCCGCAGCACTGCGACCGACGCGTCCAGGAGCAAAAGCAACATGATAAACATCAACAACGCGAACAGCTTTTTTTGTGTTGATGAAGCATACGACGCGCCCTGCCAGCTTGGGCAGCACAAACCAGCCCCGACTGCTGCCCCTGCATCCCTCGGCCATGCAGACATGCAGAGCAAGGACATGCACGCATGTGGCAGCAGAGACAGAGGTTCGCGACGGGACAAGACGACCAAACCGCGGTCACCATGTCTCAGCCGCCCACGCTGCAAGAAAGGCGTGCCCTGCATGTTGTCGCATTCCTCGGCAACATGTCCAGTCACAAGCAAATGGTAGAAATGCCACGTCCACATCCACGCTTCCAGGAACAGTCTCACCAGCAAGAGCAAGGTGTCGTGTCTGCACGTAGAATATAGCAAGATAACGCTGCAAACGCGAGTCGCGCCGTCTGCTCTGTACAATTTTCCCCTTTGGGCCACCGGGCCAGCGTTAGGCCTATCTCTCGGAAATTATCAGTCTGGCGCCTCGATCGCCCTTGCCGTGCGACCGCGACCAGCGGACCCACCTTCCCGCTCCCACCGTTACTCGACGCTTGCACTTGACGTCACGTCACTCACTCACTCACTCACTCACGGCAACTGCGAGCTGCAGCCTTCATTTCCTTTCCACCGCCCTACGGCACATCTAGCGGAGCACATCTCCAGATCCCAACGGTCGCCTCCCGCGAGCATGGATCCGCTGTTCGCGTTGGGCACAACCATGTCTTGTTGCCGTCATTTGAGTTTGATCGCAACTCAACGTGAGCTCTAGATCGCCGTTTCCCAAGTGATGGTCGGATTGAGTTATATCTCGGGTCAATGTTGAGCAGCTACTGCTTACGGCATACTCAGAGAGGAGATTGCAACAGCGTTAACTAGACAGGCTGCCCTCGTAATGTCGCTGAGATGCTTGTTCCTGTATGGCTAGTGGGCGCAGTCATAACAAGATCATCAATGCGGAAGCCACGGAAGTGACATAACGTGAATGTCATCAAGGTCACGTGAATTCAAGACAGAGTTCATCGTCATAGCTTCATCATGGTAGTTCACTACGGCTATCCATATACAGTCATACCACCTCACATCTTGACCTCGTTCGGCAGACTAACCTCCAGGATATCAACACCTTTCTGAAGCTCACTCTTGTTGGGCATCTTGTTTCTACGCATGAGCTCTGCTGCTTGCGTCATGTATGGGTCCTTCATCATACTTGCGACGGCAACGACCGTCTCGCCTTTCGTGTAGTACGCGACGAACGATGGCTTCTCTGGCTCGCCCTGCAGAATCACGTCGTCGTAGCCACCAACCGTGTTACCGCAGTATCGCAACTGTGAGCCAAGGGCGGACCAGAAGACTGGAATGAATGGCTTTGCTTTGGATCCTGGGTTGTTGATGGTGTTGGCCACTGAACGACCGGCGTTTTGTGCTACGTTCCAGTGCTCTATCCGAACTGGCGAGCCATTGCCTCCGGGTCCGTGGTAGGGGTAGGTTGCAATATCGCCAATGGCATACACATCCTTCAGACCGTTGACTGCAAAGGACTCGTCCGTCTTCAATGATCCGTCCTTCTCAAGCGTAACGCTTGAATTGCCCTTGAGGTACTCCGTCGCGGGCGCAACACCGACACCTTCGATGACGAGATCTGCCTCCAGCGTGGTTCCATCCTTGAGATGTACAGCGCCAACCTTGGATGAATCGCTCTTGGAGGGAGTCGCCTTTTCAACACTAGCGCTCATCTTGAACTTGACGCCATTCTTCTCGAGCAGACCACGGAAGATTGCACCAACCTTCTTTCCCATGACTCGCTCCATTGGCTCTGTAATCAAGTCAGACTGGAATCAGCAACAGAAGCGCGACTAC
>JAESFQ010000432.1_pt1 | contig 15277 bp, 19 predicted proteins | sample 9269431 | NCBI WGS metagenome assembly JAESFQ01 (sample SAMN14502588, study PRJNA617103) | algae metagenome | isolation source: Plectolyngbya sp. WJT66-NPBG17 and co-occurring heterotrophs from well... | place: USA: Mojave Desert, Joshua Tree National Park, California | collected 2006-08-06
TAGATTGAAGTCCACTTGCATTCTTCCCTCGCATGGTTACTGCAATCAGACGCAAAACATTGGATGTTAGGAGAACATTACCAGGAGCTTCGCGAAGCTACCTACAGCCAAGACTTGCCACATGTTCATATTAGTGTATACGCCCTTACTCATTCGCACACTTGTAACACAAGAATTCTTATCATCCGGACCATGCAATGTGTTGGACGGTCAATCACCCGCAAGAACGCCGCGAGAGAAAGTGAAGGCATCTCCAAAATGTGCGCTGCTGACGGTGAAATATGTTACGCAAACACGTAAATGCTCGCCTCGATGACGCAATTCGTAGTGAGAGAGAAGCCACCTTCCCCTTGCGACTCTCACCTCAACTCAGCTCGCCGCGCAGGGTTTTCTTTCGCTTAACCAACACCACGCACTCAGGTAATTAGATCTAGTCACATCAATACCTTCATCGACGCGGACTTCGATTGTCCAGCAACCCCGTGGTAATGGATTTCGTAGCTGCCAGCCTGATCCTCCCCACAATGACGCATCTAGCGGATTGTCTCCTTCCTTTACAGGAAAGCTTCGAAGCGACAACCGAGACCCTACATTCTTACTGCCGTCTACTCAAACTCTACTTGTCATACCAATCGAATAGTTCAGAAGCTGTGCGCAGATATCTCGCGCTGTTAGCGTCGGAAGAATGGTTGGATTTGCAGGATACATTGCAGGACTTAGCCACGGGGGCAGCGGAGGTGATCCTGCCAGTATTCGAAACAATCTGGGCTGAAGTTACTACTGTGATTGATTCTATCCTTCGTCAGAACCCAGCTAGATACAATCCGCAGTACTGGGAAACGCACATCGACTACCACGGTCTAACTGTTCTGCCTGTTGTCCAGCTAGTATGCGACACAGTCCGTGGCATGTCCCCTAAGCTCGAGGAGCAGATCAAGCACATCATCAGCTCTCAGCCCCGCTACAACGATATTCAAAAATGCGACCGAGTTCTGCCAAAATGCGACGAGATCCCCAAGCGGCCTTCCTGCTTTCGGCGATTTTCCTGCTCTCGGCGATTTCATCAATGAAAGCATGATAGATGCTCATCGTTCCTTGGTTTCGGACCCTTTTTCGGACTTGACTCTAGCCACGCGACAGGAACTTGCATTGTGCGATATTCGCGGTACCATCAACCTGTTAGCTTCAGACGCAGCGACCTTCATGAGCGTACCGTTGTACACCGGACTCTTCTGGGACATGTTCAAGAAGTTCGTTGATGGTCTCATGCAGTTTGCCAATGCGCAGGGCCCAGCATGTGTTGATCATGTTAAAGAAGCGCTATGGTATCTCGAATTGCACGGCTTCCTCGATGCTAATAGTGTGAAAGATGACACTTGGACGTGGCCACCCAGAGAAACAGTAACTATACATGAACCAGATAGCGACGTCGACCTACATGACCTTCCAGACGTTTGTTTCGAGCCCGTCGGCCCCCCGCTCCAGGTTGAACAACACGCGCTTGCGGTGACCAAGGCATCTGACCTCCCAGAAGAAGACTGCTCCATCTGCCGGAACACACTCAATGTCCACGAGACTGTGCGTGATGAAGTTCCCGTTAAGGTTGATTGTGGTCACACTTTCCACTATGGCTGTCTTGGTACCCTGATCAACGGTCTTTCTCAGTTCTCCAACTTGTGTCCTAATTGTCGACATCCGGTGTGCGATCGACGGTCTCGGCGACTGAAGGACGACGATGAAATTATTAGCGTGCAGGCTTTAGAAGAAGAAGAGCTAGCACGGGTGGAGCGTTTCCTTCAAGACAGGCAAGGGGACGTGGTGATGACAGATTGATGAGGGTTTAATGAGATGCAAGAGTATGGGCTGCATAAACACATGAGTACTATGACACTCAGCATGTAAGTATCTTCATCATCTTACTGGTGCGATATTGCGACAACGCCAGTCCACATTCCACAACATTACGAGAGTAAATAAATTTACCCCACATGCTTTGACGTCTCATTTTGCAAGATTCATCCCATGACCACTATCCAATACTGCTGAATGCACAATACATGTATGATCATTCAAGCTACATAATTCTGTCATACTTCGTCCATGACTCCAGCAAAAGCAAAACTTCAAGCCCTCATCAACACTCTTACACACATGGCTTGGTGACTACATCACTAGATAGTACAGTGTGTTAACAGCGCCGTTGGACTAACCTCTCGTGGCCGGGGCTTTGAGACGGATACTGCTGCTGCAGTGGCCAAAGCCATACATAGCCTACGTTGATGAGGAGTTTTAATCGCTGCTGATCCAACGCCGCTTGCTAAATTCCTTCTTTATGACTGCACGCACACCGACGGGCATTTATCCTACCTGCGTCTTATTGCAAATTCCGCCGCACGCGGAGACCACGCCTACATATTTGCAAGATCGGCGAAAGGAGCCTGTTAGTACACTATGTAGTCAGTGTATCTGCTCGACACCAGTACAACTGGTTGTCGGATGTACAATTTGAGGCGACGCGCTGGCTGTACCTAAGAAGCCAGGTCTGCGGATGACAATGTGCGTCCGTTGCAACGGTGGCTATATATATCACACCAAATAGCTAGCAAGTTTGATCAACGGTATTGAAGCATGCTCGAACAAGTGTCCCGTTTGTCGTCATGAGATCTGTTCACTGCGGCGCGGTAGACGTATCCTCGGTTCACTTTCCGTAATATTTAGAAAGAAGCAAATATCCTTTCTTGTTACTCCATCTTACGGGTAATTGTTTCGTATCTCCCCCGTACCTATCGAACACTAATGCACAGTGTGTCATATGCACGCTGATCTGGTTAGGAGACGTACCAAGAAGCGTCCAGGCGATCGAGACTACGATGTGATAGTGACGAGAAGGAGTCATGACTTGAGACCTTGAATCCGATTCTACCGAATCGCCGATGAAAGACCGCAACTCTTACGCCTAGGTCGATGCAACGTGTCCAAGTGGAGGAGCGATCTGATCAAGGCCGGAGTAGAGCCATCCGTTGGAAGCTATGCTCAGTCCAATGTGTCATAGAAGCGCTCGCTGTTGAATCCAGGTGACCACATTCCATGTCTCCATCACAGTCATGTATCTCTGCGGCGTTGCGGCACAGCGGAACTCAAACTCCCGCACAGCGGTGCGTGGCAGGAACCGTCGGTCTGACTGCGGCGCGCGTCGAACAGGACGCAACGAACGGCAGTGGCGACGTGTTTGCATGAGGCACAGCGTGAGAAGGTTCGGAGCGCAGCGCTTCACCGTTGCGGATGTTCCCGTAGAGGCACAGTTGAGCCTGCGTACACTGACGTGCGATGACGGATGAAATCCTTAGCACTGAGGCCTAATCGCTGCGCCGTATGTTCGGTCTCTTGGAAGTTTCTATGCACTTCGCCGTAGGCATATGGCTGTGCCGCATAGCCTCGGACAGTAGGGAGGGGGACCTTGGAGAACGGTTCTCGCATCGTATCTTCGACCCGACGACCACATCTAAGACCGCAGACAGTAGTGCGGTGTTGGTTCCAAGACGCATGGAACTGAAACGATTTCGCATCGCCGTGCTGCGGCATGAGTGTATTGCTGAGATGCATTAGCGCGTTCGCCGTTCAATACTCCCACCTTGTGACGGCCGTTACTGTGGCCTCTGATAGCGATAGCGGCGTGAATCAGAATGTCTTACTTTGTGACGAATATTTGCAACGCCGTGAAGAAACCAAGGCGGCTTCATCTCGGGACCTGCTTTCAGGACCGTGTATGTAGCCAATGAACCGACTTATCAGTCTGCACTGCTATGTCTTGCCATGTAGTATCCACTCTTACATGGTAGTATTGGTATTACGTTGACAAACGCTATCCAGTGACCACGTATGCGACCGTTGGTAGTGCGTTTGCGAGTTCCAGTGTGTCTTGTTGGCCGAGTGTACTCCTAAGCGCCGGCCTTCAACTATGTGATTGGTGGGAATTGCATTATCGAGGATGAGTCCAGTCGGTATCCAGACCTAACAACGGGCCATAAAGGCTGTTGCAGCAAGCGAATTATCAGATATCGCTATAAAGTAGTTGTTCCTTTGTTTGAGAAGAGGTGAGGTGCAGTAGTGTGGCGGCAATGTAGCAAGCGATAGCAATGTCAAGTGCTTCGGGCAATGTGCAAATTCGAGCGAAACCCAATGAGCTGATCGTGCAGCTTGCGATATGTGTAAATTAACAAGCCATGTGGAGCATCGCCACAGCCAATCCCTCGATTTAGTACCTTACTTTTCCATAGGGTCCAGTTGGGTGGTCTGCATAGGGCTTCCACTTCCGGGCAAAAGACTCCATGAAGAAAGAAGAGGCGAGATAGTAAAAGCGTGGTGGCTTGCTCGGCGGCGCTTACAGGTAGGGTGGTGGAGGGCCTTGCCGAAGGCTTACTCATTTAGTCTTATTCATCCAATTGTTGTAAGACCAAGTACCGAGGAGGGACGGTGTACAACTCCGTAAAAGCCGGTATCGCAGGACCAGGGACATGTCGTAGGACATGCAGCATATTTGGGGGGCATGTGGAGACTTGATATTCTGGGCATGGCGGAGCCAGCCGTGTGCAAGTTCAAAACAAGTCACGATAGCACATGGCTCCCTGCAAGCCTTGTTCCGGCCCACACACAATACTGTCGGAAGTCATAAGTTGATGGCTAGTGTACATGGTTCCGTCATTGCAGGGTACGACGAAGACATCACGATCATGTGCTGGTGATGGTGACAGTTTTTAGCGAGGCAGACTTTGTTGGTTCAGCCTCATGGGGGATTAGCCGGGAGGCTAGACATGTGGGAGGAGCTAACTTTAGCAGCGGGAAGAGCCAGCGCTAGTCCTCTCTAGGCTTGCATCTGGTGCAACTGCCCCGCACAACGTGTGAAGGATAGATACGCGGAGCCATGTGATGGCAGCGAGGCTATGGTGTCTCGGTACACGATGAGGTGGTGAGAGTGCAGATGAAGGAGGCAGAGGATGCGGCCTAGATGCGCATGTTGCACATCGCAATATTGACGGATGCAGACCATGTAAGCGACATGGAGTAGGTGTAGTCGAAAGCTACCCAGCCGAATCGGCTAGCTTTCGCGACAAGGAGTGGGCCCGCACGTGCCCCGCTGTGATTGCATGCTCAGATCAAGCCATGTCCGTTGTGACGGACATTATCTGCAGCGTGAGATGATCCTACAGGAATAATTTTGCCCTCTTCCCAACGACCTGTTCGTGGGAACGCTGACGTTCAAGTGCGATACGGCTGGTGTTCGGATACGACGTTGTGACAAATACAACACCAGCGATATCATGGCGATGATCTGATCGTGCGACATCCCCATATGTTCCAAAAGGGAAACCCATTCGTTGTAGATCTGTCTCTGTGTTGAGTACCGCCGGGGTGATTTCGGCGTCTTCATGACCCAAAGAAGGGGAAAATCGGTCTAACCAGAGCAACCGCCTGAATCGCGCCATCTGCGAGTCGCGGCAAAGAGCTCTCGACCTTCATGTCTCATTGTGACCCGCCCAGGATGCTCCACGCGATGCAGCCCTCCCTGGACCTTGGATAACAACCGCATGGTTGTGACGAAGCTAAGTCGGCTGGCCAGCCAGCACGTGCCTTTCATCTCTCGATATCCCGCACGAGACTATCGCGCAATGAACCTTTCCAGGGGGGTCAACGGTGATCACTGGGTCTGGCGTCTTTGCAGAGTCCTGGATTGGCCATGTCGCAGAGCACAGGTCTTTGTCGAACGACGTTGAATGTCTAGCCCTATGGCTATTGAGCATCAAACCCGTCGCCCGCCACTTGTCAACAAACACCAGGGCCGCGGAGAGGGGCCACAGTTACAAGCCAAGTCATCTCGCTTAATCTTTCCTACATGCCAGACACGCTCATCAGCCGATGCGACCCAAGAGCTCCATGGTATCCAACTCAAACACGTGCCCAAGCGCGCTAGATTGAGCTTCCCATTCATCATGATTACCGGCTATATTGCGTCTTACACCCCCTTTGAGCAAACAACGTAAATCCTCTCACACTGTCGGGAAGCTCTCACCGCTTCAGTTTCACACTGCTCTACCGGCTCAAGGGACAGATCCATTGCATGCGGGACGTTGCAGTTCATTTCCCAGCCCACTAAGCTGAAGTGGTGGCATTAGGCGATCTCTGCCGGCTGGCAGCCTCGCGCAAAGCTCATGGGAGCCAAACCCGACCCGCACACTTGACGCTTGAACCAAAACAGCAAATGGCATGGCCGTGTTGTTGCTAACGGACAAGGTTGTTATTCATTGAGTCGCGAGAGCCGCCGATTGAGTATTGCATAGTTTATGGGCCGCCAGAGCACGTCGAATTGCACCTGAAATACGCGCCGGCTACGCACTAGCAGCTCGTCCTACTCCATGGGTCGAGATTCGTCTGCCCTTGTCAGACTACAGAATGCTTACTGGGACCCTTGCCATTATCCATCGTCTCGGTTGCGGAGGAGCTGAGCCCTCATGAAACGGACAGCGGTCCTGGCCCGACAATCAGGCTCACCAGCGCTCAAACGCGCAACAGGCTGGCCGTCGTATGTGCAGTCGACAGCCATCGTCTATCTGAAGACAGCCTCAGCCGGCTGGAGCTATCCGCATGGGGCTATGAGTTGCAGCTCTCCGATGCGCAAACGCAGGAGCATGAGCCCTGAAAACCGGTGAAGCCTGTGACGTGCGTGATGCAGTCGTTCGGTGTGCCGAGCAAAGCGCGACGATGCTCATCAAATCCCCAGTCCCCTCATACCTGTGCGGGCCAGTGCAAATCAATGCAAAAGTGGGTGCCATGGTTGTCTGGCGCCTGTCATTTGCCTTGTGCCTTGAAAGGCTGAGGAAGCTTGGTCGACGGGTTCCCAAGCTTTGCACGAGCGGACACACTAAACCATCAGGCCCTCCACCTCACGAGTAGCCCTACGCCCATAGCGGGCTGCCGTGTGGAGATTGGGTGAGAGTCTGGGACTGCGGGACCATCTGAGGCCGCTTCGTGTCCTCGCGGAGGGACTGCTTACCGTGCTTACGCCCTGGAGATTTGCACCTTGACGAATGAAGACGGCACAACGATGAATGCAGTGTCGTCGGTCAGGAACTGTGTGTTACAGCTTTCGCTGTCTTCCCCATCGCCGACTCGTTATTCGGCGACGACATACATCGCCGTCGTCCTGCGTGCAGCAACTTGTCCGGCGCATGGGTGTCCCTGGTAGGGCTGGTTGACAGGCGAGACTACACATCTGCCGCTCAGCGCACCTGGCACCCACCCAACAAGGCCATGTCCACTAATGAAGTAAGTCACTTGGCAACGCGAAACTGTCGGACATATCCTCCTCTGCAGGGGCGACTATTGCAAATCCGACACCTGCATCGCCGCGATTGCTCAGCATCCTTCGACCACCTTCTCTGCAAGGGACATGGTGTGTCGTCGCCATGACAGCATGCAGCATGTCGCGATGCTGCATCTTGGTGTAAGCAGCAGCAGCATGGGCGCCGTTGCAGGAGGGCTGAGCACGGTCATGCTCCACACGAGTCTCTATTTTGGGTTCTCCATGGCTTTCCCAAGCCACGCTCCTCTTAGCAGCCAGCAGCAGCGTGAAGTTTGAGGCGGGAACGGTCCGCAGCCTGGCCTAGCGGTGCCCTCCAACTGCCCACTCACACCCCGGCCATGTCCCAATTTTGGTGCGCGGACACCTTGTTGCTCAGTGTGACTGACGGAACCGTTCGCCTGCACGCCCGCAGCCATGCCCGTGGGCTCAAGCCATCGACTTGCAATGAGATCGACCAATGCACTGCCTATGGGGGATACCCTGGGAAGCACCATGGCTACACCCTGCACATGTCGGCTTGCAGCGTCTATGACCCTCGTCATTTTCCAACCCCCATACTCGAGTACGCTCCTCGTTCGGGGTTGGCTCAGGCACAGCCCACAGATATTTACAGTCTCTCTCTTCACAAACCTATCCGGGCGCAGCATTTGCTCGCTACAATCGTCGCAAATGCCTTGTTTTGGTCCGGATTTCCTTCCCAATCTGGTCTACTACACACCACGTTAACTCCTATCCCCCTGGCGGCTGTTCTTAATTCCAGCTTCCGTCCCCCGGCTGCCTATCATTATCCCGTTGGAACGGCACCGACTCGTCCAAGACATAACCACTAGCTCATAGCCGTCTGCCGTACCACCAAATCTGGAACGTTTAGCACACATTGACCACATCCTTACTTGAGCCTCTGCTCTCTCCTAGCCCCATTGTTCTCCAGCTTAGATATATACCATCCATCGCCTCGTCCGTCAGCCATGTCCGAACCAAGTGAAACAGGAGGCCTCCCATTGGACCTAAACACCCACCAGCAACAGCAACCTAAAGGCATCACTATTCATCAACCAACACCACCCCGTGTCAACCACGGCAAGACATCACCGTCATCTAACAACGTACCCAAAGGATCCAAGGCTATCAGCCCTCGTCGTCGTCCTGGAACCATCAAAGAAGCGCCACCTGGCCCCCACACCGGCTCCTCCCGCCCTGAGCAACAGCTAGCCTTGAGCCCTACCAACATGTCATCTCACGACTCAACAATTCATCTCACGCGGACTGGGCGTATTAGCAAAGCAAAGAAAGGATTGAAAGTGCACGACTGTGATATTTGCAGAAAAGTAAGTCATATCGTTCCTATCCTGCCATCAGCCCGAGGGTTTCGGTGACCAGCTACGTGAAGACCGCTACCGTCGTATCGTACCCCATCACACCTAGACCTATCTGCGTCGACCCTATGCATTTTCTTTTATCATGCTCGCAATGCAGCTCTGCTAACGCACCACTAGTCTTACACCCGCGCCGAGCATCTAAGGTTAGCTGGCTCTCAACAAAAGCCGAATCACCACTAACAGTTTATGATAGACGACACCGGAAGAATCACGCCCAGGAAGATGCACTTGTCTGCCAAGTGCCTGGATGTGGCAAGACATTCGTCCGTGATGATCTCCTTCAAAGACATCTGGAGCGCCAGTAAGCAGGACTCAAAGTAGTCTCGTCAGCCCATACTGACCATCCGCAGTAACGAGCCCGCAAGGAATACTCCTGAGCAAAGTCAAGCAGGCTCACCAGAGCCAACACCCATGTCTTTACCCGCTCTCGAGTCGCCTATGATGGACATGACAACGAATCCCCCAAGCACTTCTTATTACCAGCCCGTATCTCCTATGCAGGAGACGGCGCCATTCACAAGGTACAATCACGCTCCATTTCGTACTCCCAGAACGCCTCAGTTTCTTTCGTCAAGCTCCAGTCACATCCCTCGTTCTTCTCCACATACTACGTCCAGCCCTAAGTGAGTTTCATTGTACACGATCGAGCACTTCTTTCTTCTTTCAACTCGTCTCGTATCATCTGCTCGAATATATACTTATACTCGAATAGCCAACCTAAACATCAGCGCGCGCATTTCAGCCGGCAGTCTGGAGCAGTGCCGCTAGCAATGGACGCTATGCCGCCGGGTCTATGGCACGAGCCATACAGTCCTACCCCTGGCTACTCCTCTTCGAGTGGGTATGCATCGCCTATTGCATCGACCGACTTCTCCTTGTTCGGTAACCCGCCCTACCATCGAGCGCGCACGCCTTCGAACGCGTCAATAATGGATCCGTCCTGGTCATTCCAATCACGATCTCCAGCTTCTACGACCTCAACCATGGCGTGCACATGGGTATCGAATGACAAGGGATCTACTACCTCGAATCTCGCCTACATGAACGCATGTTCCTACCCAATGACGAACATGTTACTTCCAACAAGCATGGATGCGATGACTGGATATGGACACTTCGGTCCAAGAACATTGGTTCAGAGAGACGAAGAAGAGGGGGTGATTCTCTTTGGAGACGAACAATATGGTATGGCCTCGACTGCACACACCCATCCGTTTGAACAATGTTTTGATTATTATTGGAGGCTCTTTGATCCCAATTTCCCCGTCGTCCATCGACCTACCTCTATGAATCCATCACCCATGCTGCGCGCCGCCATGATCGCCATAGGCAGCCAGTACTCGACCGATTCCCGCGATAAGAAAAAGGGCCGAGACCTCCACGACCGATGTTTGAAGTTGCTTGAACGGGTAGGTTACATGCATGAATTTACGACCACCAGCTAACCTCTAGCAGAGGGATCACGAAGCTTCGACGCAACCGGACCGACTATGCGATTTCCAGGCGATGTTCCTTATTGAGGTGCTATCTCAGTACCGCGCTCGCCGGGCTGCCCAGGTTCTGTCGTCACGGTTCGACAAGGTGTACCACAAGGTAAGCTGAGCGTTGTTGTATAAAGCGGCAGGTAGCTAACCATACCAGACTGTCGAAGATTGCACGAGCATGACTTCAAAGATGACAGAATTGACTACGAGTCTTGCTCAGCTTGAGCACGTCACACCGGACCACTGGGCTCATTGGGTCGAGTTGGCTACTTGGCAACGCTTGCTCCTATCTTGCTACATCCTTGAGTCGCAGCAGGCTCTTCTACTCGCTCGCAAAGGCTTACCTTCACTCATCCACGACAGCCACTTTGATATTCCCTTCCCAGCACACAGTTCTCTTTGGAACGCTACCGATTCAGTCGAATGGGCTGCAGCTGCCCAAAAGCACTCCTATTCACCATCATACGTCTACGAAGTTACTCCTGAGACTTCAACAGAGCCTTTCGATACTTTCCAATCAGCCGTTATGATTGCAGTGCACTACAATTGCCACGAAACCTCGACACCATACATCTCGTCATCGACAACATTAAACCTCGAACACCTCCTCAATGCAGTACCCGCCACCAAACGAATGCTGCTCGTAGCAAAGCTTGTGCAAGTAACGCCTATTCGCGCGCTACTAGCTGTCGCTAGCGAATCATGGATCTTCTCGGAGAAGGTCGCTACCTTGCAAGCCTTCACATCATTGAAGACTACGCTCCGCACCTGGGTCGCACAGCTCTGGTCTACCAGTGAGCCGGAAGGCGTGCCAGTCAAAGAAGCATTAAAACTCTCTATCAAGATTCTACAACAAGCCGTCGAGGAGCAGAGAGACTCTGTGCCACTTGAAATGGGTACAGACATGGGTATCTATTTCGCTGCCCTAGTCCTATGGGCCGTCACCGTCGCCGCAACCACTGGAACCAAAGGGCCACACCAGAAGGTGAAGCAACAAACTCGACGGCAGAGCCATTCTGAGTCATCAATTATCTTCAACTCCAGCACTTGGACCCCAGTGACTCCATCAGCACAGTCGTTGACCCACTCCAATAGCCAGCCACAATCGCCCATCATCGAAGCTACTCCCGAGAACCCTCTACTCTCTCACGCGCAGATTATCATCAACACGATCTCCTTCCTCAATGATACCCTCGCAATATTCGATAACACTACTATCACACCCCAGTCTCCTGCAGACCATGCGCGGCGCCAAACAGGCTGTATAAGCCTACTTCTCTGGGTCAAACTACGTCTTCGCGGCGTCCCGCTCGAAGACCAGAACGGTGCAGCCGATTCCCGGACCCACAGGTCCGGCCAAGGGCTTGGTGAGCTTCTGGAAGGCGTCATCAGCTCCATTGAACGCATCTTGAAGAAAGGCTGGAGCGGTTGGGGCATATGAACCCGCCGCTAGCAGTGTTCCTTCTTTCTCTCACCTCCGAGTTTTGCAGCTTTTGCATCCTAGATTTCTCATTTGGCTTTGCATGCGCTTTTCCGTCGCTTGTGATCATCTTTTGGCTTGATTTCCTCAGTTCTACCTTCTTCACAGCATGACGTTTCAGGTTGCATGGGGCAAGAAGGATATGATTTCATGATTGTTTATGGCGGATACCCCTGTTTACTTGCTCTTACGCTGTAACGCTGCATCGTTTTGCGTCTTGTTTTGTAAAAGACATTGCGCTTGATGTATCTTTCATGATTACATACCAAATTTCGGTTATTATGTATGCTATATGTACTACTACGCATTAGAGTTGCATGAGTGCGCTTCATTACACGTGTTTTCTCAACCCGCTGAGCGCGACCTTGAGCCTTGTTCCATCACCCGAGCCAGCTACATTGAGCGTCTTGTACATTACGAAGATAGCAATAGAGTCTAGATGCCTGCTTACTTCAGTCTTCACGGAGATAAGGAACATCCCGGTGCGATGATCCTCCGTCTTTGCTCTTCTGGAAGATCTTTGCATGATTTCCAAGACAATATCCTCCCAGGAGCCACCTCCGTGGTACCTGCGCGCTGAATCCTGCAGGAAGGCATGTGCTTACGTGCATTTAGGCCACCACCATTACCAATACCAGCGCCACGTGGAATAGATTCTCGAACATCTGTAAGACGCGTCATGTCAATAGATCTATCCCCACTTCCTCACCATGGCGTGATCATCAACATCTATAATTGGCCATGTATTCAACGAACCATGAACCACGACAATCAATCTATCCACCTCACACACCTCTAAGATCCACTCCACGCACACACCTTCTTCCCCCACCGACTAACCCACCGCTCCACTAGAAGCCAAATAAACCCATCACACCCACCGCCGTCCCCTAAGCCACTCAACCTCCTTCCCCGTCCTCTTTCACCCACCCCCCTCATCCCTCCACCCCTTCTTCCGAACAAACAATACCTCGTCGTCCCTCCGCGGTCCACGGAACGCATCAGCCCTGTTTTTCTTCAGCATAGCCTCATACTCCACTTCACGCGTCTTCACACAACGAGCATGGAGGTCATGGTAAGAGCCCGGATAGTACGCGGCGTAGCAATCTGTATATCTCTGCGCAGCGAAATGCGGGTTGTGCGTGGATAGATCGATTGCTAGACTCCTGTGTGCTGCGTCTGCCGCGTAGTTAGTGAGATACATGTGCCGAGAGCTGCGGGATGTGAACCATGATGGAAGACGCTCGCTGTAGCTTTCAGATGCGTAGGTTAGGCTGTGGCGGCTTGGGTAGCGTGACGGCGAGACGAGACGGGTGAGGTGTTTTGATGGGTGGGAAGTGTGTGTGGAGGTTTCTTCGTGGTGGAAGAGGTCTTGGTGCATGGTGCGTGCGTCTTTACCGCGGAGGAAGAATGGTGTCATTTCTGTGGATGGAGTGTATGAGTTTGTCACGATCGGTACTCTGTTGGTCGTTCCACTTCATAGCGAATCTACGCCTGCGTGATATACGACCCTCTGGCGGGAAAGTTTGTTGATGGGCGTGAGACTGATGGTTTGCTTCGTGGACTGGTGGTGTCTAGATGAGTCCAGTGCTCCGGTGACAATGCGGAGAGAGAAATGTCTCAGATTGATGGACATTGTGTATCGTGGTTTGTAGGTGTTGGGAGAGATTGCTAGTGAGCTGGATTGATTTCTGCGGCATCGACAAGAACACCAAATGATTAAGTAAGAAACGACTGGGCGTGCCAAGCTACAAGGTGTCTTGCGAAAGAAGGGAGAACCCTATAAATATAGCAAAGGTATACGACCATACTGTCACACACTAGTCCCCATCATCATCACTTTCACCACTCGTTCTCTACAACTTTGACCTCCGCTGCAGATAAAGCTTAATCGCAACCGCCGCTACACTCGTTAGCTAGTGAACATATGCTACACCACAACTCCCACAAGTCACTTACCAACAACAGCAGCCAAGCTCTTCATGCCCAGCAGTCCCATGAACCACGCACCCCATCCAAATGGCCTGCCCTGGCGATCGAAATTGGGCTTCATATCATTCATGCCGATAAACTTCTTCTGCTTTGCGGGTGTGTATGGTGGGTATCTGATGTCCATAAGACCCTCAATCCACGCTGGTGTCGTAGTAACACTCCTGCGGTGTGTGAAAGTATCGAAACTTGCTTTACCCCTGTAGGCGCCCTGGCCACTTGTTCCAACGCCGCCGAAGGGCATGGTTGGTATAGAGCCATGGAAGTAGCCGTCGTTGAGGGAAGCCCCACCGCTGCGTGTTTGTGTCATGACTTGCTCTAGCTCGGCCTTGTTTCCAAAAGCGTAGGTACCCAGTGGTGTGTCATGGACCTCGTTTGCGATCTTGATGGCTTCGTCGAGATTGGCGACGGGGAGGATGGGAAGGAGGGGGCCAAAGGATTCGGAAGTGATCATGCTGTCGTTCATATCGTTGACTTGGACAACGGTGGGCTCGATGAAAAGGTCGGATTCGTCCATTGTGCCGCCGATGACAATCTTGCCGTTGCTGGCGTCGAGCATCTTCTTCATGCGCTGGAACTGACGTTCGTTGACTATGCGACCGTAGTCAGGTGAGTTTCGGGCGCCGTCCGGGTAGAACTCCTTGAGCTGTTTCTTCATCTCTTCAATGAATGCCGGCATGATCTCACGGTCAACAAAGGTGCAGTTGTGGCTGAGACAGACCTGACCAGCATTCAACGTCTTGGCCCAAAGTAATCTCCTCGCAGCGAGCTTGGGGTCTGCATGCTTTGTGACGAAGGCGGGGTTTCTGCCTCCCAGCTCCAGTGTCAGGGGTGTCAGGGTCTCAGCTGCCTTCTTCGCGATGATTTTGGCCACCACTTCTCCACCAGTGTAGAAGATCTTGTCCCACTTCTGGTCAAGCAAGGCGGTCGTCTCAGGGATGGCACCCTGGATGCACGTGTAGCACTCGGGGTCGAGGGATTCGCGCATGATCTTCTCGATTACGACGGCAGCGTTAGGAGCTGACTCCGAGGGCTTGACGACGGCAGTACAGCCTGCTGCAATGGCACCGATGAGAGGACCGAGCGTGAGTTGGATGGGGAAGTTGTAGGCTCTGGTGTTGTTAGCTGCCATATCTCAACATCTACGAAAGACGCACCCAATGATCAGCGCAGTACCCAATGGGTCCTTCTTGATGCGTGGACGAAGTGGCATATTCGTCCACGGGATGTCCGTCGCCTTCTCGTCCTTTGCAAAGCGCGGGACATTGTTGGCCATCCAGATGCAGTCGTTCATGCACCACGAGATCTCCGTTAGGTACGTCTCAAACGACGGCTTGCCCAGGTCGCGCTTGCATGCCTCCTTGATGAGTTCTGCATTGTCCTTGAAGCCCCAGTAGAGCTTCCGTAGTTGCTGGATGCGGTATTCGAGGGGTTTGGTCTTGTGCGAGAGGAAGCTGGCGCGTACTTTGGCGCATGTGGGCGCAATATCGTCCATGGGCGTGTGCTCGAAAGGTGCTAGTTCCGCCATTGTGGGCTGTGTGGTGGTCGTAGAGGAGTATCACAGTGGGAGTCTCGGATGAGTACGGAG
>JAESFQ010000433.1_pt1 | contig 15262 bp, 9 predicted proteins | sample 9269431 | NCBI WGS metagenome assembly JAESFQ01 (sample SAMN14502588, study PRJNA617103) | algae metagenome | isolation source: Plectolyngbya sp. WJT66-NPBG17 and co-occurring heterotrophs from well... | place: USA: Mojave Desert, Joshua Tree National Park, California | collected 2006-08-06
ACAATACTAGCTACTACATAGCCTACTCCAAATCCAGTGGGCGCTGTACTGTGAGATTCTTTGACAGTGCACGGGTTACCTTGCCGCGTCGGGCTTCATCCCTTATGGTTTCTCGCATGTGCTCTTGTTGTAAATGTGATTTACTGTATAAAATTTTGTAATACCTTATAAATCAATACAAGGTGAGATGGCCGAGTGGTTAAGGCGCTGCGTTTAGGTTTCTAAGCAACTTCCGCAGTCAGAAATGGCGTGGGTTCGAGTCCCACTCTCATCAACATTATCTTTTTGCCTTTTCGAAGCTCTCTTTTTTGCTAGATATGGCAGTACTGGTGAATACGCTGGTTTTTTGAATCATCCACGCTAAACTAAACTCAGTCTAAGTCGGTGACTCAGAAGAACTAAGACACGGGGCGCCTGGATACCTCTCACATTCGCTAGCTCATCCATCATACATAGCACAGACGTCCAGGAAACATCGCTGCCTTCCCGTTGGCAGGTGGCTATCTAGGGATGCCAGCTCAACCAGACGACTTGCTTCTCTCCGTAAGTGACACTGCGTTCGTTCTCCCGTGTTCTAAGACTGGGCATGACAATAGTACGGCCCAATAGCTAACACGCTCTAGCTTCAATCTTCTCTCCGCAATGCGCTTGCAACCTTTGGCGTCAACAGCACTCAATATCGCAACATCAAGCTGATGGTCGACGAGTACATGGCGAAGATTGCTATGGAGGGCCTATCTCTCTCTCCAAGCCAGCCTCGACAGGACGACGAGGAAATGCAAATGCGCTAGCATGAGGGTTGGAGAGTGTGCAGTTAGTCCAGGCAAGGGAGGCTTCATACTCACACTAGCCGAGCAAGTGTAGATGCTTCTTATAAAGCATCATCTACTAGAGGAATGAATGCAGATTAGTTGATAACCTCAAGTTTATCGAGGCATTCTGCAAAAATATAAAGGTTGAACTCGAGGTGGAGATGCCCCGCCATGAACTACGAGACCAAGGGAGTGGAGCTCACACGCGAACGTATAGTGATTATTGATTGCTCGTCTTCGAGTACGAGTAGATGGCATTTACTACTCGCAGGTACAGTTAGGGGAAGTGGATTGCATAGCAGTCCCCTGTCAATGTCGCCATGTTCGTGAACAACCAAAGCCGTGTTTGCACAAATTGAGGACCCAGTGCACCATCGCACGCCATGATATTAACATTGCGCACAGCGTTGTGCAACAGTACATGCCACTCAGACCTGTACATGACCAACGTGCGGCAGTGGGAGTCATGGGCCACAGTCATAACCGGTGCGGCCTTTGTCACCCCAGGCTGAGTCATCCATCATCACCATAGTCAGTCATACAAGGAGTCATTTGTGAATATCATGTATATATAATGAGACTATCTCGGAGGCTTCAGCACGAAAGCGCTACGCAGCTATGAACGCATCAATCAGAAACAAACACTACATTACCACCTGCACCAGGCGGAGTCAATCGAAAACCACAAGGGGAGACTGCACACCGGCGACAACAACAACGAACAAGAGTAAGAGCGCGAAAACACCATCCATCCGGGGATGGGAAGGCGTCAGAACTAAAAGGAAATACCGCGGGAAACAACACGGAAAGGAAAAATATTGCCGAAAGGGAAGGCTGGTTCCTTCACCAGCTCCTTACGACCACCGGAAACCATTTGAGAGAGACGAGGACATTCATTGTCCGCTGTATCCATGAGCCATAGCAATGCTCTTCCACTTTTCGACCTCAGCTTCGAGCTCAGAGTTGCGCTGCTCGAGGGTGCTGACGTGGTCAAACTTCCTTTGTCGCGACTCACGAGCAGCAAGAGTGTTTCGTGCTCGCTTCAAGGCGATCTTATCGCTAGGATCAACCGTGATGCTGGGCAGAGGACCCTTGCGTCGACGAGACTTGCTGATGCCGTTTGTCGCAGGTGAGTTGGTGACAGATGACTTTCGTCGAGAGTAATTGTCCAAAACGAGAGGAGAACCCGTGCTTGAAGAAGCGGATCGCTCCATAGACTGGCTGCTGAAAGTGCGGTCCATTGGCATGGAAACCGCAGGTGCGTAGACGGTATCAACAATCTTGGTCTCTTGCTCAGGGAACAAGGAGAACCAGTCGCTCGTGTCGGAGATAACAGGCTCTCCGTTGAACATGGGAGAGCACTCGAAGCTGTCGTTGATGAAAGGAGAGTCACCAATATCAGGGGAAGTTAAGTTTGTAAACGCCGTAGAAGGTGGTGCAGACCCAAAGCCATCGTTGAATAGGTCTTTGGGGGACACAGTGCGCGCAGACCCGGCGGCAACAGAAGAATTGTTGATCGACGTGAATGCGGACACTTGGTCCATAGAAAAGCCTCCGTTATTGAAGTTGGACATCAGGCTCGCGCCCGAGTCGAAGGAGTTGTTGCTGTTCAAGTCTGCGGGGAAGGTGAGCTCGCGATCGAGAGCGGGGAAAGCGTGCGTCGTACCTGCCATAGTTGTGGCGTTGTGCAGTTGAGGAATGTTATTGCTAGAGCTGGGGAACAGTGGAACCGGAGGACGTTGGCGTAACCGTGGCTGTTGGAATTCTGTGGTTGATGACGGGGCAGAATTTGCGTAGAAGTGCTGGCCGTTGTTAAACGTATGCCCAAGCTGAGGAGCGCTCGGTGCTCGCAGAGGCCGCTGGGAGACCTGAGGTTGATCGTAGAGCACAAAGTCCGACTGCGGTTGGGCGAATGCGTGTTGACTCGTATTGTGTGGTTGCCGAGAGGCGTGGGGAGCTGGTGAAGAGAGCCATGATGACTGTTGGGAAGCCGTGATGGTCGACTGGAAGTCGAACAGGAGGGGAGACGGCGAACTAAAGCTGCGCGAGGCTAGACTTGAGTTCAGAGGTTTCCGAAAGGAAGTCTCTGAGGTTGGAGTGGGAGTGGGGAGAGTGGGTATAATTGGGTAATCCAAGTTGTCGGCTGTGAGTCGACTGGCGAGACGCGGGGAAGTTAAAAGGCAGCCATTGTTCGTGACTGTCTTGTGTATTGTTTCGTGGTGTAGTATGATGAGGTGAGTAGAAAGGGAAAATTCAGGCAGCGAGGGAAGTGGGGGATTAAAAGCAACCCGAAGCGAGCGCGGCGCCAGAAAGGGCCGAATTTTGTGACTCACAAAACGTGCAGCAGTGTCGGTGCCTCCCAGCCAATGACCTCCCCCGCCAGCGCCATCTGCCATCAGCCCTAGGCCCCGATTAGGTTAACCAGACATCACGTTCACAAGACAGCGCGCACGATTCCATCCTTTGGTGTTGCTGCGCGGCCGCCTGTCCATCAACTTTCAAGACGAATCGCCATGTTTTCGACCTCTAGAGAAACGCGAATTCTCCATGTACCCATGAAAGCAAATGTGTCCAGACTCCTCGACCATGGGCAACTGTGCCCTCCATCGAACTCGCAACCACTAGAGATCAGGCATCAGCTTTTGTGTGCCTCTACAAGTAGGGCGTGCGCCATCAGACATGGGGCACCCTAGTCAGCTGCACGCTGTATTCCAACCGGTGGAGGGGATTACGACGAGCCAACCCAAGACGGGAAAAAATGCAGAAAGAAGGCGGAGCAGCTGCGCCCTTTCCATCAATCGTAGATTGGTAGATGCGCGCGCGGTATGCGCCTCCGGCTTTCAGATTAACTGCCCGCACGGAAGCCTTCATGATCGTCTTGTGCGCGGTTGCGCAAAGTCTCTGGAGAAGACGCAAGATTTTGGCGTTAGGAGCGGTGAAGAATGTGTGAAACAAGGCGTTGTCTGTGTTGGTTGTCTGCCACCCGGCGCGCTGGGTCCCTATGGCTCCTCAGTCTTATCGATATTCGGACCCGTACTCAGCCTCCGTACTGCTGCAATCTCCCCAGCATGGCATTGGACAGTGAGGGCGGCTCAGCGTGAATCCTGGCGCATTCAGCCTCCCTGCAACGGCTAGCGCTTGCACCTACTTTTTCAGAGTCGTGAGATTTGGCTGTGTTTGGTTCGTGCCTTGACAGCACACCGTACGTGACATACGAGTATACCAAACTTTGAATCGGCCCTATGCGACCGCGGATAGCTGTGTTTCAGGTTGAAGTGGTACGACCTAAAACAGCTTTCCCAAGATTCATAGGAATCAGGGGTCTGGAATTCCATGAGTGGTCGATAATCCAACACGGTATCCGTCATCAGGTGGGGCCAACCTGTGCAGCCATCCTCTATGGGGATGCACATGTCAGTGCTGGCGGATTTAGGCGTCCCCGGATTGCTATCCCTGATCCCACGCAGAGCCACAACAACATTCTGATGCTGGGTTCGACATCTCCACTTCCAGCGCTATTGCTTCTGCAGTCTAAACATCCACGTGACACGACAATTCATGATGGTGCAGCAACATGTGCAACCAGCGGCGAAACTCCATGCGGCTTGCGATGAGTGCCGTGAGTACCTCCAGCTAGGCTTCCGTCTGCCCCGCACGACGCTCAACTATGTCCAGGGACACGAAAGTTGAAATGCTCTGGCCACAAACCGACATGTGTTCGTTGCGAGAGAGAAAAGATTGATTGTATCTACTCGCCGCAAAAGCAGATGGGTCGTCCCAGGAAAAGAATGAGGCAGGACGAACCAGACGAACCTACAGAGTTACCTGCCGTTGTGCAAGATGAGTACGCCGACGTTTGGAACGATTTCTCGGAGATCCCAAACTTGGCAGATCTTGACAATTTGATCTCGCCCTCACTTTTGCAAGATGTGCAATCATCAGATGGTTCGGCAGGATGCGGGATTGTAACGCCTCGACATCACGACCTCACCCCTCAAGATCAGTCTGGAATGTCATCTAGGTCAGACAATATGTATGTTAAACTCGATAAACCACTTCGATAAGTGCTAAAGTCATTACAGATACACTTTAGATCCACTTATCGATCCATCACTGTGGAATTTGCAGCCTGACGTCCAGTCTGACATTCAGCCTACCACTCTGTACGATCCACTTTCCGACCCATTCTCCGATCCAACGATCTCAGAGCAATGCTCGTGTCTTACGAGCACGTGGTTAACCCTTACCGAACTACAAGCTGTCGTAACGTTTCACTTTCCCCAAGTTATTATACCTCTACGGAAAGCAATGTCAACGCTCTCAGAACTGATCCACTGTAACCAATGTCCCAAAGAATCATACTCAGCGATTCAAAATGTACAGTCGATAGTGTCTGTGATGAAGGCGGTAGTGGAACGCTTCAACAAGGTGCTGAACGAAGTCGACCACGAGGCCGTGCGTATGGAAGCAACCGGTCAGAAGAAACCGTTTCGCATCGGTGACAACAGCGAAGCTTTGCGACATCTGCATACTGGAACTCTCGACTGTCCGATGGGGTTTAACATCGAGATCGAGGCGAAAGATTGGAGGAGATTAGTCAAGGCTGCGCTAAAAACGGAGATTTATGGCGGAGGGAGTAATCCACGGCCATTGTTGGATTTAGTGAAGGAGAGTGAAGCGAGGCAGGAGACCTGGCATAATGGCAGACATTCCTGGAGCGATGAGATGAAGCAGCTGCATGCCGGAAGACCTGAATGTGATACTTCTACGGGCTGTGAGGCTTTGGGAGCGCAGCACATACGGAGAGTGATTAACAACTTACGATGGGATTGATGGAATCAAGATGGGTTTTGGAGCTGATTCTAGAGTATGTTCACCCGTCTCACCTCCGCGATAATCGATGATCTTACACTGTGCTGATGTAATGTGGCTACTTGATACAAGGACTATATCTAGGGTGAGAGTACTCCGTATCATATTGAACCCGCGTGATGGCTTCGACGCAGGGGTAAAGTCGGTATCCGGGCCATGATGGGCGATTGATCTCACTCGCAAGTCCTAGGCTGCATCTTACCGCTAAACTACTAGCATCTTTTACTTGCCGCAGACTCACCTCTCCTAGTGAGTGGTGTTAGCGCCGATACGAGGCCCATAAAACACCAGCAATTGCTGAACTTTCCTCCTCCACTTCACTTCGTCACTTCCTACACTCATTTCTTCTTCAGCAATCCTCGAACTTGTAGCGATACTGCTCACGATCAGCCATGGTACCATCGAAGCAAACCAAAAATAAGAACAGAACCAGCACCTCCAAGCAACTCGAGGAACTTGGCAATGTGCAAGATACGACTGTACAGCCGCGTCAAGATGACGCTACCTTCCCGTTCCTCAGCCTCCCCGGTGAGATCCGCAACATGATCTATGAGTATGCAATGGTAGACAAAACTCATCCTGTTGAATTCAGGGCGAGTGGGGACAACCAACGCCGCCACAGTGAGTAATGCCTGATTATCAGGCAATGTGGCTGACGGATAGTTAGACACCTGTACGGTCAACCGGATCCGCGGAAGACGTTCACCGCTTCCCGACCGCGACGACTTACCCGACGTCAATATACTCTGTCTTAACAATGTATTTATCCGGTATTGCTGCCCTAGATATTTCGGATGTATGCAGTTGAGTGTACAGCTGTTCCAGCTCTGTCGTCAGACCAACCAGGAATCAGCTTCAGTATTTTACGGTAAGTACAGCATAGAGGTTCACGTACACAATATGATATACTAGATCCTGTTGAGCTAACCAGCGTGCTTCAAGGTGGAAACCTCTTCGTGTTCGAGTCTTTGCACGACCTCTACGCCTTCCTCCTCCATTTCACTCCGAGACTGCCCCTATTTCAAAAACTCGGTATAGCAAGTATGGCGTCAAACAGAATCAGTAGGGGGTCTCTGGGCTATTTTGAAAAGCTTCATTGCACTCTTCCTTTGCTCGCAGGCGCCACACATCTGGAAGTGCTTTACATATCCAGGTTAGCCTTACGTTCACTTGGGCGAGGTCCCAATATGGCAGCCAACCTCTTCTGTTCTAACCTTGGAGCTCGGGTATGGTTGTCGAAAATGTATCCGCAGAAGCGGTTTGTTTTCAAAGTTCTCGAACAGCCGATGATTGCATCCACAGAGTCACCGAAGATACTCTGGTATGATACCAAAGAAGGTCAGAAGCTGTTCTTCGACGAGCTGACCTCATGCTTGGAACATGATGCGCCAAAGGGGATTAAGAGACTTTGATTGAGGTTCTGCGCTGGGTCCTGGTTTTCTAGCCACGTGGGCAATTCAAATTTGTGTTTCTCGAGTTGGAGGGATTGCACCGAGAGTTTGGCTGATCATGTATCCATCTCAATAGTTCAAAAGAATATTAGCTACTTGCGTTCAATTCCACATGTGTATATTCGTTTAGCGGAAATAAGGCTGGATTTCAGTATGAGCAAAGCCCTGATCGCAAACGACCGAAACAGATTGTACCGCAGCATTGTAGAGAAGAGCATAAAGGCAAGCCATACGGCACCGACAAGTAGTTTCTGCCTAGCAAATGGATAACATCAAGTGTAAGAAATGTCAACGAGAGAATAGACAGGCGTGTGGATATGACCTCGTGAGGTTGAAGACACACTTGCTGGTAAAATTGTCCGACGCCAGCCTAGAGGAAGTATGCAGATGGAGCAACAGAGCCAAGATCATCTACTTCATACAGAAAATGATATAGATCGCCGGTGACCAATTCCGAAACGATTGGCGGGGAAGTCTGGGGTTGTCGTACCTACTGATGGCACGCGCTCTAAACGACTAGCGCCACCGGAGCGGATAAACAAGGTGGGATGCAAGTACCATCCCACTAGGCGGGCGCGCAATTCACTCCGCAACCGCGTCCCGACCCGTGCTTGCGCCTGATCGCAACGCCCCACCACGCCGGTGGTCGTAGCCTACAAAGAACACATACAGACGCCTAATCCCTTCGGAGCTCGTCGCCGAGAGCAAGCGCAACATGGACGACTTCAATAGCGACACGGATAGCGACTACACAAGCTACTGGCGAGATTGGGTGAGTACCTGGGCCCTCTACACTGTCACCATCGGTATTCTTTGATCGCTGGCCATGGCTTTACAACTCCTGGGCGGATGGCAGTGGAACAGGAGGTTCCTGGTTGCATGGTATGGCCTACCGGCCCTTCATTGCAGGTCACGTCTGACCATGCGCCAGCGGTGACTGCGGTCTTAAGGGCTACATCTCCACACAGATGTGCCGTCACGCAATCGACTCGGATTATAAGAAGATCTTCGCGGCCGAATGGGGTCCGCTCATGGTCCTGCAGACTCCGTGGTGGTCAGACTGGTGGAAGAACTACGAAAACGTAGAAGCAGTGGATACCGGCTTAAACATAGGCTAACATGCGTGTAGTTCATATCTTCACGAGGAAACGAATACTTCTGCGAAATCGACGAAGAATACCTCACCGATCGCTTCAACCTCACTGGCCTGAATACCGAAGTTCAATACTACCAGTATGCACTCGACCTCGTAACGGACGTGTTCGACTTCGACTGCGACGATGATATGCGGGAACAGATCGAGAAGTCGGCACGACATCTTTACGGACTAGTGCATGCACGATACATTGTCACAACTAGGGGTCTTGCAAAGATGGTACGCCAGATATGCATATCCTAGTACCTTGTTCAAGGCTAACATGACACCCTCTAGCTCGAGAAATTCAAGAAATCAGACTTTGGCAAATGCCCTCGCGTCATGTGCGAATCACAGCCTCTCCTTCCCATGGGTCAATCGGACGTTCCCAATGCCTCACCTGTAAAACTTTACTGCGCTCGTTGCGAGGACCTCTACAATCCCAAGTCCTCTCGTCACGCCGTAATCGACGGTGCATACTTTGGCACGTCCTTCCACAATATCCTCTTCCAAGTCTACCCTGCGATGCTGCCACCAAAATCGCAGCGACGATACGAGCCCCGCGTTTTCGGCTTCAAAGTACACTCTGCAGCAGCGCTGGCGCGATGGCAGGCAGACAAGAAAGACGAGATGAAAGACAGACTGAAGACGCTGAAGATGGAGACTGGATTCGAGGAAGAAGATGAAGATCTGGAAGATGACGAGGACGATGAGGATATGGAAACTGCGGAAGGCGCTGAGGGGGCAGCTTTATAGCTGTGACAAATGGGCCTAAAACGGACTTCTTTCGCTACTGTAGCAGATGAAAACGAACAGTATTAGGAACCTGAGATAGGGATTACGGAGGGTCATGATTAGTTTAATGCATCCTCGAGGAACTAGCATGGGTTTGGCGATAGGCGTCATGGCTGGGTGTTGAAGCAATATTTGATATACCAAATGACAAATCAACAATGCAAAGTACACATGTACACCGACATCACGGGTGGATATAGGGCAAGGACGATTTGCAGTTGCAGCGCTTGCTTGTATTCAAGGAAAAGGTCGGGGGTATCTATCTCGTACAGCTATCAGCCCATTCCGTAACTACCCAGGAGAAACTCGAGTAACGATATGATAGCCACCGTGACCACGCATTCTCCCCTTGCACGAATGAGCTATCCTAAATCAAGTGGGTATTACAAGAACATAATGTAGCTGAGAGATGCCAAAGGACGAGAACGAAGCAAGTAGCGCGAAGCAAGAAGCAAGAAGTAGGAAGAATAGAATAAGTTGTCATGAATAAAAGTGATACAGTAGACAAGAAGGATGTAGCCGAACGTAATACGCAAGAATGAACAAAGCAACGACAAAGGCAAGAAGCGCCGCGCAATGCATCAGAGAGAAAAATAAATATCCAAACCCGCTTCGCTTTCGTCCCATAGTCCAAACATTTCAATAAAACATGTACACATCCAAAAAGTAATCTTCGTAAAATCCCATAGTACATCGTCATCCAAACAGCGAAGAAGGGTGCGAGCTTAAAAGCCGGCAATCTTCTTGAACCAGCTTCCCCTCTTGCCAGTTGGCGCACCACCATCAACGGCCGGTCTGCCATCCCAAGTACGCACAGGTGGCTCTTCGTACGCAGGTGCATAGCTCGTCCTACGCGACGTCCTCTTGCGCTCCCTATCTTCGTCACCCGTCTTCATGCCTTCGTAGTGCGTCGCTCGGCGACTGTGCTTGTGCGTCCTATCGCGATCACGCTCTTTGTCTTCGGCCTTGCGGCGCTCGGCGCGCTCCTTGTCGCGCTTGGGTCCCTTGCGGCCGGCGATGCGCAGGCGGATGTCTTCGTCTTGCGAAAAGGTTTCCTCTTCGTCTTCAGGACTCTCACGCATGCCGGGGGCGGGATCAAGGACCGTCTCGGAGATGGGTGGAGGGAGGGGTGGCTCGTTGGAGAGAGATTCGACCCATGAGGAGGTCTTGTCGCCGCTCTTGTTGTTTAGGTACGGCATGTTCTCTTCCTCGTCGCGTGCCTGGCGCGAACTGCGATGTTTGCGGTCCCCACCATTCCGCTCATCAAAGTAGTCGGTGATGGGCTCGCCGCTGGCGGCGACTGGGTACTCCGAGTTGCGTCTAGTAGCGCGACGCTCTTCGTGACGACGGCGACGTTCTGCTTCCTCGTCCATGTGCGATCGACGGCGTTCGTTCTTCGGACGGGGCTCTTCGCGGTCCTTGTCTTTGCGGCGCGAAGAACGTTTCTCGCGCTCTCGTTCGTCTGACGGCGGTTTGCGCTCGCCTCGTGCCTTTTTCCGCTCCTCCTTCTCTGCCATGCGGCGTAGCTGCTCCTCGGCCTCCTGATTGCGACGTTCCAGCTCAGCCATTTGGCGAGCCTTCTTCTCTGCAAGAGTCGCACGCTCATTCTCACGCTCACGTTCACGTCGGCGCTCTGCTTTGGCCTCTGCCTCTTCGAGCTCAGCGCGTCGGGATCCCTTGTCAGTATCTCGTTTAGATCTGCGCTCAGCTCGTCGTGCCTCTCGCTCTGCATCGTAGTCGTCGGGGGTGCCGTTTGCACCAGACATCATAGCGTCTTCCGGAGGAGGATGGCGCAGACTGCGGCGCTCGTGTCGCAGTCGCTTTGCCTCGTCTTCTGTAGCGCCGCCGCGGGTTGTCGATCGCTTGCGGTGTCTGCGCTCCTCTTCCGTCTCGTAGGCGGTGCGGCGGCGCTCGCGAGGTGCCTCTTCCGGTGCGGCCTTCTTACGGCCAAGGCCAAACATGCCCTTGAAGCCCTTTACAGCAGCAGCAGTACCTGCGACACCAGCAAGTGTGCCCATGGCATCAGAGTTGCCGCGCGCACGACGAGGTCGCTCCCGATCACGTTCGCGGCGGGGCCGTTCAGCCTCAGCTGGGGCAGGGTCCATGTCCATGGGGTCGACAATGATGGGATCGTCAGCGCTAGGCGGTGCAGTCAAAGGCTCGAGGGGCTGCGCTGAGTCGCGCTTGGATTTGCGACGCGATGGCTCTGGTCGGGACGCTGGGGGAGGAGATTCATCGTCAAGATCTTGGTCGTCGTCTACAGGATACGGGTCTGGAACAGCTGCCATGCGGTTAGCTCCATATGTTTGCTTACGGCTGCGCCAGCCAATGACAGGCGCATCGTGCTTAGCGGGGAACGGCTTACCTCGAGTTGTGCCCTTGTCTCTGGCGTCCCTAGTACTGGTCCTGCGCGACGAGCTTTTCATGCCCATGACCTTGGCGGGCTTTGACGAGACTCTTGCATCCGTATCTGTTTGTGGCGGCGACATCATAGCAGCGTCCTGGTCGATTGAGGGTCGGCGTGACATTGTCTTGGGTGTGCGATGCGACTTTGAGCGGGAAGGCGGGGGCGCTGCAACACCAAACATGGCACCTAGCCCGGTGGCCGCGCGTGTTGACTTGGAACGTGGTACTGTTGGCTTAGACGTCTGCACCTTGTCCGAGCCTGATGAGCGTGACTTCATATCGTTGTCCCGAGTGGACGAGGTTCGCACCGACTTTGTGCGATCGGGTAGGCCGGCGCCCTCTTCACCACCTGATACTCTCCTGGTCTTGGTCTTGGCTGCACCACCTCCAAACAAGCCCCATCCCCCACCGGTGGTAGCACTGCGGCCTAACTTGACACGCTCCTTTCTTGGGGATTCTGGCTGGGGCTCGGGTGCAGATTCCAGAGGCGGGGTGGGAAGTTTGGCGGGGGCCTCGTCGTCGTCGTTGTCGTCGTCCATGTCAACAAGAACTACATCCTCAGGCGCTTCTTCAATGATGGGTTCTGGTACAGGCTCGGGTTCCGGCTCGGGTTGACGTGTCCTTGTTTTGCTACTCTTCTTGGACTTTTTGAGCTTCCTGTCAGACACCACCACAACAGGTTCTGGCTCTGGATCAGCTTCCGGTTCCGGCTCTGGCTCTTCCACCTCGACGATTGGCTCTGGTTCTGGCTCGAACTCGGGTTCAGGAGGCGGCGGTGGAGGGTCGTCAAAAGTCATTCCTCTCGATTTGCTGCTTTTCTTGGTCTTCTTCAGTTTCTTTAGCTCTGAAAGGATAGAAGGACCAGGTACTGGCTCTGGCTCGGGTTCAACGACGGGCTCGGGTTCTGGTTCCACAGGCTCTTCCGGTGGCGGCTCTGCATCAACAAAGTCCATCATATCGCCATCGTCATCGGGGAATGCGCCAGGTGCAGGTGATCTTTGGGCAGGTACTTCGGGCTCTGGATCAGGTTCAGGAATCACCAAGGGAGCTTCGGCTAACTTCGACTTCTTGAGTTTCTTCAGCCGTTTCTCCTCTTTCAGCTTCTCCTCTTCCAGTTTCTTCTTTTCTTTGGACGACAGCTTCTTACGGGGCTTTTCAACCACCTCGACCACCTCTGGCTCGGGCTCGGGCTCTGGGACAGCTTCTTCGACCTCAGGCTCTGGGACTGGTTCCGGTTCCGGTTCCGGTTCCGGTTCCACATGTCGATGTTTCTTCGACTTTTTGAGTCTGCGCTCCTCCTTAGGCGAGAGTATCACTGGTGGTGGTTCCTCGACGATCGGAGCTTCTGGAACCTCTGGGAGCTCTTCCGGCTCTTCAGGAATCGGCTCCTCGAGAACGGGGTCTGCTTCTGGGTCCAATTCCGGTTCTGGGTCGAAGATGACGGGCTTTGGTTCAGGCTTAGTCTTGCGGAGGGAGATACCCCATGCACTACCCCAGCCGCTAGCTGCTTCCTTCTCTTCCTTCCTGGTGGGCTTCTCGAGCTCAGCCAAAAGCTCACTCGGATCTTCGTCCTTGATGAGATCAAACAGGTCATCATCGTTCGTAGGCTCGGCGGGTGGAGGCGGAGGCGGAGGCGGAGGCGGCGCAAGTTCTTCAACAACACCCCTTTTCTTTTTCTTTTTCCTTTCTTTTAGAGAGACTGGCTCAGGTTCGAGGACCATATCCTGCTCAGCAGCGATGCGAGCAAACTCGGCCTCTTCAGCCTCCTTCTGAGCTCTCTCAGCAGCCTCGGCAGCCTCGGCGGCTTCGGCGGCTTCAGCAGCAGCAGCAGCCTCAGCAGCTTCTCTGGCTTCACGCTCCAGTCTCTCCTTTTCTTCAAGCGCCTTCTTCTCCTTGGCCTCCCGGTCACGCTTCTGCTTTATCGACTCCTTCTTCTTTCCCAGACCAAACATACCCCACCCAGAACTCTGTTTAGCTTCTTCCTCAGCTATGCGAGCTGCTTCTGCTTCTTCTGCCGCTATACGCGCTGCCTCTGCTTGTTCGGCTTCAATGCGCGCTTGTTCTTCAGCAGCAACACGCGCAGCTTCTTCCGCCTCGATTCGCTCCTGCTCTTCGCGCTCAATGCGTTCTTGTTCTAAGCGTTCCTGTTCTTCGCGCTCAAGACGTTCTTGTTCCTCACGCTCGAGACGCTCCCTCTCTGCTTGTTCAGCGGCTTCTTTCGCTAGACGCTCCTCCTCCTCTTTCTTCTCACGAAGTTTCTTCTCTTTCGTGCTCTCCTTCTTCTTCGAAGAGCCCCAAATGCTAGCGCCCCAACCTGCGAGCTTCGACGCTGCCGACTCCTCCTCTTTTCTCTTCTTTTCCTCCTCTTCCTCTGCCGCTATACGTGCAGCCTCGGCTTCTTCGGCCGCAATACGCGCCTGTTCAGCCGCCTCCTCAGCTTCGCGAGCGAGACGCTCTTCCTCCTCCTTCTCAGCAGCCTCCTTCTCTAGGCGCTCCTGTTCCTCTCGTTCCTTCTTCTCACGCTTTTCGCGCGCCCTCTTCTCCAAAGGAGTTTCCTTCTTCGGGGCTTTGGATGAGCCGCCAAGAGAACCCCAGATGCTACTTGACTTTGTGCTTTCTTTGTCTTTCTTGCTCTTCTTCTTTTCTTCGACTGGCGCTTCTTCCACTATAGGTTCTTCAGCTGGGGGCGGTGATGGGTCGTCGAGTGAAATGAGATCCTCGAAAGTGTCGTTTGTTGACTTGGGGGGAGGGTTTTGGGGCTCGAATTTGCTGAGAAGGCTGTCCACAGTCCGACCCTTCTTCTTCTTTGTTATCGGAGCACCAGTACCCCAGATGTCTTCATCTTCGGCTGGTGGAGGGGCTTCGATTTCTTTCGGTGCCGGAAACTCCGACTCAAACTCTCCTGGCGGTGTTGGCACATTTGGCGGAACAAGTCCCTTCTTGCCTTTCTTGCCTTTCTTGCCAATGTTGAAGGCTGCGCTACCCCAAGGATCATCCTCATCGGGTTTTTGAACAGGTGTTACGGTATCTTCGATGACTTCTACGGGCGCATCTTTCTTTGGGTCCTTGTTCTTCTTCTTGCTCCAAGAGGGCGCACCCCAGTCATCGGAATCTTCTTCCCTGGGCTCTTCCACGTCTTCGGGTTGGTGAACGGAAGCGAGTTCCTCGATTATGGGCTCTGGGCTACGTGCCGGGAATGAGTCCAGTTCGACAGATTTGTTGCCATTCTTCTTTTTCTTTGCTCCGCCCCATATCGAACTTAAACCCCAGTCCGTACCCTTTTCTTCCTCTTGTAGCGGTTCAGGCTCCGGCTCCGGTATTGGCGGGGGCACCTCAATGACAGGCTCGACAACGACACCCTTCTTGCTCTTCTTTCCCTTCTTCGTGATGGGTCCTGCCGAGCCCCAGTCGTCCCACGACTCAGCTGGCTTTTCTTCGGCAGGAGTAGGCTCAGGGATAACTTCTGGCTCAGGAGGAGGAGGAGGAGGCGGCGGCGGGGGCGGCGGAGTTAATTCTTCCTCGGCCCCTTTCTTGCCTTTCTTCTTCTTCTTGGAAGCTGTCGGAGCTGCACCACCCCAATCGCCCCAGACATCGTCATCTTTCTTCTTGCTTTTCTCGGCTTCAGCAGCGGCAGCGGCAGCTTCCTCCTCCTCCATCTTCTTCAGCTCGGCCTCCTCTTCTTCCAGGCGTATCCGTTCTGCCTCTTCTTCTTCCTGTCGTCTGATCTCAGCAGCCGCCTCCTCCTCTTTTTGGCGCTTTGCATCTTCTTCCTCTTTGATCTTTGCCTCTTT